>Ga0155549_1129_pt3 | contig 27999 bp, 25 predicted proteins | sample RifCSPhighO2_12_FD_107206 | JGI IMG/M metagenome (GOLD analysis project Ga0155549, IMG submission 107206) | Alphaproteobacteria bacterium RIFCSPHIGHO2_12_FULL_63_12
CGATCGCGGATGCGGCGCGGGCGATCCTTGACGGGCACATCGTTCTTGACCGGCGGATCGCCGAGCGTGGCCGGTTTCCGGCGGTCGATATTCTGAAAAGCGTCTCCCGCTCGATGAATACGGCGGCGCCAGGCCCCGTGCAGGTCGCGGCCCGAAAGGCGCGCGCGCTCGCCTCCGTTTTCGAGGACATGCGCGAGATGATCCGGATCGGCGCCTATCGCCCCGGCGCCAATGAAGAGGTTGATGCAGCTATCGCCTTCAACAGCCGACTTGAAGAGTTTCTGGCCCAGGACCGGGGCGCCTGCGTCGGCGCCGCTCAGTCGGGCGACTTTCTGATCGAGATACTTGAAGAGGCCGAGGGCGCGGACGCCGGGACGGCCGGCCGATGACCATCAATGAACGCGAGGGGGCGGCGCTGCTTAAACTCCTGAAAATTTCGCGCCTGAAGGCCGACGAAACCGGCCGCCGGATCGCCAACCTTGAGGCGGCCTGGGTGAAAACCGACGCCTCGCTGAAGCTGCTCGCCGACGCGGTCTCGAATGAGGAAGCCGCCGCGAGGGCCGCCGAAGTCGTCGGCTTCGCGCAGCTCGCCGGGTTTTTGACCGGCGCCGCCCGCAAGAAGGCGACGCTCGAAGCGACGAAAACCCAGATCGCCGCCGAGATTGAATCCGCGCGCGGCGACCTCGAGGATTTGTTCATCGAGACCAAAAAGCTCGAACATCTGGTGGATCGCGCCCGTCTTGCCGCGCAACGCCGCGACCGTCGGGTGGAAGCCGCGTCGATGAGCGACGCCGCGATCGCGCGCTTCGTGCGCAAGAACGAGCGTTAACCCGAAAACAATCTTTCTTTTCAAAAGATTAAATCGGCCCGCCCGCCCGCCGTTTCGCCGCCGGAATCATCCGCAGAAATTCGGCGGCTCGAGTCATTTGGTGTTTGACGCCGTCAAATTTTCCGTGTTATCCCATTAAATGTCGGAGAATGGCGCCAAATGGCGCCAGCTTTCGGGTTTGCCTGGCGGCAGGTCCGGAGGCGAGGGCGGAGTACGGGCGTGAAATTGCGGTCGCCGGAGACCTCTTTTCTGGGGTCTCACATCAACAAGATTGACCTGAAAGGACGCGTGGCGGCGCCCGCCGACTTTCGCCGCGCGCTCGAAGGCGACCCCATTCGCGGATTTTATTGCCTGCCGTCGCTGCGGGGTCCGTTTCTCGAATGCGGCGGCGGCGATCTCATTTCTTTTTTCAAGGAGATGATCAGCGAGCTTCCGCCATTCGATGAAGATCGCGAAGTCCTTGAAGCTCATCTCCTCGGCGAGGTGCGCTCGCTCGCTTTCGATACGGAAGGACGTGTCGTCATTCCGGAATCCTTGCGCGTCCACGCCAATCTTTCCGAGCGCGCGCTCTTTCAAGGGCGCGGCGAAACATTCTGGATCCTCAACGCGGAAGGCGCGGCGGAAAGGCTCGCCTCGGGCCGTGAGCGCGCGAAAGCCGCGCTGCAAAGGCTGCGCAATCCCAATTCCGGGGGCGCCGCATGAGTTTCGCCGCGCACACGCCGGTCATGCTGAACGAGGCGGTCGACGCGCTGGCGCCGATCAATCATGGCGTTTACGTCGATGCGACATTCGGCGGCGGCGGATATGCGCGCGCCATTCTCGCCCGCGCCGATTGCACCGTCTACGGATTTGATCGCGATCCGACCGCGATCGATCGCGCGCGCGAGTGGACGCGCGCCTATGGCGGTCGCCTCGCGCTCGTCAATCGCCCGTTCGCCGAGATCGAACAGGGCCTTGCCGATTTGAAGGTCAACGCGATTGACGGCGTCGTCTTCGATCTTGGCGTCTCCTCGATGCAACTTGATGAGGCCGAGCGCGGCTTTTCGTTCATGCGCGATGGCCCCTTGTCGATGCGCATGGATGGCGGCAAACCCGACGCGGCCGATGTCGTCAACAACGCGGAGGCGAGGGACCTCGCGGCGATTTTCAAAGTATATGGCGAGGAAAAGCGCGCCGGGCGCATCGCCCGCGCGATCGCGCAAGAGCGCGTCAATGAGCCGATCATGACGACGGCGCGGCTGGCGGAGATCGTGAAGCGCGCCTCGCCGCCGCACCGCGAGGACAAGATCCATCCCGCGACGCGCGTCTTTCAAGCGCTCAGAATCTTTGTGAACGACGAACTGGCGCAACTCGCGAAGGCGCTGGTCGCCGCCGAGAAATTGCTGCGCCCGGCGGGAAGACTGGTGGTCGTCACTTTTCATTCGCTGGAGGACCGCATCGTCAAGCGCTTCCTGGTCGAGCGGAGCGGCGCCGCCGCCAACCCGTCGCGCCACGCGCCGGCGACGGAAAGACCCGCCGCGACGTTCAGGCTGGTCAACGACAAACCGGTCGCCCCGTCGGCCGGCGAGGCGCTTGAAAATCCGCGCGCGCGATCGGCGAAGATGCGCGCTGCGATAAGAACGGCGACGCCGCCGCTCGGCGGCGATTTCCGCGACTTCATTCCGGGCCTGACGCTCTCGTATCCTCTTTTAACTGGGAGTTGATCCAATGCTTAAATTGTCGATGCTGCTCTTGTGCCTGATTGTCGCGGCCGCCGCCGCCGGTCGCTATAAGGCCGACGCCGCCGTTCGCGAGATGCGCGGCGAGCTTCACAAGCTCGACAACGCCAAGGCGGAGGAGTTGTCGAAAATCCAGGTGCTCCGTGCTGAAGTCGCATATCTTGAGAGCCCGGAGAATCTGGCGGCGATCGCGACGACGATGACCGATCTTGAGCCGCTGACCGGGGCGCAGTTGCTGACCGCGGAAGATTTCGAGCTCGCGTTCGGCGCGGGCGAGCCGTCGCCGCTTCGAAACGTCGCCGCGATGGATCGCAAAGTTGAAGTCGCGCAAATCGAACCGCTGGCCGTCAATTAACAACCCGATGCAAAAGGCAGGAAAGAAAAACAAGGCGCGATGCACGGTGATCGAGGAAAGCGATCATCGCGGGGCGGGCTCGACCGCAAGGATCGCCGCGCAAAGCCGAAGGTCGCGGACGGTCGATGTCGCCCGCCGCCGCATCGGCATGTGCGCGGTCGCATTTTCTCTTGCGTTCGCATTTCTCGGCGTGCGGCTCGGCGTCGTCTCGCTCGGACCGACGGATCACGCCCTGCGCGCGGCCGCCGCGGATGGCGGCGATCCAGACCGGCGCGAAATCGTCGATCGCAACGGCGTTCTGCTCGCGGTCAATCTTCCCATGCGGTCGCTTGAGATCGCCGGACGCGAGGTCTGGGACGCGCATGAAACGGCGGTCGCCATCGCCAGCGTTTTCCCGACGGTCGACGCGGCGGCGCTTGAAGAAAAACTCGCGGCGGGACGGTATGTCGAAATTCGCGAAAAGCTGACGCCCGGACAGGAAGAAGCGGTGTTCGCGCTCGGCCTGCCGGGGGTTCGATTTGCGCCGCGCACGCGCCGGTTTTATCCGCAGGGTAAATCGGCGGCGCATGTGATCGGGCATACCGAGTCCGGCAAGGGCGGCGTGATGGGACTTGAATACGTCCTCAACGATTGGCGCCATCGCGGTCCTCTCGCGTCCTCGATCGACATTCGCGCGCAGCAGATCCTGGAGCAGGAACTGTCGGCGTCGCTCGTAAAGTTTCACGCGAAAGCCGCGATAGGCGCGGTGATGGATGTCGCGACCGGCGAAATCATTGCGCTGGCGAGCCTCCCCGATTTCGATCCCAATGATCCCGGCGCCGCGCCGGCCGATTTTCGCCGCAATCGCGCCGTGTACGATCGCTATGAGCTCGGTTCCGCATTCAAGCTTTTCACGGCGGCCGCGGCGCTGGAATCCGGCGTCGCCAAAGAGAATTCGGTCTATGACGCGCGCGGTTCCTACAAAGTCGCCGACAAGATCATCCGGGATTTCCACGGCGAGAACCGGATGCTGACGCTGTCGGAGGTCGTTCAATATTCCTCCAATATCGGCGCGGCGCGGATCGCGGCCGATCTCGGTCCCGATCGCCAGAAGGCGGCGCTGAAGGATTTCGGAATGCTCGATGCGCTGCCGATCCAGCTTGCTGAACGGCGCGCGCCGGAGCTTCCGCGGCAATGGGGCCCGGTCGAGGCCGCGACGATATCCTATGGTCATGGAATTTCGGTGACGCCGTTGCATCTGCTCTCGGGCGTCGCCAGCATCGTCAACGGCGGGATATATCGCGCGCCGACCTTTCTCAAAGCCGATGAGGCGCAAGAAGCAAAGCGCGTGCTGAGCGAAGACACCAGCCTTATCATGCGCCGCGTAATGCGCCGGGTCATTGCGGAGGGCACGGCGAGCCTCGCCGAAGCGCCTGGTTATTTCGTCATCGGCAAGACGGCGACGGCGGAAAAACCCTCGCATGGCGGCTATGACCGGAATGCGCGCATGTCGACATTTGTCGGCGCGTTTCCCGGCTACGATCCGCAATACGCCATCATCGTCACCTTCGACGAGCCGCAAGCGGTCGAGGGCACATGGGGGTACGCGACCGCCGGATGGAACGCCGCGCCGACTTTCGCCGCGATCACAAAACGTCTTGCGCCGATTCTCGGCGTCATGCCGGTTGATGAAAATGTCGCCGTCGCCGCTTTTGAAAACGGCGCCAAGCCCGTGCAGCGCCGGGCGTCGCTTGAAACCGGCGCCGCCAGGGGCGCGCGGTGAAACTTTCGGCGCTCGCGGCGGCGCCCATGAACCCAGATCCAGAGATCACCGGACTGACCCCTGACAGCCGCGCGGTGAGCCCCGGCTTTCTCTTCGCCGCCTTGCCGGGCGTTGCGGCCGACGGCGCCGCGTTCATCGCGCAGGCGGAAGCTAAAGGCGCCGCCGCCGTGCTCGCCGGGCGCCGCGTCAAGACTGAATTGCCGCTGATCGTCGACGAGGAGCCGCGCCGGCGTCTCGCCCAGATGGCGGCGCGCTTTTATCCGCGTCAGCCGCGCGTCATCGCCGGGGTCACCGGCACCAACGGCAAGACGTCGACGGCGATCTTTTCCGCCGCGTTGTGGCAAAGGCTCGGCTTCAACGCTGGCAGCCTCGGCACGCTCGGCGCGCGCGCGGCGACGTTTGAGCGCAAGCTCCACCACACGACGCCCGAACCCGTGACCTTGCATGAGACGCTCGAACAGATGGCCGACGCCGGCGTCACCCATCTTGCGATGGAGGCGTCGAGCCATGCGCTCGCGCAATATCGCGCCGACGGCGTCAGGTTCTCGGCCGCAGCCTTCACCAACATCACGCAGGATCATCTCGATTATCACGCCGATTTCGCGGATTATTTTCGCACAAAGCAACGCCTCTTCCTTGACCTCCTGCCGGACGCCGGCGCAGCGGTCGTCAATATGGACGGCGAGGGGAGCGATGAGATCGCGAAAATCGCCAGGGCGCGCGGGGTCAGGACGATCACCACTGGCGCCCGCGGCGAGACATTGCGCCTCGCCGCGCTGAAACCGCAGGCGGGCGGTCTTGATATTTCTGTTGAAGCGGAGCGCCGCCGATACGATCTGACGCTGCCGCTGATCGGCGCCTTTCAGGCGGAAAACGCGCTGCTCGCGGCCGGGATTGTCATCTCGTCGGGCGCGGCGGCGCAGGACGTGCTGCCGCTGCTCGCGCGGCTGCCCGGCGTGCCGGGACGAATGCAGCACGCGGCGGATGTCAACGGCGCCGGCGTCTATATCGATTATGCGCACACGCCCGATGCGGTGGAAACGGCGCTCGCCGCCATCCGCCCGCACGCCGCCGGGCGCATCATCGCGATCATCGGCGCCGGCGGCGACCGCGACCGCAAAAAGCGTCCGCTGATGGGTGCGGCGGCGGCGCGCGGCGCGGATCACGTCATCGTCACCGACGACAATCCGCGCACGGAAGATCCGGCGTCGATCCGCCGCGAAGTGCTCGCGGGATGCGGCGGGGCGGAGGAAATCGGGGATCGCGCCGAGGCGATCGCGAAAGGGGTCGCGATGCTTCGCGAAGGCGATGTCCTTCTTATCGCCGGCAAAGGCCATGAGACAGGACAGATCGTGGGTGGTGAAACGCTGCCGTTCGACGATGCGGACGTCGCGCGGCGGGCGGCGAGGGAGGTCGGGAGATGAGCGCAGGATTATGGACGGCGTTCGAGACGGCGGCCGCGACCGGCGGCGCCTTGTGCGCGCGCGGCGGCGATCCGGAGCGCTGGATCGCCGAGGAATGGGCGGCGAGCGGCCTGTCGATCGACACGCGGACGCTGGAGCCCGGCGAGATGTTCGTCGCGCTGATCGACGCCCGCGACGGCCATGACTATGTCAACAGCGCGTTCGAGCGCGGCGCGTCCGCAGCGCTCGTCGCACGCGCGCCGGAAAATGCGCCGGACGGCGCGCCGCTGCTGATCGTGAGCGATACGCTGGAGGGCCTGCGCGATCTGGCGCGCGCGGCGCGGCTGAGAAATTTCGGCAAGCGTATCGCGGTGACGGGAAGCGTCGGCAAAACCTCGACGAAGGAAATGCTGCGGGCGGCGTTTTCCGCTTTTGGCCGGGTTCACGCCTCCGACAAGAGTTTCAACAATCACTGGGGCGTTCCGCTCACCCTCGCGAGAATGCCGATCGACTCGGATTTCGGGATCTTTGAAATCGGCATGAATCATGCCGGCGAGATCACGCCGCTGACGCGCTTGGTCGCGCCGCATGTCGCGATCGTCACGACTGTCGCGCCGGCGCATCTTGAGTTTTTCGGGACAGTTGAAAAAATCGCCGAGGCGAAGGCCGAAATTTTTCTCGGCGTCGTCAAGGGCGGCGCTGCTGTCCTGCCGATCGACAATGACCATTTTTCACTGTTGCGCCGCCGCGCCGCCGAAGCGGGCGTTGCGCGCATCCTCACCTTCGGCGAAGACGCTCGCGCGGATGTCCGGCTCCTTTCCTATCGCGGCGACGGCGCGCGGGCGGAAATCGCCGCGAGCGTCTTCGGCGAGACGCTGGAATTCGCGCTCGATGCGCCGGGCAGGCACCAGGCGATGAACGCGCTCGCCGTTATCGCGGCCGCGCGCGCGCTTGGCGTCTCGGCGGCGCGCGCCGGCGCCGGTCTTGCGGGCCTTGGCGCGGCTGTCGGCCGCGGCGCCCAATCGACGGTGCGGCTCGCGTCCGGGGCGGAAATCATCCTCATCGACGAGAGCTACAACGCCAATCCGACCTCGATGGCGGCGGCGTTCGCGGTCCTCGCGCAGACAAAGCCCAAGCAGGGAGGCCGCCGGATCGCGGTCCTTGGCCAAATGCTGGAGCTCGGGCCGCAGGGGCCGGCCCTCCACGCGGGTCTTGCCCAACCGCTACTTGCCGCCGGTATCGACGCCCTCTATGTCGCCGGCGCGCTCATGGATCATTTATGGGAGAAGACGCCGCCGGCGCTCCGGGCCGGCAAGGCCGCCGACGCTCGCGCGCTGGCGCCGACCATACTTCAGGCGCTGAAAGACGGCGACATAGTCATGGTCAAAGGATCGAACGGCTCTAAGGTGAGCGAAATTGTCGCCGCGATCAAAGCGGCCGGGGCCAATTGAAGGCAAAAAGAAAATAACGCCATGTTTTATTATTTGACGAATTTCTCCGAGCAGTTCGCCCTTTTCAATGTGTTCCGGTATTTGTCGTTCCGGGCGGGCGGCGCGATCATGACGGCGCTGCTGATCGCCTTTATCGTCGGACCGGGCCTGATCCGCTGGATGCGCCGCAAACAGGGAAAGGGCCAGCCCATCCGTCAGGACGGGCCGCAAAGCCACATCATTTCCAAGGCGGGCACGCCGACCATGGGCGGCGTGTTGATATTGATGTCGCTGACGATCGCAACCCTGCTCTGGGCGCGTCTCGACAACCCTTACGTCTGGATCGTGATGGGCGTGACGCTGACCTATGGCGCGCTCGGTTTCTGGGATGACTATCTTAAAGTCACCAAGCAGACGGCGTCCGGCGTTGTCGGCTCAATGAAGCTCATCATTCAGTTCGGCGTTGCAATTCTCGCCGGCGCGCTTTGCGTGATGACGCTCGGCGCGGCGCCGGAAGCGCCTCCCGGCATTGAAACCTCGGTCGCCGTTCCGTTCGTTCCCTTGCAGTTTTTTCAAAGCTGGTTCGGCGCCGGCGCCATCGGCGTGCCGATCGGCCTCCTGATGGTTCCCTTCGCGGCAATTGTCATTGTCGGCGCCTCCAACACCGTCAATCTGACCGACGGCCTTGACGGCCTTGCGACCGTGCCGGTGATGATCGCCGCCGGGACCTATGGCGTCATCGTCTATCTCGTCGGGCGCATCGACTACGCGACCTATCTCGGCCTTCCTTATGTGCCGGGCGTCGGCGAACTTTCGATCATTTGCGGCGCGATCATCGGCGCCGGGCTCGGGTTCTTGTGGTTCAACGCGCCGCCGGCGGCGATCTTCATGGGCGACACGGGCTCGCTGGCGCTCGGCGGCGCCATCGGTTCGATCGCGGTCGCGGCCAAGCATGAAATCGTGCTCGCCATCGTCGGCGGGCTCTTCGTGCTGGAAGGGCTTTCGGTGATGATCCAGATCGCCTCGTTCAAGCTGACCGGCAAGCGCGTCTTCAAAATGGCGCCGATCCACCATCATTTCGAACAGTTGGGGTGGAAGGAATCGACGATCGTCATCCGCTTCTGGATCATCGCGGTGATCCTAGCCCTGATCGGACTTTCAACTCTCAAACTGCGTTAGGCGGCTCGCGTCTCCATGATTCTCATTCCGGGCATCGCGAAAAAAAAGATCGGCGTCTACGGCCTCGGCGCGACCGGCCTTGCGACCTGCGAGGCGCTTTCGGCGTCGGGCGCTGAGGTCTACGCCTGGGACGACAAGGAAGAAGCGCGCGCGAAAACCGTCAACACGCGCTACGCGGCTGAGCATCCCAAAGCCTGGCCGTGGGAGGACATGCGATCGCTCGCCTTGAGCCCCGGCGTGCCGTTGACGCATCCGACGCCGCACCCAGTTGTAAAAAAAGCGCATCAGGCGGGCGTCGAGGTTATCGGCGACATTGAATTCTTCGCGCGCGCCGTGAACGCCCTGCCGCCGCGCGAGCGTCCGCGCATCATCGCCGTCACCGGCTCCAACGGCAAATCGACGACGACGGCGCTGATCGGCCATCTGCTGAAGGAATGCGGCCGCGAGTCGATCATCGGCGGCAATATCGGCAAGCCGGTCTTGTTGTTGCCCCCGCTGGAAGCGTTCCGGACCTATGTTCTCGAACTCTCTTCGTTCCAGCTCGATCTCGCCAAAACCTTGCGCGCGAACACGGCGATCTTGCTGAACCTCTCGCCCGATCATATCGACCGTCATGGCGACATGGAGGGATACGCCGCCGCCAAGCGCCGCATCTTCCTCAACCAGACGGCGGATGACACGGCGATCATCGGCGTCGACGATCCCTGGTCGCAGGGAATTTGCGCCAAACTGATGTCCGCCGCCGCGCAACGGGTGACGCCGATTTCAGCGGAAGGCGCGCTCGGCTCAGGCGTATTCGCGCTCAACGCGCGGCTCTATTACAGTCTCGGCGAGCGTACGGGCGAAGCGGGCGATATCTCCGGCGTCCCTTCATTGCGCGGACAGCACAACTGGCAGAACGCGTCGGCTGCGCTCGCCGCCGCAATCGCCGAAGGCGTCGCCCCGAATATCGCGGCCAAGGCGATGGACCGTTATCCGGGCCTGCCGCACCGGATGGAAATCGTCGCCAAAAAAGACGCGGTGACATTCGTCAATGATTCAAAAGCGACCAATGCGGACGCCGCCAGCCGCGCGCTCAAATCCTACGCCGATATTTTCTGGATCGCCGGCGGCAAGGCGAAAGAAGGCGGCGTTGTTTCCTTGCGCCCGCTGATGGACAAGGTGCGCGGCGTTTACCTCATCGGCGAGGCGGCGCGCGATTTCGAAGGACAGCTCGCGGGCGCGGCGCCGTGCTTCCAGTGCGGCGATCTGCCCACTGCGGTGGCGCGCGCGGCCCGCGACGCGGCGCTAAGCGGCCTTGAGGCTCCGGTCGTCCTTCTGTCGCCGGCTTGCGCGTCCTATGACCAGTTCCGCAATTTCGAAGAGCGCGGCGAGGTCTTTCGCAAACTCGCCAATCAGACAGAAACGATTGATGGGGAAGCGGCGTGAAAGCGATCAGCCGGTCAGACGATTCTCCCGCGGCGCGCTGGTGGTGGTCGGTCGATCATGTGTCGCTGATCATTCTCTCCGCTTTGCTGACGATCGGAGTCATCCTCGTATTCGCCGCGGGGCAGGGCGCCGCCGAGCGGCTCGGCATCGAGGATGCGTTCCATTTTCCGATGCGCCAATTAATGTTCGTCCCGCTGGCGATCGCGGTCATGCTCGGCATTTCGAGTCTGACGCCGCTGCAGGCGCGCCGGCTCGGCGCCGTATTGTTCGCCGTGTCTGTGGCGTTGCTCATTGCGACTCTGCTCTTCGCGCCGGAGATCAAGGGCGCGAAGCGCTGGCTGCCGCTCGGGGCGTTCGGTTTCCAGCCGTCGGAGCTGTTAAAGCCCGGATTTGTCGTCGCCGCCGCCTGGATGCTGGCGGAAGGCGTGCGCAATCCGCGATTTCCGGGCGCGGCGATCGCGACGGGGTTCTACGCGATTTGCGTGTCGCTATTGATGATGCAGCCCGATTACGGACAATCGGCGCTATTGACCGCCGTGTGGATCATCATGTTCTTCATTTCCGGTGGGGCAATTTTCTGGCTTCTCATCGCGGCGGGCATCGCCGTCGCCGGGTTTGTCAGCGGTTACTTTTTCTCGCCGCACCTTGCGCGACGGATCGATGGCTTCCTCAACCCCGAAGCGGGCGACAATTATCAGATCGATAAAGCGCTGGAAGCGATCGCCAATGGCGGCCTTGGCCCGCGCGCGGCCGATGCGGCGGCGGTGAAATTCTCGCTGCCGGACGCCCAGACCGACTTCATCTTCGCGGTCGCGGCCGAAGAATTCGGCGTCATCGTCTGCCTGATCATTCTCGGGCTGTTCGCCGCCTTCGTTTTCCGCAGCTATGCGAAAGCGAGCGCGATGAAAAGCGTATTTGCGCAATGCGCGATCTGCGGCCTGGCGGCGCTGATCGGGCTTCAAAGCTTCATCAATATCGGCGTCAATCTTCGCGCCTTGCCGGCGAAAGGCATGACGCTGCCGTTTATTTCCTATGGCGGATCGTCGCTGGTGGCGGCGGCGCTGACCGTCGGCCTCATTCTGGCGCTGACGCGGCGGCCGGACCGGGCGGCGCGGCGCAAGGAAATCATGCCATGAGCGGCGCGGGCGGCCTGATCGCGCTCGCCGCCGGCGGGACCGGCGGGCATCTCTTCCCCGCCGAGGCGCTGGCGCAGGAATTGAAACGGCGCGGCTGGCGGATTCTGCTGGCGACCGATGCGCGCGGCGCGCGCTATGCGAGCGCATTTCCCGCCGACGAACGGTTCATGATTTCCGCCGCGAGCCCTTCAATCGGCGGTCCGGTGGCGAAAGCCGCCGCCGCCGTGGCGCTCGCCGGCGGGCTGATGACGGGCTTGCGCGAGTTTCGCAAGCGGCGCGTCGCGGCGGCCGTCGGCTTCGGCGGCTATCCGTCTTTTCCAGCGATGAAGGCGGCGCAGCTTCTCGGCATTCCCTTCGGCGTTCATGAGCAGAACGGCGTCCTCGGCCGCGCCAATCGCATGGTGGTCGGCGGCGCCGAGTTCATCGCGCATGGATTTACCGTGCTCGACAAGGCGCCTGCAAAACTGCGCGACAAACTCATCGAAGTCGGAAATCCGGTGCGCGATGCGGTGCGGGCGGTGGCGGACGAACGCTATCCGGCGCTCGACGACTCGTCGAAGATTTTCGTCCTCGTCTTCGGCGGCAGCCAGGGCGCGTCGCTGTTTTCGCGCGTCGTCCCGGCGGCGATCGCGGGACTGCCAGCACCGCTGCGCGCGCGTCTCAGCGTCACGCAGCAGGTGCGTGAGGCGGAGATCACGGATGTGCGCAAGATCTATGACGCCGCCGGCGTTGCGGCGGAGCTTGCGCCGTTTTTCACTGATTTGCCCGCGCGCATCGCCCACGCGCATCTGGTCGTCGCGCGGGCCGGCGCGTCGACGGTGACCGAGCTCTCGACCATCGGTCGGCCGTCGGTGCTGGCGCCGCTGGCGATTGCGATGGACGATCACCAGACTGGGAATGCGCGCGCGTTGTCGGACGCCGGGGCCGCCATCCGCATCGGCGAGTCTGACTTCACGGCGGAAGCAGTCAGCGCGCGGCTCCACGATTTGTTGACCGACCCCGCGCTGCTCCATCACATGGCCGCCGCCGCGAAAGGGCGGGTCAAGGCGAATGCGTCCTCCACACTCGCCGACCTTGTTGAAAAAATCGCCGCCGGCAAATCCCGTAAACGCGAAAAAGAGCCGCCGCATGAGTGAGTCGAAAAACATCAAGGTCCGCCTGCCTTTCGGGGTCGGCGTCGTGCATTTCGTCGGTATCGGCGGCATCGGCATGTCGGGAATCGCCGAGGTGATGAAAAATCTCGGCTATGAGGTGCGCGGCTCCGACGTCGCCGACAGCGCCAATGTGCAGCGCCTGCGCGAGAAGGGCATTGCGATCGTCATCGGCCACGCGGCGAAGAATGTCGAAGGCGCCGGCGCGGTCGTCGTCTCAACCGCGATCGGCAAGGGCAACCCGGAAATTCTCGCCGCGCGCGCGCGGCATATTCCGGTCGTACGCCGCGCCGACATGCTCGCCGAGCTGATGCGCCTTAAATGGACGATTTCAATCGCCGGCACCCATGGCAAGACCACGACGACAACGATGGTCGCCGCGCTCCTCGACGAAGCGGGGCTCGACCCTACCGTCATCAATGGCGGCGTCATCAACGCCTATGGCACCAATGCGCGCATCGGCGAGGGCGACTGGATGGTTGTCGAGGCGGATGAATCCGACGGCTCGTTCCTGCGCTTGCCGACGACAGTCGCCGTCGTCACCAATATCGACCCGGAGCATCTGGAGCATTGGGGCGGATTCGATGCGCTGAAAGCCGGTTTCGACCAGTTCATCGAAGCGACGCCGTTTTACGGATATGGCGTCGTCTGTCTCGATCATCCGGAAGTGCAAGCGCTGGTCGGGCGCGTCACCGACCGCCGGCTCATCACCTACGGGACCAATCCGCAGGCGGATGTGCGCGCCGAAAACATTTCATTCGAAGGCGGCGGCTCGAAATTCGACATCGTCTTCCGGAGCCGGGGCAAGCCGGACACGCGCATCGACGGCGCGCGGCTGCCGATGCCGGGGCTGCACAATGTCCTGAACGCAACGGCGGCGGCGATTGTCGCCAGGAAAGTCGGCGCCTCGGACGACGCCATACGAAAGGGTCTTGGCAAGTTCGCCGGCGTCAAGCGGCGCTTCACCAAAGTCGGCGAGTGGAACGGCGTCGCCATCATCGACGATTACGGCCATCACCCGGTCGAGATCGCGGCTGTCTTGCGCGCCGCGCGCAATGTGACGCGCGGAAAGATCATCGCCGTCGTGCAGCCGCACCGCTACACGCGTCTGCGCGATCTCATGGATCAGTTCTGTTCGTGTCTCAATGAAGCAGACGTCGCCTTCGTCACCGACGTCTACGCGGCGGGCGAGGCGCCGATCGAGGGCGTCTCCCGCGACGCTTTCGTTTCAGGCGCGGCGGCGCAAGGCCACCGCGACGTCAGGGCGCTCAAATCCTTCGACGATTTGCCCAAACAGATCGCCGCAATCGCCGAGAAGGGCGACTATGTCGTCATGCTCGGCGCCGGAGATATTACGAAATATGCGGCGGGGCTGGCGGATGCGCTGGGGAAGGTCGGAGCAACCCGATGAAGATTCTGCCGTGTCTCGCTGTGACGCAGGCGGTGTTTGCTTCCACAAGCGCGTACGCCTGTTCATGTCGAGATGTTCCTCGGACAATTGAGCAACACGTTGATCAAAGCGATGTCATTTTTCTTGGGCGTGCGGTGGGAGTTCATCGAGTCGTAATTTGGAGCGAAGGATTCGAAACCTATCACTCGACGAGATTTCTCATCCGCGAAGCGCTGAAAGGCATCGACAGCGATGCGGCGACCGACGCACCGCAATATGTCTACGTCCGGCATCCGGGAGGGGATCCTGCGGCCTGCGGCGTCAGCTTTGACAATGGCGTCGAGTATCGGATCTTCGCTAATCTGTACAAAGATAAAATTTATACCAGCCTGTGCAGTTTTTCAACTAATGCGGCCGATCCAGACAATGCGCCTTGGGAAGATTACAGGCGAGCGGCAGGCATGGCGGATGCGTTGGCGAAGGAGCAGCCGTGACTTCGGCCCAGAACTCTTTCGCCCGTCTCAATCCGCTCATCCCGGCGAAAGCCGGGACCCAGGCGAAGGCTGATCTGGGTCCCGGCTTTCGTCGGGATGAGCGGGAGCGGGGCTGCCCGTGACAGAAAAAATCACCATCCCCGATCTTCCCCCAGTGCGCGGCCGCTATGTCGAGCATGCGGACATGTCGGCGATCACCTGGTTTCGCGTCGGCGGGCCGGCGGATGTTCTGTACGCGCCGGAGGATGAAGACGATCTCGCGGACTTTTTGAAGAAGACGCCGAAAGAAATTCCCGTTTATCCGGTGGGCGTCGGCTCCAATCTTCTCGTGCGCGACGGCGGCGTCAGGGGCGTCGTCATTCGACTTGGCGCGCCTTTCGCGAAAATTTCAATCGAGGGAACGCGCGTCACGGCGGGCGCCGCCGCGCTCGATGCGCAGGTCGCGCGAACCGCCGCGCGGGCGGGCGTCGCCGGTCTTGAATTCTATCGCGGCGTGCCGGGGACGATCGGCGGCGCGCTAGCGATGAACGCCGGCGCCTATGAGCAGGAGACGAAAGACATCCTCGTCGAGGCGGTCGCCTATGATCGCGCCGGCGCGCGTCGTATCTTCAATAACGCCGACATGAATTTCTCCTATCGCCACTCCGGCGCGGGCGATGGGCTGATTTTCACGCGGGCGACGTTCGAGGGGCGCGCCGACGACCCCGCCGCGATCGAGGCGCGCATGAAAACGATCATGGAGCGGCGCGAGAAATCGCAGCCGATCCGCGAAAAGACCGGCGGCTCGACCTTCGCCAATCCCGCCCCCGCCACATCGGGCGGCCGCAAGGCCTGGCAACTGATCGACGACATCGGCGGGCGCGGCCGCATTGTCGGCGACGCCCAATGTTCCGAGCAGCACTGCAATTTCATGATCAATCGCGGCAAGGCGACGGCAAGCGATATCGAAACGCTGGTCGAAGGGCTTCGTAAAGAAGTTCTTAACAAGACCGGGGTTGAGTTGCGCTGGGAAATAAGACGGATCGGCGAGGTTGCCGGCGGCGGGCAGTAAAGAGGTTGTAGGTTGCAGGTTGTAGGTTGTGAGCGACGTTCAGTCATATCGGGATTTACAGGTCTGGAAGCGGTCAATGGATTTGGTCGACAGCGTCTATGCGCTGACTTCCGGATTTCCGAAGGCCGAGGAATACCGGCTGACCTCTCAATTGTTGCGCGCCATCGTCTCCGTGCCGGCGAACATTGCGGAAGGTCAAAGGAGAAGCACGCGCAAGGACTATTCTCATTTTGTCGGAATCGCGCACGGGTCTCTCGCCGAGGTCGAGACGCTGCTGCTCATTGCGGAACGAAACAGCCTGGCCGACGCAGACAAGATCAAGCCGCTTGTCGGCCAGGCCGAAGAAATCAGCAGGATGCTTAATGCGATGCGTCAAAAATTAGCGGTGCCGATATGAACGACAATTCACAACCTGCAACCTACAACCTGCAACCTCGCTTCCAGCGTATCGCAGTCCTCAAAGGCGGCTGGTCGCCGGAGCGGGAAGTTTCGCTGAATTCGGGCGCGGCCTGCGCCAAGGCGCTGCGCGCGAAGGGCTATGATGTTGTCGAGATCGACGCGACGCGCGACCTTGCCGGCCAGTTGACGGCGGCGCGGCCCGATGCGGTCTTCAACGCGCTGCATGGTCAATGGGGAGAAGACGGCTGCGTTCAGGGCCTGCTTGAAGTGATGGGAATTCCCTACACCCATTCGGGCGTCCTCGCCTCGTCGCTGGCGATGGATAAGCAACGGACGAAACTCATTCTTGAAGACGCCGGCGTTCCCTCGCCCGTGGGCAAGGTGATGTCGCGTTTCGACGCCGCCGGCGGCCACGCGATGGAGCCGCCTTACGTCATCAAGCCGAACTCGCAAGGATCGTCGGTCGGCGTTTTTATCATCCGCAAGGGCGACAACCGCCCGCCGTCAGAACTCGCGAGCGATAAATGGGCGCTTGGCGATGACGTACTCGTCGAGAAATTCATCGCCGGGCGCGAGCTGACCGTCGCGGTCATGGGCGATCGCGCGCTTTGCGTCACCGAGATCACCACCAATCTCGCCTTTTATGATTACGAGGCGAAATATGCGCCCGGCGGCTCGATGCACGTGCTTCCCGCCGCCGTGCCGGACGCAATCTCGCGGCTTTGCATGGAGCGCGCGCTCAAAGCCCATCAGGCGCTCGGATGCCGGGGCGTCTCGCGTTCCGACTTCCGCTACGACGAAACCCTTTCGGGCGAAAAGGTGTTTTTCCTTGAAGTGAACACCCAGCCCGGCATGACCGGCACCTCGCTTGTTCCTGAACAGGCGCAGCATCTTGGCATTTCTTTTCCTGAGCTTTGCCAGTGGATTATCGAGGACGCTTCATGCCAGCGGTGAAGAAAAGAACGCGCCGCGCCAAGAAGGCGCCGTCGGTCATCGACCGCGTCACGACAATCTTTGAGGAATATACGGTCGCCGGAATCGCCGGCTCGATCGTCATCCTCGGACTGATCGCGATCGTGTTGTGGGCGGGCGGCTATTTCGCGATGGTCGGCCGGGCGGCCGATCGCATGGCGAATGCGGCGGCGGTCGCCGGCGGGCTTGAAGTGAAGCGGGTGACCCTGCGCGGCGCGCACCAGACCGCGCACCGGGAAATCACCGATGCGCTGGGGCCGGTGCTCGGCGCCTCGATCATCCATCTCTCGCTCGATGATGCGCGGGCGCGAATCGAGGAGCTCGGCTGGGTCAGGTCGGCGGCGGTGACGCGCCTGTTGCCTGACACGATTTCGATCTCGGTGCGCGAGCGCGAACCGGCGGCGGTGTGGCAGATGAAGGGCGTTCTTTATCTTGTCGATAATACCGGCGCGATCATCCGCGAGGTCGACGCCGGCGAATACGCCAACCGTCCGCTCATCGTCGGCGCCGGGGCGCCGGAAGCGGCCGGCGGCATATTGACCGCGCTCGCCGGCAAGGAAGAGCTGCAAAAACGCATTTACGCGCTGATGAGAGTCGGGGAGCGCCGCTGGGATCTGCGCCTGCACAACGACATCGAGATCCGTCTGCCGGAAGAAAATTTCGAAAGCGCCCTTTCCGATCTCGAACTTCTGCAAGCGGCGCAGCAAACGCTTGACCAGCCGATCAAATATATCGATCTTCGCGATCCGGAGCGCATGGTGGTGAAGAAGCGCGACGAGCCTACCCCTTCGCCGAATTGAATGACGCGCCGAACTGCATGTAGTGTCTGAAATGCCGCCGCCGCGAGCCGCGGCGTCCCGTGTTTGTGTCATGCGACGGAACTGAACGATGGCGAAACAACTAAGACCGGCGCGGGATCGCGGCCTTGTCGCCGCCATCGATATCGGCGGGTCGAAGGTCGCCTGCGTCATCGCGCAGCTGACCCCTGTATTCAACGGCGAAGTCGAACCCGACGTCATCGGCGTCGGACAGCATGGCGGCGTCTGCCGCGACAAGCGCCCGGATGTCGAAGCCTCCTTGCGCGCCGCGGTTGAGGCGGCCGAGCGCATGGCGGGCGAGCGCATCCGGCGGGTCTACGTCGCCGCCAGCGGCCGCTCGCTCGGCAGTCGCCGGATCGCGGTCGATCTCGATATTTCAGGCGGCGTCGTCACCGAGGACGATGTCGAGGAATGCCTCTCCCGGGGCGCCGCCGCGGCGGCGCCGGAAGGCTCAACCCCGCTTTACGCCTCGAAAATCAGGTTCCTCGTCGATGGCGAGCCGGCGGACGATCCGATCGGTCTTTCCGGCGGGGTGCTCGGCGCTGAAATGCTCGGCCTCAGCGTTCGCGATTCCTACGCCGAAAATATCGAGGCGCTGGTTGGCCGCTGCGGGCTGGAAGTCGAGGGCCTGATCGCGGGCCCCAGCGCCGCCGCTGATTCGGTATTGATCGACGACGAGAAAGACCTCGGCGTCATCATGATCGACATCGGCGCGAAATCGACGGACTTCGCCCTTTATGAGCGCGGCGCCATGCTCGCCTGCGGCGGCGTCGCGGTCGGCGGCGATCATATCACGCGCGATATCGCCCAGATCTTCGGCTCTCCGATCAATAAGACGGAGCGGTTGAAAACGCTCTATGGGTCGGTCCTGACCGGCGCCGGCGATGAACACCGCCTGGTCGACTTCCCGCAGCTCGGCGACGAAAATGAGGTTGCCCGTCACTCGCGCGCCGAACTCGCGATGGTGATCGCACCGCGTTTTGAAGAAATTCTGGAGCTGACGCTGGCGGCGTTGCCGCAATCGGGCGCGGCGCGGCGCGCCATCCGGCGAGCGGTTCTTACCGGCGGGGGCAGTCTGATCGTCGGCGCGCGTGAATCGGCCGAGCGCATCATCGGCGTCAAAACGCGGTTGGGGCGCCCGGCGCCGCTCGCCGGCGCGCCGGAAACGGCGACCGCGCCGCAATTTTCCGTCGCGGTCGGCGTCATTCAGGCGGCGGCGCGCCAACGTGCGCCGTCCGGTCGAACCGCGCAGAGACGGCGCGCCGCTTCCGGCGGCGCCATGCCCGGCGCGCGCGCGCTCGGCGGCGTCTTCGGGAATGTCGGCGCCTGGTTGCGCTCGAATTTCTAGCGCGATCCGCGCCGCGTTCCGGGGCTCGACCCGCGACAATTTTGAAAAATCATCCGCGCTCGACCCAATTTTGTGGTGACAGCGCGCGCGAACAGTCTGAAAAAAATCGGGGTTCTTCGAGCTCTATCGACCCAATCGGGGCGGGCTTCCGCAAGGCGGCGTTAACCTTTTGGTAAGAGTTCTGAAGGATTCTTTAACATCACCTTAACCATGTGGGGCGGAGCCGTTCGATGCCACTTAATCTCAGCGTGCCGGAACTGACAGAATTGAAACCGCGTATCTCGGTGATCGGCGTCGGCGGCGCGGGCGGCAACGCGGTCAATAACATGGTCGACAGCGGCCTCGAAGGCGTCGATTTCGTCGTCGCCAACACCGATGCCCAGGCGCTCGGACTGTCGAAGGCGACGCGGCGGATCCAGCTCGGCGCCCACACGACGCAAGGGCTCGGCGCCGGCTCGCTGCCGGAAATCGGTCGCGCCGCGGCCGAGGAGACCCTCGACGAAATCCTTGAGCAAGTCGGCAATTCGCACATGCTCTTCATCACCGCCGGCATGGGCGGCGGCACCGGCACGGGCGCCGCGCCCGTGATCGCCAAGGCGGCGAAGGAACGCGATATCCTCACCGTCGGCGTTGTCACCAAGCCCTTCCATTTCGAAGGCGCGCGGCGGATGAAAATCGCGCTCGCCGGGATCGAGGCGCTGCAGGCGCATGTCGACACGCTGCTGATCATTCCGAACCAGAATCTTTTCTCGATCGCCAATGAACGCACGACCTTCGCCGAGGCATTCGCGCTCGCCGATCAGGTGCTGCATTCAGGCGTTCGCGGCATCACCGATCTGATGGTGATGCCCGGCCTCATCAATCTCGACTTCAACGACGTCCGCACCGTCATGCGCGAAATGGGCAAGGCGATGATGGGAACGGGCGAGGCGTCGGGCGACAAGCGGGCGATCGAGGCGGCGGAAGCCGCAATCTCCAACCCGCTGCTCGATGAAGTTTCGATGAAGGGCGCCAAGGGCGTGCTCATCAACATCACCGGCTCCATGGATATGAAACTGTTTGAAGTCGACGAGGCGGCGAACCGCATTCGCGCCGAGGTTGATCCCGACGCCAATATCATCGTCGGCTCGACCTTCAATCAGGAACTCGAAGGCCGCGTTCGCGTCTCGGTCGTCGCCACCGGCATCGAGGCGATGCCGCGCGATGTTCACGGTTATCAGCAGCGCGCGACGACTGTCGCCGTATCGAAGCCCTGGCGCGAATCCGCGCAGGCGCCGGAGGCCGTGCCGGCCGCTGAAGCGGCGCCGGCGCCTGTCGCCGCCCGCGTCGCGATGCCGCCCGTTCAGCACGCGCTGCCGACGCTTTCGCAATCGCCGGCTCCGGCCCCGGCGCCGCGTCCCGCCGCGCATCCGCTCGCCGCGCAGGCGACCAATCCGGTGGGCGATGTTCATGAGCGCATCCGCCGTATGCTGACGGAGGGAACGGTCGATGCGTCGACCGCGCCGAGAATGCCCGCCGCCGCGCCGATCCCGGCGCCGCAGCCCGTCGCGCAAGCGCCGCGTCATGTCGCGAAAAATCCTTTCCGCGAAGCGGCGGAAGAAATCCAGCGCGCGTCGATCGGCGCGCTAGATCTGCTGAAATCCCTGACGCCGAAGGCCGAAGAGCCGGCGGCGGTCCGCGTCGAGGAACAGCCGGTGCGCCCGGCGCGGGCGTCGCATGGCGATCTCTTTGACGATGAAGATGACGGTGAACTCGAAATCCCGTCCTTTCTTCGCAAGAAAAAAGTGAGCTGAGGCTCTCGACCCGATCGAACTTGCGAAACGCCGCCCGAAAGGGCGGCGTTTTCATTGGGCGCCAGCGCCTCGCAATATCGCGCAACAATGCGTTATTTGTTCGCCGCCGGCCGCGGACGCATGGTCGGCCCTCGATTTGCCGCCGTCGGATTCGTCATGCGCGTTGTCAGTCAATCCACGCTTGAAACCCCGATCACGCTCTCGGGCGTCGGGCTTCATTCCGGCGTCCCGTGCCGCGTGACGCTTCGCCCGGCCAGCGCGGACGCAGGGATCGCATTGCACCTCATTGGGGAAGATGGCGGGAGGCAAGGCGCGCCGTTCGCCGCGCGCGTCGCTGCGGTTTGCGAGACGCGCCTTGGCACTTGCCTTCGCGGCGCGGACGGGCGCGTCGTCAGAACCGTCGAACATCTGCTCGCCGCGATCTCGATAGCGGCGATCGACAATCTCTCGATTGAAGTCGAGGGTCCGGAAATTCCGGTGATGGACGGCAGCGCCAGTTCGTTCCTCGACGCCATCGATCGGGCCGGGAGAGCGACCCTGCCGGCGGCGCGCACGGCGCTGAAACTTCGCGCGCCGATCGAGGTCCGCGACGGCGACCGGTTCATCCGCGCAACGCCGGACGCGGGACGTCTGCTCGATGTCAGCATCGCTTTCGCCGACGCGGCGATCGGCGGCGGATCGGTCTCCCTCGATCTCGACCGGCCGCAAACGCTTGGGCGTCTCGTCCGGGCGCGCACTTTTTGCCGCCTCGCAGATATTGAGGCGATGCGGGAAGCAGGGCTCGGTCGCGGCGGGTCGCTCGATAACGCGATCGTCGTCGACGGCGGCCGGATCCTGAACGAGGGCGGGCTACGCGATCCCGACGAGTTCGTTCTCCATAAGGCGCTCGACTTGGTCGGCGATTTCGCCCTCGCCGGGGCGCCGATCATCGGACGCATCGAGGCGATGAGGCCGGGGCACGATCTCAATATCGAATTCCTGCGCCGGCTGACCGCGGCGGCGGCTCCCGTTGACCGGCTCGTCCTTGAGGAAAAACCGGTCCTCGCTCATCCTTGAGGCGGGGCGAAATTCGCCGCAGACTCCAATGGATTGGCCGAAAACGCTCACCCCTCAGGCGACCGACGCCGCCGGCCAGTTCCCCATGGCGGCGAAAACATCCGGATCGGCGCGCCTTTCGCGCAAAACCGGTTTCCACTTTTGCGCCCGGCGCGCTAGAGGTGGCGGCGACGCACTTTCCCCGCGCCCAATCGCCGATTAGGTTGAGCGCCGTTTTCCGGCCGACGAAAGCAAGGATCGCCCTTTTACCATGATGTTCCGATTTCGCGTTGTTCTTCTGACCCTGTGCGCCGCCGTCGCGCTTGGAGCTTGCGGCTCCTCCTCCAAGAAAAAAGAGAAGTTCGCCTATGTCGAGCGGCCGGTAGAGGTGCTCTACCAGCAAGCGTCGCGGGCGATGGAGCGCAAGCGGTATGACGACGCGGCCGAACTTTTCGGCGAAGTCGAACGCCAGCATCCTTATTCCGCCTGGGCCCGGCGCGCGATCTTGATGAAGGCCTTCGCGCAATATCAGCAAAACGACTATGACGACGCGGTCACGACGCTCGACCAGTTCATATCCTTGCATCCCGGCAACAAAGACGCTCCTTATGCTTACTATCTGAAGGCGATGTGTTTTTATGAACGCGTCCGCGATGTCGGCCGCGATCAGGATTTCACCAACAATGCGGTGCAGGCGCTGAGCGATGTGGTGAAGCGGTTTCCGCAGACGGAATACGCGCGCGATGCGCGGTTGAAACTCGACCTCACCTTCGATCACCTCGCCGGCAAGGAAATGTATATCGGGCGGTATTACGAAAAATACGGCAAGCACATCGCGGCGATCAATCGCTTCAAGGCCGTCGTCGACAATTACCAGACGACGAGTCACACCGCGGAAGCGCTCTACCGACTGGTCGAGGCGTATCTGCAGATCGGCGTTATTGAAGAAGCGCGCGCGGCGGCGGCCGTACTCGGCGAAAATTATCCGGGATCTGTGTGGTACGAAGACGCCTACAGGCTGATGCGAAGGAACGATTTGCTGGAGCCAGGCTCGAAGCCCAAGCTGTCGTCGAAAGAGCTCGAAAAAGCCGAGAAGAAGCAGAAGAAAGAAGAACAGAAGAAACTCAAGGATTTCGGCCCGCCGACGATTGCGCCGCCGTCCGATGGTCCGTTTGAGGAGTCGATCAACAGCCCGATCGAGTCGCCGGATGGGCGGCGTTGATTTGACCCTGGAGCGCGGCTCCTCATGCTGACCGCGCTGCATATTCAGGACTTCGTGCTGATCGATCAGCTGTCGCTCCCTCTGGGCGAAGGCCTCACCGCGCTGACCGGCGAAACCGGCGCCGGGAAATCCATCCTGCTGGAAGCGCTCGGCCTCGCCGCCGGCGCGCGCACCGGACGCGGCGCGATCCGGCGCGGCGCCGAGAAAGGCGTCGTCGCCGCCGCGTTCGAGCCGGGGGCGAATCACCCGGTATGGGCGGCGCTCGAAGAAAACGGCGTCGCCGCCGATGACGATCAGGTGCTGTTGCGCCGGATTCAGGGCGCCGACGGCAAAAGCCGGGCTTTCATCAACGATCAGCCCGTGTCGATCTCTCTGTTGAAGGCGATCGGCGAGCTGCTGATTGAAATTCACGGCCAGCATGACGGCGTCAGTTTTCTGTCGGCGGCGACGCATCGAACGCTTCTCGACGAATTTGGCGGCCTTTCCAAAGACGCCGCCGCGGTCGATCGCGCATGGACTGACTGGCGCGAGACGCAAGAAGCGCTCGATGAGCGCCGGCGTCAGCGCGAACAGGCGCTGCGCGAGGCGGATTATCTGCGCCATGTCGTATCGGAGCTTTCGGATCTCGATCCGCAGGCTGACGAAGAAACGCGCCTCGCGACGCGGCGCGCGGAAATGATGGCGGCGCAAAAAGTGACGGACGACCTTGCGGCCGCCGCGTCGGCGATGTCGGAAGACGGTCTTGAAGGGAAGCTCTCCGCCGCCGTTCACCGGCTGACGCGCGCCTCGGCGCATTTTGACCGCGATCCCAATCCGCTCTCTGACGCCATCGACCGCATCGACCGCGCGCTTGGCGAATTGCTCGAAGCGCGCAGCGCCGTCGACGACGCGGTCGAAAAACTCGGCCTCGATCCGCGCGAGCTTGAAGCGGCGGAAGAGCGGCTGTTCGCCATTCGCGCGGCGTCACGAAAGCATGGCGTCGCGCCGGACAAGCTTCCCGAATTTTTCGAGAAAGCGTCCGCAGCGCTCGCTCTCCTCGATCAGGGCGCCATGGAATTCAGCGCGCTCGAAAAAAAGGCCGCCGCCGCGCGCGCGCAGTATTTTTCCGGCGCGAAGGCATTGTCGGATAAGCGGCGCGCCAACGCCAAAAAGCTCGATGCGGCGGTGGCGCGCGAGCTGGAGCCGTTGCGACTTGGCAAGGCGGTTTTTGCCACCTCGATCGAGACAAGCGAAGAAAAGGCCGGCCCGACCGGCATTGACGGCGTCGAATTCATGGTGGCGACCAATCCCGGCGCGCCGATGGGGCCGCTCAAAACCATCGCGTCTGGCGGCGAGCTGTCGCGCTTCGTGCTCGCCATGAAAGCGGCGCTGGCGGCGAAGGAAAATCGCACTGTCATCATTTTCGACGAAGTTGACGCAGGCGTCGGCGGCGCCGTCGCCGACGCGGTGGGCGAACGCCTCGCGCGACTTGCTTTCGATGCGCAAGTGCTTGTCGTCACCCACTCGCCGCAAGTGGCGGCGCGCGCCTCGACCCATTGGCGCGTCGAAAAGCATCAATCGAAAACCGACACCACGACCAGGGTCATGGTGCTGAACGCCGAAGAGCGCGTCGAGGAGATCGCGCGCATGCTGTCGGGCGCGATCGTCACCGACGAAGCACGCGGCGCGGCGCGGCGCCTGCTTGGGGCTCCTGCCGCCGGAAAGTCGAAAGCGAAGAAGCGGGCATGACGAACGCTCGCGAGCGGAGCGAAGCGTTCGCCGCAACGCTTGGCCTGTCGGTTCCGATTCTTCTGGCGCCGATGGCGGGCGCCTGTCCGCCGTCGTTGTCGATCGCCGTCGCCAAAGCGGGCGGCATGGGCGCTTGCGGCGTTTTGCTGATGCCGCCGCCGGAAATCGCCGCGTGGGTCGCCGAATTCCGGGCGGCGGGCGGTAAGGCGCTGCAGCTTAATCTGTGGACGCCCGATCCGCCGCCGACGCGCGACGCCGCAGCCGAGCGGCGCGTCCGCGATTTTCTGGCGCAGTGGGGACCGCAAGTTCCGGAGACCGCCGGCGATGCGACGCCGCCGGACTTCGCCGCGCAATTTGACGCGATGCTGGCGGCGCGACCGACCGCGATTTCCTCGATCATGGGACTTTATCCGCCGGACTATGTGCGGCGCATGAAAGCGGCCGGCGTCAAATGGTTTGCAACGGCGACGAATGTCGGCGAAGCCGCGTTGGCCGCTGCCGCCGGCGCCGACGCGATCATCGCGCAGGGCGCTGAAGCCGGCGGGCATCGCGGCGCATTCGATCGTGACGCCGCGGAGCGAACTGCGACAGGGCTCTTTGCGCTGGTGCCAGCGATTGTCGACGCTGTCTCGATACCGGTGATCGCGGCGGGCGGCATCAGCGACGCGCGCGGGCTAGCGGCGGCGCTGACGCTCGGCGCTTCGGCCGCAATGGTCGGCACCGGATTCCTGCGCAGCCCTGAAGCAAAGCTCTCGCCCGCGTGGTCGAACGCGCTGGCTTTGGCGCAACCCGAAGACACGCAGCTGACGCGCGCCTTTTCCGGGCGGTCAGGGCGATCGCTATCGACCGCCTATGTTCGCGCCGCGTCTGCGCCGGACGCGCCGCCGCCCGCGCCCTATCCGGTGCAACGCGGCCTGACCGCCGCCATGCGCCGTCACGCGACAGAGGAAAATGACATCGCGCGAATGCAAGCCTGGGCGGGACAGGCGTCGCGCCTTGCGCCGGCGCGCCCCGCCGGAGAAATCGTCGACGCGCTCTGGCGCGGCGCGCGGGAAATTCTTCGATGAGCGTCATCGTGAGGAAAAACCGGCGCCCCAAACCGTGCCGGCTTTTTGCGGCTCGCTTCGACTTCGGCTAAACGCATTGCGATGAAGAAACCCGACCTTGCATCAAAGCCGGTGAAGGAGCTTTCCGCCGACGAGGCCGCGGCGGAGCTTGAAAGGCTCGCGCGCGCCATCGCCGGCGCCGATGAAGCGTATCACGGCAAGGACCGGCCGCTGATGCCGGACGCGGAATATGACGCGCTGGTTCGGCGGAACGCCCTGATCGAGCGCGACTTTCCAAAGCTCAAACGCGAAGATTCCCCCTCGACGCGCGTCGGCGCGGCGCCGTCGACCAAATTCGACAAAGCCCCGCACGCCGTCTCCATGCTCTCGCTCGACAATGCGTTCGCGGACGAAGACGTCATCGAATTCGAGGCGCGCGTGCGCCGCTTTTTGAAACTTGGCGACGACGCGTCGCTGGCGATGACGGCGGAGCCGAAGATCGACGGCCTGTCGCTGAACCTTCGTTATGTCGACGGCGAATTGAAAGTCGCCGCAACGCGCGGCGACGGCGCGGTCGGCGAGAATGTCACGTCGAACGTGCTGACGGTTTCGGACATTCCGACACGGCTCAGCGGCGTTACGGGCGTTCTCGAAGCGCGCGGCGAAATTTACATGAGCCACGCGGATTTTGCGGCGCTGAACGCCGGCCTTGAACGGGCGGGCGAGGAGACTTTCGCCAATCCGCGCAACGCCGCAGCGGGATCATTGCGCCAGATCGACGCCGCGGTGACGGCGTCGCGACCCTTGCGCTTTTTCGCCTATGCGTGGGGGGAGTTGTCGGCGCCGCTCGGCGACACGCAGATGCAAAGCGTCGCCCGGCTGAAAGCGCTCGGGTTCAAGACGAACCCGCTGATGAAACGCTGCGAGAATGTCGCGGCGATGCTGGACCATTACAAATCGATCGAAGATCAGCGCGCGTTGCTCGGTTATGATATCGACGGCGTCGTCTACAAGGTTGACCGCCTCGATTACCAGGAGCGGCTCGGCTTCGTGTCGCGCTCGCCGCGCTGGGCGATTGCCCATAAGTTCCCGGCGGAAAAAGCGACGACGACGCTGGAGGCGATCGACATTCAGGTCGGCCGCACGGGCGCGCTAACGCCGGTCGCGCGATTGAAGCCCGTCACCGTCGGCGGCGTTGTCGTTTCCAACGCGACCTTGCACAATCAAGATGAGATCGAGAGAAAAGACATCCGCGTCGGCGATACCGTCGTCATCCAGCGCGCGGGCGACGTCATTCCGCAAATTGTCGAAGTCTTGATAGATAAGCGCCCGGCCGGGGCTGAGCCTTACAAATTTCCGGAAACCTGCCCTGTCTGCGGCAGTCGTGCGGTGCGCGAGGAAGGCGAAGCGGTGCGCCGCTGCACCGGCGGGCTGATCTGCCCGGCGCAGGCGGTCGAGCGTTTGCGCCATTTCGTATCGCGCAACGCCATGGACATTGACGGGCTTGGCGATAAACAGATCGAAGCGATGTTTGCGGAGAAAATCGTTTTCGAGCCCGCCGATATCTTCACGCTCGAACGGCGCCAGAAGGCGGGCAAGATCGATCTTTACGCCTACAAGACGAAAGCCGACGGGACGCTGGCGCTGAAGGACGGCAAAAAACAGCCGAGCAATCAGAAATCCGTCGACAATCTTTTCTCGGCGATCAAGGCGCGGCGCGCGCCGGCGCTCGACCGTTTCATCAACGCGCTCGGCATGCGCCATATCGGCGAGACCAATGCGCGCCTGTTCGCACGCCATTACGGGACATTCGAGGCGTTCCGGAACGCGGCGATCGGGGCGGCGGCCGAAGGCGCGTCCTATGACGACATGCTGTCGATCGAAGGCGTCGGCGCGCTGGTCGCCGGCGGCGTCATCGAATTTTTCAAGGAAGCGCACAATCGAGACGCGGTCGTGCGCCTCCTCGATGAAGTCGAACCGCAGGAAATGAAAGCCGCCGCCTCGACCTCGCCGGTCGCCGGCAAGACCGTCGTTTTCACTGGAACGCTTGAAACCATGACTCGCGACGAGGCGAAGGCGCAGGCGCTGGCGCTCGGCGCGAAAGTGTCCGGCTCCGTTTCGGCGAAGACCGATTATCTCGTCGCCGGTCCCGGCGCTGGGTCGAAACTGAAAGGCGCCGAAGCGCTCGGCGTCGCCGTGCTGACGGAAAGCGCGTGGCGCGCGCTTATCGGGGGAGGCGGATGAGCAAGGACGCCGCGCTTGGGTTTGGCGATGTCGCTGCGCGCTATGCGGCGTTGCGGCCGTCTTATCCG
>Ga0155549_1016_pt3 | contig 27376 bp, 24 predicted proteins | sample RifCSPhighO2_12_FD_107206 | JGI IMG/M metagenome (GOLD analysis project Ga0155549, IMG submission 107206) | Alphaproteobacteria bacterium RIFCSPHIGHO2_12_FULL_63_12
CGCCGACGAAGATTTCGGCGGCGCGAAATTCATCCGACATCGCCGCCAGAGTCGTCGTAATCGCTGACACCGGAACGCCAAGCAGAGACGCCGCTTCGCGATTGACCGACACGGTGATCTGCGGCCGGGAAAATCGGAAATTCGGCCTCACATCGGCAAAAATCGGGTTCTTCTGCAACTCCGCCGACAAGGCCTCGGCGGCGTCGGCGGTTTGCCCGTAGTCGTCGCCGAGCACCGCGAACTGCAATCCTTGTCCGCCGCCGCGAATGCCGAGACTGTTGCCGCTGCGGATCATCGCGGTGACGCCGGGAATTTGCGCCGCCATCGGACGCAGCTGCGCTTCGATCTGTTGCTGCGTTTCCTTGCGCTCGCTCCAGTCGTTGAGGATGATGCCGACATAGGCCGTATTGCCGCCGCCGATGCCGTTGATCGAAACGACATTGGAGGCGACGCCGCGGTCGACAAAGCCCTTCAGCATTTCCTCGATGAGGCGCACTTTGTCGTCGACGAAAGCGAAAGTCGCGCCTTCTTGCCCCTGAACCGCCATGAAAACGCGCCCGCGATCTTCCGTCGGCGTCAGCTCGCGCGGCAGCGCCTGATAAGCGAACCATCCACCTACGGCAAAAACAAGGGAAATCGCCGCGGGAATCATCGGCCGCGCGAGCAGAAAGCCAAGGAACGCGCGATAGGCGCGCGACGCCGCGGAGATCGCGCCGCCGCCCCCCGCATGCGCGGTCACCCGCCCGAAGCGGATCGACAGGACGGGACACAGCGTCAAGGCGACGACGGACGAAATCAGCACCGCGAAGGCGAGCACGAAGCCGAATTCGGAAAATAATTGGCCGGCCTGTCCCGGCAGGAATGAAATCGGAATGAACACCGCCGCCAGCGTCGCGGTCGTCGCCAGCACCGCAAAGACGATTTCCCGCGTGCCGAGCACCGCGGCCGCGCGTTTGCCCGCGCCGTGCGATTTCCATCGCTCGATGTTTTCGGTGACGACGATCGCATCGTCGACAACCAGTCCCGTCGCCATCACCAGCGCGAGAAGGGTCAGCAGATTGACCGAGAATCCGGCGAGATAAATCGCCGCGACCGTTCCAAAAAGCGAAACCGGAATGGCGACCGCCGGGATGATCGTCGCCCGCCACGAGCGCAGGAAGAAGAAAATCACCGCGATGACAATCGCGGTGGCGGCGAGCAGGCTTCCGATCACTTCCTCGATCGAGCGCTCGATGAATATCGAATCGTCGGTGTTGATGTCGACCTTGACGCCGGCGGGAAGGTTTTTGTTGAGATCCGCGACGGCGGCCCTGACGCCTTTCGACACCGCCACGGTGTTCGATTGCGCCTGTCGAAGGATGCCGACCCCGACCCCTGGCGCGCCGTTGACCCGCGCCGATGTCGTCTCGTCTTCAAACGACCATTCAACCAGCGCCACATCCGAAAGGCGCGTCAAATCGTCGAGCCGCAAGGCGCCGATCTCTTCCGGACTAGTCGCCGGCGTCTCCGCGCGGATCAGAATTTCCTGCGTCGCATTCCTCAATCGCCCGGCCGACGCCGTGACGGACGCACTCGATACGAGGCGCGCCACGTCGTCGACGGAAAACCCGCGCGCCGCTAGCGAGGCGGGCATGATGCGGACGCGGATCGCGCGCTTTCGATCGCCATAGACTTGCGCCTGCGCGACGCCTTCGACCGCCTGAAGGCGCGGCGCAACGACATCCTCGACAAGATTTGCAAGATCGCCCGGCGCCATCGCCTCGGCGCTGACCGCGAGCCGCATGACCGGCTGGGAATCATTGTCCGCCTTGACCACGATCGGCTCTTCAACCTCCTCCGGCATCCGGCCCATGATTGAGGAGACCGCGTTCTTCACGTCGGTCGCGGCGATGTTGATGTCGATGCGCGGGGAAAATTCGGCGACGATCCGGCTGCGATCGCGCGAGGAAGACGACGATATCGAAACGACGCCGTCGACCTGGGCGACGCGGGATTCGATCACCGACGTCACTTCGGCGTCGATCGATTCCGGCGTCGCGCCCGGATAACGCGTGTCGATGGTGACGACCGGCGTGTCGACATCGGGAAGTTCGCGCACCTCGACGCCGAGAAGCGCGGCGAGCCCCGCCATCAAGATCAGGAGATTGACGACGGTGGCCAGGATCGGCCGCTGGATGAAGCCGGCGATAAATCCGCCGCCTTTTGCGCGCGGCGCGGTGTCGTCGCTGTTCCCGGGAGCGGTCACGTTCAGTGCGCTCCGGCGCTTCGGCCGGCAGGCGCACCCGCCGGGACAGCGCTTTCCTGCGGAAACATCATGCCCGGCCGGATGCGGTCGGCGCCCTCGACGATGACGAGATCGCCGGCCGCAAGATCGCCCTCGATGATCGCCGCCTCATCGCGCCGCTGCAGGACGGTGACGCTGGTGCGCGTCGCGGCGCCGTCGGCGCCGATTTTCCAGACATAGGCGCCGGGGCGGTCCCATTGCACGGCGAGCCCCGGCGCCGATAACGCCGGCGCGCCGTCATTGGTCGTCGACACGGCGTAAGTCGCGCCGGGAAGCAGCGCGTGTTGTTCATTGTCAAACGCCGCTTCGATTTTCAGCGTGCGCGAGGCGGGATCGACCCGGCTGTCGAGCGCGCGCACGACGCCGGAAATGCGCTGGCCGGCGCCGCCAGCCAGCTGCGCCTCGACGGCCTGGCCGATTTTTAGCCCGGCCGCCGCTTCCTGCGGCACTGAAAATTCGATAATCAGCGCCGAGAGATCGTCGATCGTGGTGACGACGTCGCCAGCGCGCACATAATCGCCGGCTTCGATTTCGGTCAGTCCGACGACGCCGTCGAAGGGCGCCAAAATCGTTCGCTGCTTCAGCGCGAAGTCGGCGCTTTTGAGATCGGCTTCGACAGCCTTGAAGGCGTTGTAGGCCGAATCTGCTTCAAGCTTCGAGGCCGAATCTTCCTTGTACAGAGCAGCGAACCGTTCGGCATTCGCCTTGGCGATCGGAAATTCGGCCCTCGCGCGGGCGAGCGCGATCCGTTGTTCTGAATCATCGAGCTTCAAGATAACGTCCCCGGCCTTGACCGGCTGCCCGGCGCGCGCCGCCACTTTTTCGACAAGGCCGGTCGCCTCCGACACCAGAGTCACGCTTTTCACGGCGCGTCCGTAGCCGACCGCGTCGATCGCCCGCCCGACGCTGGCGGCTTCGACCTTCGCCGTCGTTACCGCCGGCGCGACGCCGCGCGCAAACCCGGCGCCCCCGCGCCCGCCGGGGGCCGAGGCGGCGCCGGATTTCTCTCCGCCGTTAAAGGGGCCCGACGCGATCCAGAAGGCCGCCGCGCCAAAAGCGAGTCCGACTGCGGCGCCGGCGGCGAATACGCGAGGAAAAGCCATCAAATCCAGGTCCTTGAACAACTCTACGGCGCGAGCGGGCGCCTGATCGGGGAGCCTTATCGTCCAGCGTACGCCATTACGATCCCTTTTAACGGTTCAGCGCTTACGATTCCGTCGCCAAATTCGTTCACCACACCGCGATCAACCGCCGCAGACCATGCGGGATATAGACGCTGGACGAGAGTGGCCGTCCATTTCGGCCAAATCATGCCAGGCGCCTCCGGAAACGCCCGAATGGCCACCGGGACCGCGTCGCCGCCGACGCGTCCGATCAAGCCGACGGCGGCATGAAATGGACCGCCCGGAAGCAACCGCCCGAGCCCCGTCCGCATGGACGGGATAATGAATTTTGAAATAATTTCAGTGGCTTATGGTGCGCTTAGGGGCATGCAATATTTAGATTATCAGGTTGATTATAGGGCGCAATTTTTTTTGTATATTTTATTGTACCCCCGACTATACCCCCTGCTGGGTGTGTCTTCTTCCATACGGATTGCCCTCTGATGCGTGCAATCAATACAAAATGTCCAATTGCTTTCAGCAATGAGAACTATGCGATAGCCCGCTGCAAGAAAAATAGGCGATCGAGATCGGAGTTCCCAACGTCCAGCTAACCCAAAGCTCCAAACGTTTCGGCAATCCTCCTCCTGTGTTCAGCATCAATAACGGTTTTTTCGAGACCCTCTTTCACGATCGGCAGCGGCGAAAGTTGCATCTCGAAATCGCCTTTCTCTTCAACGCTTTTTTGAAGATCGGCGATGCGCGCCTCCCAATCAACTGCGTCAGTCAAACAAGACAGTAATGTATAAAGCGCCTGAATATTGATCGCCGCCGGCGTGCCGTAAATGACGCGGAAAGAATCAAGGAGAATTTTGGCACCCTCATAGTCCCCCGCGACGAGGCAGGCCATTGCTTTATTGGTGATTGAAAATGGCACTGACGCACCAGCCTTTTGCGCATCGGAATAGAACTCATACGCCGCGACGCCCATGCCATCTCTTAACGCTGCATTCCCGGCGTGAGTTTTGCTCCTAGCAAGCGCCACATCGTTCGTCAGTGGAATTGCACGAACGTCCCCTTCGATGATTTTGACTTTCAGATTTCTGGCCACATGCGCATCAGGATTCAGGTCGAGCGCGACTTCAATGTCTTCTTTTGCTCCCGTCGTGTCTCCGCTCAGGAACCGTGCCTTAGCCCGGCCTATATATAGCGTATAGCTCCTCGGCTCGGCCGCAATTTTCTCATCGTAAATTTTGATAGCCTCATGAAAGAGGCCTTGCAGGAGAAGCGCTCGTACATTTTGATTTACATTCTGGCCGTCACTTGGCCCTTTTGTCGCGATATTTTGTGTCTCAGAGACCGCATCGCGCGTTAATTCATCCTGCAGGTCGGCGAGTACTGACGACTTCAATCTCGCGTCTTCATCTTGGATCGCTTGAAACTCTCGATCTGCGATTTCGAGCAAGCCCGCCAGTGAAAGGAATTTTTTCTTCAAAGATTTTGGAAGATCGGCTTCGCTCTTATATTGAACGTCATGTTCGATTTCAGCCCACGCATGTTGTAGAACGGTGCGCACCTGAACTTCGCACACAAAATTCGCATAGACTTGGAAGTCCGGTAGCTCTAACCGACCTTTTGAGAATGCGATAAGGTAGTGAACGCTTTGATAGCCAAAATTCCCTTGGTCAATTCTCTCTTGGCCAATGTCTTTCCTCTCTCGGACGTCGAAGTGCTTTTCGAGAAAGTTAGACGTGCGATCCACATCCCTCAATGTGAACAGAATTATCCTTACTCCAGATAGGTCCGTAATCTCATCTAATGGTGCTCGATATTTCGGAGCGCCATTTGCATCCCGTTTCTCACATTTTCGCTTAAAACTCTCGACCGCTTTCGCCCGGCATTCGATCGATTGGCATTTGATGCCTTCACTCTTCAATGCTTCCACTAGTATCCTTTTTACTTCCAATGAGAACGCTTCAAGCTTTGGGCGTTTCCTTATGTACTCATCTACGTGAGCCTTCGCATCCAATGGAACGAGTATTTGCGCGTGAGACATATGCCCCCCAAGTGGAAACGAAAATAGAGCCAATCGTTAAAACCGTGTCAATCTCCGTATGCCTCTGCGGGGTGCCGCCGACTTCCGAAGTTGAATAGGCTTCGGGGAGGTCGCGCTGCCTGAGACTGAAGCGCATCGCTACGCAAACAAATCAACTAAAACGGCGTCGAATTCAACGCGCCAATTTCATAAGCGAAGCGGCCTTCCGGTCGTATCTGAATTCCGAAATGGACCCGTCGCGGATTCGATCGATGGCCTCATCGATCACAAACAATGGCACCATAAACCATTCGCGCGGAATTATGGGGTTGCCGAAGCGATCGTTTATCTCAATGTCGAGGCGCGCAGGTTCGAAGATGCGATGGATGATTTTTTCCAGTTTCCTTCGATTGATATTGAAGAGTTCATAGGTGGCGATGATCTCCACATCGGCCATCAGAAAAGTTGGGTCGAGTTTCGCGTTCACAATGCGCTGTTTCACGTCGCCGCCGGTGACGCCGATCTTGTGGATGATGTCGCGGTTCGCGGCGATGACGGCGTGATCGGACTTGCTCCGCAGCACATAGATCGTGCCGCTTTCGGTGTCCTGCTCGTCGGCGAGCGCGCTGAAGAGCGGCCCCAGCGCGGGATCGGTGATGCGTCGGCCGTGATTTTCTTCTTTGTAGAGCGCCCGCTGAAAAGAGCGCAAAAGCGTGTTGATCTCCGTCCCATTGTCGAAGATCACGCGCATCCGCCGGTTGGCGCGGCCTTCGGGCGTCTGAAATTCCGGACCTAGTTCATGCACATACGCTTTCTGACCGCCGAGTATGAAGAAATGCCCGGCGCTGATTTCCGTATCTCGCCCGAAGGGTCGGGTCTCACGCGCCCCGGAGTTCAAATCCGCCTGAACGCCCGCGAATAGCGGCTTGAACCTCTCAAAGTCTTCGCACTTTGTCCGATTGGCGATCTCGTCGGCGGCGCGCTTTTCTTCTGCGGCGCGCACATACCGGAGATTTGTGATGTCAGACTCGCCGTCCGCGCCCTGAAGCTCGGCGAGCAGTTCGTCTTCATCGATCGAGTCTGGCGGCGAAACGGGCTCGGTTCCCGCGCCGGTCAAAAGCCCCTGATGGTCGAACGACGCAAGAACCGCGCGGCATTCCTCAAGCGCGCGCAGGCGGTCGAGGCGCACGGCATAGAGCCGCTCGAAGATGTCCTTATCCTCCCCGTGCTGCGGCGCACGGCCGTGCTCGTCGAAAAAGCGCTGAATTTCCTCAAAGCCCGCGATGATGCGTTCCTCGCGCGGCGTTCGTCCGCCCTTTTTCTCGGGCGGGGCGAACTCCGCAAGTTCGGCCGCCAGTTCTTCAAGATCGGGATCACTCGTCATAGCGACCCTCTTTCTTGAAACGCATGAACGCCGCGGCGCCTTCCGCCAATTTGCGCTCCCATGCGTCCGCTGCGGTCGGCGATAGCGGGCGGCCCCGTTCCTTCTTGAAGCGGACAGCGCGCACGGCGAGGTCCTTAGCCTCTTGCGGCGTCAAGCTTGTGCGTTTCGCGGAAATCGCAGCCGCGACCTGCTTCAGGTTCTCTTCGTTCATCGCCTTTGCAAGGATCGCATAGGCTTCGCCGAACGGATTGATCCGGTCGATCAGGTCGATGTCGAGTTCGCGAACATCCATCGCAAACTGGCGCACGCCGTCGATCAGCGCGGTATTCGCCCGAGGTTGTCCGTCATCGTCGCCCAAGATTACCTTCTTCGCCTGTTGGGTGATGTTGATGGCGGCGATTGCGTGCTGGCGCACCGCCTCCTGGTCCTCTTCATCGAGTTCGGGATATTTGTCCTTGACGATCTTGCCCATGCGAAGCTGTGTCAGCTCCTCGGGCACCAGCTCTTCATCGAACAGGCCGCGTTCAATCGCTGGCTTGTCTTGCACGAATGCGGCGATCACCTCGTTCAAATCCCGCTGGCAGATGCGCTGCGCCTCCTCGCTTTTCGGCGCCGCGAGGCCCTTGATCTCGATCTCGAAGGCCCCGGTGTCCTTATTGAACCCGACATTGGTCTTGTTCGGATCGTAACCGCCTTCGCCGTATTCGAAGCCGGGCGTCGCCTCATTGATAGGGTTCTTCGGCCGGAACTCGAAACGCGGCGCGAGCACCTGCTCCATGAGAAGGCTCGCCGCGATGGCTTTCAGCGTATCGTTCACCGCCTCGGTGACGGCTTCCTCGGAGGCGTCCGGTTCGGCGATAAGATTGGTGAACCGCGCGCGCGTCTTGCCGGGCGCGTCACGGGTTGCGCGCCCGATGATCTGCACGATCTCGGTGAGGCTGGAGCGATAGCCGACCGTCAGCGCATGCTCGCACCAAATCCAGTCAAAACCTTCCTTCGCCATGCCGAGGGCGATGATGATGTCCACATGATCGCGGTTGTTCTTCTGGCCTGCGTCTTTCAGCGCGGCGGAAACCTTGTCGCGCTTCGCAGGGTCGTCGTCCACAAGGTCGGCGATGCGAAGCGTGCGCCCGTCCGGCGTTTTCACCAATTGAAATCCGGTGGCGGCGTCGGCGCCCTGCCAATCTCCCAGCGCGCCGATGATGTGCTCGACCTCCTTGATCTTGTCCTTCGTGCTCTCGCGCGAATTGACGCTCGGAATGTGAACGATGGTCTTTTCGGCGGGGTCGAGGACGGCGAGGATATCGTCGGCGTAGGAACCCGAATAGAAGAAATAGCCGATGTCGAGCTGCTTCAAGTGCACATAGCCGTTAAGCTGCTCATAATATGTGTAAGTGACGGTTTCGAACTTCGCTTCGTCCTCTGGCAGCAAAACGGGAACGGCGTCGCCCCGAAAATAGGAGCCGGTCATCGCGACTACATGCACCTTGTCGCGTGCAATCAGGGCGCGGAGGTGATTGCCAAGCTTGCTTGATTCTGTGTCGGCGGAAACGTGGTGAAATTCATCAACAGCAATCAGGCGATCGTCGAACGCCTCAACGCCGAACTGATCGACCGCAAACCGGAAGGTTGCGTGGGTGCAGACGAGAACCTTGTCACCGCTTTCCAGAAACGCCTTGAGAGATTTGACCTTGCCGCCATTGTCGGCGCCCGGCGCGTTGCAGAGATTCCACTTCGGCTCGACACGCCAGTCCGCCCAAAAGCCATACTTGGTCAGCGGCTCGTCATTGAAGCTCGCGCCGATCGACTTCTCCGGAACAACGATGATCGCTTGGCGGAGGCCCTGATTGGCGAGCTTATCGAGCGCGATGAACATGAGCGCGCGGCTCTTGCCGGACGCGGGCGGCGACTTGATGAGCAGATATTGCTCGCCGCGCTTTTCATAGGCGCGCTCCTGCATCGGCCGCATGCCGAGTTCGTTCGATTTGGTCGAAGCGCTCGTGCACGCATAAGACACGGAGACAGAGGGGACAGTGCTGACCATATCAAGCCGCCTTTCGTTGACAAAATCGGCGAAGGAACAGGCGGGCGGTTATCAGCGTTATCTGAAGCCGGAAGGTCGCATCTTCTTCCTCGGATAGACCCGGATGCCCACCATGCGGGTGCATCCGGCTCATCAGCCCCTGAACGTATTGGGGTTTCTGATTGTTTGCATTCCACTCATTGTAATCCGCGAGCAAGAACGGCGGCTGGACGCTAGCGCCAAGGAAATCGCGTTTTGCCTTGCTATCATCGCCGCCGACATAACCAAGAGCGATGGCAATTTCGTTCAGATAGCTCTCATAAAAATTACGAAGCTCACCATTGGCCGAAGACCATTCGCCCCTCTGAAATGCCGACACCGCTTGTTTCAGATGCCCTTTGGCGACGGTGAACCCGTCCCGATCCAGAAGGGTAACAACTTCGCTTTCAGCTTCCCGAAAATCCAATCCGGGAATGTCTTTCGGCAGCATCCGCACAAGCGTTAGGATTTTTTTGGTCGCTTCGCCATCCCAAGAAAACCTAGAGGAAACGCTGATCTCCGTTTCGACAACCTCGAAGCCATCGAACCGAAGGCCTGCAACCAACTTGTGCCACCACACTGAATCTCGGCGCGCCTCGGGAGCGGTGATTGCGGTCTCGACCAGCGCCCGTTCAAGCGAGACACGGCCATTCTCGGTCATCACGGTAAGTTCTTCGTCGCAGGCGAGCTTCGCCCAGCTCGCAACGCGCGCAGACTTGCTGGATGCACCGCATCGTCCATCTATGCCCCATTGAACCTCCAAAACTTCCATATCGCTGTGCGAATTGAAGGTAGCGGCTACCTCGGCAGCGGCAACGATCGTCATGCGATTGAACTCGCTCATGCCGCCCCCGCTCTCTTCTTTTTTGCCGTTGCGCGAGGTGAGGCGGTCATCTTCGTGTAGAGTTCAAACAGCTTTTCCAGCCGTTCCGTGTCATTGCGGAAGCGGCGCCCGATATAGATGCGCTCCAGCACCTCGTCGTTGCGTTCATGCGCCTCGCGCAAATCGGTGGGCATGTTGTCGGGATCGTAGAGGTCGGCGATGTTCGCCGGGAAATGTGCCTCGCGGACAAGCAGGATGTCCTCGGCGCAGCGGGTCAAGTCGGCCTTATTCTTGTCGGTGAGCTTTGGGAGCGGCAGCGTGTTCCAGCCAAGAGTGTTGGAGAATCGATAGTCTGTCTTAATTTTTCCGCATACGGCACCAATCCAGCACAGGCCCAGCCGAGAAGCCAGAATGGCCACATTCCAGAGTGGAGGATCGAAGAACGCAAAGCCGCCATCACCCACGATTGAACCTCTAGGAAGTGGTCCCACCGGGAAAAACTCGCGATCTTCCGAAGAATGGCGAGGAATTTGGAATACCACTTCATCGCCGGTCTGCCTGATTTGTTGGAAGGCGAAAGGGACAGTCACTCCATTCTTTGTTAGCTCTTTGGAGCTTTTGCCCCGCATTTCAGCAACTGTCTGAAAACGCTCTCCAAATGCGGGTATCTCGCGCAAAGCTTCGTAATCTTCCCGCGAGGCCCAAATACAATACCTGCCGATCCCTTGCGTTGCGTCGCGAGCTCCGAAAAATGGGCGAATAACTTCTGTCCTATCAGCAGCTTGGGCACGCAGTTCTCGTGCCACGTTTGCATCAAATATGAGGCCGCCCCCATCTGCTGGCTTGCTTCCATTCACAACAGGCGCCAGTCCCTGCAGAGGCTTAGTCTCATTTTGCACGTATATGTCGCGGTAGGGCACCAAGTAAGCGTTGATGTTCTCAACATCGCGCACTTGACCGCCGACCCCATCGAAAAGCCTGGCCGCCGCCGCATTTCTGCACAGGCCCACGATGCACACAGTTACGCCCGCGTTGCGAGATGCCAAATTTCTCCACTTAAACGAAGTCACAGCGAAATTGATGCGAACTCCGTTCCTTATGATTCTCGGCCAGAACCGAAAAACCTGCTCTCCTTGGCATACCGAGTTCGTTGTCACGAACGCCGCTGATGCGTCTGTGTAATCGAGGTATTTTCTTGCCTTCAGGAAGAAGCCGAGGATGTAGTCAAGGGACTTCCACGTTTCGAACTGACCGTCGAACAGGAGACGCATATCGGACTTTTGCTCTGGCTCCTGTTCAGTCCCGCCCTTGTAAGGCGGATTCCCACAGATGTAGGTCTCGCCGCCCTCATTCTCAAAATCAATTTGCGTCTGATCGAGCGGCGTGTTCAGCAAATCGTCGGCATAGAGTTTCACGCCTGTGCCGGTCGGCGGGCAGATGCTGAGCCAATCCAATCGCAGCGCATTGCCGCTCGTAATCCAGTTCTCGTCGTTCAGCGGCAGAAATTCTGCCAGCGCCAGTTTCTGCCCGCGATAAAGCACATCGCACTGAAATTCCGCGATGATGAGCGCAAGGCGTGCGATCTCCGCCGGGAAATCGCGCAGCTCGATGCCGCGAAAATTCGTTTTCGGAATGTCGGAATCGCGATCGGCCTCATTGCGCCGCCTGTTGATCTCAGCTTCGATCGCCCTCATTTCCTTATAGGCGATAACCAGAAAATTCCCTGATCCGCAGGCGGGATCGAAAACCCTGATCCGCGACATGCGCTTGCGCAGATTCAGGAGCTTCGCTTTATTGTCGCCCGCATCGGCGAGCTTCTCCCGCAGGTCGTCGAGGAATAGCGGGTTCAGCACTTTCAGGATGTTCGGCACGCTGGTGTAGTGCATGCCCAATGCGCCGCGCTCCTCGTCATCGGCGACGGCTTGAATCATGGAGCCGAAAATATCCGGGTTGATTTTCTTCCAGTCGAGATTGCCTATGTGAAGGAGATAGGACCGTGCGATGCGGCTGAAGCGCGGCACGTCCAGGACGCCGGAGAAGAGGCCACCGTTCACATAGGGGAATGGCCGCGCCCAGTTGCGGATGCCTTCAGCCTCGTGCCGCTCTTTGCGCGTGTTCATGGCGCGGAAAAGCTCGCCGATCACCTCGTGGGTGTTCGACGAGTCCCGGTCGCTCATCTTCTCGACCGTGCCGGTGAACGGGTAGCTGGGGTGGAAGATGTCGGTGTCTTCCGCGAAGAAGCAGAAGATGAGGCGCGCCATGAAATGGTTCATGTCGGGGCGGCGGGCTGCGGCGGCCCAATCGGGATTGTCCTTCAATAGCTCGACATAGAGCTTGTTGAGGCGGCTTGTCGCCCGGATGTCGAAAGCGTTTTCCCTGATCTGGCGGACGGTCGAAATTCCCGCGAGCGGCAGGAAGAAGCCGAAATGATCGGGAAAGTCGGCATAGGCGCAAGCGACCGTCTCGCCAGATTGCAACTCCTCCGCCTCGAATGTGTCGCCGTCCGTCGCGAGGATGAATTTGGCCTTGGCCTTCGCGGTCGCTGGGCTTGCCTTGAGCGCCGCCAGCGTTTTCGTCACCTCGCCGGACGTACAGGTCTTGATGTGGATGTTGTTGGTCTGAAGGACGCCGCCAAGATCGGATTTGTTCGTTGCGCCGGCGCGCAGGCGCTTAATCGTCGCTTCCCTGTTACCGAACGCCTCAAGGAACGCGAAAGGGAACTCCGCCGCGTCGAACGGCCGTTCCACCAGCGCGGAAATCGCTTCTTCGATCTCGACTGCGTTCAAGTCGGGAACCCTCCCAGCCGCTGCTCAAGCAGCTCGTCAAACGGATAGCCGAATCAGCCTTTGAGGCAACCCCGCCGCGAAGCGATCAAGGCGGCCTCTCAGACTCCCTTGATGATATCCGCCTGCCGGGTGCGGCTCACCCTCCCGTAGCTGGTGAAGGTCGTCAGCACGCTTTCATGTCCGAGGTTTTGGGAAAAAGCCTTGAACGCCTCGGGCGTGACATAGCGGGTCGAACCCCATTGCTCCAGCGTTTTGCGGAAGGCGTGGGGGCCAAAGCGCGGAAGGCCCGCCGCCACAAAGGCGTCGCCGGCGATCTGGCGGATCGGCGTTGCGGTTGACCAATGCTCGCGCTCGATTTGCGCGCGGGCAAATTTTCCTTCCGGGCCGAAGCCGGTCTTCGATCTTGGGAAAAGCGGGTCCGCCGGACCGAATAGCAGGGTCTCGCGCAAATGTCGGACCCACCCGTCGAAACAGGCCCGCACGTCGTCGGCGACCGGGAAGAAGGTCGTGTAGATCGTCTTCGACGCCTTGGTCTTCACTTCGCGGGCGTCCTGAAAGACCTGGCCCTCGACAAGATCGATGTGGCCAAGTTTCAGCGATGCGGCCGCTGAGACCCTGACGCCGGTGAAGATCAGAAAGGCAACCAGCGCCTTGTTGCGCCGCTCGATGTCGGTCGCCTCCGGCATCGACCGGAAGGCGTGCAGCGCCTGCGTCATCGATGGAAAGGGCGTGTCGCGGTGGGCGTGGGCGATCGCCTCGTCCTTGGCGGAGAGATTGAAATATTCGCAATCGGCGAGGCTAATTCGCGACTTAAAGCCGGGCTTTTGGGAGAGCCATTTGAAAAACGCCTTTATGGCGCGCACGCTCGCGCTGATCGTCGCCTTGGATAGCGGGCGGCCGGTTGCAGTTTTCGCTTTAGCCAGCGTTTGTTTGAACGTCTTCGCCTGATCGATGTGGAAAGCCCTGAAGGGTTTGCCGCCCGTCGAATGCTCAAAACGCGTGAGCGCAGCGGCCACCTTATCGACCGATTGCTCGCTGAGGCCTTCGGCATCGGTCAGCCATTCGAAATATTGTCGTTTCAGCCGTTCGTTTTCATCGCATCGTTTGCGCATAGGTATCGGTCCTTGTCGAAGTGAGTCCTTCAGGCGGCTTCGTCCGGTTCGTCTAGGCTCGGCTTTCGGCCCTTGAACATGATGGATAGATCAGGCGCGACGACGCCGATTTTATCGGAGGACAGCGTCCGAAATATCAGCCCTTCGCATTCTTCACACAGCGCAACGAGGCGACCGGCGCGATCGGTCTGCATCTCATAATCAACCATCATTCCCGCCGGTCGGCGCGGTGCGCGACATTTCAGACAATAGAACTCGTTCGGCCCGAGCCGGCGCTTTGACGCGATCTCCCGCCCTCTAAGAAAGGCGCGAATGTCGGCTCCGACGACAAGAATCGGGCGCTTTTCCGAACAGGCGGGCAGCGTGCCGTTCTTCACCCAGCCCCGAATTGTCTGGAGGTGTGCGCCAAGCAAGTCGGCCGCCTCCTCAATCGTATAGTTGCGGTGGGCTTTGACGAGATGCGCGGGGTAGCGCTTCGCCATCGCTCAGGCGTCCGCCATCTCAAACAGGGAGCGGATGTCTTCAACGCGCCAAACGGTGGTGCGCGGCCCGAGCTTCATGGGCTTCGGAAAACGGCCGTCCTTTACGCCTTGCCACCAGCTCGATCGCGAAACCGGGATCGGCCCGGTCGGCGCGAGGATTTGGCGAAGGCGTACGAAGCCGGTTTCGGGGAATGCAGGAACGTCTTTCAAGAATCATCTCCGTTTATTTGCGACGGTGATGACTTGCGTAGTCCTGCCTCCCGCATAGCCAAATTTGGGTTCAGCGAAACCAAATTTGGTTTTCGATGGCGTCAACCCTTCTTGAAAGTCGTTTGCGGCACCAGCTCGCAAGCCTTTTTCAGCTTGTTTCGGATGGTCTCATCACTGAGCCGTTCTACGCCAATATTCTCCAAATCCGCCCCGATTTGCGAAACGGCAGTAGTCCGCTTCTTGGGCGAATAGCCGTATTTCTCAATGGCCATTGCGGCGACAAGGTAGAGTAATGTGTCCCGCTCGCGCGTTCCGAGTTCACGATCGGCGGGGGCGACATTGGAAGTCTGAAACTCATCTTCCAGCCGGGTCGTGATCCTGTGAATTCGGATTTCTTCGATCGCATCGGTTAACTTCTCAGAAACCGGTATTCCGTTCTTTCGCGCCCACGCGACTACAGCGTCCAACGAATTTCGTTCGTGAAGATTGTAAGCCGCTTTCTCACGCACCAATAGGTCGAAGGTCCTAAGGTATTTCTCGTTGATTTCTTCACCAAAGGAAGCCTGCTTCCGGCTTATTGTCTCGTGGCACCAATGTTTGCTTGGAATTACGCCGCTCAAAAGCGCTGCCGCTTCATGCAGGTCAATGAGAGGCATGCGTGCCCAATGCCGCCATAACTCCCGGCTTTTTTCGTCTCGCTTGGGTTCAAAATAGTCGGCAAATGCGTTCATATCGGACAAATATGGATCAACGCGACCGATTCGCCAGAAAAAATTATACCCCCTCAAGCCGCTTTGCTTGCTTTGAGCTGTTCCAAGTATCCGGCCCACCAGTCCGCCATGCGGACGCGCTCTTCCCAGAAATCGCTCCGGGAGTAGGCGGCGCGGACCGCGTTGCTTTCAACATGGGCGAGCGCGCGCTCAACGGCGTCCGGGTTCCACAGGCCCGACTCATTGGCGATAGTCGAGAACGTCGCCCGGAACCCGTGTGAGGTCGCTTCGTCACCCGTGTATCCCAGCCGCCGAAGGGCCGCGTTAAACGTCGCGTCGCTGATCGGCTTCTTCCAAGTCCTAATCGACGGGAGGAGAAGCTCGCCGGGCGCATTGAGGGCCTTCAGCTCTTCGAGCAGCAAGATCGCCGCGTCCGGTAGCGGGACCTTATGCGGGCGCCGCATTTTTGTCCGCTCGGCGGGGATTGTCCAAACGCGCTTTTGAAGATCGAATTCGCCCCACTTGGCGAACCGCAATTCGCCGGGGCGAGGATAAAGCAGCGCCAAAAGCTGAAGCCCGATCCGGGTCGAGACCTGTCCCGAAAATCCGCCGATCGCCCGCAGCAATTCGCCGAACGCTTTCGGGTCAGTGATCGCCGCATGGGATTTCTGGGGCGGGCGCGTTAACGCACCCCGCAAAGCGGGCGTCGGGTCAGCATCGAGCCAGCCGATCGAAATGCCGTAGCGCAGCACCGCGCCAACCATGACCTTGAGACGGCGGGCGGTTTCATAGATGCCCCGGTCTTCCACTTTTTTCAGGGCTCTCAGGATCATCGGAGCCTTGATCGAGCCAACAGGCTCCGCCCCTAACTCGGCAATCGCCATGTCGAGGACCCACTTGTTTTTGAGGAGGGTCGAGGCTGCCCGGCCTTCCTTTTCCTGCTTTGCGAGGAATTTGGCGGCGAGGGCGGCAAACGTCCGCTCCTTCTCCTCAAGCATCCGGTCCTTCGCTGCCCGCTTTTCCGCGCCGGGATCCCGCCCCTCCGCCAAGAGCACTTTGGCCGCCAGCCGCTCTTTCCTGGCCTTGGCGAGGCCGACTTCCGGATACCGCCCGAAGGACAGGAGCTTCTCCTTGCCGAGGTAGCGGTATTTCATCCGCCAGAGCTTTGAGCCGTTCGGCTGCACGATCAGGTAGAGCCCACCGCCGTCCGGCATCTTGAACGGCCGAACTTGGGGCTGGGCATTGCGGATTTTGAGGTCGGATAGGGCCATTGGGGGTATCGTCTCAGTTGCGGGCTGGCGGTATCCCCATATATACCCCCAACTACCCCCGATTTTAAGCGCCCTTATCGGACGCCAGCGGACACAAAATAACCATAACGCATTGATTTTTAATTGTTATTTGACGGTTCTGGACTTTTGAGGATTTTGAAATGGTGCCGCTTAGGTGACTCGAACACCTGACCCCATCATTACGAATGATGTGCTCTACCAGCTGAGCTAAAGCGGCCTCCCGTTTGGGAAGGGGGGTTGTTTAGCGGCTCGCCCCGCCTTCCGCAAGCAGCCCGAAACGGCTGCGCGTTCAGGACCGGAGCGTTCCGCCGGTCGCTTTTTCAACCGCCGCGACGACTGCTTTGCCGACCGCGTCGATTTCCTCATCGGTCAGCGTCCGGTCGCGCGGCTGGAGCGTCACTTCGACGGCGAGGGATTTTCGGCCGTCGGCGACGCCCTTTCCTTGATAGACGTCGAACAGGCTGACATCCGCGATGAGCTTTTTCTCGGCGCCGCGCACGGCTTTGAGGAGCGCGTCCGCGCTCACCTTCTCATCCACCACGAAGGCGAAATCGCGCTTCACGGGGAGCAGCCCCGACGCGTCGAGCGCCGACTTTGTTTTCGTCGGTTTGGCTTTCGCCGGCGGGATGGCGTCAAGGAAAGCCTCGAACGCGTAGACCGGCCCTTCCACCGCCATCGCCTTGAGGACGCGCGGATGAATTTCGCCAAAATGCGCGAGGACGAGTTTCGGGCCGAGGCGCAGCACGCCCGAGCGCCCCGGATGGTACCAATTGGGCGCGTCGGCCGTCGTTTGCGCCTGATCGATCTTCGCGCCGGCGGCGTCGAGCGCGGCGATCGCATCGGCCTTCACCGTGAAGGCATCGGCTGCGCGTTCCGCCTTCGCCCAATGGCGCCGGGGGTGAGAGAGCCGCGCGCCGCCGGCGACGGTCTGCTGGCCTTCCGGCCGGTCGGACGCGTAGACGGGCGCTACTTCGAACAAGGCGAGATCGTCGCGCCCACGATCGGCGTTGCGCTGCAGCGCCGCGATCAAATTCGGCAGCATCGACGGCCGCATCGATCCGAGGTCGGACGATATCGGATTGGCGAGAATAAGCCCCTGCGCCGCGAGCCAGTTCGGCCCGTCGCAGAATAATTCTGCGGCGCGGGCATCGGTGAACGACCATGTCACCGCTTCGAGAAGCCCGCGCGCGGCCAGCGCGCGCCGGGCGGCGCCGCGCCGCACTTGCAGCGCGGTGAGCTTCGGCGTTTCGACCGCCATGCGCGCAGGCAGCGTCACAGCCGGAAGCGCCGCGAAGCCGACGATGCGGGCGACTTCCTCGACGAGGTCCGCCTTGCCCTCGATGTCGGGGCGCCAGGAAGGAACGTCGACCAGCCACGGATCGGCGCGCGACACTCTAAAACCGAGCGCGGTCAGCACGCTTTCCGATTTTTCCGGCGCGACATCGACGCCGGTGAGGCGTTTGACCTCCGACGGCGGGAAGGCGATGACCTTGGCCGCGCTGGGCTTTTGGCCAGCGATCAAAATCTCGCTTGGCGCGCCGCCGCAGGCGTCGATGATGATCCTTGTTGCAAGTTCAAGCCCCGGCGCGACGAAGTCAGGGTCGACCCCGCGCTCGAAACGGTGACGCGCGTCGGAATGAATGCCGCATTTGCGCCCGGTTCTCGCGGTGCGCAGCGGATCGAAATAAGCCGCCTCGATGAAAACGTTTTTCGTTTCTTCCGTACACCCCGACGCCTCGCCGCCGATGATCCCGCCGAGCCCGAGAACGCCGTTGTCGTCGGCGATGACGGTCATCGTCTCATCGACCTCGTAAGTTTTATTGTCGAGCGCGAGGAAGCTCTCTCCATTCTTCCCGAGCCGCGCGCGGATTTCGCCTTTCAGCTTGTCGGCGTCATAGACATGCAAGGGACGGGCGCGATCATAGGTCAGCAAATTCGTCACATCGACGAGCGTCGATATGGGGCGCAGGCCGATGGCGCGCAGCCGGTCGGCGAGCCATTTGGGCGACGGACCGTTTTTCACCCCGCGGATCAGGCGGCCGGCGAACATCGGGCAGGCGTTTTCCGCGCCCGCCGGAAAATCAAGGCCGATCTTCTGCGGACAGGGAAAGCCGCCTTTGACCGGCTCAGGCGACTTCGTGATCAGTTTCCCGAGCCCCGCGGCGGCGAGATCGCGCGCAACGCCCGCGACACCGTTCGTATCCGGACGATTAGGCGTCACCTCGAATTCGACGACAGGGTCATTCGCGCCGAGCCAGCCGGCGACCGGATCGCCGATTGTCGACGCCGCCGGCGCCTCGACGATGCCGTCATGATCGTCGCCGAGCTGAAGCTCGCGCGCTGAACACATCATGCCGAGGCTTTCAACGCCGCGGATTTTGGCTTTGGTCAGCGTAACGTCGATGCCGGGCACATAGGCGCCGACGGGAGCGTAGGCGACCTTGATTCCGGCGCGCGCGTTGGGGGCGCCGCAGACGATCTGCAACACGCCGTCTTTCGTTGCGACCTTGCAGACGCGCAGCTTGTCGGCTTCGGGGTGTTTTTCCGCTTCGAGAACCTCGCCGATGGTGAACTCCTTGAGGCGTTCGGCCGGATCGTCGACATGTTCTACCTCGAGTCCGACCGCGACCATCGTCTCGACGATTTGATCGAGCGAAGCGTTCGTATCGAGATGTTCTTTCAGCCAGGAGAGCGTGAATTTCATGATCAGGTCTTTACAGGGAGGAAACGACGCGCGTCAGCGCCGCCTTGACGGTCGCGGCGGCGTCATCAAGCGCGGGGTTGCCGACGCGGCCCAAAGACGCGACAGGATCGACGGCGGCGACTTCAACGCCCTCATCCGTCTGCTGAACGATGACGTTGCAGGGAAGCATGACGCCGATCTTGTCCTCGACCGACAAGGCGCCATGCGCCATTTTCGGGTTACAGGCGCCGAGGATGCGATAGGGACGAAAATCGACGCCGATCTTTTTCTTCAAGGTCGCCGCGACGTCGATGTCGGTGAGAACACCGAAGCCTTCTTTCTTCAGCGCCTCGGTGACGCGCGTGATGGCGTCATCGAAGGCGCCGGGAACAGTTTTCGCAATATAATAGCTCATGGGATCATGTCCCCGGCGCAAGCGACCAGCCCGTCGGTCGCCGCCTCGTTCGCGTCATTGATGATCGACAAACTGGCGTCGGCGCGGCGTATGAACCGGAATTCGTCCGGAATCTGATCGTCATCGCCTTCGACCGCGCATTGCGCAACCGCGCGCACGCCGCCTTCGATAAGATCAAGCTGTTCGATGCGGCAATGCATTTCATGGAGATGGAAGGATTGCGGTTCAAGGCGCCATTCCTTCGTCACGTCGCCGCACGCCCCAGCGGGCGCCCAGACGCCGTTCATCTCGATCCATTCCGAATCGGCTTCGCCCGCCGCCGCCGCCGCATCGGCGGCCGGTTCGGAATTCGCCGGCGCGGCGCCGACCGCCGCGCCGATCCTGTCGCAACCGGCGAGCGCTGTGAGCGCGGCGATCGCCATGGCAAGTCGCTTCATCGTTTTCCTCCGTAGGGCGGATGAAATCCGCCAATTCGAATGTCAGTCGGCGGATTTCATCCGCCCTACGATCGCGACAGTCCGGTCGCCAGATTCGGCTGGTCCAACGGATCGAAGCCGTAATGTTCAAGCCAGCGCGCGTCCGCAGCGAAGAAATCGCGCAGGTCCGGAATGCCGTATTTCAGCATGGCGAGACGGTCGATGCCCATGCCGAAGGCGAAGCCCTGATATTCGTCCGGGTCGAGCCCGCAATTCTTAAGTACGTTCGGATGCACCATGCCGGAGCCCAAAATCTCCATCCATTTGGCGCCCTGTCCGATGCGAATTTCGTTCCCCACGCGCTCATAGCCGATGTCCATTTCGGCGGACGGTTCGGTGAACGGGAAGAAGTGCGGACGAAAGCGCGTCTTCACGCTGTCGACTTCGAAATAGGCTTTGCAGAAGGCTTCGAGCGTTCCTTTCAAATGCCCCATATGGGTCGAACGATCGATGACGAGGCCCTCGACCTGATGGAACATCGGCGTGTGCGTCTGGTCGCTGTCGCAGCGGAAGGTGCGGCCCGGGATGATGATGCGGATCGGCGGCTTTCGCGTCATCATGGTGCGGATCTGCACCGGCGAGGTGTGCGTCCGCAATAGCATGCGCGTTGTTCCGCCCTGGCCGTCCGCCTTCGGATGGAAGAAGAAGGTGTCATGCATTTCGCGCGCCGGGTGGTCGGCCGGAAAATTGAGCGCGGTGAAATTGTGGAAGTCGTCTTCGATGTCGGGGCCTTCGGCGACGTCGAATCCCATCGCCGAGAAGATCGCGACGATCTCCTCCATCGCCTGCGTCACCGGATGGATGCGGCCCTTCGGGAGCGGCGCGATCGGCAGCGTCACGTCGACCTTCTCGGTCGCAAGGCGCTGGTCGAGCGCCGCGTCTTCGAGCTTTTGCTTTTTCGCGTCGATCGCCGCGGCGATCTTGTCCTTCAGGACATTGAGCGCGGCGCCGGCGGCTTTTCGCTCATCGGGCGCCATAGCGCCCAGCGTCTTCATCCGCTCGGAAATGACGCCCTTCTTGCCAAGCGCAAAAACACGCACCTCTTCAAGCGCCGCGACGGTCTCGGCGGCGGCTGTTCTGGCGAGCGTCTCGCGCTCGATCTCATTCATGTCGGACATCGCGTCCGGTCTCCGATGCAAAGAAAAAGCGTCACCTTTTGGGTGACGCTTTTCGAATTTCATCCGTAAACGTCACCCGGTTCGATAATCGCGTTCGACGGGCGACGGAAAAGAATTTACGCGGCGAGGGCCGCTTTCGCCTTTTCCGCCAGGGCCTTGAACGCCTCGGGCTCTTTCACGGCGAGATCGGCGAGGACCTTGCGGTCAACCTCGATGCCCGCTTTCGAGAGCCCGTCGATAAATCGGGCGTAGGTCATGCCGACTTCGCGGGTCGCCGCGTTGATGCGGGTGATCCACAGCGAGCGGAAATTGCGCTTCTTCGCGCGGCGGTCGCGATAGGCGTATTGGCCGGCCTTTTCGACCGCCTGACGCGCCGTCTTGATCGCGTTCTTGCGGCGGCCGAAATAGCCTTTCGCCGCCTTGATGACTTTCTTGTGCTTGGCGTGGGACGTAACGCCCCGTTTGACGCGTGACATTGTTGTCCCTCCTAGCGGTTATACGGCATGTATTTTTTGACGATCTTCGCATCCGCGTCAGAGAGGACGCCGGTCCCCCGCTGCTGACGGATATATTTGGCGTTGTGCGAGATCAGTCGGTGCCGTTTGCCGGCGACGCCGGCTTTGACCTTGCCGGAGGCGGTCATTTTGAAGCGCTTTTTGGCGCCTGATTTGGTCTTCATCTTGGGCATTTTGCGGTTCCTGAGAATGGCCCCCCGGCTAAAGGGGGCGCGCGTTGAAGATCGCCAAGGCATGCCTTTTGGCCCGGCGGTCCGTTGGAAGGGGCGGTTTATAGACAAGAAGGACGCGGGCGCAAGAGGCCCACGACGGATCATCCCCCGGCTGGTCAGGCCGCATCGTGGAAAATCACCCCGAGCGTCATACGCCGCCCGCGATGGACGGTCGAAACCCCGTGCCGCATCTGCGCCTTGTAAACCCCGCGGGCGCCGTCGACCGGGCGCTCGTTCACCGCGAAGGCGACAGCGTCGCCCTTCGCGAGGGGGACGACATGAGCGCGCGACTGCATCCTGGGGCGCTGCTCGGTGAGCACGAATTCGCCGCCCTCGAACTCCTTCCCCGGCTCCGAGAGCAGGATCGCGACCTGGATCGGGAATGTTTCGCTCCCGTAAATATCCCTATGCAGCCTATTGTAATCGCCCGGCCCATAGGAAAGGAGGAGCGGCGTCGGCCGCGCCTGTCCGGCGGCGGCGCATATCGCCCGGTATGACCGGTGATCGGTCGGATAGCGTTTGTCGTCGCCAAACCTTTCCCGCCAGCCGTTTGCGACCGGCGTGAGGCGGGCGTAAAGGCGCGCTCGCAGATCCCCGACCAATGGCGGCAAGGGATCGGCGAAATATTTGTATTCTCCCGCGCCAAAGCCGTGGCGCGCCATCGTGACCGTCGAGCGAAAATCGCGGTCGGCGCGATAGGCCGCGGCAAGGCTGGCGCATTCTTCGTCATTCAGCAGCCGACCGAGGGAAGCGAACCCATCGTGATCGAGCCCGTCGCCGATCCAAGTCCAGTCGATCGCGGCGATCCGGTCCTCGATCGACCCGGCGGCAAGGCGGTCCGGCCGGCATCTTTTGCAAGCGCGAAAGCCGGCGCGCGCCGCCTCGCCTTTCGTGGCGACGAAGAAAACGTTCCGGCGGTGGGGCCGGCCCGGACAGGACGGCAGGCAATAGACGCCGGTCGTCCGGACGCAACAGTAAAACCGCCCGTCCGCCGCCGGGTCGCGCTTCAAAACCGCCTCCCAGCGGAGGTTTTCGCCATCAAAAGCGTCATACATCTGGTCGACCCGCGATAGCTTCGGCCGACATTCTATCCGGTGACGGAAGGCTGGTCCGCCCGTTTCCTGCGCTGGCGGCGGCCGGTTTGCTTATTGCAGCGCACGCAAAACTGAAACCGGCGCCATGCCGTAGTCACCCGCCAGCATATTCGTCTATGGTCGCCTAAAAAGAGGGTTGCGTGAAAATCCGGCGATTGGAGAAGGGGCGGCGCTTGACGTCAAAGTTGCGCGCAATTTTTGCGCTGCTCGCGTTCATGTCTTTATTTGCGATGAAGGCGACGGCGCAAGAGCCGATCGCGGTTGTGCCCTATCGCATCGACTATGACGGACTGATCACCGTGAGCGTCGCGGTCAACGGTCATGGACCGTATGATTTTGTCCTGGATACCGGCGCAACGCTGACGATCGTATTTCAAAATCTCGCGGCGATCGAATCCTTTCAACCGACAGGCGGGCCGCGCAAGCGGATTCTCGGCATCACCGGAGCCGCCGAACTCGATGCATTCCGGATCGGCGAGGTATCTCTTGGCGGCGCATCACTGCCGGATCATGTGGGCGTCGTTCTTCCAGACTGGAGCCCGCCGCGCAAGACGCCTTCAGGCATCATCGGCATCGATTTTCTGAGAAAATACGCGGTCATATTCGATGTCCGCGCGCAAACCATGAGCCTATATCCTCATGGCGGCTTACCGAATGAAAAAATTCGAAAATGGAAATCGGCGAAACTCCGCGCAAACACATATGCTGCAACCACCGGCGCGCTTTACACGACAAAGGGATTGATCAACCGCTCGCCGACAACGTTCGTTATCGATCTCGGCTCTGTCGCCACGTTGATAAATTACCGCGCGGCGGAAGCAATGTTTTCAAGCGTCGTCACGCGCGATCTCGGAGAAGGATTCACCACCGGAAGCCGCCTCAAGGATGTCTTCGATGACCGGACGCGAACGCGAACCGCTCGTTTGAACCGCATTCAAATTGGACGCACCAGCTGGCGGAATGTCGGCGTTTGGGTGAAAGACGCGCCGATTTTCGACGAAATTGGCGTACAGCGCCTGCCCTTCGCCTTGTTGGGCGCGGACCTTCTCGCGACGCAGGACTTCGCGCTCGATTTCGGCGAGAACCGCCTCTATATCAGCAAAATCAATCCGACGAAGCGCTAGGGGCGGGCGCCTTGTAATAAGGCTCGACGACGCCGTTGACCTTCAGCGTCAGGGGATTGCCCTTGCGGTCGAGCGTCTTGCCGACCGCGACGCGGATCCAGCCCTCGGAGACGCAGTATTCTTCGACATTGGTGCGCTCTTCGCCGTTAAATCGGATGCCGACATCGCGCTGCAGGACTTCCTGGTCGAAATGCGGGCTTTTCGGGTTGACGCTGAGGCGGTCGGGAGGGTTGTCGGACATGACGAATCTTTCGCGGCTTTAAGCGCCCGCACAATCTTCAATTCAGCGCGCGGGTCAAGCGCCGAATGCCCCGGCGGCGCGGATTAACGCATAATTTACGCGCAAGGCGACGGCCGCGCTTACCGCGATCTTAACCGGTTTGCGCGAGGTTTTCCCGTCCATTTCAGGGGAGGCCCGCCCTCAATGCCCAACCAGAATATCGAAACGCTGATCCGCAGCGTCGGCGCCGACGGCCATGTCAGCGCCGACGACGTGATTTTCCTCAGAAAAAGCGTCTTCGCCGACGGCGTCGTCAACCGCGCGGAACTCGCCGCGCTGTTCGCGCTCGCCGAAAAAGCGCCGCAGGGCGATCGGGAATGGGCCGACTATTTCGCTGAAGCCGCCGCTGACTTCTTCCTGCGCGAGGAGGAGCCGCACGGCTACCTCACCGAAGAGGAGTTCGAGCATTTGGAAGCGTTCATCGCCCGCGACGGCAAGAAAGCGAGCCGCATCGAGCTTGGCCTCCTCGTCGCGCTGATGGAGAAAGCGACCTCGACGCCGGCCTCCATGGCGGAGTTCACCGCCGACCAGTTTCGCCGGCTTGTCCGCGACCGGACGAAGGGCGCGCCGCGCATGGACCGCGCCGATGTCGAGCTTTTGCGGCGGTATCTTTATGCGTCCGCCGGCGACGGCTCGATCGCAATCACCAAAGAAGAGGCCGAGCTTCTTTTCGACCTCCACGAACTGACCTATGCCGCCGACAACGATCCGTCGTGGGCGGATCTTTTCATCAAGGCCGTCGCCGCGCATCTGATGGCGCATGTCGGCTATCGGCCGCTGCCGCGCGAAGAGGCGCTGCGCCTTCACGCCTGGGTGAAAGACCAGACCGTCGATCCGGCCGGCTTTTTCGGGCGCATGGTCTCGGGCGGAGTTTCAGGCGTTCTCGAAGCCTATCGCCGCAAGCCTACGGCAGCCGGCAAGAAGAACGAAGACGACGTCATAGCCGCAGCGATCGCCGAACAGGTGAGCGCGCAGGAAGCCGACTGGCTCGCCGATCGTATCGGCAAAAACGGAAAATTCGACGATATCGAGCGCGCGCTGCTGGAATTCATGCGCGGCCTCGGCGCGGAATTGCCGCCGAAATTGTCGGCGCTGGTCGCGAAAGCCGCCTGACGCCGATCCGGCGGACGGCCAGGGGCGCGTACGGAGGAAACCAGCATGAACAAGGCGGCGCCGGCAATTATCGCGCCGATTATTGGCGGGCTGATGTTCGCAGCGATGGGGACGACCCAAGGCGTCGGATTCGATTACAAATCCGCGTCCGAAGAACGCCAGCAAAAATATCTCGAAAATGTCGTGAAGGGGTTTGAGCACGGCTTTGAAGCGACGGCCGGCGATATCGCCGTCATCGAACGCATCAGCGCCAACGCGCAATGGGATTCCATTTCAGTGGATGTGCGCTTCACCCAGAAGACGGTCGAATCGGCGACCGCCGATCAAATCGAGAATTTCCGCAATTTCAATTACAAGCAGACCTGCGGTTATTTCGCCGAAAAGTCGCTCTTCGATCAGGGCGTCACTCTAAAAATGCGCGTAAAGAGACCGAGCGGGGCGGCGCTGACGAATTTCACCGTCAATGAAGAGTCTTGCGCGGCTTACCGCAAAACCGGCTAGAGCGTTTTGCGTAAGCTGTCTCGCCGCGCCGCTAGGACGCCGGCGCTTCCTTGCTGAAATGGCCGATAAAGGCGTTGATGACATCCGCCCAGCGGCTGATGTTTTTCGTGATGTTGTTCATCGATACGCCGCCGTCGAGTTCGATGACATAGTCGACGCCGACTTGATTGCGGCCTGGGATGAGATAGGCGCGTCCGAACACCTGGCTGTCATTGAAGCGGTTGATGGTTTCGTAATCGCCCGGCGCGGCATTCCTGCCGAGTTCGAAATTGGCGAAGAAAACGAGCGTCGAACAGGCCTTCGGCGATCCCGAACAGTCGAGCGCGCGGACCCAGTACTGAACGCCGCCCGCCTCAACATGCGCGACCGGCGCACGGGTCGCCGCGTCCTCGATGACTTCGACCGCCAGCCCCGCGCCGGAAAGAATCTCTCCGAGTTCCGCCGCGGTCACTGCGCTCTTTGTTTGCGCCGCCGCCGGCGACGCGGACAAGACCGCCGCCAGCAGCACGGCGCCCCAAAAACGGCCCATGAAACAACCCCTCATACATCCCCGGCGATGATACTGCGGCAATCGGCGCATCCTTGGCAATCGTTTTGGTTGGGTCCTGCCGCCCCCTCCCCGCGTTGACAGAACAGGCGGCGCGCCTATTGTCCGCCGCACACCCGCCTCTGCAATCAACAAGGGAAATCCCAGGGACATTTCAATGGCTTCGGACCCAACACCGGCGAGCGCCCTCAGCCGACCGCGGTCGCCGCATCTGCAGATCTGGCGGTGGACGCCAAGCATGGCCGCTTCGATCGCTCACCGCGCGACCGGCGTCGCGCTTTATTCGGGCACGGCGCTGCTGGCGGTCTGGGCGTTCGCTGCCGCTCAGGGCGCCGCGTTTTTCGAGCCCGTCGGCGCGTTTTTGGCCTCGCCCGTCGGCGTTTTCATTCTGTTCGGCTACACGTGGGCGCTTGTTTTTCACACCCTCAACGGCCTTCGGCATCTTTACTGGGACGCCGGTCGCGGGCTTGACGTGAAAACAGCGCGCCAGACGGCATGGGCGGTTTTCGCCGCCTCCATCTTTGTCGCCATCTTCGTCGTCGCCGCCGGCCTTTCGGCGCGCGGGTAAGGATCAGGCCATGACGAACAAAGGCACCGCCAATTTCATCGCCCAGCGCGCCAGCGCCGCCCTGCTCGCGCCGCTCGCCCTCTGGTTTTTGTGGAGCGCGGTCGCTCATGCCGGCGTTTCCTATGAGGAAATGCGCGCCTGGATCGCTGGTCCGGCGGCAGCGATCCCGATGGGTCTGCTCATTCTTGTCGGCGCCTTGCACATGCGCATCGGACTGAACGACATCATCGACGATTATATCGACAGCGGCGCGCGCGGCGTCTTCAAGCTGCTCAACCTGCTCGCTTGTCTCGGCGTCGCGGCGCTCGGCCTTTGGTCTCTTTACGTCCTTTCCGTCTGAACTGGGCACTCATGACTGCATCTTACCAAATCATCGATCACGAATATGACGTCGTTGTCGTCGGCGCCGGCGGGGCCGGCCTTCGCGCGACGCTTGGCGCGGCGCAG
>Ga0155549_1058_pt1 | contig 25442 bp, 36 predicted proteins | sample RifCSPhighO2_12_FD_107206 | JGI IMG/M metagenome (GOLD analysis project Ga0155549, IMG submission 107206) | Alphaproteobacteria bacterium RIFCSPHIGHO2_12_FULL_63_12
TCCCGGCTCTGTGTTTAGGATGTACGTTTGAATTTTCTTGAAGCCCATTGCCTGACACGCGCGCGCCGCGGCGGCGTACAAGATCGAACAAGCGTTATATGTTCCGTCTGTGACGAGGCGTGTCACTTCAGCCGTAAGGTATGCGTCGCATCCGCGCGCCACGGGGCGGCCGACACTACAGGCACCGACAATTCGGTCGTCGCCGTCAATCACGCCAAGCGAAAAACGATGACCTTGTACAGGTTTGTGGTGGCGATGGTATGCCACAACGTAGTCGTTCAACTGCTTCAGGGTGAGGGGGATGACACGAAGGCTCAACGCACCACCCTCACCGTCGCCACGCCAACCTCGCGCAGGATGTCGCCGATCATCTTCGTCCACAGAACGCCAGCTCCGGCCGTACCGTGCTTGGTCGGCGGATCGTTGTCGGGCCACGCCAGAACATCCCTGGAGGCGAGCGGCGACCAGTCGGTTTGACGCGCCGCTTGCGCGCCGCCCATGCAGGTCGTGGCGCAATAGCCGACCGCGACCACGGCGTCGGCCGCCTTCTCCCCCTCGACCAGGACGATGGGGCCGGCGTGCGCCAGGATGGCCGGTAGGCGGTACAGCGGCCGCGGCGCGGCCGGCATCTGCCACGTCGTCCCGTTCCACGGCCGGATAACCTTCTTCCGGCCCGGCGACTCGAAGCGGTAGACTTCGCCGGCATAGGAGCCGTCCGCGTAGGTGTAGAGCCACTTGCGCGCAGGGCGCGCAGTCTTCCACCAGTCACCATCGTCATGGGGAGGGTTGGCAGGAACAGCCGGAGTCGAACCGGCTGGCGGCGGTTTTGGAGACCGCGCCGCCCCCACGGGCTCGCTCCTACGAGAGAGGCCAAGCCACATCTCGGCCTCGGCCTTCGCATCGCCCTGACCGATCCCGCTGACGGCGGCCCACAGGGCGATCAGGTCGGCTCCGCCATCGCCGCCGGAGAAATCCTTCCACACGCCGGTCTTGACGTTGATCGACAGCGACCGCCCTTTCGATCCCGTCACGTCACCGACGACGAACTCGTGGCCGTTGAGACGCCCAGCCGGCAGCAGGTGACGGCACACATCGGCGCCGCGCCGCGCCAGCATCCCCGCAACCTCGGCGAACTCGTAGCGCCGCAGGGGCGGAGCCTGTGGGCGAGGCGAGAAGTCCATTAGGCGGCAGCCCCAAACTTCTCGATCTCATCTCCCCAGGCGTCCCATCCCTTTCGTTGCTGCCGTGCGAACATCTCCATGTACGGCCCGGCGACCAGAGCCTCGATGCGCTCATAGATCTCGTCCGGCTTGCGCGAGTGTTCGCGGCGAGGTGCCATGATGACTTGGCGGACTCCCTTGCCGACGCGGCGCGGCTTGCCGCGCGTGCCCAGCAGGCACACCTCGGACATCTTGCGGGTCCACAGCCCCATGGACATGCGAGGCTTGCCGCTCTTGGCGGTCTTGACCCACACGAAGGCGATCGTCTTGAACGTGAAGCCCCACGCCTGCATCAGGGCGATCCCCTGGTCGAGGTGCGAGTCGACGGTCCACATGAACAGCGCGCAATCGGGAGCCGCCCAATCGGCGACCGGGATGTCGGCGAGCGATGTCATGCTCGCCGTCTTGTACTGGCTCTCGGCCGAGCGCGTCGTGATCCCCTTTGCGCTGTAGGCTTTAAATTTCCAAGGAGGATCGGCCAACACGGCGCCAAACTTGTGGTCCGTCATTTTCTACACCTTGGCCGCATGAGATTGCTTCTTTATCCCCGCCCGGATGCACGCCGCACACAGGCGGCGCCCCGGCTGCTTGGTTGGGTGGTTGCAGGAATCTTCGACGTGGCGCGTGCGTGGAATCCACGGGGCCGTCCGGCAGGAGTCGATCACGGAGTCGACGCCGCCGGCGTTCCAGTTCATCTCCCGCATCTTGCGCTGCACGGCGCCGAGAGACATGCCGAGCATTTGCGCGATGCCCCGCTGCGAGTGGCGTCCGGTCGCGACGATGCAGCGCAAGGTCTTCACGTTTTCATCCGACCATAGTGCCGAGATCACGCCCCACCTCCCGTCAGCCACGCCGGCTTCGCCATCTGCTCAGGCGCCGAAGGCTCGTCCCAGCAGCGCGCACGGTAGTCGCAGAACTTGCAACGCCAGTCCGACTCGTCGCCGGCGATGCGTGGCATCTCCTCGGGGGCGCGCGACTCCAGGACGCGGACGGCCCGGTCGGTCAACCGCTGGGCTACGGCGGGGTCGAAGCGCACGATCTCCTGGTAGATTTTCATCGAGTCCACGTTGAGCATCGTGAACAGCGTGTGCTCGACTTCGAGGTAGGCCATGTTCGTCTGAATCTGGCCGTGATATTTCGGATCGGCTTTGGCGACCCCTTCCTTGGCGAACTTGGCGAATTTCTTGGCCGTCGCCTTCTTCGACTCCCACAGGAGCGGGTACGGCATGGCGAGCGGCCCGGCGAGGATGCAGCCGTCGATCTCGCCGGCGATGCGCGCCTGCCCGGTCGTGGGATCGCGTGCGACGCGATAGCCGTACTGACTGCCGTCTTCCTTGTTGGTTCGCAGGTCGAAGCCGGCGAGGCGGAGCCACTCCGCCATCGACTCCTCGGTCCAGAATCCGACCAGGGCGTGGCGCTGCAACTCGCCGGCAGATACGTATTCCTCGCGCGTCTCCTTCTCGACGCGGTGGTAGCGGTAGGCGAGCGCGCGGTCGCACTCGGTCCCGATGTAGCCGGCGCCGATGCGCTTCTGCGCGACCTCGCCCAGTCCCGAGCCGCGGCCCGCGGCGTATTCGGCGTTGCGACGGTCGACGATCACCTTGTCGATCAGCGCCGTCAGCGCCTCCCCGATGTCGGGCGCCTTCTCCTTGCGGGCGAAGTCCATCATCCCGGCAACTCCTCCAGCACGCCGGTCGCCATGGCGCGCACGGTCTGCATGAACTGTGCGGCGGTCATCGTCGCGCCCCATCTCTGGAACACGAGGGTCGCGACGTTGATGCGCGCGTAGGGCTCCTGCTTCTCGAGGAAGAAGTCGCCCATTTCGTTCGCGAGGGTGGCGGCGTCCAGCGGCCCGACCTTGGGCAAAGACAGCGCGAACTGCATTGCCCTGTAGCGGATGTCGGTTTCGGTGGGAGGGGCGTCGCTCACGACGCCAAGCCCTTCAGCGTCGCGACCAAATCGTCCATGTCGAAGAAGACATCCGTCGCGAACTGGTACATGCAGTCCCATCGCTCCGGTTCGCCGTCGAACAGGACGTAGCCCGGCTTATCGCGGCCCAACAGATGCCCCAATTCCAAGTGCCCCGACTTGCCGGCTGGCGTGACCAAGACGCCGATGTCGGCGCCTTCGAGGTGATGCCTGTCGAAGCTGAAAATCTGCCGCGCTGCGTGGCCCTTCAGCGCCTCCCTGTAGGACCGCCCGCGCTCCCGCTCGTATCTCTGCCACTCGTCGTCTGCGCAGGGACCGGCGCCGTGCCAATCGTCGAACACGTCGAATCCGATGTCGCGCAGCGTCACGCCGATGCTCGGGATCGCGGGGTTGCGAAGCGAGCCGATGAGATAGATGGTTTTCAAGACTGGTCTCCGTCGTCGTCGATTCCGGCGTTGGCCTCGGCTTGGCGCGCGAGCGAGAAGGCGACTCCCTCGGGCGACAGCGCCCAGCAGTCAGAACAGAACTTGCGGCTCCGCGCCCCGTAAGCGCCGAACCCGCCACATCCTGGCGTGTCGCACACGGGGTCCGGGGCGACGCCTTTCTTCGGGCCGTACAGATCGCGCAGGTAGGGGCTTTTGTAGCGCCTCATCTACCAATCTCCATGACGGCATCTTCGATGGATGTCACGACGGTCGAGATGCGGCGCAGCATGTCGAAGTAGCGACTGCGCCAATCGTCAGCGATGGCGTCGATAAAAATAATGCGCTTGCCGAGCGCGTAACCGTAGCCGGCCTCGATGCAAAGCCCGAACCCGCTTGGGTTATTTGACCCCATGTAGGCCACTATGACGTTGGCGCGCTCGATCCCATCCAAGTCCCATCGCGTATAAAGAGACGGGTCGGACAGGCCATGGCTGCGCGGGTCTATCGCCTCTATGTCGGTGGGGAGGAGCGCGATAAGGCGATCCTGCCAACCACTTCGCATGTCTCCGGCGAGGTAGATTTTTGTCATTGCCGGCACACCCTGCATTGCATGTTGGAGATTGGATCGCGCGTATCGCGCGGCACGCGGCCGCTCTCGAACTCGCGTCGAAGATCCTTGAGGGCGGCGGGCCATGTGTCGCGACCGGGGGATCGGAACGTGTGGCCCGTTATCTCCTCGTATCGCTCACCCTCGGCGTACCCCTCGGGGTCGTACTTCCACAGTTCCCACCACTCGATGAGGCGCTGGAAAAAGCAGAGGCGACAGTCGGTGCGACGCGGAATGACGATATTGCGTTCGGCGTTGTGCTTGAGAACCCTGTCGAGGTCGAGCCCGTGCTCACGCAGTGGGAATACCATCTCAACGTTCGGCACCGACTTGTAGTCGCCGCCCTCGCGTTCCTCCTCGTCAGCGCGCAGACCGACATAAAAGCGCGCCGGCGCGTTCTGCATGAGCCACGCAGCGAACGGCTCGATCTTCAAGACCCGCGTACACCACCGCTGTCGCCAGTTCGGCAAAGCGTTGTATTTTTTAATGAGCGCATCTAGACCGCCAGGGAACATGATGGGCGTGATCGGCCCGATAATGTCGCGCAGACGCCGCATGTGCGCCCACCATGCGGGGGGCTCGTTTCCTGTCGGAGTGCAAATCCAGATGAAATCTATCTCTGGATGGATCTCCTTCAAGAGCGTCGCCATGCAGACGCTATCCTTGCCGCCAGATATTGCGCCAACGTGTTTCATCTCCCGATCTCCACGATGGGCGATTTGCGCTTGGCGGCCAAGCGCCGCGCCGCGGCCGACACGACGCCCCACGCCAGTCCGGCCATCTCGCAGACCGCGCGGAAATCCTCGTCGGCGGAGGCGAACCATCGACGGGCGCGCACCCCTGCCGCCATCAGGCGACGGCGCTTCTCCTCGTCTGGCGGCCTACCGTCATCTTCCCATGCCATATCCTCCCACGCCTGTTGGATGACCGCCCGCCACAAGCTTTGGCAGCGGAAGGCGTCGATCTCCATGGGGCGATATTCGTCGTCGATCGGGCGCTCGCCGGAGTCGGGGAGTCCGTCATATGCCAAGGTCGTGAACGCCGTGAACATGCGACTGTTCTTGGCGTTGGTTGGGGTAAGAAGATCATCGTTATGGATGCTCACGCCGCCCGCGCCATACCCACGCTCTGCAACTTGGCGCGTACACCGCGCTCGTTGAACCTGAAGGTGAGGTGACACGCAGCGTTGTAGCGGGTGACGCCCATCGCGGCCTCGCGGGGGATTCGGAGGTAGGCGAGCTGCTTGTCCGACGCCGGCATGTGCAGCCAGCGGCGCGACTTGGCGGCGGCCTCGCTGTCGCCATGCTCGCGCAGGAAGTCGTCCGCTTGGGCGAGGGCGATCATCCTGTCGCCGACCGCGAGGTGCGTGACCCCCTGCCCCTTCGCGCCGCCGATCGCGTGCGTCGTGCCGCGGTAGAAGATCGTCATGGCCCAGGCGTCGAAGGCCGAGGCGACCAGGACCGAGCCGTCGCCCCACAGGTCTTCCCACTTGAAGGGAGATGCGTCGAACAGGTCGATCTCGGTCATGGTGAAGCGGTCGAGCGTGCCGCCCGCGCCGGCCTCTTGTCCATCTACATTTTGGACATCGAAGACATGCCCGCAGATCGCGCACTCGGCGGCGGAGATCGGGACCAGCGCCTCGCACTCGGGGCACTTCTTCTTGGGCGCCTCGCCCTTGCGGCCGCCGTCGAGGTCCACGTCCTGCTCGAGCGAGCCGTGCGTCAGGGTCGAGGTGCCGAAATCGAGGACGATGCAGTCGGTCTTGACGATCCCCGGATACCGCTCGGGGTCGATTGTGCGAAGCCCGCGTCCCACCATCTGGATCATGGTCGACTTGTAGGACGACGGGCGCAACAGAACGATGCAGGAGGTCGGCGGACAGTCCCAGCCTTCCGTCAGAACTGCGACGTTAACGAGGACACGTAGCGAACCCGCCGCAAAAGACTTGAGAGTCGCCTCTCGCTCCGCAGTTCCAGTCTCTCCAAAGACGCCACCAGCGGCCACACCAGCCAAAGCGAAAGCCTCGCGAACGTGACGAGCGTGGTCCACATTGCTACAGAAGACCACCGTCTGGCGATCTCCAGCAACCTCCTTCCACTTGGCAACCACCGTTTCATTCAGGATCTCCTTGTCCATGATCTTGGCGACTTCATCCATGTCGAAGTCGTTGATGGTCCTGCGGACGTGCGCCAATTCCTCGCGGACGCCGATGTCGACGACGAAGGTTCGTGGGCGGACGAGGTGTCCGGCGGCGATCAGCTCGCCGAGCGTCACCTGGTCGGCCACGTTGTCGAAGATGCCGCGCAGCGCCTTCTTGTCGCCGCGGTTCGGCGTGGCCGTCAGGCCGAACAAGCGCGTCTTGTCGTTGAGCGCGCGCGCCCGGTCGATGATCTTGAGATACGACGGCGCCGCGGCATGGTGGGCTTCGTCGACCACCAGGAGGTCGACCGGCCGCATGGCCTCCAGGTTCTTGGCGCCGGCGAGTGTCTGCACCATGGCGAAGGCGACCGGCCGGTGGAACTCCTTGCGGTCGGCGTCGATGACGCCGGTCTGCGCGTTCTTGTTGACCGCATGGAAGGTGCGCCGATTCTGGTCGACCAGCTCGTCGCGGTGCTGGAGGATCATGGCGCGCTGCTCGGGCGCGAGCATCCGCCAGACCGCCGCCGACAGGGCGATCGTCTTGCCGAAGCCCGTTGGGGCGACCCCGAGCGTGTTGCCATGCTCGGTCATCGCCTCGACGGCGCGGTCGACGAAAAGTTGTTGGCGGGGTCGGAGGAGCATCGGGGCTTACGCCTCTGGCGCGGCGTCCTGGGCCGTCTCGCGGCGGCACTCGATGGTCACGTTCTCGCGACCGATCAACCAGACGATCACGTCGTCGACTTCGGTGTATGTGCGGGTTTCCCCGCCGTCCGAAACGATAAAAACCTGACGGTTCATGGCGTTGTGCCTCCCTTGCGGAAATAGTAATCGTAGGTGTGCGGGCCTCGCCGCTTGCGGTACAGGGTGCCTTGGCCGGTCCCGGCCACGATCACTCCGTCCCCGAAGGAGAACTCGGCCGGCAGGCCGGCCCGCAGGACAAAGTTGGCGAGCCTGGCGAGCGCCTTGGCGCGGGTCGTCCATGGGCGGCCGGGCACGTCATCTTTCCGGTGCTCGCGCTCCATCGCAAGGTCGCCCGAAAAGTAAACGAAGGACTGCCCTGGCTTCAGGGTGCGGATGCGCTCCGCCGCTGCCTCTGGAGTCATAATGGACATTGCGGCGACCGATCTGGAATGTCAAAGGTAGAAATCTGTCTTTCTACCTATTAACCATTCTTTAACCGATCCAGGCCGGCTTGGTCGGTGGGCCGCCGACAGCGACCGAGGGCCGCGGGGCGACGTTCTGCGGCGGCACTGGAGCAGACGGCCAGCCGTTGCCGGCGGGCGGCGCCTGCATCGGAGACGGGGCGGGCGATTGCGGGGGCGGTGGCGGCGGAGCCTGAGAAGGTCCCCAGGCCGGCTGGGCGGGCGCCCCGCCCGGCGTGGCCTTCGGCGCCGGCATGAACTCGCCACGCACCAGGGCCTCGAAATCCTTCACCGTGTCGGACTCCGGGTTGGGCGACAGGTAGCGGACGTTGTTCTTGTCCTCGTAGCCGTCCTTGCCCTTCTCGACGCCGACCCTGACGGCGACGAGAAGGCCGTCGAGTGCGAAGTACGACTCGATCTGGTAGCCCACCATGTTGGTCGGCCCGGCCTTCTTGCCGACCTCGAGGATGTGACGGATCGCCGCCATTCCCGCCTGGACGTATTTCTCGGTGCCGCCGACGCCGATCTTGTCCCACACCTTGCGCTTGTCGAACGGGCCGTTGCACAAGGTCATCTCGACATCGAGGTAGCGCGCGTCGGTCGTCTTCGAGGGCGTCTCGGCGATGCCCATGTCGAAGTTGTGCGGCCGCAGGGTCAGGATCGCCCAATGGCGCAGGCCCTTGGGAAGGAGTTCACCGGAACCAGGCTGGGTCGTCGGTGCGGTCGAGTAGTCGAGGTGCGGCATGTCGGATGCTCCGATGAGGTGGAAGGTGTGAACGGTTACGGTTTCCAGGGCGGATCGTCGGCGGCGTGCTCCGTCTGCACGTCGATGACCATGCCTTGCGAAGGTGCGGCGGCGGAGGCCGGGGGGAGGGGGGACACAGCCTCCGCCGCCTTCGGCTCCGGTAGCGCGTAGGCCAATGCCCGTCGCCTGCCGGCCGAACGAATCTTCTCCATCAGCTCGCCGAGGTGCGGCTTCTCCACCGGATCGAGCTGGCCCGAGCGGTCCTTCGCCGGGTAGCCCCACTCGTTGAGCGTCTGCGTGACGAACACGCGATGCTTGCCGGACTCGCCGAAGTCCATCTCGACCATCGAGATCACCTGGTCGACGATTCCGGGCAGGGCGCGCGAGGTGCCCTGCCCCTCGATCTGCGGCACCCATTCGGTGCGGCCGTAGTCGTCCTTCACCTTGTCGAGGATGCCGACGAACCAGACCGACTTGCCGCGGGCGTGCTGGAGCTGGGTCAGGAACGCGATCATCTCCTGCCCGAGGAGACCGTAGGCGCCGCGGATGTCGGGCTTGCCAGTCTTCTCCGAGAAGGCGCGCGGCTGTGTGTTGCACCACGCGAAGCACGTCCTGGAGGCGACGGTGATCGAGTCGAAGAAGATGGTCGTGAACCGCTCCAGGATCGCCGGGTCGCCGATCAGGCCGATGGCGTACTGGTAGTGCGCCGCGGAGTACGGCTGCGACGCCGCGACCGCCGGGTTCGGCCCGCCGATCCAGCAGGCGAGGTGTCGCATGAACTCCCATGTGTTGAGCCCGAGATCGGTGGCCTGTTTCCGCACGTCGATCGAGGTGCCCTGCCAGCCGTCGACCGACAGGTCGCCCGCCTCCATGTCGACGAACAGCGTACCCGCCGGGTCGAGCGTCCACAGCAGCGAGGTCTTGCCGATGCCGGACGGGCCGACGATCACGCCCTTGATGCCGGGCGCCCGCTGCATCCGCTCGTCGGCGGTCGTGAATTGGAGGGGCATGTGGTCAACTCCGAATGACGTTGGGGATACGCAGTTCCCAAAGGCCGTCGCTGCGTTCGTGCCACTCGCCAACGGAGATCGAGCGGCCTTGTGTGTCTTCGACTTCGACGAAGCGCCCGCTCTCGTGGCTCGGCGGGCCGTCGAAGACGATGTGAATTTCCTCCGGCTTCACCACCCCTACTCCTTCTTCTCGAGGACGATCTTCGGCTCGCCATACTTGACGGTGCGCGCGGCGGTCAGCGCCCGCTTGCGCGGGTCGTCCGGCGGCAGGGCGTCGAAGATCTTCTCGGGGACGGTGAACTCGATCTTGAAGAAGTGCTGGATGGTTGGCCAATCCATGCCGCTCGCGATCTCGCGGAGCCGCTGCTGATCCCACTCGACCTTCTTGGCGATGTCGGCCTTGGCCTCCATGCCGCCGTCCACCTCGAAGCGGACGGTGCCGTGCATCTTGCCGGAGGCGACGTAGGCGATGTCGGATAGCGGCCGCAGCCGCTCCGCGATCACGCCGTCGACCTCCGTCAGCGCGGCTTTGGCGCGCAGCAACTCGGCGTTCGTGTCGACGCGGTAGTCGTAGAGGTCGGGAAGCGCGAAGGTCATCAGCGCGGCGCGGTTGGGTTGATTCGTGGTCATCGTCATTCCCATTCCAAAAACCGTTCGAGGACGAAGCGCCGCTCGTCCATCGTCTTCGCTGCGGCCAGCAGGCCGAGGAAGCCGAGCATCGGGATCGACCGGCGACCGATCCATCCCTCCAGGCGCTTCGGGCTCGTCGGGAGTCCCGCCGCCGTCAGCGTCTCGGCCTGTTCGCGTACCGTGTCGCCGAAGACGGCGAGAACGGCGCGGACATCGAGTTTCGGGGTGGTTGGCTTCGTCATCGCGCGACGAATATGACGAAGACGTAGAACACCTGTCAACAGTATTTTTACTTTTCCACCGGACCACCCCTTGATGTCCTACGTCTTGTAGGATTATAAGATCGCTGTCCATCGCGTCCGTAAAACCAGAAACACGAGGAATCTCAAATGGTTAAGGCGACGAAATTGGGAGGAGCCGACATCCCCGCAGGCCCCGTGACGCGCGCGGAGTTCGGTCGAAAATTATGGCGCTTGATGACGGAGAAGGGGTGGAATCAGAGCGAGCTGGCGCGGCGTGCCAGCAAGTTTCTCGAATCGCCGATGCACCGGACGGCCGTCTCCGGCTACATAAAGGGGCACAATTTCCCGAACCCGTTGTCGGCCTACGCGCTGGCGCGCGCACTCGGAATCGAGACGACCGAAATGCTGCCGAATCTCACGGAGGACTCGGTGCGATCCTCGCCGGTCCTGCCGCTCGAAATGCGGGCGATCCCCGGTAGTCCGAGCCGCGTGTGGTTGACCGTCAATCAGGAGGTGTCCTTCGACACGGCCCTGAAGATCATGCAAATTTTGCGCGGCACGGATGTTGACGAGGACCGCAAAGTGTAGGATGATGCGTGCATGACGTTCTACACGCACTCCCAGGCGGCCGCCGCGCTCAACAAGTCGCCGCGCACGCTCGACCGGATGCGTTCGCGCTTCGCGGCGCGCGGCATCTCCTTCGGCTACAAGGTCGGTGGCACCTGGGAATACGACGACTCGGACATCGCACTCGCACGGAGCCGCACATGCCCGCAGCCAAAGGCACCCGCATCGAACGGCGCCACAACGGCGTCTTCTACATCGTCTGGACCGGCAACACTCGCGGCCGCTCGACGGGGACGCGAGATCGCGCGCTCGCTGAAGCCGCTCTCGCCGAGTTCATCGTCGAGCGCGGCCACACGGATGGCGTCGGCGGACTGACCGTCGCCGGCGCGCTCGACTACTACCGGACGGAGCACGTCTTCGCCACGCGCCCTGACGGCACCTTCGTCGTCGCCTCGCGCGATCCGCTCTACTACGTCCGCAAAGACGGCGTGCCGGCAGGAACGATCCCGACGCTCGCGGCGCATTTCGGCACGACTCTGGTGCGCGACGTGACGGACGACCAGGTGGCCGAGTACGTTGCCCAACGAACTTCCGGACGGTTGGGCAGAAAGGTCGGCGCCGGAACGCTCCGCAAGGAGCTGGGGTGCCTCATCGCCGCCATGAACCACAGCGCCAACAAGAACCTGAAGCCGCGGCGGATCGCCAAGGCGGATATCCCGACCATCGCCCTGCCCGAGGCGCCGCCGCCGAAGGATCGCTGGCTGTCGCGTGCCGAGGCGGACGCGCTCCTGGCGGCCGCGCAGTCGGAAGGCGCGGAGCGCCTGACGCGCGCCACCAGGTTCATCGCCGTCGCCCTCGGCACCGCGGCACGGCGCCGCTCGATCGAGACGCTGACGTGGTTCCAGGTCGACCTCGATCGCGGCATCGTTCACTTCAACCCGCCGGGCCGCCGCCAGACCAAGAAGCGCCGCGTGCCGGTCCCCATCTCCGACGCCCTGCGCCCGGTCCTGGAGCGCGCACGCGCGGAGCGGACCAGCGAGTTCGTGCTGGACCACGACGGCGCGATCCGCAAGACCTTCGAAACGGCGATTGCGGCCGCCGGCCTGAAGGGCGTCACGCCCCACACTCTGCGGCATACCTGGGCGACCTGGGCGGCGCAGGCGGGCATCGCCATGTGGGACATCGCAGGCGTCCTCGGCGACGACGAGGCGACCGTCCGCAAGAACTACCTGCACCACGCGCCGGACCACTTGCGGTCGGCAGTGAATTTCTGGCGCGACCGCACCACTGGCGCGATGAATCTGTCCAAAGTTGACGAAACCTGACGGCACGATCGCCAGGAAAGCCGCGTCCAAAGCGCGTTCTACAGATTGGACCCCTCCCTTCACACGGGAGAGGTCGTAGGTTCAATCCCTACAGCGCCCACCATGGAAAAGCCGCGGAACTCAGCGGCTTTTTCCGTCTGTAGAACGACTGTCCGTAGGACGAACGAATCGGGCCTTTGGCACGATGTTGGCGCGATAACTTACTCGATGATCGTCCAGTCGTCGGCCAGCATGTCGGCCTGCGACGCGAGCCATGGCACGACGTAGCCCTGCGCCGTTTTCATGTCGATGTGGGCGTGGTATCGAATTTCCGTTCCCTCCGGGTAGATACCCAGGAGAGGCGGCCGGTTCACCTGGAACACTGACCCTGGCACGAGGAATAGGAACATCCCTTTTCCATTCCAGCCAGCGCGCGCGACGCGATGCCCCGCCTTCATGGCGACAATGGCGTGCCCAAACGACATGGCAACGACCGGCTGATAGGCCGCCTCGAATGTCGCCCTGGGGGACCAGGACGTATAGCCGTCCTCGTATTTGACGGCATAACCGTCCTGCATCTCCCGCGGTCCATACGGACCCGGAGCGCGCTCCTGCGGCCATGCGGTGACTCGTTTCGTGCCATAGTAATCCTGGGTCATGTTCGCTCTTTCTCTGGTTGTGTTACAAAACCTCTGCACCTACGCGCAAGTGCAGAGGGGCGTGACGGCCGGCGCAGCGATTTCGTTAAAGGGTGTACCAGTCCTCCGACATGATGTCGGTCTGCGACGCCAGCCACGGCACCGTCTGATTCTGCGCCGTGAACATGTAGATGTAGGGCAGCGTCATCTTGGAACTCTGGTCCGGCCGTTGGAGGGCGAGCCACATGCCGCGCCCATTCCAGCCGAAGCGGCCGACGCGAGCGCCAAGCTTCAAGACGCGCAGCGCATCTCCGAATGTCATGTTGGCCTGCGAGCAGCCGCCGAGACCGCCGCTAAGTTGGCGCGCCTCGATCTTCGCCTTAATGTCGCTTGCGGTATCGCACATCGGCGCGCCGGGAGTTTCATCGTATCTACTCATCTTCACTTAGCTCCTTCAAGTTATTGGCGCGATGCCGTCGCGCCGGCGGATTCCTACCTCGCCACTCCCTTGATCTTCTCGAATGTCCGGTAACCGCCGAGCCCGAGAATCCCCATCAGGACGGTCATCAGGTATTCGATCTGAATCGCCGGCGGCAGGGGCATCGTGGGCGCCCACACGGCGAAGCCCCACACGATCAGGTCGCGCAAGATGAAGTTGTAGGCGAGCGCGAAGCCGCACACCCACATGATGAACGGCCGCCCGCCGGCGACGAACCGCGAGCGGTGCGCCGCCTCGATCTTGGCGATGTCGAGCTGGGCCAGGACCGGCAATTGCTCGATCTGCTTGAGCGCCAGCGCCGCCTTGGCGCGCTCCTCGTCGGACGTGAACAGGTTGTCGAGGACACCGCCCACGGCCGTCACGATCGAGCCGGCCGCCTCTCCGACGCCCTTGCCGACCAAGCCGCCCAGGATGGGGGCCATGGCTATTTCTCCTCCAGGAGGTAGACCGCCGAAGCGAGGTAGGTGATTGCCCCGAGCAGTTCTCGCACCGCGGCATCTTTATCCATGCCGCCGGCCTCGAGCGACTTCTTCACGGCCTGACCGATGGCGAAGCCGGTCCCGACCTCTCTGCCGATCTGGACGTGTCGCTGGGCGATCCACGGGAGGCCGCTTTGGCCGTGCCTCTGGTGGCCCTTCCCCGTCGCCGCGAAGTCGTAGGCGCGATCCAGGATGGCCCGCAGGGCGGAATAGTCGTTATCGCGATCCATCACAGCTCCTTCGGGTCGAATCCGTGGACCTTGGACACCTGATGTGCGAGCGCCGCGAAGCCCTTGCCATGCGTGCGTTTCAGGCCGAGTTCGTCCTGGCGCAGGTGGATCATCTCGTGCGCCATGGTCTTCATCAGCGTAACCAGGTGCCCAACCTTCTCGCCCGAGATGTCGATGCAATGGCCGTCCTTGTCGACCGAGTGCCATCCCATCGCCTCCGGGTCGCTGGTCACGCGGAAGCGGATTTCGTCGCCTGGGGGCAGGCCCCACCGGGAAAACGGCGGCATCGCCCGCAGAAAGTCGTAGGCGGCCTCCAGCGTGGCGGGGGTCAGGGGGAGGGTCATGCGGCCTCCACCATCTCGACAGCATCGACGTAGGGGTAGGCGTGGATCGGGATGTACCAGGTGATCCCGTGCTTGGGATGCACGGTGAACAGCATTTGCGACGGGTACTCGAACGTGAAGTTGCCGCGCGACGCATACTCGTCGTAGCCCTTGAGCGAGCCGTTGACGATCAGCCGCGGCAGCATCAGCGTCGTGTGGAAGTGGCCGCACATGAGCGTATCGAAGGGCGCGTCCGCGCCCTGCCCCTGCGCCGAGGCGCGCATCGCCTTCTTGTAGGCGCCGCGCATGATCGGACCCAGCGGGCCGATCATCCCGTCGCCGCCGCGGAACTGGTCGCCGTGCGTCAGCAGGAAGCGGCGACCGGCGACATCGAAGCGCACGTCCGGCGAGAGCGGGAAGTTGAAGGTGAAGCGGTCGTCCTCCTGGAGGAGCCGTTGAATCTGCTTGTACGTGTGGTAGTCGGCGTTGGTCCGCACGTAGCCCTTGGCCTTCGGCTTCTGGCTCATGCGCCCGTGGTTGCCGGGAATGCCGACGAGGTGGACCCTGCGGAACACGTCGGCGATGCGCTTGAAATGCGCCGCCAGAAGCGACGACAGGTCGAAGGTGCATTCGAGGATCGGCTTCTCGTTCGTCTCGGTCAGCTCCTCGTGGATCTCGCCCGTCACCATGTCGCCGCCGAGGGCGAGCACGATCCCGTCGTAGTCCGGTTTGGCGAGGTGCTTGGTCAGAAGCTCGACGGTCGTAGCGAAGATCGTCTCGAACCGGCGCTCCATGATCGCCCAACTGTAGGCGTTGGTCCCGCCCATCTCCTCCCGGCTCACGACCTCGCCGGCGTGGATGTCGGACAGGAACAGGACGGGCGTGCCGGGGCTCGACTTGGGCAGGCTTCCGGCCGTCGACCACGCCGGGCTCGGCAGGATGCGCTCCCGGTTGAAGGAGCGGTCGATCGTCTCCAGGCCCTTCAATAAGCCCTCCTGGCGGGCCTCCTCGCGCTGGGACTTGGTGGCCTTCTCGACGTGTTCGATGACGGCCTCGCCATCGGGGAAGGTTTGGCCGGTTTCGCGCTCGAGGGCGGCTACGAAGGAGCGTCCTACGCGCTGCTTTCGGACATGCGCCTCATCCCGGTATGCCGGAACTAGCCATTTTCTGACGGTGTTGAATTTCGTGTGCTGCTTGTCTTTTTGTTGGACCGGCCACAACGCATGACTGATGGCGTTGTATGTCAACCCCATCGCCCGCAGTTTTGCTGCTGCAACCTTGAAATCCTTCGGGTAGTCGAGTTGGCGCCCATGGTCGCGGTTCATCGCGATCCCGAAGGTCACAGCCTCATCCTCGGTGCCGTCGAAAACCTCGCACGGCACCTTCGCGATGCCGGCGTGCATCGCAGCGCGCCGCCGGTGGAATCCGTCCACCAGATGCCATGAGCCGGCCCGGTCAATCACGATCAACGGATGCACGTCCAGGAAGCCGCGCTCGCGCATGTCGGCCGCGAGCTTTTCGACGTGCGCGGCGTCGGTGTCGGCGCGCATCTGGAATGCGGCCTCGTCCGCGATAATCGAGGCCGGAGGAAGGGAAAGGAGTTTCGCCAATGTGTCAGCTCCACACGGGATTCGGGACTACTGGCCGGGCGAGACGCCCCGGCTACGCAAGAGGAGGTCTAGCTTGGCCTCGATGCCGGCGAGGCGTTCGCCGAGGTTCGCGTTCTCGATCCGCTCGACCCGCCGGTCCAGACCGCTCAGGCTGGCCTGGGATGCGCCCCAGGCGATCATGGCCGCCCCCAGGAGAGGCAAGAGCCACTGGAGCCACCTGTTCGGCTGGGAGGGGTCGGGGAGCGTGGACATGGCGTCAGATGGAGACGCCGAACGACATTCGGCGCGTCGCCATTTCCTCGACCTGCAAGGCGGACGCTTCGCCCATGGCGGTCACGCAGCCGTTGGCGTCGGCCATGACCAGCAGGACCACCGGATTGCCTGGCGCCGCGAACACGCCGACCCGCGCCGCCGACAGGTCGCTGACGGGCGGGATGGCGTTGTAGTTCGCCAGGAACATCGTGCGCGCGTCGTCGCTCATCTCGATCCACGTCAGGCCGGCGTCCTGGGCGCGCGCCTCCATCTCGGCGAAGGCCGGACCGGGGCAGAGCGCCATGTCGAGGGCGGGCGCCTCCGCCACAGTGGGCGGGGCGGCATCCGTGGTACAGGCGAACAGGAACAGCGTGGCGGCGGCGGCGGCGGCGAGGACTTTCATGGCATCGGCTCTCCTTTGGAGGGAAAGAGGGGCGGCCCCATGAGGCCGCCCCGGTCGTGAACTACCCGGCGTACTGATCGCGCCCGCGGTAGGATGGATCGGCCAGCAGGACCAGCAACTCGAACGCGAGCGAGCCGTTGCAGGCCATCGCCGGATCGTAGGAGCCGCGCACGTCGCCCGTTGTTGCGGTGGGCTCGGTGTCGACGCCGGCAACCAGCGTGCCGTTGAGGACGTGCAGCGGCTCGATCTCGATGTGGCCGTTGACCGCGCCCGCGGTCGCGAAGGCGGCCGCGGGAGTCACGGTGATGTCGTCGCCGGCCGCGACGAGTCCGGTCGCGATGCGCTCCACCGAGTCGGTCTTCACCACGCCCGCCGCGTCGGCGTCGGCGTGGGTGACGGACAGGCCGACCACGGCCACGGTGTTGGCCTCGACGGTGATCGCGCCGCCAGTGGTGATCGCCACCTGCACGACGCTCTTGAGTCCGGTGATGTAGCCGGCGCACGGAGCCACGAGGGCCGCGGCGGTCGGCGCCAGCAGGTCGGTCTGGTTGATGAAGAATGGCACGTTGATCTTGTCGACGAACGGCGACAGCATGACGCCATCCTGGAGTTCGCCCAGGATGACCGATCGCTCGGGCAGGAACACCGGAAGGCCGAGCACATCGCCGGTGCCCACGGTGAGGGACGTGATGTTGACCGATGTCTCGACGTTGGTTACGGTCTTGAACGCCTTCTTGCCGGTCAGGGTGGTGCCGCTGGCGGACGATTCGACGATCGTGTTGCCGAACTCGTCGGTGCCGGTGATGGTCAGGACGGCGGTCGTGGTCCACGCGGCCACGACGTTGCGCGGCACGTCGGCCACGCCGTCGAGAGCGGCGGCGAGTAGCGCGGCGGCGACCGTGGTGCTGACGGAGAACACGCCGGCCGTGGTCAGGTCTTGCGACTCGATGTAGCCGTTCGCGTCGGCGGTGTCGGGGGCGCCGAGATTGATGCGCGCGACCACACCGGCGGTGACGCGCTCCATCGCGCGATCGAACGACGGGGAGCCGTCGTTCTCGCCGACCATCTCGAACTGGACGTAGAGATTCTTCTGGTTCGACACGTCCTTGTCGAGAACCATGTCGACCGACGTGATTGTGACGTTCGAGGTTCCGAACGACACGGTGAAGTTGGCCGGCGAGGTGTACTTGTCGCCGCCCTTCGTCGCGATGATGTGCCCGACCGAGCCGCGGAACGTGCCCGCGTTGGTACCGTCCGGGTACGAAACGTCGAAAGTGCCGCTCGCAGCCAAGTCGGCCGCAATGGTGTGTTCCACGACCTTGAACATGGGGTTCTCCTGATGGCCGCCAGCGGCGACGAGAGTGAAGATGGACGTATTCTACATTTTGGACGGCGTGCCGTCCACAAGAATCTTTCAGCCGATTCTTCCGGGCTCCGTAAGGCCCCTGACGATGTTCCTAACGATGTTCCTGACGATGGGGCGGACGATCCTGTCGAGCAGCGCCCCAATCCCGCCGAGGCTCTTGCCCGCATAGGAGACCGCCCCCGCGGCCAGCGCCAGGATGGTCTCGGCGTTGATCGTGAGGGCCTGCCCGACATAGGCGATGGCGGCGGTAGCGAGTTCCAGCACCGTTTCGGCATTAAGCGTCAATGCCTGTCCGGTGTAGGAGGCAGCGCCCGAGTCGATGGCGATCGCTAGGTTGGCCTTGAGCGTCTGGCCGGCATAAAGGACGGCACCGCTGTCGAGGGAGAGTGTGGTGCCGGCTGCGGCCACCAGTTCCCAACATCCCGTATCGTAAGCCGCGCCTTCAGGTCGCGCGGTTCCGGCAATGTCGATAGGCGCGTTGGTCGCGTCCGTCGTCCCGCTGTCGATCATGTCCGCGCCGGTCTTTAGCCGGAAGTCGCGTGTCGCGGCGTTGACATTCTCGAACTGGTTGGCGTAAGTGACTTGCGTCACGCCGGTCGGGGGCGATGCTAGGTCGTCATGGCAGGTCGTGTAGGTCGGGTTGACCGTACCCGACTTCAGCGCAGCAAAACCAAAGAAGCCGCAGTTCTTGAATGTCACCGTCCCATTCGCCGCCGTAGTGATCGCTTGCGCCGGGGCGGCGGCAAGGTCGGCCGGAGCCACGATGGTCAGGTTGGTACATGCGATCGTGGCGAAATTTCCGCACAACAAGGCGCTTGTGGCCCCGCTGCCGCGAATTTCGATCAAGCTGTTTCGATATGTGCCGGTCGAAGTGGAAATAGCCCCGGTCGTACCCGTGGACACGACGCTGAAGATGCAGAAGTCGATGGTCGGCGAACCGGCCGTATCACGATAGGCGCGCGCCGACGTTCCTGTGGCATGAGTATTTTCGAGTTGCAGCCCCTCCATGCGGAAGAACGTCTCGCCGCCGCTCAACGTCTCGGCGTTGGCCGACGACGTGACAAACGCGCCGTTCGAGGCGTTGGCCCGCAGTGCGTTGGTCTGCACGTTCGCGTTGTCGCGGAAGCTCGCGCCTGGCATACACGTCAAGCGGCGGTAATGCGTGGCGTCGGTCGTGGCCCCGGCAATGGTGGCAACCGTGCCTGCCGAGGAAAACGTCTCGTTAATCAGCTTGCCGTCATGCTGCTCGTCGGTGCCGGTGCCGGCGCGAAGATCAACATCGGTGGCATCCTCCCACAGCGCGATGGTGGAGTAATGAAAAGCCTCCGTACCAGGATCGACGGAGCCGATGGACGAACTGACAATGGTAGCCATCTAGCGGATCGCCTTGTCGATGCGAACCGCCGCGATCTCCTCGCGCGTGTAGTCGGTCTTGCCGAGCATCACGGCGGTCACAAGATCGAGCCGATTGCGGCGCTTGGCAAGCACCTTCCCGTCACGGTCGATCTGCGGGTCGCGCAGATACTCCCACTCCGCCACGGTCCCGGGTACTACGACGACACCCCAATCGCCGGAACCTATAAATTTATTTTCGCTACGCGACGGAACCCAACCGTCCGGCAGCACCTCGATCACGTCGCCGGGCTGCGAGCGCCGCGCATCGTTCTCGGGGTTTCCGGTGGAGGGTTTCGCCGCAACGCGGATGACGAGCTGGGCCATCGGCCGTCACGAAACCGTAAAGAGTCCGGTCGCCGCCGGCTGGAGCGTCAGGTCGCCGGAGACGTTGCCGAAATCGCTGGCCGCGACGTAGTGCGCGATAATTGGCGACGTACTGGCAGTTCCGGTGTCCTTATAGAGCGTCAAGTTGCGGCCGGTGGAGAAGCCGCTGGCGTGCTGCGCGATCACCTCGTCGTCGCAGTCCACCGTAACGACGCCGGCAGCCAGCGTCACCGTCACGTTGTCGAGCGTGGGGCCGCCAGCCGTGTAGTTGGTTCCCGAAACCTCATTCGTCACGTCGTCGATGAAATCGTGCGCCGACGCGCTCGGCGTGTACGTCACCGTCGAGATCTTCACCTTCAGCGTGTCGCCGTCGAAATCGACCTTGGCCGCAGCGTCGAGTTGCGACTTGAGCCAATTGTGATTCATTACCCACGCCATCAGCGTGCCCTCGCGTTTTCACGATGCGCCAGCTCGCGCCGCAGCCCGGCGATCTTGCGCGTCCTCGCCTCCGACTCGGGACGGCGCTCCCAATCCGCGATGGCCTGGCGCAGGCGCGCGGTCCGCAGAACGGCGCGATCGCGGCGCTGGGCCATTGTCGGATTGATGACGACCTCTTGGCCGGCGACGGCCGCCGCCGCGGGGGCGGGGGCGGCAGGCACGGCGACGGCGGGTGCCGGCTTTCGCCGACGGGTGAACGGCCACATGCGAGCCTCCTATCCTGCGGTGCCAAGCTCGAGGACCGGGGCGCCCGAGCCGATTTCGCCGGTCTTGACGAACAGACGCACGTCCCACCGGCCGCGCATTTCGCCGACCTTCTCCACGGCCTCGGTGAACGCCTCGATGTCGCGCGCCGCCGACGCGGCCTCTGTCGGCCGCTTGCGCTGCAACGTGACTGTCGTCCCGCTCAGGGTGCCGCCGATCGAGATGTCGAAGGAGTTCCCCGAGTAGCGGAGCTGGAGCCAGTCGGTCCCGGTGTTCTCGACCGTCACCGCCGCCCGAACGAGTTGGTCGCTGTCGGCCATGCCCTGAATCCGATTCGTTCGTAGACGGGTATTCTACATTTTGGACAATGTGGAGTCGCCGAAAGACGGCTATTCCCTGTCCTCGGCCGCCTCCCGCGCGGCCTCGCCATAGGCCAGCAGGCGGTTAAGCTTGGCGTTCCACGGCGCCGAGCGCACGTCGCGCACGTTGCGGGTCAAGAGGTGCTGGGCCAGCTCGGGGTCGAGAAACATGCGGTTGACCAGCGCCTTCACCTCGTCGTCCGAGTTCGGCAGCAACCCGATCGCGACACGAATCCGCTTCATTATCATGCCGGTCGTGATCGCGTTTCCGGTCGCCGCCAGGACCGCGGCCTCCATCATGCCCCACGAGCGGTCGCGCTCTGCCGTGGCGGACCCCACGGTCGCCTGCAACTGGCGCTTGGCAAGCGGCTCGAGGATACGCTGGGCGCGGCGCAGGGCGTTCATCTCGCCGGGCGCGGAAAAGACCGCGGCCAGCGTGCGCTCGTGCCCGTCGATGAACTTGACGAGCTTGGCCGCCGAGACCGGCCCGTCCGGGCCGGAGGTCAGGCCGAGGTTCGCATTGGTCACGCGGTCGACCATTTCTTCGACGACGGCGCGCTTCCACCCGGCGGCGGCCTCGGGATCGCGTGCCAGCTTGGCGACGATCTCCTTCATCGCGGTCTCGGGGTCACGGTGCGAGAACACGGCCTTGGCGGCCTTCACCGGATCGGCGTCGATCAGGAGCGACGTGGCCTCCCGCTGAATGTCGCGCTCGACCTCCGCCTGCGCGCGCTCCGCCTCGGCGACCTTCCTCTGCTTCTGAGATTCGGTCAGCTTGTTGTCGGCCTTGATCGTCTCGATCTCGCGGCGACTCGTCACGACGGACGCGCGGCGCTCAGCGACCGCCTTCTCCAGGTCGCGTTGCAGAGCCGTCGACGCTGCACGCTTGTTGACGACATCGCGCAAGGTCGCCGTCGCCTCGTCCTTGAGGCCGGGCATGGACGAGAACATGCCTTCTCGGTTGGCTATCCATGCCCGCAGGCGGTTCGGATTGATCTTGTCGTTGCTACCAACGACCTTCGCCATGTCGGCCAGCACGTAATCGCGCGCGGCCGCGCGCCCCTCCGCCTCGGATTTCGACCCCTTCAGGATGCGATCCAGATCGGCCGCGACCTCTTTACCGCCCGGCCCGGTTTTGAGGAATCGTCCGGCCGTCGCCGTGGGCGGCGTGCCCGAGCGCGACAGGTCGTCGCGCTGGATGTCCCGGCGCAGCCGCCCGCCCTCGCCCTGACTGAACTTGGGCGCGAAGTCTTCACGGGTCGAGCGCACCGCCTCCTGGGCGCGTCGCCCCGCCTCGGCTGCGGCCGATGCTGCGCCCCCTTCAGCCAGCGTCTTCGGCGGATCTAGTTCGGTATAGCCAAACTGGTCGCGAACGCGCCTCCCTTCCGCATCTAGCCTCGGAGTCCAGCCTTCCTGAGAACGTGCAACACGCTCTACCCTAGACCTCCACGTTTCGCCACGCCGTAGAGGCTCTTTGGACCCTGTAGATGTGAGTGCGCGATATTCTTCGTCTGGCGCATTGCGGGCGTCCAATTCGCGGATGCCTTGCCTCTGGCGATTGGGCGACCCCAATGCGGGTGGACCCACGGCCTCCGACCCCTCGTCCGCCAGCCTGCCGGCTTCGTCGTCGATGTGCGACTTGAGCGCCCGCAGGGAGCGCGCGTAGCTGTACTCGCCGCGCTTCTCGGCGCCTCTGATGGCGTCCGACAGGAACGGCCGCATCTCATTCAACGCCTTGAAGGTGACGGTGCCGCCCTCCTCCCTGGTGATCGGCTTGCCGGCCTCGTCGACGAGTCCGGTCTCGACCTTCTTGGCCCCCAGCCCCTCGATCTGGCGCAGCCACGCCTCGGGCAGGACTTCGCCGGGCGGGACCGTTTTCGGCACGTTCGCCCGAATATCCTTCACGACATCGACCATCGGCCCAACGTCGCGAACGACCGCCCCCTCGGGGTCGATTCCCTGATAGTCCGCCCGCTGCTTGGCGATGGCGGGCCGCATCGTGTCGTCGACGACGGCCTTGTCCAGCCGCTCACTGGCGGCGCCCTCGCCGCCCTGGCGGCCCTGGACGGCGCCTCCCACAGCCTTCTCGCCCTCGACGGCGCCCTCCGCGGCCTGGCCGCGCGTCGCAATCTCCTGGTCTTTCCTCGCCAAGCGCGCCTCGCGCGCCGCCTCGGCGTCGGTCATCTTCTTGGCGCTCTCGGCGCGCGCGACATCGAGTTCGCCGCGGGTCTCGCGCGTGACCTCGGCCGCGGCGCGCTGCCGGGCGGTCGCGTCCGCCTCGACGAACCGCTGCGCCGCGCGCGGCTCGGCGTCCGGGTCGCGCAGGCCGGCCACCTTCTCGACCGCGGCCTCGCGCGTCTGCTGGTCGCGCACGACGAAGGGCACGGGATCGCGGCCGCGCGCCACGCCCTCGGCGGTAATCAGGCCGGGGTCACCCGACGCCAGGCCACTGGTCGGGTCGGGCTCGCCGTGGGCGCGGGCCTCCTCGACGCGCGCGCCAATGTCGCGCGCCACGTTCCGGGGGTCTTCTGCAGTCGTCTTCTGCGCCACGCGCGCCGCGCGGTCGGCGACTCCACGGGCGACCGGAATGAGCGTCGCCGGGTCGACCTTGATATTCGGATCGGGGCGCGTCGCGCGGATCCCGCGCACCGCCTGGGCCGGAACACGGCCCGCGCTGGCGGCCGTCGCGCCCCCAACGCCACCGGCCATCATGGCGGCGGCGTCCACGCCAGGCGTGTACCACTGGTCGCGCGGCACCGTCTCCTGGGCGGCCGTCAGGGCGGCGCCGGAGCCCGCCCCCGCCGCCAGGTCGGTTGCGAGAGCCTTGCCGGGCGTCTGCAAGTACGGCCGCAGGAAGGCATCCGCCAGCCGCGGCGCGACCATCCGGCCCGCGGCGTCGGCCGTGCGCTCCGCGGCGGCCTTGGCGAGTCCCCCGCCAGCGACCACGGCCTGGGTGCCGATGTCGCTGACGTTGTAGGCCAGCCGCTCGCCAGGCGTCATTTCCGCCTCGGGGACCGGATCGACCCCCATGGCGCGGGCGACAGTGCCGCCCGCCTGCATGATCGACTCCTTGCCGAGCGGGCTTGGCCCGAAGGATGGCAGATCGACGCCGGGCGCCAGATTGGCGCCGCCGACGATCAGGTTGGCCAGGCCGGTCGACAGGTCGGCCGGCAGGCCGGCCGTCCCCGCAAGGCCCGCCCCGACCCCCTGCGCGCCGATCTGGAAGCCGCGCGGCGACGGCAGGATGCCCGGCAGAATCGGCTTGGTAGACGGCCCGCGCTGTCCGGGCGCGCGCGGCGCGATGGCCTCCGCGTAGCCGGGGTCGGTGTAGGAGAGGTCGCCGCCGCCGGGGGCGGCGCCGGCCAAGGGCGGCGCGGGAGGACCGGCGGGGCGCGCGGGCGGCGCGGGACTCGTCGACGCCAGCGCAGCCGAAATCTCCTCGGGCGTGAAGTCGTCCGGAAACTCGTGGATCGTGCCCTCGAACTCGACGCGCGGCATCTTACTGAACCATGACCGGGCGGCCATCGGGACCGCGCTGCCACCGCTGGACCGGGGCGGCTCCGGCTGGAGCCGGAGCGCCGGCAGGGGCGGCGCCAGGGGTGCCGAGCACCGACTGGATGGGCGGCTTGCCGAGACGGCCGCGCGCGACGTTGGCGCGGTCGGTCGCGATCTGGTCCATGCGGCGCAAGCCCGCAAGGAACTGCGGCTGGGACGAGAAGAAGCTGGTCGGGTCGCCGACGACGCCACGGAACAACTTAATGTCGTTGTCGGACACGCTGCGCCCCTCCTGACCGGCTAGAGCCTCGGCCGCCGAGAAGGCCAGCAAGGTCGAGAGCTTTTCGATGTCCGAAAGGTTCGGATCGAACACCGCCCCGATACGATCCGCCGTTTCCGCCAGGGCGCCATTCAGGTCGCCGGACGCGACGAGTCCGGCATTGCGAAGCTGCTCCGTGACATTCTGGCTCAGGCGACGCACGTTGCCGGCAAGCCCAAACAAGGTCGGGTCGGCCGCGCCAATATCGTAAGTCGTTTTCGTGAGTTTCTGAAAATTCTCCATGGCGATGTCGACGCTCTGCAACTTCGCCTCGACCTGCGGCCGCAGCACATCCTTCGCCTTCGCCGCCTGCGACGGCACGCCCGGCTTGCCGACCGTCTGCGGGGCGGCGCCGATACGGACGTTCGACGGAGAGGTCGGGTCGGCGTACTCTCGCTCGCCGAACAGGGCGGCGATCCGCTGGTCCTCGGGGAGGGCCAAAGCCTCCGCGCCCGCCACCTGCGTCTGCGACGGCCCGACCGCGAGCGCCTGGCGGTCCCCGGTGAGGGCGTTGAAGATGCGCGCCTTGGCGACGGTCTCGGTGTCCTGGCCGACGACTTGGGAGCGGCCGCCGAAACGCGGGTCCGGCGCTCCGCTGGGCATCTGGCCCGGTAGGACGGTTCCGCCGGCCGCGATGTCGACGGGATCGAGCATCTTCCGATCGAAGGCGCCGGCGCGCGACTGGTCGGCGGTGTAGCGCGTGCCGGCAAGCGACTGGTCAGCGGAGTAGCGCCGGTCGCCCGACTGCACGCCCTCGACCTGCATCGCCTGCGCCAGACTGTTCGCGGCGTTGCGCCCGGCGACCGCATCCCGGTCGGGAAGACTAACGGCGTCGTTCACGCCGATCAACTGGCCCGAGCCGACGACGGCACGGCCCAACTGCGGGTCACTCACCCCCGGCTGATTCGCCATGAAGAAGCGCCACAGATTGCCGACGTTCTGCGGGAAGGTGCCGCCCGCCTCGGCGGCGCCGGCCGCCATCTCGCCAGGCGCGCGATCGAGCAAGCCGGCCGACGCCGGATCCGGGGCGTTGAGGCCGAAACCAACGGTGTCGCCCGGCGTCTCGTAGGGCCGCGCCGTCCGCATGA
>Ga0155549_1106_pt2 | contig 23507 bp, 22 predicted proteins | sample RifCSPhighO2_12_FD_107206 | JGI IMG/M metagenome (GOLD analysis project Ga0155549, IMG submission 107206) | Alphaproteobacteria bacterium RIFCSPHIGHO2_12_FULL_63_12
CAGCATGTCATTCCGGCGGACGGTTATCGGCCGGGCGTTTTGCGCCTCCTTAAGATCAATCCGGGCGTGCGCATTCCAAAACACACGCATGGCGATGAAGAATTGACGTTGATCCTGCGCGGTTCCTATTCCGACGAGGTCGGCGATTTCTCCCGCGGCGACCTCGCCGATCTCGACGGCGACATCCTGCATGCGCCGATGGCGACCGGCGGCGAGCCTTGCATCTGCCTGATCGCCACCAGCGCGCCCTTGCGCTTCAAGACGATCGTCGGCCGGGTGGCGCAGCCGTTCATCGGCCTTTGACGCCGCTTTAGACGACGCGGCTGCGATGAGTTGACGCCCCGGCGGGCCGAGTTGTTCGCCGTCAATCTGCTTGCGATGAGGCGTTCGGCGATTGCGGCGAAATCGCGGCGGCGGCCATTCCATATCCGCCGGGCGTTCCTATCTCTCCTTCATCGGCGGCGACGCCAAAGCCTCACTAAAGAGGCGATAAAAAGGAGAGAAAAATGGCCAAATTCGTTTCGATCACCACCGCGACCGCGTTGATTGTCGCCGCGCTCTTCCCCATCGTCTACACGTTTGTTTCATTCGCTTAAGCGCGGTTATGCAGCGGCGCAACGCCGGGAGAAATAGCCCGACATCATCATCGCGAAGCGGCGCCCTGACGCCACCGTCCGGGGCGCCGCTCATCCGTTTGCAGCCAAGCGCGATCGCGCGCGGATAATGTCCTGCTCGGTGTCGATGCCGCGCGCGGCGCGATCGACAAGGCGAACGGCGATCCTCTCGCCCATTTCAAGAATTCGCAATTGCTCAAGGCTTTCGGCCTGTTCGCGTCGTCCTCGCGGCGCGGCGATAAAGCGTTCGAGATTTTCCCGGTTATAGGCGTAGGCGCCGACATGGAGATAAAGCGCCGCATTCGCCGGCGGCGTGCGGGAGAAATCCTTCGCCTCGAAAATCTGCAATTCGTCGTTGATCGCCGGGCCAAGCATCGCCTTGACCGCCGCCGGATACGCGGGATCAATATCGGCCGGAAACGGACAGGCGAGCGTCGAGGCGAAGCGCTTGGCGTTCAAATGCGCTTCGATCAGCGCATCGATGTGGCGCGGGTCGATCTCCGGTTCATCCCCCTGAATATTGACGATGATCCCGGCGTCGATCGAGCGCGCGGCTTCGGCGATCCGCTCGGTTCCCGACTGATGTTCGGCGCGCGTCAGGATCGCGCGCGCGCCAAAGCTTCGCGCCGCCGCGAGGATTTCCTCGGCGTCGGTCGCAATCAGGACGCTGTCGGCGCGGCGCGCCTTGCGCGCCTGTTCGTAGGTGCGTTGCAGGACGCTCTTGCCCCCAAGATCGAGGAGTAGCTTGCGGGCCAGCCTTGTCGATTGCAGCCTTGCCGGGATGAGGATCGCCGTCTTCATGCGGTCTTCACCCGCGCGAGCGCGCGTTCGATCAGCAAGGCGGCGGGATATGCGGCGAGCGCGCCGCTCGAATTGGCGAGCGCATCGGCGACTTCCGGCATCCGCACGCCGCCAAGGCCCTGCGCGACTTCAAGCAGCGCGCCGTACGCCGCCAGCATCGCGATCGTCAGCCAGCGGCGGTTCGCCGCCTCAAGATGGGCGAACGCTGCGGCGCCGCCGAGCGCTGCATAAGCGAGAAAATGCGCGACCTTGTCGGCGAGTTGCGGATCGTGAAAAAGCAGTGTCGCAATGAAGCGCGCGATCGCGATGCTCGGTTTGGAGGTGTCGGGATCGGGCGTCAGCGTCTGCCAGGTGACGAATAGAAGGAGCAGCGCGAAGACGCCGCGCCAGAAACTTTTGAAATTCATGCGGCCGGCTCTTGCGGGCGTCGGGCGAGCCGCTTTTCCCAATCGATCGCGGTTTTGACGATGAAGTCGATTTCGTCGAACCGCGGGCGCCAGTCGAGTTCGGTTCGGATGGCGGCTGTGTCGGCGATGAGCTGCGGCGGGTCGCCGGGGCGCCGCGGGCCGATTTCATGCGGCAGCGGCTTGCCGGTCACCCGTTCAAAGGCGTCGATGACTTCCGACACCGAATATCCGCGCCCATATCCGACATTCAGCGTTTCCGACGCGCCGCCGCGCCGCAGCCGCGCCAGCGCCGCAAGGTGCGCGTCCGCCAGGTCCGACACATGCACATAATCGCGAATGGCGGTGCCGTCCGGCGTTGCATAGTCGGCGCCGTAAATTTGCAGCTTTTCCTTGCGGGCGCCGGCGGCGATTTGCGCGGCGACGCGAATGAGGTGGGTCGGCTTGCCGATCTGCCCCGCCCGTCCCTTCGGGTCGGCGCCCGCGACATTGAAATACCGCAGCGTCGTGTAGGCGAACCCATGCGCCTTTGCCGCGTCCCCAAGAATGCGCTCGCTCATCGCCATCGAGGCGCCATAGGGCGAGATCGAATGGATCTCCGCGTTTTCGTTCACCGGCGAGTGATCCGGCATGCCGTAGACCGCCGCGGTCGAGGAAAAAATGAACCGCTCGACATCGCAGGCGACCGACGCTTCGAGCAGCGCGACCGTCTTCGCCGTGTTGTTCCAGTAATAATGCAGCGGCTTTTGCAGCGATTCAGGAACCAGGATCGATCCGGCGAAGTGGATAACCTCCCGGACGCCGAAATCGCGCATCAGGCGGATGACGACCTCGCGGTCGCCGACATCGGCGACGATCAGCCGCTTCGGGTCGGGCGCCAGCCAGCGCGCGCCGTTCGACAGATCGTCGAGCGCGACCGCCGGCTCGCCCGCTTCGGCGAGCGCGAGCAGCATATGGGCGCCGATATAGCCGGCGCCGCCGGTGACGAGGACGGTCACAAAGCGCCTCCTTCAGCGCCGGTCTGCGAGAATGCGGGGTCCAGAAACAAGGGCGTCATTTACCCAATTTCGCCAAACAACCTATTATAGTCCGAATTGAACCCCGGATTGAACAGATGCTCGGAAAACTTTTTGGCGCCAAGGGACCCGCCGCCGCCATGCCCGATGGCGAGCGGGCCTACGCAATCGGCGACATCCATGGCTGCGCGGGGCTTCTGGACGACCTTCTGGCGCTCATCGATAAGGATGACGGGGGCGCCAGATCGCGCCTGATCCTCCTTGGCGACTATGTCGATCGCGGCGGCGACTCGCGGACGGTCATCGACCGGCTCGTCGCGCTATCCGCCGCGCGCCCCGACACCATCTTTCTCAAAGGCAATCATGAGCAGGCGATGCTCGATTTCCTCGACCAGCCCGAACTCAACGAGGAATGGCTGCATTGGGGCGGCGACAAGACGCTTGAAAGCTATGGCGTCGAGGATATCTGGCGGCGTCATCCCGGCGATCTCGCCCGCGATCTTGCCGAGGCGCTGCCGGCGGCGCACCGCGCTTTCATCGGCGCGCTCGACCTCTGGCGCCTCTGCGGCGATTACGCCTTCGTCCATGCGGGGTTCAAGCCGGGCGTCCCGATCGACGATCAGCGGGCGGAAGACTGCCTGTGGATTCGCGGCGAGTTTCACAACGCCGCCCCGGAGCAGCGCCCCGACAAGGTCGTCATCCATGGCCATCATCCGGTGAAAAAGCCGCTCGACGCCGGCTGGCGCGTCGATGTCGACACAGGCGCCGTCTGGTCGGACGCGCTCACCGCCGTCGCCCTCGAAGGGACGACGCGGCGCTTCATTTCAACCGGAAGATTTTAGCGCGCGGATCAGGCGCTTTTACGCGTCGAGTCGGCGACCAGACGCAGCCCGCCGGCCGCGCTGAGGATCGCCCGCAGATTTTCCGCGCCGCCCGCGCCGTCGGCGCCCGACAGCGACTTGCCGAATTCGGCGGCGTAATTTCCGGCGTGAACGACATGCGGATAAGGCGTTGCAAAGATCACTTTCGCGCCGCCAAGGACCGCATCGCGCCAGCGTTCGAGGATTTCACGCTTCAAAGCCGGTGGCGCGATAAGGCAATCGGGTTCAATCGCGCGCGATTCGTTTTCTGAGATGATTGAAGGTCCGCCAACGAACAGTCGCGCGCCGTCCTCGATGTCGCCGACGCCGATCACGGCCTCGATCGCCTTGCTGTGCCGTCCCGCCCAGCTGTAAAGCATCATGGCGCCAGCGTCGGCGCCGAAGAGATGCGCTTTCTCGTCCTTCGCGCAAAGACCCGCCATCAGCTCGCCGAAGGCGCGGCGCGCGTCGTCGGCGCGATGCTCGAACGCCTGATAGGGCGCGCGCGTCCGCAGCGAGAGAGCGTTTTCCTCGTCCCACAATTGCGCGAGCCGCTCAAACCACGGATCGAAATCATAATCGGAGGATTCTGCGTGGGTGATGAACAGGCGGATCGAGCCGCCTTCTTTGTCGGTCAGCGCGCCGCGGAAAATCTTAAGTTCGCAATCGCGCAAGATGCGTTCAAGAACGCTGATCGAATAAACCGCAGCGACGCCGCTTGCGAAGGCGGAGGCGGCGGTGCGCGTCAGCGTCAGCGCCGCGTAAAGCGTTTCAAGCGCGAAGACGCCGTCTTCCGTCAGCAGCGATTTGACGCGGGCGAAAAAGGCGCGCGGCTCGTTGATTTCCTCAAGCACATTGGCGGCGGTGATGAGATCGAATTTTTTGCCGGCGAAGGCGCGATCGAGATCGGCCGACGGGAACGCCGCTTTCGCCGACCACGCCCAGTCGCCGATCTGATCGGCGTCATCTGAGGGATCGACGCCGTAGCGATCGACCCAGCGCGGGTAAAACGACAACAGCGTTCCATCCGAACAGCCGATATCGAGCGCGGCGCAATCGCGCCCGGAAATCAGCTCAAGGCCTTCGGTCGCCAGCGAGCGCAGGCTTGAGCGAACAGTGCGAAAGGCGCCGGACGGCGCGATGCGTTTTCTCGGCGCCTCGGCGATGAATGCGTTTTGAAGCAGGCCGCAAGCGTGAACGTCTTTCGACGGATCGCACAGGACATATTCGGCGCCTTCGGATCTGGCGCGACCGAGAATTCCCTTGCGCGCCGGTTCGGCGCCGGCATCTTCAAGGATGAAAGCGGGAGAAAGCGCGGCCGACCCGCACGCACGGCAATGACTGATACGCTTCACTTCAACCCGTCCATCTCGATCGTGTGATCTAGTGGGCGAAGCGTCTCAGGTCAGGGTAAATTCGTCGTAAATAATTGTTCGTTTCCGCGGCAAGGAATTCGCAATCATCCTTAACGCGCGTCAACAATTACGCGAAGGCTTTCCAGATCAGGAGAACACCGGTCGCAAGGAGGGTCAGCATCGTGAACATCGTGCCGACAAAACGCCCCTTCGGCCAGACACCCATGCCGAGCCCCAAGAGATGGGAAATCCGTGCAAAGAGGAATACGCTGCCGAGCGCGTGGATCCATGTCGTCGCGAGGCCGAGATTGGCGAGCACGAACAGCCCGAGCAACGCCGCCGGCGCGTATTCGATGTAATTTCCCTGGGTGCGGATCGCCTTCACCATCTCGTCATTGCCGCCGTCGCCGAGATTGGTTTTCGTTCTGATCCGGACCTGTCCGACGCGGAAGCTGATATAGATCAGGAATATGGCGTTGAGGCCGATCCAAAGGCCGGCCGCCTGAATGGGGGTCATCGATTTGCTCCGGGAGGGTTAAACGGCGAGACGGGCGATCAGCTTGACGAGAAACGCCGTACCCTCAGCGAGCTGATCGATCGACACATACTCGTTCGGTTGGTGCGCCTGGTCAATCGAGCCCGGACCGCAGATGACGGTCGAAAAACCCGCTTCCTGAAACTGGCCCGCCTCGGCGCAATAGGAAACGACGCCGGTCGAGTTGAGGCCGGTGATCGCCTTGGCGAGGTCGGCGGCCGGATTGTCGGAAGAGGGCGCCAAGGGCGGCGCATCCGTCATCGGACTGGTTTCGATGCGGCAGTCGGGCGATTTCCGGCGCATCTGCGCTTCGATCTCGCGCGCGTAGTCGTTGAATTCCGCCAGCACGGCGGCGGCGCTGTCGCCCGGAATGACGCGGCAGTCCCAGTTGAACTCGCAATGCCCCGCCATGATGTTCAACTGGGTGCCGCCTTTGACGACATTGACGGTCATCGTCGTATAAGGCGGCGTGAACGGGCAATCGGGGTCGGCCGCCGCCGCCCGCCGCTCGCGCATGTCGGAAAGACGGGCGATCAGCCGCGCCGCCGCCTCGACCGCCGAGACGCCGCGATCGGTTTGGCTCGAATGGGTGGTGAAGCCGGTCACCGCCGTACGGAAAGACGCGATCCCCTTGTGGCCGTCGATCACCTTCATCATCGTCGGCTCGCCGACGATGACCGCCGACGGCGCCGGCAATTTATCCTTGATCTCCGCGATCATGTGCGGCGCGCCGAGAAGGCCGATTTCCTCGTCATAAGACAGCGCGAAAATGACCGGGCGCTTCAATCCCGCTTTCGCCATGTCGGGGAGCAGCGACAGCGCGATCGCCGAAAAGGATTTCATGTCGCTCGTCCCGCGCCCGTAGAGAAGGCCGTCTTTTTCGGTGAGCGTCCACGGATCGGTCGACCAGTCCTGACCGTCGATCGGCACCACGTCAGTGTGACCCGACAAGATGACGCCGCCTTCGACTTTCGGCCCGACGATCGCGTAGAGATTGGCCTTCGTGCGGTCGGCGTTCCAGACGCGATGCGTCTCGGCGCCGTGCTCCCTCAAATATGGTTCGATATCGTCGATCAGCCGGAGATTTGATTTCGACGACGTCGTGTCATGCGCGACGAGACGCGCGAGCCACTCGATCTGAAGCGCGATATCGGCGGATCTGGACAATGAATTCTCCTGCTTTCGAAATCCTCACCGGGCTAAAGCAGAAGGCGCGCCATGTCACGATGCTTCGCGCGCGAGGAAGAACGGCTCCAGCCCTGAAAGCCGCATGCCGTCGGGCGTCGCGGGCGCGATCCTCGGCGCGATGCCTTTGACGGCGCGCGCGAAGGCCGCGATGTGGTCGGGCGTCGTGCCGCAGCAGCCGCCGACAATGTTGAGGAGGCCGGATTTCGCCCATTCGGAGAGGTGCTTGGCCATCGACGACGGCGTTTCATCATAGCCGCCGAAGGCGTTGGGAAGTCCCGCATTCGGATAGGCGGAAAGCGCGCAATCGGCGACGCGCGACAGCTCGGCGACGAACGGGCGCATGAGATCGGGGCCGAGCGCGCAATTGATGCCGACCGACAGCGGTTTTGCATGACGCACCGAATGCCAGAACGCTTCGGCGGTCTGGCCCGACAGAGTGCGGCCCGACTGGTCGGTGATCGTCACCGACAGCATGACCGGAATCTCAAAGCCGAGGCGGTCGAACAATTCCTGCACGGCGAATATCGCCGCCTTGGCGTTCAGCGTGTCGAAAATCGTCTCGATCAGGATCGTATCGGCGCCACCCTCGACGAGCCCCCGCGCCGCTTCCCCATAGGCGGCGACCAGCGCATCGAAATCGACATTGCGCTTGGCCGGATCGTTGACGTCGGGCGAGATCGAACAGGTGCGATTGGTCGGGCCGATGGCGCCGGCGACGTAGCGCGGACGGTTCGGCGACGCCGCGTCGTCCGCCGCCTGACGCGCAAGGCGCGCGCCTTCGACATTCATCTCGAAGGCGAGCGCCTCCATGCCGTAGTCCGATTGCGCGATCGTCGTAGACGAAAAGGTGTTGGTTTCGATCATCTCGGCGCCGGCGGCGAGATAGGCGCGGTGCATCTCGAGGACGATCTCGGGACGCGACAGGATCAAAAGGTCGTTGTTGCCGCGAACGTCCGAATTCCAGCTGGCGAAACGCTCGCCCCGATAGCCCGCTTCATCGAGCCCATAGGACTGGATGAACGTCCCCGCCGCGCCGTCGAGCACGACGATCCGTTCCTTGAGGGCGCTTTTGAGCGCGTTGATGCGTTCCGGGCGGCCGGGAAATGGGTCGGCGTGAGGCATCGGTGGTTCCCTGTTTGCGGCCAGCATATAAGGATATCTTTATATGTTTTGCAAGCAGCTTGAACGCCAGCACCACGCGTGCGGTCGCACCTGCGCCGCACGGCCAATTCCGTTGGATTTTTGATATGTCGCGTTTTCCAGCGGCCGCCTCGGTCGCCTGGACCCGCCTTCCGCCAGAAGCCGCCTCAGTCGTCGCGGTGGACCTTTTCCGAGCGTTCGTGGCGTTCTTGCGCTTCGAGCGACAAGGTCGCGATCGGGCGCGCTTCGAGCCGGCGGATGCCGATCGGTTCACCGGTTTCCTCGCAAAAACCGTATTCGCCGGTTTCGATCCGGCGCAGCGCCGAATCGATCTTGGCGATCAGCTTGCGCTGGCGGTCTCTGGTTCGAAGCTCGATCGCCTTGTCGGTTTCGCTCGACGCGCGATCGGCGATATCGGGCAGATGCAGGCTCTCTTCTTGAAGCTGTTCGAGAGTGAATTTGCTCTCTTTAAGGATATCGTTCTTCCACTCGACCAATTTGCGCTTGAAATACTCTTTCTGGCGCTCATTCATGAACGGTTCCGACTCGCTCGGCCGGTAATCCATGACATCGACGTCGTTGGACTTTTTCTTTTTAGCGCTCACTCAATCAACCGCCCTTTCCGCTCCCAATTTTGCAGCTCCCCTACCTTTCGGGCGCGGCCTGTATAGTCGCGCCGGGAGCCCGCCTCAAGCCGCAATTCGCCGGCTCGGACAGCGAGACGACCGCGTCTAAATCAAATGTCTGATAAAACCGTTTCCGCCCGCCAAACGCGCGGTTTATCGCCCGAGTTTGGCGAGTTCGACCTTCGCCCGAAGCGCGATTTCAGCATAGATCGCCGCGATCTTCTCGTCGGGATCGTTGAGCTTCGCATCTGCAGCATCGGCCAGCGCGGCCAGATCGCCCTCATAGAGGCGCCCCGCGACGAGCCCGTCGCGAATCCGTTCGAGCAGCATCAAGGCCCGTTCGGCCATGGCGCGGTTTTTGGCGCCGTTGCGCCCTTCGCTTTGAAGCGCGATCAGTGCGCCGAGCGCCGAGGCCGACGCCGTCTCCCCGACCGCCGCGCCGCCGGCGGCGGCGGACGCGCCGGACGCGCCCTCGATTTTGAACGGACCCGATCCCGAGGCGCGCGACGCGGAAACGCCGCGCGGTCCGCGCGCGCCCGTCGTTCCCCCCGACCCTCCAACCTTGATCATCGTCGCGCCGATCCGTTTTGTCGTCGCGCCGACAATGCGCCGCGCCGCGTCAAGGTTTCGTTAATCGGGAATCTTTTTCCCGGCAGTTTGTGCCGCGGCCGACCGGCCGGCCCGCGCGCGGATCCGCCGCATACGGCCTATTCCATTGAAACGCATGGACTTTGTTGAATTTCGCCGAGTGGCTCAATTCTCGCTCTTCAAACGCCGCCCGGATTGCGGGCGTTTAAGAGATGGTCCGCCGTGGCGCGCTTCGACAGAATTTTTCTTTTCGCTTTCATCGCGTCGCTGACGCTGTCGGCCTCGATCGAGCCGGCGCATTCGGCGGCGCGGATCAAGGACCTCGCCGATGTCGAGGGCGTTCGCGACAACATGCTGATCGGTTACGGGCTGGTCGTCGGTCTCGACGGCACCGGCGATCGCATTCGCAACACGCCGTTCACGCGCGAAAGCCTCGTCTCGATGCTGGAGCGCATGGGCGTCAATATCCGTTCTGAAACGCTCGACACCGAAAATATCGCGGCGGTGATGGTAACGGCCAATCTGCCGCCCTTTGCGACGCAAGGCGCCAGGATCGATGTGTCGGTGTCGGCGCTTGGCGACGCGGAAAGCCTGCGCGGCGGCATTCTTCTGGTGACGCCGCTTTATGGCGCGGACGGCGAGGTTTACGCCGTCGCGCAAGGATCGCTCGCGGTCGGCGGCTATGCGGCGCGCGGTCAGGCCGCATCGCTGACGCGCGGCGTCCCGACCAATGGGCGCATCGCCAATGGCGCCGTGGTCGAGCGCGAAATCGCTTTCGATCTCGCCGGCCAGGACTCGGTTCGCCTGGCGCTGAGAAATCCCGACTTCACGACCGCCGGCCGCATCAGCGCGGCGATCAATTCATCGCTCGGCTCGGGCTCCGCCTCGGTCGCCGATCCCGGCACCGTCAAGCTCAACATGCCGCAGGATTTTTCCGGCGACATGGTCTCGCTGATCGCGCGCATTGAAGGAATTTCCGTCAACGCCGACCAGCGCGCCAAGGTCGTCATCGACGAGACCGCCGGCGTCGTCGTCATCGGCGACGATGTGCGGGTTTCAACTGTCGCCATCGCGCAAGGGAATTTGACGATCTCGGTTGGCGAAACGCCGCAGGTGAGCCAGCCCTCGCCCTTCTCACGCAATGGCGACACGGTCGTCGTGCCGCGCACCAGCGTCGGCGCCGATGAAGAGCCCTCTGATCTTAAAATCGTCCAGGAGAGCGTTCGCCTGCGCGATCTTGTCGACGGCCTCAACGCGCTCGGCGTTTCCCCGCGCGATCTGATCGCGATCTTGCAGGCGATCAAGGCCGCCGGCGCCTTGCAGGCCGACATCGAGGTGCTGTGATGGACGTCGCCGCGCCTTTCGCCACACGCAATTCTCCTCCCCCGTTTACGGGGGAGGTGTCGCCGAAGGCGACGGAGGGGGCGTTCGCGCGGGCGATTGAGGCGAGCCCCCTTAAGTCCGCTACGCGGACAGCTCCCCCGCAAGCGGGGGAGCAAAAGAAGATCGCCGACGCCGCGATGGATTTCGAAGCTGTCTTCATCGCGCAGATGCTGGCGCCGCTGTTTTCGTCGGTTGAGACGCCGGCGATCGCCGGTGGCGGCAAAGCTGAGGAATTCTTCAAGAGCCTGCTGCAGGAAAGCTACGCCAAGGCGATGGCCGAGCGCGGCGGCTTCGGCATCGCCGACCATGTCAAATCGACCCTCATCAACCTTCAAAGCGCCGCCGGCGCCGCCTCGCTCCAGGAGACCCGCTGATGACCGCCGCCCTCGACGCCGCCACGCGCGTGAAAACGCTGATCGCCCTCACCGAAGAGCTGGCCGCGATCATCTCGCGCGAGAACGATCTGCTCGCCGCGCGCCGGCCGCAGGAAATTTCCGCGTTGCAGCCAGACAAGGCGCGCCTCGCCGCCGCTTACGCCCAGTCGATCCGGCATGTCGCCGCCGACCGGTCGAGCGTCGCCGCCGCCGGCGCCGGCCTCATCGATCAGTTGCGCGAAATCACCAAAACATTCGAGGCGCGCGCCCAGCATCAGCGCGCGCTCCTCGACGGCGCGAAAGCGGCGAGTGAAAGCGTCCTGCGCGCGGTCGCCGAGGAAGCGGGAAAAACCGGCGAGCAGGGTTATGGCGCAAGACGCGCCGCCAGCGCGGCGCCGCTCATCCTCGACAGCAAGGCGTGATTATTCTTTCGGCGTCTCGAAATTGACGTCGAGCGAATTGCTAATCGCGAGTTCGACTTCCATCGCGCGGTCGTAACCGATGGCGACGGCCGGCTGATCCGCGTCCGCGGGCGCCGTGATCGACGCGATCTTCGATTTCAGTTTCGGCGTCTCGGTGAACGACACCGATTTCGTCGAGGCGCGGCGGCCTTCGACGAATTGCTGCATGTCGCCGAGGAAGAGCGCGACCTGAAGCTTGAAATTCTCGCGCCCGATGCCGCCCGGCAGGAAAACGTTGCGGCCGAAAATCAGGATCTGGTTGGTCGGCTCATAAACGACGGTGGTGACGCTCGACTGTCCGTTGAAGGAGTTGAGATCCTCGAAGGCGACGCCGCCCGAGGCCTGCGCGGTCGAGATCATCGCCTGTTTGCAGCCTGAGGCGGCGGCCGCGTCGGCGCATTCGAAAAAGCCGATGAGGAATTTGGCGCCGCCCGCGGTCGTCGCCACAAGGCTCGGCGAGCCGCCGGCGGGATTGGCGCGAAGCTCCGATCCGATCGAGTATTCGCCGAGCATCGCCGCGACGTCAGTGGCGCTGACCGAGTCGGAAAGCGCGCCGCCAGCGGACGGAAGCTTGTTCTGGGCGAGCGCCGGCGAGACTCCAAGAACGGCCAAAGCCGCCAGCAAATTCAATGTCTTATTCATAACCCCTCACCCAACTCCGCATTTGCACAAAACTGCCCCGCCAGAGAGACTAGCACAACTCTTCCCCGGGCATAGCCCGGCATCGGACATATCGCGGCCGACGCTCTCTCTTGTGACATCGGCGGACGGAAAATGGCCTACCTTCCGCCGGATTTTGCCGTTAGGTTTTCCTTTCTGGGGCGTTGTGAGCGTGTGGGGAATGTCCGGATGAAGATATCCGAAGCCGGCATCGATCTGATCAAGCGGTTCGAGGGGCTCGAACTTGAAAGCTATCAGGATATCGCGGGCGTTTGGACGATCGGCTACGGCCACACTGAAACCGCCGGCCCCAACCAGAAGATCAATGAGCGCGAGGCTGAAGAGCTGCTGCGCCGGGACCTTGCTCCCCGCGAACGCGCGGTCGAGCAACTGGTCTCAGTCCCGCTCAACCAGAACGAATTCGACGCCCTCGTCTCCTTCGTCTTCAACGTCGGCGCCAACGCGTTCAAGAATTCGACCGCGCGACGGCGCCTCAATCGCGGCGACCGCTTCGGCGCCGCCGAGGCGCTGACCTGGTGGAACAAGGCGACGATCGGCGGCGTCCTGCGGGAAGTGAGGGGCCTCACCCGCCGCCGCGCGTCGGAGCGCGCGCTGTTCCTGACGCCCGTCAATCCGCCGATCGTCAACAAGCCGGAGAGCGTTGCGGACAATTCGCGCGTGACGCCGACCGAGGAAGCCCCGCGCCGCGAAAATCTCGGCGAGAGCCGCACCATCCAGGGCGCCGCGGTCGCCGGCGGCGCGGGCGCGGCCGCCTCGACCATCGGCAAGGATAGCGCTGAAGAGCTCGACCAGATCGAAACCAATATCGAACAGGGAACGGGCCTCACCGAAAAGCCGGTCGATCAGGGCGGACTGGGCGGCCTGCCGGGCTGCACGATCGATTGCCCGCCGGCGGACATTCCCTCCGATGGCGGATCAATCGACGAGGGCGCGGGCGCGCCGACAGATGGCGACGGCGCGACGCCGCCGGCGGGCGCTGGTGACGCAGGCGCGACTGATGGCGGCGCGGCGGATGGCGGCGCCATCCCCGCCAATCCCGCGGACGGCGCGACGCAGACGATTGCGGTTGGCTCCGAACGCCCGTCGAAACACGAAAAACACGCAGTCGACGCGCAGCTTCAATTCGCGCTGCTCATCATCATTTTGTTATCGGCGCTTTATGTCGCCTTTGCGCGGGTCGATGACTGGTGGCGGTTCAGGCGGTAATTCCGCCTACCCTTTCCGCCGCGCCAGAATTCGCGTCACCTGCAATTGCCCGGCCTTGATCGCATCGAAGCGCTCGGCCCACAGATGCGCGTATTGCGCGAGAAGATTCAGATAATCGGCGCGCCGGCGCTTGTCGGAAAATTCAAGCGCGCGCGAATAGGCGGCGCGCCAGCGCGACCAGCCGCGCGCGACGAGCGGCAAGAACGCGCGCGTTTCATCGACCGTATCGTTGATGCGAAAGCCAGATGTTTCGAGCAGCTCGACGAACTGGTCGGCCTGACGGGGCGAACCGCCCCAGGGATCGGCGAAGCACGATTTCAGCCGCGCGCCGCGACGCGCGACAGTGAAGTCGACAAAGGCGAAAGGCGCATTCGGCTTCACCAGCTCGGCGGCGAAGAGCGCGATCATCGCGGGATCGGCGTCGCGGTGGAGTTCGAAGAACGATATGCCTCCGTCCGCCGAGGCGCGGTTGATGCGCGTCAGCGCCGCTTCATAGGGAATGACGTCGAGCCCCTTGATCCTCGACGCGATGCGCGAATAGCCGGAAAGTTTCCAGCGCGTGCCGTGCTTCAAATCTTTCAGCGGCGCGCCGGCGCCGGCGCCCAGAATGACCACTTCCGCTTTCAGCGCGACGCCGAGCGTTCGCGCGTGGCGCATGGTCCAGGCGGGATCGCCGGGATCGAGACGCCCCTCGCCCCAGATTGATTTTGCGATGTCCTGATCGGCTGGCCCTTCCGGCGCGCTGGCGGCCCCGGCGTCAGCGGCGAGCGCCGCGCGCTCCGCCGCGGCGTCGAAGGCAAAGCCCTCCCACCACGCGTTAAAGCGCCGGCTCTCGAATCTGAGCCGTTCGCGCCACTCAAGATGTGTTTCTTCAACCGCTGGGTTGGCCATCCGTCGACTTCCCCGGACCCTAAGGGCGGATTCATCGCGCGTTAAGGCTGACAAGAGGTTAACGCGCCGGCGCGCGGGCCGGCCGGGTCAGCAGATAAAGCCGCGCCCCCAGCAGCGCCGCGGCCGCGAAAAGGCTGGTCAGCAGCCCCCACCAGACGCCGACCGCTCCGACATTCGTGCCAAGCCCCAGAAAGGCCGCAACCGGAAACCCGATCGCCCAATAGGCAAATCCGGTGATCGCCATCGGCCAGCGCACGTCCTTGAGGCCCCTCAGCGCCTGCGCGCAGGAGACTTGCGTGGCGTCGAACAACATGAACGCCCCGGCGATGACGAGAAATTCCGCGACCAGCGCAATCACCGCCGCATTCGCCGGATCGGCGCGGTTGAGATACAGCCCGGCGACGAACTGCGGCGCGAGCATCACCGGAATCGCAACCATCATGATCGCCGCAATCGACAGCGCGACGGTGAGCGCCGCCGCTCGTCTGACGCGCGCGCCGTCGCCGGCGCCCGCCGCAAGGCCGACGCGCACGCTGCCCGCCATCGACAATCCGAGCGGCGCCATGAAAGCGATCGAGGCGACATTGAGCGCCACCTGATAGGCGGCGACTTCATTGACGCCGATGCGGCCCATGACGAAGACGCAGGCGTTGAACAGCATCCCCTCGAACGCGATCGTCACGCCGATCGGCCAGCCAAGGCGCACAACTTCGCGAAAGCGCGGCCAGTGCGGCGTCAGGAAATCCTGGAACAGATGAAACACCTTCGCGCGGCGGTCGCGGCGGATGAACACGACCAGCGCGAAAAAACCGCTCGCATGGACGATCGACGACGCGATCCCGGCGCCGACAAGCTCCAGCCGCGGAAATCCCCAATGGCCGTATATCAACAGCCAGTTGAGAAAGGCGTTCATCAGCGTCGCGCCGATGACAATCAACAGCGGCGCGCGCGTCTCGCCGATCGCCGCGAGAAAATTCCGCAAGATGATGACGCCCATGGCGAACGCCCAGCCCGGCGCGAGCGCGATCACATAAGGCCCGGCGAGCCTTGCTAGATTTTCCGGCTGGCCAAGCGCGCGCGCGATGTCGCCAGCAAGGAAAAAACCGAGCCACATCGCCGGCGTCAGGAAGACGATCGCATGGAGCGACATCCGGACCGAAATGCGCACGTCGTCATAATCGTCGGCCTTTGCGCCAAGCGCCTGGCTGACCAGCGGCGAGACCGCCATCGCCGGGCCGAAGCCGACGAGCCAGGCCGCGAAGAAGATGACGAGGCCGAGCGAGGACGCCGCCAGCGGCTCGGGTCCGAGGCGCCCGATCATCAGAACGTCGACCGTCATCACCGAGAACTGGACGAGCTGGGTCGCGGCCATCGGAAGGCCGAGTTTCAACAGCGCGGCGAATTCATCTCGCCACGCCGCGCCAGAAGCTCGCTTCGCCGCAATCGCCGTTTCCACGACCGTCGATCCTATCGAAAAAGGGGCCGAGGCGTATGCCGCGCGCGGGCTTTAGTCAATCAACGGCTATTAAAGCTTGGGTGTTTCAGCTCCGGCGCCTATGATCGCGCCGGCAAATCAAGAGGGGCAATTCATGAAGCGCATTCTGCTCGCTGGCGCCGCTGTCGCGGCCCTTGTCGGACCCGCTTTCGCCGAAGACGCGAAAGACGAAAAGAAGTGGGACGTCGCGGCGCCCCCTGGCGTTGAAACGCGTAAGGTTCAGATCAACGTCGATGAAGGCACCTGGATGAATGTCGACGTCAGCCCCGACGGGCGGACGATCGCCTTCGACCTTCTCGGCGACATCTACACGATGCCGATTGCGGGCGGCGCGCCGACGCGCATCGCCGAAGGTCTCCCCTTTGAAATGCAACCGCGCTTTTCGCCGGACGGCAAGAAGATCGCCTTCACCTCCGACCGCGGCGGCGGCGACAATCTCTGGATCATGAACCGCGACGGCTCCGACAAGCGGCAGGTGACGAAGGAGACCTTTCGACTGGTGACCGCGCCGGACTGGAGCGCCGACGGGCACTATCTGATCGGGCGCAAGCACTTCACCACCGGGCGCTCGCTCGGCACCGGCGAGATCTGGATGTATCACCTCGGCGGCGGCGACGGCGTCAAGCTCATCAAACGGCCGAACGAGACCTATCAGAAGGAGCTTGGCGAGCCGGTCTTCGCGCCAGATGGCGCGTCGCTCTATTACGCGCACAACACGACGCCGGGCGACACCTTCATTTATGCGCAGGACGGCAACGGCGAGATTTTCGCCATCGAGCGCTTCGACATCGCGACTGGCGAGACGACGCGTATCGCCGGCGGCGCCGGCGGCGCGGTCCGCCCCGCGCCATCGCCCGATGGCAAATATCTCGCTTTCGTCAAACGCGAGCGCGAGAAATCCAAGCTCTATCTGATGGACCTCGCGACCGGCGCCGAGCGGAAAATCTACGACGCGCTCGACCTCGACATGCAGGAGACTTGGGCGGTGCACGGCGCCTATCCGGTGATGGACTGGACGCCGGATTCAAAATCGGTGGTGTTCTGGGCGGGCGGCAAGATCCGCCGCGTGACGACCGACGGCGCGGCGTCGGAAATTCCCTTCCGCATCAGCGACGACCGCGTTGTCATCGACCCGCCGCGCCCCGCGATCGAGGTCGCGCCGGAAACGGTCCGAACGACGATGCCGCGCTTTGCGACGGTATCGCCGGACGGCAGGACGGTCGTCTTTGAAACGCTCGGCAAGCTCTGGGTGAAATCGCTGCCGAACGGGACGCCCAAGCGCCTCACCGGATCGGCCGCCGGGCGCGAGTTGTTCCCGTCCTTCTCGGCGGACGGCAAGCGCCTCGTCTATGTGTCGTGGACGGATGACGGCCTTGGCGAGATCCGCCTCACCAGCGCCGGCGGCGGCGCCGGATCGGTCGTCACGAAAACGCCGGGCGTCTATCGCCGGCCTCGCCTGTCGCCCGACAACAAGACCGTCGTCTTTGAAAAAGGCACCAGCGGCTATCTCCTCTCGGACAAATACGCGCAGGCGCCGGGCGTTTATCGCATAAACGCTTCCGGCGGCGAGATGACGAAAGTTTCGGACGACGGGTCAAATCCGCATTTCGGCAAAGACAACGACCGCATCTTCATGCAGGTCCGCGACGGCAATGAGACGAAACTCGTCAGCGTCGGGATGAATGGCGAGGACAAGCGCGTCCACGCCTCGGGCGATCTTCTGACCGATTATCAGGTCTCGCCGGACGGCAAGCGCGTCGCCTTCCGCGACAACTGGGCCGCCTATGTGATGCCGATGACGCCGGGCCCGCAGGAAATCGGCGCCGGCAAATCGGCGTCCGCCCTTCCCGTCGTCAAAGCGAGCGAAGGGGGCTCGGCTTATCTCTCGTGGTCTGGTCCGGGCGAAATCCGCTGGACCCTCGGACCGACACTTTATTCCGCGCGCGTCGCCGAGATGATTCCGACGGCGCCGAAGAAGGACGGCGAGGAGGCGAAAAAGTTCACGCCGCCGACGACCGGCGCCAATCTCTCGATCTCGGCGCCGGCCGATCATCCAAGCGGCGTCACCGTCATTCGCAACGCCCGCATCATCACCATGAAGGGCGACGACGGCGGCGTCATCGAAAACGGCCATATCGTCATCCGGGACAACCGCATCGTCGCGGTCGGCGAAGGCGAAGCGGCCTATCCGGCCGGCGCCCGAATCGTCGACGCGGCGGGCAAGACGATCACGCCCGGCTTCATCGACGCGCACGCCCATGGCGCGCAGGGCGAGGACGACATCATCCCCGAGCAGAACTGGTCGGCGATCGCGCATCTCGCGCTCGGCGTCACCACGATCCACGACCCCTCGAACAATGCGTCGGAGGTGTTTCCCGCCGCCTCCTTGCAACGCACCGGCAAGCTGCTGGCGCCGCGCATCTTTTCAACCGGCGACGTCGTCTATGGCGCGAAGGCGCCGGGCTTCTTCTCCGAGATTGAAAGCTATGACGACGCGCTCGCTCATGTCCGCCGGCTGAAGGCGCAGGGCGCCCATTCGATCAAGAACTACAACCAGCCCCGCCGCGACCAGCGCCAGCAGGTCGCCGCCGCCGGCAAAGCGGAAAACATGACGGTCGTCGCCGAAGGCGCCTCGCTCTTCACGCAGGACATGACGCTGATCGCCGACGGCAATTCGGCGCTTGAGCACAATATTCCGCAAGCTAACCTTTACGAGGACGTGCTCTCGTTCTTCTCGCAGACGAAAGCCGCCTACACGCCGACGCTCGTCGTCACCTATGGCGGTCTCGCCGGCGATCCCTATTGGCGCTACGCGACCGATGTCTGGCTGCACCCGATCCTGTCGAAGCACGTGCCGCCGCATATCCTGCAGCCGAACAATGTCCGCCGCACCAAGGCGCCGGAGGAAGACTTCGTCGACCAGATGAACGCGCGCGAAGCGAAGAAGCTCGCCGACCGCGGGGTCATGGTGTCGATCGGCGCGCATGGCCAGGAAGAAGGCCTCGGCTCGCACTGGGAGATGTGGTCGTTCGTGCGCGGCGGCATGAGCCCGCTCGAAGCGCTGAAGGCCGCGACGGCGACGCCGGCGACGGCGCTGGGCTATATCAAGGACATCGGCACGATCGAAAAAGGAAAGCTCGCCGACCTCGTCATCTTGAACGCCAACCCGCTCGACGACATCGGCAATACCGACGAGATCGACAAGGTGATGCTGAACGGACGCCTCTATGACGCCGCGACCATGAACGAGGTCGTCACCGGCTCGGCGAAACGGGCGCCATATTACTGGGAATGAGACCGGGAGGTCGCGGCGCATCCGCGCCGCGGCCGCCGCCTATCCGCTTTTCGCCAATTGCGGGGGCGTCGACATGACGGACGGCGCAACCGGCGAGGCCGCGACCGCGCCGCCCATGCGTTTTTCGAGGCGGACGGAAAACCAGTTGATGAGGCGGCGCCAAAGCTCGTCTTTCAGCACCTCGCCCTCATAATCCCAGTCGATATTCGGATTGTCGTTGATCTCGATGACAAAGACGCCGCGTTCGTTTTCCTTCAGATCAATGCCGTAAAGCCCGTCGCCGATCAGGCGCGCGCATTTGACCGCCATGTCGATGACGCTTTTGGGCGCCTGTTCGACGGCGATCGTCTCGGTGCCGCCGAAACTCATGCCGCCGTCTTTTTGCTGCTTGGCGATTTGCCAGTGGCCGCGCGCCATCTTGTAGCGGCAGGCGAAAAGCGGCTCGCCGCCGAGCACGCCGACGCGCCAGTCGAACTGCGTCGGCATGTATTCCTGCGCCAGGATCAGCGCCGTGTCGTCGAAGAGCTTTTTCGAGGTGGTCTGGAATTCCTCTAGCGTCGCGACCTTGTGCACCGAACGCGAGAAAGAGCCGTCCGGCGCCTTCAGGACCACGGGCGAGCCGAGGCGCTGCATGACGTCGGCGAAATTCGCCTTGTCGTCGAGAATTTCGGTCTTCGGCGCCGGAATGCGCGCATTGTCGAGAAGCTCTTTCAAATAAACCTTGTTGGTGCAGCGGATCATCGATTCGGTGTCGTCGATGACCGGCATCCCTTCCTGTTCGGCGCGGCGCGCGAAGCGATAGGTGAAATTGTCGATCGCCGTCGTCGCCCGGATAAACAGCGCATCGAACTCGGCGAGCGACGCGATTTCGTTCGGATAAATCGGCTCAACCTCGACGCCCATCTTGTCGGCGACGGCGGCGAGCCGCTTGATCGACGCGGCCGACGATGGCCCCTCCTCCTCCTTCGGGTCGATGAGGACGGCGAGCGACCATTTCGCGGCGGCTTTGGCTCGCGGCGCGGTCCAGCGCCGGCTCGTGTGCTGGTCGAGCGCGGCGAGGAAGAAGCGGCGCTCTTCGCCTTTCAGCTTGTGCGGCGGGACGATCCGCAGATTTTGAATCTTCGGTTTGACGCCGCCGGTCACTTCAACCTCGATCACCGGCGCGCGGAACCAGTCGAACAGAAGTTTTGCAAAACGCTCATAGCCGCGCGGCTGCGTCGTCGTGAAGGCGACCAGCATCTTCTCGACCGGCTCGGCGCCGTTTTCGATATCGCGTTGAAGCGCGGCTTCAAGTTCGGGAACAGCGTGCGCATAGAGCGACTTGCGCCCCAGCTCGACCATCGCCTGCACGGTCGGCGCAACACGATGACGGCGCGCCTCGGCGAGCAGCGAGGCGTAGTATCCTTCGCTCTGATAGGAATAGCTGCGGGCGAGATTGATGATGTTCGGACGGCGGCCGGTGAACAGGTTGGGCGTCGTCAGATAATCCCGGGTGCGCATCACCTTGTGCGGCGTTTCGTGCTGCGCAAGATCGCTCGTATATTCTACGAGTATGAGCCAATCACTCACGAGTTGGCGCTCGTTCAGTTTTACTCATGAGGGGGCGCTCCTGTCGCCCGAAGCTTTCGGGGCGAGACGCTTTTCCATCCGGATCGCATCCTCCCCGTCGTCATAATAGGCCGCCCGGCGCTCAAGCAACGCGAACCCGGCGCGTTCATATAATCGCTGCGCCGCGAGGTTGGAAGGGCGGAATTCGAGACGAAGCCGGTCGGCGCCCCGCGCCGCCGCCGCCTCCCCGGCCGCCCCCAGCAGCGAGTCGGCGACGCCTCGCCCGCGAAAGTCCGGATCGACGGCGAGCGAGTAAAGGCGGACGACGCGCGATCCCCTGCGGAACAGGAGCATCAGGTATCCGGCGGGCCGGCCGCCGTTTTCCGCCAGCAGGAATACCGTCGCCGGACTTTTCATCACCCGGACGAGATTGCGGCGCGGGAAGCGATCCTTGTCAAATGAGCGAGTTTCGATGGCGTCAATGGCGTCAAGATCGCCTGCAGCCGCGCCGCGGATAATCGTCCGGCCCGGCGCGGCGGCCGGCGGCGAAGGCTGGGCGGACGCCGATCCCTTGGGCATAAACCATCTTCGAAGCGTTGAAGATATTCTCTCAGAAGCGGCCCGCGCCGGCAAGAACGCGTATTCGCCTCACGCTGACGGCGCGCATTTCATCACGTAGGACTCGCCGTCGCCGATCGTCGCTTTAAACACCGAGACTTCCTTACAATTCGACTGAATCACGGCCCACAAATCCGGCGCACCCGTCACCAGATAATCGCGAAAGGTGAAGACGATCCAGAATGGCCGGGCGATCTCGTCAAAGGCGGCGGCGTCTTTCAATTGAGGCCAGCCGCGGCCGTAATAGTCATTGGCGACGACGACCGCGGCGCCTCCGGCGAGATAGATCTCCTCGCCCGGCTGGCGGCGGCTTTCGACATCGGCGATCGCGCCCGCAAGATCCTGTTTCGGCGTCGCATAGCCGGCGGGCAGCGAGGCGAGCGAAATCGCGCCGACCAGCAGGACGATCACCGCAGCGACCGCCGTCCCTCCCACACGGCCGAGCGGACCGATGCGGTCCGCGCCGGCGGCGGCCGCGCTCATCGCGCCGCGCACGATCGTCAAAATCACAAAACCGCCAAGGACGAACAGGAATCGCGGGCGGATCGCATGACCGAGAACCAGCATCGAGGCCATCATCAACGGCGCGGGCGCGAAAAACAACATCGCGGTCAGCGGGGCGCGGCGCAGATAGCCGATCGCGCCAACCGCAAGCAGCGTGAGCGAAAGCGCCGCGCCGACCGGACCGCCGAACCCTTGCGTCACGCCCAGAAGCGCCGCTTCCGCCGCCCACAGGGGCGTTGCAATCTGCGCCGAGGCGCCGCCGGACTTTGCTTCGACATAAGACTGAAGGCCGGCGAAATAGGGCGCGTAAAGCCCCAGCGTCAGCACGGCGTACAGCGCGAACGCGATAAACGGAAGGAGCAGAGGCCGAAAATCCACTCGCGATTTCATTGTCGCCAGCCAATTCGCGCCGACGACCAGCCCGTGCCCGGCGACTATATAGACCATGGTCAGATGCGTGTAAGCGCCAAGCGTCGCCGCGATCGCATAAAAAACCCACAGGCGCGCCGATGGCTCTTTCAGCGCCTTCAGCAATAGCCAGCTCGTCAGCAGCGTGAAGAAAAGCAGCATCGTGTAGCCGCGGGCGTTCTGCGAGAATGCGATGTGATGATAGGAAACGGCCAGAAGGCCCGCTGAAAGCGTCGCCGCCAGCCGTCCCGCCGAGGACGCGGCGAAAACATACAGCATCGGCACGCTCGCGACGCCGAACAGCACCGCCGGCAGCCGCAACGACCAGGGATGCTCGCCGAAGGCGCTGATCGAAAAATGCGCCAGCACGGAATAGAGCGGATGGTGGTTGTTGCTCTCGAAATGCGTGACGATTTCGGGAAACCCTGGCCGCACGGACAAGAGCAGGGTCTTCACTTCATCGTACCAGAGCTGGCTGTCGACGCCGTAGAAACGAAGCGCCGCCGCCAGCGCCGTGAAAGCCGCCACGAGTTTCAGCGCCGTTCCCTCGGACAAAACATCAGCGGCGCGCCACTCGCCCCTCAGCCATGTTTGCAAGCGGTTCGTGAGCGGCGCCGCGCCATGCGCGGCCGGGGTCATGTCCATCCGTCTACCCTGCGCCGGGAACTGCCGCAGTCGCAGGCGGTCGACCCGATCTCCTCGGCGCCCAATTCGCCGCGGCCCTTTCTATGCGCAGTGTCGAGACTCGATTCAAGATGCCGGTGTCAGGTCCGATCTGGCGCGTCGGTCCGCTCGCGCGTCCGGCGCCGCCGTTACCTTAAATCGGTTTACCTCTTGTCGACCGCCGCGAGGCGATGAACGATGAGCGCGGTCAAGGTGACGACCGCGTAGGTCTGGGCGTGTTCGAAGAAATGCGGCGCGATCAGCATGACAAGATCGTCGGTCTGGCCGGACGCCGCCGCGTCCATCATCACCGCGCCGAGGCAGAGATAAAGGCCAAGCGCGATTCCGGCGAGGATGGCCCCGATCCAGCGGGCGCGGTGGGCGGTTCGGTCGGCATCTGACGCCGGTGGGCATTGCTTGCCGGCGGCGAGAAGGCCGAGGCCGAAAGCGAGCGGCATGGTGACGAGCACACTGGTGAACAGCTCGCGCGCTTCGTGCCCGATATAGATCGCATCGACGAACGGCTTGGCGAGTCCTGGAGGCGAGTGCGCGAAGACAAGCGTCAGTCCCGCAAAAAGCGCGAGCGCACCGGCGATGATCCGGCCGCCGCGCGCCGCGTCGCGCGCCGTCCCGGCGCCGTCAAGGAAGCGCAGCAATCCGGCCGCGCCAAACGCCATCAGGTAGAGCGCGAGGCTCGACAACAGGTGATAGCGCCAGTGCGCGCCCCATTCGAGCGCGGCGCCGGGCCGTGTGTGCTGTTGCAGCAGATTGTCGATGACGCCGGCGACGCCGACATCGCGGACGGCGCCAGCCAGCATGACCGTGAGCGCCAGGACCAGTCCGGCCGCATAAA
>Ga0155549_1128_pt3 | contig 23273 bp, 17 predicted proteins | sample RifCSPhighO2_12_FD_107206 | JGI IMG/M metagenome (GOLD analysis project Ga0155549, IMG submission 107206) | Alphaproteobacteria bacterium RIFCSPHIGHO2_12_FULL_63_12
GTTTTTACGACTGGTATTGCGATTTGCCGCCCGCCTCGCCGATGACCTGGGGCGAACAGACGGACGTGCCGGAAAGCGCCGACTGGTACAATTCCGGATTCATCATGCTCTGGGGCTCGAACGTGCCGCAGACGCGCACGCCCGACGCGCACTTCTTCACCGAGGCGCGTTACAAAGGCGCCAAGAGCGTCGTCATTTCGCCCGACTATTCGGAAGCGTCGAAATTCGGCGACATCTGGCTATCGCCCAAACAGGGAACCGACGCCGCGCTCGCCATGGCGTTCGGCCATGTGATTCTCAAGGAATTCTACATCGACCGCCAGACGCCGTATTTCCAGAAATATGCGCGTCAATATACCGACATGCCGATGCTGGTCCGTCTTGTCCGCAAGGATGGGCGGCTCGTGCCGGACCGGCTCCTGCGGGCGTCGGATTTCGTCGATGGGCTGAACGAACAGAACAATCCCGAATGGAAGACCGTCGCCATCGACGGCAAGTCCGGAAACATCGTCTGCCCGCGCGGATCGATCGGCTTTCGCTGGGGCGAGCAGGGCAAATGGAATCTCGAAGAGCGCGCCGGCGACGGCGCGGAGACCGAACTGGCGATGACGCTCAAGGGCCGGGAGGACGAGACGGCCGCCGTCGCCTTCCCGTATTTCGGCGCCCGGAAACACGATCACTTCGCGGGGTCCGATCATCCGGACGTCATTGAGCGCAAGGTTCCGGTCAAAAAGCTGAAACTCGCCGACGGCGACGCGCTCGTCGCCTGCGTGTTCGACCTCTTTGTCGCCAATTACGGCGTCGATCGCGGATTTGGCGATTCCAATACGGCGAAATCCTACGACGACGACGCCCCCTACACGCCCGCCTGGCAGGAGCAAATCACCGGCGTTCCGCGTGAGAAAGTGATCGCGGTCGCGCGCGCCTTCGCCGACAACGCCGAAAAGACCAACGGCAAGTCGATGGTGATCGTCGGGGCCGGTCTCAATCACTGGTTCCACATGGACATGAATTACCGCGGCATCATCAACATGCTGGTGATGTGCGGGTGCGTCGGCCAGTCCGGCGGCGGCTGGTCGCATTATGTCGGACAGGAAAAACTGCGGCCGCAGACCGGGTGGCTGCCGCTCGCTTTCGCGCTCGACTGGGCGCGGCCGCCGCGGCAAATGAATTCAACCTCCTGCTGGTACGCGCATACCGACCAGTGGCGCTACGAAACCCTCGGCCTTGATGAAATCATCTCGCCGCTTGCGCCGGAAGGAAAATGGTCCGGCAGCCTGATCGACTTCAACGTCCGCGCCGAGCGCATGGGGTGGCTGCCGTCCGCGCCGCAGCTGAAGACCAATCCGCTTCAGGTCGCCAAAGACGCCGCCGCCGCCGGGATGGAGCCGAAAGACTATGTCGCCCGGGGATTGAAATCCGGGTCGCTGGCGATGTCGTGCGACGATCCGGACGAACCGGCGAACTGGCCGCGCAATCTTTTCGTCTGGCGGTCCAATCTCCTTGGATCGTCCGGCAAGGGACACGAATATTTCCTGAAGCACCTTCTTGGAACGGTGCACGGCGTCCAGGGAAAAGACCTCGGCGCCACCGGCGGACAAAAGCCGGAAGAAGTGAAATGGCATGAGGAAGCGCCGGAAGGAAAGCTCGACCTTCTCGTCACGATCGACTTCCGCATGTCGACGACTTGCGTCTATTCCGACATCGCTTTGCCGACGGCGACCTGGTACGAGAAGAACGATCTCAACACCTCGGACATGCATCCGTTCATTCACCCGCTGACCAGCGCGGTCGATGCGCTTTGGGAGTGCCGCAGCGACTGGGAAATCTTCAAGGGACTCGCGAAGAAATTCTCCGAGATCGCGCCGGAAATTCTCGGCGTCGAAAAAGACGTCGTTCTGGTTCCGATGCAGCACGACAGCCCGGGCGAACTCGCGCAGCCGCTCGGCGTGGAGGACTGGAAGCGCGGCGAGGTGGAGCCGATCCCCGGCAAGACCATGCCGTCGGTTGTCGTCGTCGAGCGCGACTATCCAAACCTCTACAAGCGCTACACGGCGCTCGGGCCGCTGATGACCAAGGTCGGCAATGGCGGCAAGGGAATCGCGTGGAACACCGACCACGAGGTTGAAAACCTCAAGGCGCTTAACGGCGTCGTGACGGAAGAGGGCCAGACAAAGGGTCTCGCCCGCATCAACACCGACATCGATGCGGCGGAGGTCGTCTTGATGCTCGCGCCCGAAACCAATGGCGAGGTCGCGGTCAAGGCGTGGGAGGCGCTGACGAAAGCGACGGGCCGCGAACACGCGCATCTCGCTTTGCCGAAGGAAGATGAAAAGATCCGCTTCCGCGATATCGTCGCGCAGCCGAGGAAGATCATCTCGTCGCCGACCTGGTCTGGAATCGAATCCGAAAAGGTCTGCTACAACGCCGGTTACACGAACGTCCATGAACTGATCCCGTGGCGGACGCTCACCGGGCGCCAGCAGCTTTATCAAGACCATCTGTGGATGCGCGCCTTCGGCGAGTCGCTGTGCGTCTATCGTCCGCCGATCGACACCAAGGCGACCGGTCAGAGAAAACCGAACGGCGAGAAGGAAATACTTCTCAATTTCATCACGCCGCACCAGAAATGGGGCATTCACTCGACCTATACCGACAACCTCATGATGCTGACGCTATCGCGCGGCGGCCCGATCGTCTGGCTCTCTGAGACCGACGCGCAGGAAGCCGGCATCGTCGATAATGACTGGGTCGAGGCCTACAACACCAATGGCGCGCTGACGGCGAGAGCCGTCGTCTCGCAACGGGTCAAGCCCGGCATGATCATGATGTATCATGCGCAGGAAAAGATTGTGAACGTGCCGGGCTCCGAGGTGACGGGCCATCGCGGCGGCATTCACAACTCAGTCACGCGCACGGTTCTCAAGCCGACGCACATGATCGGCGGCTACGCGCATCAGGCCTACGGCTTCAACTATTATGGAACCGTCGGATCGAACCGCGACGAATTCGTCATTGTCCGTAAAATGAAAAAAGTCGACTGGCTCGATACGCCGGCGAAGGAAATGGAGGCCGCCCGATGAAAGTCCGCGCTCAACTTTCAATGGTGTTGAACCTCGACAAGTGCATCGGCTGCCACACTTGTTCGGTCACCTGCAAGAACGTCTGGACGAGCCGGGAAGGCGTCGAATACGCTTGGTTCAACAATGTCGAGACCAAGCCCGGCATTGGCTATCCGGACGACTGGGAGAACCAGGCGCGCTGGAACGGCGGCTGGAAGCGCAAGGCGAACGGCAAGATCGAACCGAAATTGGGCGGCAAGCTCGGCGTCCTCGCGAAAATCTTCGCCAACCCGGACCTGCCGCAGATCGACGATTACTACGAGCCGTTCACCTTCGATTACGACCATCTGCAAAACGCGCCGGAAATGAAGGCGGCGCCGACGGCGCGGCCGCGGTCGCTGATCACCGGCGAGCGCATGGAGAAGATCAACAAGGGGCCGAACTGGGAGGAAATTCTCGGCGGCGAGTTTTCCAAACGCTCCGCCGACTACAATTTCGATAAGGTCGAAAAACACATCTACGGCCAGTTCGAAAACACTTTCATGATGTACCTGCCGCGTTTGTGCGAGCACTGCCTCAATCCGTCCTGCGTCGCGGTGTGCCCGTCTGGCGCAATCTATAAACGCGAGGAAGACGGCGTCGTCCTGATTGACCAGGACAAGTGCCGCGGCTGGCGGATGTGCGTCTCCGCCTGCCCCTACAAGAAAATCTATTACAACTGGAACACCGGCAAATCCGAGAAGTGCATCCTCTGTTACCCGCGCCTTGAAGCCGGGCAGCCGACGATCTGTTCGGAGACCTGCGTCGGGCGCATCCGCTATATCGGCGTCGTTCTCTATGACGCCGACCGCATCGAAAGCGCGGCGTCCGTCGAGAAAGAAACCGACCTCTATCAGAGCCACCTCGACGTTTTCCTCGATCCCTATGATCCGAAAGTGCAGGCCGCCGCGAAAGCGGAAGGCATACCGGACGCCTGGCTCGACGCGGCGCGACGCTCGCCGATCTGGAAGATGGCGATGGAATGGAAGATCGCCTTTCCGCTCCACCCGGAATATCGCACGCTGCCGATGGTCTGGTACGTCCCGCCGCTGTCGCCGATCCAGTCGATGGCGGAAGCGGGCGCCTTCGGCGACAAGGGCGCGATGCCGAACGTCCGTTCGCTTCGCATACCGATGAAATATCTCGCGAACCTGCTGACCGCCGGCGACGAAGAACCGGTCGCCAAGGCGCTCGAAAAGCTGATCGCCATGCGCGCCTATATGCGCTCGATCCACTTTGAGGGCGCGGAGGATGCGAGCCTTCCCGGCAAAGTCGGCATGACGCCGCAGCAGGTCAAGGACATGTACCAGCTGATGGCGATCGCCAATTACGAAGACCGCTTCGTCATCCCGACCTCGCATCGCGAATACGCCGAGAACGCCTACGACCTCAGGGGCGGCTGCGGATTTTCGTTCGGCGATGGCTGCGGCGAGCCGAAAAACGCGCCGCAATGGACGGGCCTTTTCGCCAAGGCCGCTGTCGATGAGAAAGCGTGAGGTGAGATCATGACGAATTCATTCAAGGCGCTTTCCGCGCTTCTTTCCTACCCGACGCAGGAGTTGAAGGAGGCTGTCGGCGACATCCGGGAGATCCTTTACGGCGAGGCGCTGGCGCCGCGCTGGGCGATCGATCAGGTGAAAAAACTCCTGAACGAAATCGACACGCTCGATCTGTATGAACTTCAGGAACGCTATGTGTTCCTGTTCGACCGCACCCGCTCGCTGTCATTGCATCTTTTCGAGCATGTGCACGGCGAGTCGCGCGATCGCGGGCAGGCGATGGTCGACCTGCGCGCGCTCTACGAACAGGCGGGCCTAGATCCGGATATGCGCGAGCTTCCGGACTACCTGCCGATGTTCCTTGAATATCTGTCGACGCGTCCGGTCGAAGAAGCGCGCGGGCTGCTCGCCGAGCCGCTGACAGTGATCGCCGCGCTGAAGGAGCGACTTGCAAGGCGAAAGACCCCCTATGCGGCGGTTTTGCGGGTTCTTGAAGCGATTGCGGGCGGCGCACCGTCCCCCAAGGAACTCGACGCGCTGAGGAAAGCGCCGGACGACGACCCGAACAATTTCGAAGCGCTCGACGCGCTCTGGGAGGACAGCCCCGTCACCTTCGGCCCTGAGTCCGATATCGGCGCGGCGGCCCGCAACACCGGCGAAGCGAGGAGCTGATAAAATGCGCGATTTTCTCAACCAGTTTCTTTTTGGCTATTACCCGTACATCTGTCTCTCGGTGTTCGCGATCGGCTCGATCCTGCGTTTCGAGCACGGGCAATATTCCTGGCGTTCCGGTTCAAGCCAGCTTCTGCGGAGGAAGCAGCTCGTCGCCGGCAGCGTCCTCTTTCACGTCGGCATCCTGATCATTTTCGCCGGCCACTTCGTCGGCCTGCTGACGCCGATTGCGGTCTTCGACGCGCTCGGGATCTCCCACAGCGCCAAACAGATTCTGGCGATCGTCGCCGGCGGACTCGCCGGTCTCATGTGCCTCGTCGGCATCGCCTTGTTGACGCATCGACGCCTGTTCGACGCGCGCATCCGCCATAATTCGAGTTTCGGCGACACGGCGATCCTGCTGCTCCTGTTTGCGCAGCTATTGCTCGGCCTCTCGACGATCCCGGTCTCCATGCAGCATCTCGACGGGCACGAGATGGTCAAGTTCATGAGCTGGGCGCAGCGCATCTTGACCTTCCGCACCGGCGCCGCCGATCTGGTCGCCGACGCGCACCCGGTCTTCAAGGCGCACCTGACGCTGGGGCTGACGATCTTCCTCGTCTTCCCGTTCACGCGCCTCGTCCACATTTTCTCGGCGCCGGTCTGGTATCTCGGACGGCGCGGCTATCAGATCGTCCGCACGAAGCGCAAACCGGCGCCGGCGGAATAACAACAATCAACCACCGCCCTATGGGGATTTGTCCATGAGAATAAAAACAGAGCTTCTCGCCCACGCTGCGCTGGCCTTCGCCACGCTCTCTCCCGCCGCCGCTCTCGCGGAAGACGCGCCAAAACCCGCCGAAGAAACCGGCATTGTCGGCGCGATCAAGGCCGGCAAGCCGCTCATCGACGTGCGCTATCGCTTCGAATGGGTCGATAATTCGGCGCTCGCGGAAAACGCCTACGCCAACACTATCCGCACACGGCTCGGTTATGAAACGGGCGAATTCCTTAATTTCAAAGTGCTGGTCGAATTTGAAAATGTCGCGTCGATCGGGGATGATCACTTCAATTCGACGACAAACGGGAAGCCGCAATTTCCGGTCATCGCCGATCCCGACGCCACCGAAATCAACCGCGCGCAGGTCACCTTCACCGGCATCGAGAAAACGCCGATCACCATCGGCCGGCAGGCGTATAATCTCGGCAACCAGCGCTTCGTCGGGACCGTCGACTTTCGCCAGAACCAGCAGACTTTCGACGCGGCGCGCCTGTCTTCGACATTCATCGACGGACTTAGCGTCGATTATCTTTATATCAGCCGCGTCCACCGGATATTCGGGGACGACCATGCGCTTGGCGAATTCGACAGCGACAGCCATGTCGTTTCAGCGACTTACGATGCGAAAAAGCTCGGTAAAATCTCGGGCTACGGCTTGCTGCTCGACTTCGAGGAAGCGCCGGCGCTGTCATCGCGCACTTTCGGCGCGCGTTATGAAAATTCGCTCGTTTTGGATGCGGATGCCGAAATCAAGGCCGGAATAGTCCTCGAATATGCGTCGCAGCAGGATTACGCCGCCAATCCGTTTGATTATTCCGAGGATTACCTCCACGGCGAAGGCGCCCTTTCGGCGCAAGGCGCGACGCTGAGGCTCGGTTACGAACAGCTTGGCGGCGACGGCGTAATCGGGTTTTCGACGCCGTTGGCGACGCTGCACAAATTTCAAGGGTTCGCGGACGTATTTCTGACGACGCCGGTGAACGGCATCGAAGACATTTACGCGACCGTTCAATATGACTGGAAAGATGGGCCGTTCGGCGCCGGGCTTAATTTATTCGCGACATATCATGATTTCAGGACGGAAAACGGCGGCGCCGACCTCGGCGAGGAATTTGACGCCGGCGTTGCGGTCAAGGTTCGCAAGAACTGGTCGGCCGAATTGAAAGGCGCCGCGTATAACGGAACGCCGACGCTGGCCGATCGCAATATCATCTGGGCGTCGTTGCGTTTTCAATATTGAGAGCGAGCATTGAGGTGGCCGCACAGGGAGATAATCGGGACAAAGGGGGCGGCTCGATCCGGGCCGATGCGGGCGATCCTCGCGCGGCGATCGACGCGCCGACGCCGGATTGCACGACCGCGCCGCTTGATTTTCTTTTTGGCGAGCATCTGCGACAGCGCCAGTTCGCCAAGGTCCTGACGCTGATCGCCGACGGGGTCATCAATCGAAAGACGATCGCCGACGCCATTTCCTTCATCAAGACCGATCTCGCGCTTCATATCCTTGATGAGGAGCTATCGTTTTTTCCGGGATTGCGCGCGTCCTGCGAAGCGGACGACAAGATCGATGAAATTCTTGAGATTCTGGCGAAAGAGCATCGCGAGGATGAGACCGGCAGCGAGGTCCTCATTGAAATACTTCAGCGGATGACTGCAGGAGCGGCGCCAAGCGAGGATGAGCGCGCGCTGCTGCGCGACTTTTCGGACAGATTGCGCCATCATCTTGCGCTGGAGAACGGCGTCTTGTTGCCGATCGCGCGCACCCGTATGAACGCGGAGACGCTGCGCGCGGTCGGCGAGTCGATGGCGGCGCGCCGCGCCTCCGGGAGCCGCTAACTGAATACGACGGGGGAATGAAGCGAATGAGCTCGAAAGATTTGCACGCATTGCGGAATGTTTTCGGGGACTCGGCGGAAGAAAATAAGTGGACGTCGGTTGCGGCGATTGCCGCATCGCCCCCGCGCACGGCGCGCGATCTCCTTCAGGCGCACGATGATCTGTTGTTCATGCGCGCTTTTCCCGGCGATGCGCGAACCGCGCGAGTGTGCCAGGCGGCGCTCCATCAATTCGATCGATGGGTCGCGCGGCTTACCAAATCCGAGCGAAAGGCGCTCGACGATACCGGCGTGACCGGCGCGATCACGCGGCATATCTATGAACTTCCGCTGGCGACGTGGCTCGCCCGCCACGTGAAGGACGGCATAGACATCGACTGGCGCGCCAGCAGCGATCCGACCATGCTCGATCCGTTCATCCGCGCCTTTACGCGCAAAAGCGAACTGGACGCCTTTGACAGCGGCGATTATTCAACGCGTGACTGGGTAAGGCTGGCGCGGGGCGCTGACGCCCTGTCGGATTTTCACTGGATGATCAAGGCGGCAAACGGCGCCGCGGTGAAACAGTCGGACCTCAACGCCTTGTGGACCGCTGCTGAAGTCCAGATCGAATGGCGCCTGAAGGGATCGCGATGGGCGACCTCGCGCAATTTTCTCACCGGGTCGCCGGTCACCCCACGCAAGAGCTTTCGCCGTCCGCCGGAAGACATCGCCCGACGAATTAGGGAGCCCCTCAAGACGATAGAATTATTGCCGAGATCGAAAGCGCGGCGGGTTATCGAACTCGCGCGGACGGCGCTTGCGGTGCGTTGTCGCGAGGTTGTGGCGATCACTTACGCAAATGTCGACGAAGTCTACTGGTGCGATCTAGGCGAAGGCGTCGCGCTGGCGGTGATTTGCGTCGCACCGGCGCACCGTCTGCCGCTTGAGACCAATACCGGATACTTGCTGCTCTCGAACGGGACGCCGATTGGTTATGGCGGCGTCACGCCATTATTCAGGCAGGCGAACACCGGCATTAACATCTTCGATGCGTTCAGGGGCGGCGAGACGGCGTTTTGCTGGGTCGAAATGCTGCGCGCTTTTCACACGCTGTTCGGCTCCGCGCGCTTTATCGTCAATGGCTACCAGTTCGGGGAAGGAAACGCCGAAGCGATCGATAGCGGCGCCTACTGGTTCTACTATCGTCTCGGCTTTCGGCCGAATGATCCTGACAGGCGGCGCCTGGCCGCCGAGGAATTCGACCGGCTGCGCCAGCCGGGCGCGACGCGCAGCAGCAAGAAGACTCTGAAAGCGCTGGCGAAAGGGGATATGATTCTCGATCTTCCTGAATTCGATAAACGCGATACATTTGGCGAGGACCAACTCGGCAAATTGAGCGCGCTCGCGAGCGCGCGCCTTGCCGCGGCGCCGGTCGCCGATCGCGCTGGCGCGGAGATTTGGCAGGCGGATGCGGTCGCGCGGGCCTTGGGAGTCCGTGACAGGCGCTCCTGGCCGAAAGCCGAAAGGGAGGCGTTCAATATGATGGCGCCGATCGTCGCGATCGCGCCGGATCTCGCCGACTGGACGGCCGCGGAAAAAAAGGCGGTCGTTGCCTTCATGCGCGCCAAGGGCGCGAGCCAGGAGCGAACATTCGCTCACGCCGCCGCCGACTGCCCGCGCCTGTTTCGGACGCTCGCGAAAGCCGGGGCGGATCCCGAGCCCGCGGGTCCGAAAGTCCGTGCGAGCCGCAGTTGATCAGACCGACGGCCGTTCGTCGCGGAATCGGTGAGAGAATTTCACTGCGCTTTGGTATAGAAGCTGCAGCCATCGCCGGGTAAATGTCGGTTGTGGTTCGAGCGAACGGCGGGGAAAATGCCGGTATTTCAGTCAGAGATCGACACGCGGTCGGAAAGTTTCGCGTCCAACCGCGCCGCCCACCTGAAGCTGATCGAGGAATTCCGCGGGTTTGAGCGCAAGATCGTCGAGACGTCGGCGCGCGCGCGGGCGAAATTTGAAAAACGCGGCCAGCTCTTGCCGCGCGACCGGCTGGCGCTGGTGCTCGACCGCGGCGCGCCGTTCCTTGAGCTGTCGACGCTGTGCGGCCTCAACATGCATGACGACGACGGCGGCCAGAACGTGTCGGGCGGCGGCGGGATCGCCGGCATCGGTTTCGTCTCCGGCGTCCGCTGTCTCGTGTCGGCGTCCGATTCCGGCATCAAGGGCGGCGCGGCGACGCCGATGGGCGTCCAGAAAGCGCTGCGCGCGCAGGAGATCGCCCTCAAGCAGAAACTCCCTTTCGTGCAGCTGATCGAAAGCGCCGGCGCCAATCTGTTTCGCCAGGCGGAGATGTTCGTTCCGGGCGGCCAGACCTTCGCCAACCTCGCGCGCCTTTCCGCCGCCGGCTGCCCGGTCATTTCCGTCGTGCACGGATCGTCGACCGCGGGCGGCGCCTATCAGACGGGGCTGTCGGATTATGTCATCGTCGTGCGCGGCCGCTCGAAGGTATTTCTTGCCGGCCCGCCGCTGCTCAAGGCCGCGACCGGCGAGATCGCGACCGATGAACAGCTCGGCGGCGCTGAGATGCATTATCATGTCTCCGGCGTCGCCGATTACATGGCGGAAAACGACGCCGACGCCCTGCGCATCGCGCGCGAAATCGCCGCCAAGCTGCAATGGAACAAGGACGCACCGGCGCGCGCGCGATCTTTTCGCGAGCCGCTCTACGACCCGGAAGAAATTCTCGGCGTGACGCCGGCGGATTATAGGACGCCCTATGACGTGCGCGAGAATATCGCCCGCATCGTCGACGGCTCCGACCTTCTCGGGTTCAAGGACGGCTATGGCGCGGCGACGGTCTGCGTTCACGCCGAAATCGCCGGCCATGCGGTCGGCATCATCTCGAACAATGGTCCGATCGACGCCGACGGCGCGACGAAGGCCGCGCAGTTCATCCAGCTGCAATGTCAGGCGGGAACGCCGGTCGTCTTTCTTCAGAACACGACCGGCTATCTCGTCGGCACGGACGCTGAACAGCGCGGTATCGTCAAGCACGGCAGCAAGATGATTCAGGCGGTCACCAACATGACCGTGCCGAAAATCACCCTGCATATCGGCGCCTCCTTCGGCGCCGGCAATTACGGCATGTGCGGGCGCGCCTTCGATCCTTCTTTCATCTTCGCCTGGCCGAATAACCGCGTCGCCGTGATGGGCGGTGAACAGGCGGCCAAGACGATGCGCATCGTCGGCGAGGAGGGCGCGAAGGCGAGAGGCGAGGAGCCCAACGCCGCTTATTTCGATGCGATGGCGAAGACGATCATCGACAAATATGACGCGGAAAGCCGCGCCCTCTTCGCGACGGCGCGGCTGTGGGATGACGGCCTTATCGACCCGCGCGATTCGCGCAAACTCCTCGCTTTCTGCCTCGATACGGTAAGCGAGGCGCGCGAGCGCCGGCTGCGGCCGAACGTCTTTGGCGTCGCGAGGATGTGACGATGACGCTTCCCGCGCTTCGCGATGTGCTGCTTGAACGCCGCCAGTCGACGGTTATCGCAACGCTCGACCGGCCGCAAACGAAAAACGCGCTGAACGCCGCGATCATCGACAGCCTGTTCGCGATCTGCCGCTGGTTGAAGGAGGAACGCGACATCCGCGCGCTTGTCCTGCGCGGTTCGGGCGGAAGCTTTTGCGCCGGCGGCGACATCAAGGAATTCGCCGCGCAACTGATGGCGGCCGAACCCGCGCCGGGCGAGGCCGATCCGGTCGAAAAAGCAAACCGGCGGTTCGGCGATCTGCTGCTTGAACTCGATGCGCTGCCGCAGGTCGTCGTCAGCCTCATCGAGGGCGCAGCGTTTGGCGGCGCGATGGGGTTCATCGCCGTCTCGGACGTAGTGATCGCCGCAAGCGACGCAAAATTTTCGCTGTCGGAAACGACGCTCGGCCTGCCGCCGGCGCAGATCGGCCCCTTCCTTGTCAGGAAGATCGGGCTTTTCAACGCGCGACGGCTGGCGCTTACCGGAGCGCGGTTCGGCGCCGACGAAGGCCTTCGCGCCGGCCTTGTCGATCGCGTTGTCGCGCCGAACGATCTTGAAGCAATGCTCGCCGCGACGCTTTGTGAAATCGGGCGCTGCGAACCGGCGGCGCTCGCGGCGACAAAGCGGATATTCAATCGCGCGGCGGGAGCGGTCGATCCCGCCGATCTCGACGACGCGGCGAGAGCGTTCGCCCGCTGCCTGCGCGGCGCCGGACGGGAAGGCGCCGCAGCGTTTGCGCGCAAAGAGCCGCCGTCATGGGTGGATATTTACCCGCAAAATACGCAAGCCTGACGAGGCGGACAGCTCACGCTGGTGAGCCGAACGATTTCAACCATTCGGACCCAAGCGGCGCGGGCGCTTCGCCCGGCGTCATAAACGCGTTGATCGATCGGCTGCCGATCCACTGAGACAGGACCCATTTCTCACCGCTTGTGGGAGGAAGTCCGGCATGGGTGCTGAGCGCGACCGGCGTTCCGACGTCATCGACGTTAAAGAAAAGCAGCGCGTCTCCCTTTTTGCCTTTATAGCGAAACGAGGCAAACGGGAAATCCGTTTCGCCATCTTGATAGTCTTCGTTCAAATACAAAAGGAAAGTGGCGAATCGCTGGCCGCGTTTTTCAATTGTCTCGCGCATCGCGGGAATCTCTTCATCAAGATAGTCTGTATGCAACTTGAATGTCTGGCCGGGCAAATAATGAAGCAATCGCGTCACTTCACAGAACGCGTGCTTGACCCGAAGCGCGCCGGCGATCCGGTTGCGAATAAGGCACATCGGCAGGTCCGACGACTTCAGCATGAAGCCAGCTTCGCTGTTGGTGCGTGAATCGGCCACCATCGGGTCGGCGACGCCGCGATAAATCTTCGCCCGCTCAAGGTCGCCGCGCAGCCGGGCGATTATCCAGTCGCATTCGGCATGAGAAGCAAAGCCGTCAAAGACCAATGCTCGCGGCCGGTCCAGCACGTGGCGCGGCGCAGGCGAGGCGAGCCATGCGTCCTGATCGATACGGCGCCGTAAACCTCGCCAGTCGCCGCCGCCTTCACGCGCCAGAAAGCGCAATTCAGCCTGCGCCGGCGCGAAGCCGAGCGCCGCGCTCTGCGTCAGACAATCGAAGGCTCGCGTCATGTCTTCCGGTTGCAAGACGCCCCACGCGGCAAAACGCGCAATAAGCGATGTCGCTTCTCCGTCAAGGCGGTTCGCCGCCTCATTGATCAGCGCCATCCCCTTCTGCGGCGCAGGAGCGACGCCGTCGGCGAACAGCAACTTCTTGCCAAGCGCGGTCATCGCCCCCGGGTCGCCCGACTGCGCTCGCTGCATAAGGGATTGCAAGGTTTCCGACATGCGCGTCAGACTAGGAGAAAGCCGATCGACCGGCTAGACGTAAAAGGCTCGCGCCGCTCAGAAAACTCCGAGCCGGGACGACGCAATCGACTGAGATGGAGGCTGGAGGAGAAGTGACGCGCATTCGCAAATTGCTCATCGCCAATCGCGGCGAAATCGCGGTGCGGGTGATGAAATCCGCGAAAGCGCGCGGGATAGCGACGGTCGCCGTCTTCTCCGACGCTGACGCCAACGCTTGCCATGCGCGCTTCGCCGATGAAGCCGTGCGCATCGGCCCGGCGGAAGCCGCGCAAAGCTATCTGCGCATCGATGCGATCATCGAGGCGGCGAAGCGCACCGGCGCCGACGCCATCCATCCCGGCTACGGATTTCTTTCCGAGCGCGCCGCGTTCGCGCAGGCCTGCGAGGCGAACGGGATCGTCTTCGTCGGCCCGCCGGCTTCCGCCATCGCCGCCATGGGCGACAAGGCGGAATCAAAGCGCCGGATGATCGCGGCCGGCGTTCCCTGCATCCCGGGCTATCAGGACGAAGACCAGTCCGACGCGCGCCTTGCGACGGAGGCGGCGCGCATCGGTTTTCCGGTGATGCTGAAAGCTTCGGCGGGCGGCGGCGGGCGAGGGCAGCGGATCGTCCATCGCGCCGAAGAGCTCGAAGAGGCGATCGCATCGGCGCGGCGCGAATCGCAAAGCGCGTTCGGCGACGGGCGACTGATCGTCGAGAAGGCGGTCGTCGGCGCGCGTCATGTCGAAATTCAGGTGATGGCCGACGCGCACGGCGCCTGTCTTTACCTCGGCGAGCGCGACTGTTCATTGCAGCGCCGACGGCAGAAAGTGATCGAGGAAGCGCCGTCGCCCGCGATCACGCCGGAGATCCGGGCGCGCATGGGCGAGGCGGCGGTCGAAGCGGCGCGAGCCGTCGGCTATACGAACGCCGGGACGGTTGAATTTCTGTTCGATCCGACGTCGCAGGCCTTCTATTTCCTTGAGATGAACACGCGGCTCCAGGTCGAGCACCCTGTGACAGAAATGACGACCGGGCTTGATCTCGTCGCGATGCAACTCGACGTCGCCGAAGGAAAGCCGCTGGCGCTGGCGCAGCGCGAGGTAAAGATCGACGGCTGGGCGATCGAGGCGCGGCTTTACGCGGAAGATCCCTCGGCGGGCTTCCTGCCGCATTCGGGCAAGGTCCTCGTGTGGCGCGCGCCGGCCTGCGCGCGCGTCGATTCAGGAATTGAAGAAGGTGACAGCGTTTCGACGTTTTACGATCCGATGCTGGCGAAAATCATCGCGCACGGGACGACGCGCGATGAAGCGCGCCTGAAACTCGCCGCGGCGCTCCGCGACACCGCGCTTCTCGGCGTCGGCAACAATCGTGATTTCCTGATCGAACTTGTAGAGGACGAAACCTTCGCGAAAGGCGATGCGGCGACCGATTATATCGAGGCCAATCTCGACCGGCTGACGAAGCGAAAGCCGCCGGGCGGCGAGGCGGCGCTGGCGCTGCTCGCGGCGACGATTGTCGACGCGCCGCTGGACGCGCTCCTCACCGGCTGGAATTCGCGCGGGGTCTCGTCGTTCCCGGTGCAGGTCGCGCTCGCCGGCGGCGAGATCGTCAAGGCCGACGCTGTTATCAGCGGCGGGACCATCGACGTCCGGCGCGGCGAAGAAATTTCGTCGATAAAGGTCGCGTCGAAATCGGATCGCGAGATCCGCTATTTCAGCAAAGACGGCGCCGGACGCGCGCTATACGCCAGGGCCTTTCGCACGATAGAGATCGACGCCGGCGGCGCGGCCGAACGCTATCTCGACTTCGCGCTGGCGCCGGCGATCGACACCGGCGCCGGCGCGGACATCGTCAAGGCGCCGATGGCGGGCGCTGTGACCTCGGTCGCGGTGAAGCCGGGCGACAGGGTTGCGAAGGGGCAAACCGTCGCGACGATCGAAGCGATGAAGATGGAGCACCAGCTGAAAGCGCCGCGCGACGGCGTCGTCGCCGAAGTGCTGGCGAAACCGGGCGATCAGGTCGCGATCCGCGCAAAGATCGTGATCCTAGAAACGGAAGGATAGGCCATGTCGGACAAGGCGATCATCACCTGCGCGCTGACCGGCGTTCTCACCAACCCGAAGCAGCATCCCGTGCCGGTGACGCCGCAGGAGATGGCGGCCGAAGCGCGGCGCGCCTTCGAAGCGGGCGCCGCGATCATGCATGTCCATTACCGCGACCAGCGCGAGGGGATGGGGCATCTCCCAACATGGGACCCGAAAATCTGCACAGAGATCAACGAAGCGATCCGCGCGGCTTGTCCCGGCGTCATCATCAACATGACGACGGGCGTCGTCGGTCCGGAATACGGCTATGTGCTCGATTATCTGCGCGCCTGCCGCCCTGAAATGGCGGCGTGCAATGCCGGGACCCTGAATTACCTCAAGACGAAAAGCGACGGCTCCTGGGCGTGGCCGCCGATGACCTTCGACAACCCGGTGTCGAAAGTCACCGACTTCATCAAGGTGATGAAGGAAATCGGCGCGCTTCCCGAATTTGAATGTTTCGATGTCGGCATCGTGCGTTCGGTCGGGCTCTATGTGGAAAACGGCATGACCGATCACGCCGACTATAATTTCGTGATGGGCGTCGCCTCCGGCATGCCGGCCGATCCCGATCTTCTGCCGCTGCTCGTCAAATACAAAAGGCCCGGCTGCCCCTGGCAGGCGACGGTGATCGGTCGCGAGGATGTCTGGCCCGTGCACCGGCGCGTCGCCGGGCTTGGCGGCAATCTTCGCACCGGGCTTGAAGACTGCTTTTATCTGCCCGACGGCGCGAAGGCCGCGTCGAACGGCGTGATGATCGCCGCGCTTGCGCAATATGCGAAAGAAGCCGGCCGCGCCGTCGCCTCGCCCGCCGAGGCGCGCGCCATGATGGGCCTCGCGGCCTGACGGCCCGTCGCCCCGCCGCCGGACATTCGTCCGCACGTTATAAAATATCAATTGATAAATCAACTATCGGCCGATAGGCTCCGCGCCAAGGTGAGGGAGAGTCGGACGGCATGGCCGAGCGCTCGTTTGCGGAAGAAGTCGAAGATTTAAAGCTTGGCGCCGGCGAGATCTTTCGCGGCGAAGGCATTCTCGCCGTCACCAAGGCGCTGCTGCAATCGGGCGTTTCCTATGTCGGCGGCTATCAGGGCGCGCCGATCTCGCATCTGATGGACGTTCTGTCAGACGCTCAGGACATTCTCGCGTCCTTGGGCGTTCATTTCGAAGCGAGCGCCAGCGAGGCGTCGGCGGCGGCGATGCTGGCGGCGTCCGTCAACTATCCCTTGCGCGGCGCGGTCACCTGGAAATCGACCGTCGGCACGAATGTCGCCTCCGACGCGCTCGCCAACGTCTCGTCGTCCGGCGTCAAGGGCGGCGCGCTCATCATCGTCGGCGAGGATTACGGCGAAGGCTCGTCGATCATGCAAGAGCGCAGCCACGCCTTCGCGATGAAGTCGCAGATGTGGCTCCTTGACCCCCGGCCCAATCTTGAATCGATCGTCGCCATGGTGGAGCGCGGATTCGAGCTGTCGGAGGCGTCGAACACGCCGGTGATGCTGGAATTGCGGATCCGCGCGTGCCACGTGTACGGATCGTTCGTCGCCAAAGACAATGTGCGCCCGGTTTTCGGCCTGAAAGACGCGATGGAGCATCCCGAGCGCGACTATAGCCGCGTCGTGCTGCCGCCGTCGAATTTCGTGCATGAGGTCGAAAAGATCGACAAGCGCTGGCCGGCGGCGGTCGACTACGTGCGGAAGCATCGCCTCAATGAATTTCTCGGCGCGGCGACCGGCGATGTCGGCGTCATCGTCCAGGGCGGGCTTTACAATACGCTGAACCGCGCGCTGGAGCTTGCGGGCCTTTCCGACGCGTTCGGCGACGCGAAGATTCCGATCTACTGCCTCAACGTCACCTATCCGCTGATCGACGACGAGATCAAAGGCTTCTGCCTCGACAAGAAGGCGGTGCTGCTGGTTGAGGAAGGCCAGCCGGAATATCTGGAGCAGGCGGTCAACGCGATCCTGCGCAAGGGCGACATTCAGGCGAAAGTCGTTGGCAAGGACGTCCTGCCGCGCGCCGGGGAATATACGTCAGGCGTTCTTCTCGCCGGGGTTCGTAAATTCATCGAAAATCACGCGCCGGCGCTCGCCCAAAAAGGCGAGCCCGCCGCGCCTGCGGTTGATGACGCGGCGAAAGGCGTTGCCGCAATCGTGCCGGCGCGGCCCGCCGGTTTTTGCACCGGCTGTCCGGAACGGCCGGTCTTTTCCGCGATGAAACTCGTCGAGAAAGAGATCGGCAAGTTCCACGTCAGCTGCGATATCGGCTGCCATCTCTTTTCAATCCTGCCGCCGTTCGACATCGGCAACACGACGATGGGATACGGCCTTGGCTGGGCGGGCGCATCGGCCTTCGGCGCCGACGCGGGCCAGCGCACAGTCGCCGTCATGGGCGACGGCGGCTTCTGGCATAACGGCCTCACCAGCGGCGTCGGCAACGCCGTCTTCAACAAGTCCAACAACGTTCTCGTCATCATCGACAACGGCTATTCGGCGGCGACCGGCGGCCAGGATATTCTTTCCTCACGCGCAGCGAACAAGTCGAAGAGCACGAACAACCCGATCGCCGCGGCGGTCAGGGGCGTCGGCGTCAAATGGGTGCAGGAAGTTCACACCTATGACATCGGAAAAATGAAACGCGCCCTCAAGGACGCGATGACGACGACGCTGAAGGGCCCCAAAGTCATCATCGCGCAGGCCGAATGCATGCTGAACCGACAGCGCCGCGAGAAACCGCTGCGCGACAAGGCGATCAGGGAAGGAAAGCGCGTCGTCCGCGCGCGCTACGGCGTCGATCCCGACACCTGCACCGGCGACCACAGCTGCATCCGCCTGTCCGGCTGTCCTTCGCTGACCATCAAGGACAATCCCGACCCCTTGCGCGACGACCCGGTCGCTTACGTCAACAATGACTGCGTCGGCTGCGGCGTTTGCGGCGAGAATGCGCACGCCGCCGTGCTCTGCCCGTCCTTTTATCGCGCCGAGCTGGTCTACAATCCGTCCTCCCTCGACAAGGCGGCGGCCGGCCTGCGCGCGGCGATCATCTCGTTCTTCCAGCGCGGCGCGGACAAGCGGCGCCAGCGCTATTCCTTCGGAGACGCCGCATGAGCGCGCGCCCGATCAAGATCGCGGTGATGGCGCTCGGCGGCCAGGGCGGCGGCGTTCTCGCGGAATGGATCGTCAAGGCGGGCGAACGCGCCGGCTATATCGCGCAGTCGACCTCGGTGCCGGGCGTCGCGCAGCGCACCGGCGCGACGATTTATTATGTCGAGCTGTTCCCGAAAAAAGCGGCGGATGAAAAAGGCGCGGCGCCCGTGCTCGCGCTCATGCCGGCGCCCGGCGACGTCGATATCGTGATCGCGGCGGAGCAGATGGAGGCGGGCCGCGCGCTCGCCCGCGGATTTTTGTCGGCCTGTTCGACATTGATCGCCTCGACGCACCGCATCTTTGCGATCGGCGAAAAGGTCGCGATGGGTGACGGGCGCCAAGACGCGGCGGCGATAGAGGAGGCGACGTCGCGCGCCGCCGGCCGCCGCCTGTGGTTCGACATGGAGCGGGTGTCGGAAGAGTCGGGCGCCGCCCTCAGCGCCGTCATGTTCGGCGCGCTCGCCGCCTCCGGCGCGACGCCGATCCCGCGCGCGGCGTTTGAAGAGACGATCCGCGCCGGCGGCCGGGGCGTCGATCGCAACCTCAAGGGCTTTGCCGCCGGCTTCGACGCCGCGGCCAGCGGCGTTGTCGAAGCGGCGCCGGCATCTTCGTCGCCGCGCTCGTCTTCCGTGACGCCGTCGCCGTCTGTCGCGCCGCTTGTCGCGCGCGTCGACGCGCTGCCCGAGATGGTGCGGACGATGGCGCTTCTGGGTGTGAAGAAAGTCGTCGATTTTCAGGACCCCGCTTACGGCGCGCTTTATCTCGACAGGCTGCAGCGCGTGCGTCAGCTCGACCAGGCGGCGGGCGGCGAGGCGAGAAGCTATCGGCTGACAAAAGAAGTCGCGAAGTATCTGGCGCTCGCCATGGCCTATGACGACGTCATTCGCGTCGCCGACCTTAAGACCCGGTCGAGCCGGTTCGCGCGTTTTCGCGAGGACGTTCGCGCCGTCGACGGACAGATCGTTCAGGTCTGGGAATTCATGCACCCTCGCATCGAGGAAGCCTGCGACTTGCTGCCGGCGCCTCTGTCAAACGCGATCATGAAATCGGGCGCCGCGAAGAAGATCTTCGGCGCGGTGCTTGGCAGGGGCCGCCGCGTGCCGACGACCAGCCTCACCGGATTCTTGCTCCTCAACACGCTCGCCTCGATGAGGGGCCTGCGCCGCGCCGGCGGCCGCTACGGCAGGGAACAGGCGCGCATCGACGACTGGCTCCGGCGGATTGAGAGCGTGCTTGCGCGCGATTACGCGCTCGCTTGCGAAATCGCCGGCCTGCAACGCCTCATCAAAGGCTATGGCGAGACGCATGAGCGCGGGCTCGCGAGCTACGGCAAGATACTCGCCGCGCTTGACCTGATTGCGTCGGCGCCCGCGCCCGCAGCGACGCTCGCGCGGCTGAAAGACTGCGCGCTCAAGGACGAGCACGGCGCCGCGCTTGACGCGGCTTTGGCGAAACTTGGCGTGAAGGCGGCGGCGTAAGATGAGCATGCGCAAGAATAGTCAGGCGAAGATCGGTCCCGCCGAGCCGGGTTTTGTGCTTGAAGAATACGTTCTTTACAACCTCGTGCTCACGACGGCGACCTATAATGAGGAAATGTCGAAGGCGCTGAAGAAATTCAACCTCGACACCATGAAGTGGCGCACGCTCATGCTGCTCGACGACAAGAGTCCCTGTTCCGTCGGAGAGCTGGCGCGCCGCTCGGTCACGAAAATGCCGACGCTGACGCGCGTTCTCATCCGCATGGAGGACGAAGGGTTGATCGTGCGGCAGGCGCTCGCGGGCGATAAGCGAGTGGTGCAGGTGACGATGACGCCGAAAGCGGTTTCAGCGCTGCGCGCGGTTCAGAAAATCGGACAAAAGGTTTTTGAACGCGCCTTTGAAGGCGTCGATGCGTCGGAAATTGCCGGCGCGAACGACGTCCTGCAGCGCATGAGAAGCAATCTCGGCCGCTCCCCTTACGAATCCGGCGCGCCTGAACAGCCGCCGAAAATCGGGGCGCGCGCGTCATGACCGATGATGGTTCCATCGCCGCGCTGTTTTTCAATTCGGCGGCGCGTTTTGCGGATCGGCCGTTTCTCCATGCGCCGCCCGAAACGGCGTCGACCTACGGCCTCCAAAAAACTGACTATACTTATCGCGAGGCGGCGGCGGAGGTCGAAGCGCTTTGCGAGACCTACCGGCGGATCGGCTGCGTTCCAGGGCATCGCATCGGTCTCGCGCTTGAAAATCGCCCGGAATTTTTCCTGCATTTCCTCGCGCTCAATCAGATCGGCGCGAGCGTGACGCCGCTTAACTGCGGAATGCGCGTTGAAGAACTCGCCTTCCAGATGTCGCACAGCGAATGCGCGCTTGTTGTCGTGACGCCGGCGCACCGCGATGCGCTCGCCGCGGCTGCGGCGCGCGCGACGCCGTCGCCACCGGTCGTCGATCCGCAATCCTTGGCAAGCGCGCGCCCGGGCCGTGCGTCGGCGGCGGTTGCGGCGGCCGCCTCGGACCGCGAGGCGGCGATTCTTTATACGTCCGGGACGACCGGAACGCCGAAGGGCTGCATCCTGACGAATGACTATTTCCGCGCGATCGGCGATCTCTATACCGATCTTGGCGGTTACGTGCGGTTTGAAGAAGGGCGCGAGCGGATCGTGACGCCGCTGCCGCTGACGCACATGAACGCGCTCGCCTGCTCGTTCCTCGCCGCGATGAAGACTGGCGGCTGCCTCATCCAGCTCGATCGGTTCCATCCCAAGACCTGGTGGCGCACCATTCGCGAAAGCCGCGCGACGATCATGCATTATCTCGGCGTCATGCCGGCGATGCTGCTCGGCGCGCCAGCGTCGGCGGACGATGATTTCAGCGGCCAGCTGAAATTCGCCTTCGGCGCCGGCTGCGATCCCCGGCACCACGACGCGTTCGAGAAGCGTTTCGGAGTCAGGCTCATCGAAGCGTGGGCGATGACCGAAACGGGGGCCGGCGCGTGGATCACCGCCAGCGACGAGCCGCGCCATGTCGGATCGCGCTGCTTCGGACGGGCCCCTAAAGGCGTCGAATGGCGGCTTGTCGACGAAGAGGGCGGCGAGACGCCGGCGGGCGAGCCGGGCGAACTCCTCGTCCGGCGCAGCGGCGCCGATCCGCGACGTCACTTCTTCAGCGGTTATTACAAGGACGACGACGCGACGAACAACGCCTGGAAAGGCGGATGGTTCCATACCGGCGACGTCGTCCGCGTCGACACCGACGGCTATTTCTATTTCGTCGACCGCCGCAAGAACGTCATCAGGCGCAGCGGCGAGAATATCGCCGCGATCGAAGTCGAGAGCGTCATCAATCGCTGCGAAGGCGTCGCCGCCGCCGTGGTCGCGCCGATCCCCGACGACATCAGGGGCGAGGAAGTGATGGCGCTCGTCGTTGCGAAACCGGGCCGCAATTCCGCCGCCGACGCGCGCGCGATCTTCGATTTCGCGATGGAGAGCCTCGTCTATTACAAGGCGCCGGGCCGCATCGCCTTCGTCGACTCGATCCCGATGACCGCCACGGAGAAGGTGAAGCGCGGCGACGTGAAAGCGCTCGCGGCGACGCTCGCCGCCAGCGATGCGGCGCATGATTTCACCGCCCTCAAGCGGCAGAAAAAGACGGCGAAACGCGCGACCTCTCGGCGGCGCGGTTATGAGGGCGTCGTCGCGACGGCGCCGGTCACGATTCCTTACCAGCGCTATTCCGACAAATCCGCGCATTGGTGGATCGGCGCGGCGCTTCGCGCGCTCTCGACGAAAACCGGTCTTGGGCGCGACGATTTCGACGGCTTTTGCGCGTCGTCGTTCACGCTGGGCGCCGATGCGGCGCCGGCGCTGACGCAGCATTTCGGCCTGTCGCCACGCTGGCTCGATCATATCCCGATGGGCGGCGCGTCCGGCGTCGTCGCGCTCCGCCGCGCCGCACGCGCGGTGCAGGCGGGAGACGCCGACATCATCGCCTGCGTCGCCGGCGACGCCAATGACCGCGCGTCGTTCGGCGGCCTGATCGAGAATTTCAGCCGCTTCTCGCGCGAGGCGTCTTACCCTTACGGCGCCGCCGGGCCGAATTTGAGCTTTGCGCTGATGACGCGCGCCTACATGAACCGATACGGCGCGACGCGCGAGGATTTCGGCAAGATCTGCGTCGCGCAGCGACAGAACGCGCTGCAATTTCCGCATGCGCTGATGAAGACGCCGCTGACGATCGAAGACTATTTGTCGGCGCGGCTGGTCGCCGATCCTCTCCATCTTTTCGATTGCGTCATGCCTTGCGCCGGCGCTGAAGCCTTTGTCGTCATGCGCGAGGAGACGGCGCGCGCGATGGGGATGAAGTTTGCGACGATCCTCTCGACGATCGAGCGGCATAACGCCTTCAGCGACGACGATGTGCAACTGCGCGGCGGCTGGGCCGTCGACAAGGACGAGCTCTGGTCAATGGCGGGCGTCCGGCCGGGCGACGCCGATTTTTTGCAGACTTATGACGACTATCCGGTGATCTCGATGATGCAGATTGAGGATCTCGGATTTTGCGCGAAGGGCGAGGCGAAAGATTTCGTGCGCGCGCAGTCGCTGACGGTCGGGGGAAGCTTTCCGCACAACACATCCGGCGGCCAGCTGTCGGTCGGGCAAGCGGGCGCCGCGGGCGGCTATCTCGGCCTCGTCGAGGCGCTGCGGCAGCTCACCGGCGAGACGCTCGGCGCGCGCGTTGAAAAAGCGAAGATCGGCGTCGTGTCGGGCTTCGGCATGATCAATTTCGATCGAGGCCTTTGCTCGGCGGCGGCGATCCTCGCGGCGGGAGGCGCAAATGACTGAC
>Ga0155549_1072_pt3 | contig 22691 bp, 21 predicted proteins | sample RifCSPhighO2_12_FD_107206 | JGI IMG/M metagenome (GOLD analysis project Ga0155549, IMG submission 107206) | Alphaproteobacteria bacterium RIFCSPHIGHO2_12_FULL_63_12
TCTTTCTTCATGTGAACCTCGAATTCGCCGATGAGTTTTTGAAGGAGATCAGCGAGGCCGCGTGGAACCTTGGGGTTGGCCGCGTGCACCTGCTCGACTTTCAGCGCAAGTTTCAAAAGCTCCGGCAGTTGCCGGCGATGCGTCTCATGATACCGATAGAGGATATAGTCGATCAGCGCGCTGGACTCCGTCGGCACGTCGCTCTCCGCGTCGAGATCAAGCCCCGCCAGCTCTTTTTCAATGGCGGCGAGATCGGCGCCGCGTTCCGCCGCCGCGTCCTTAAGGCGCTGATCCCCGCCGCAACAAAAATCGAGCCGGTACTTGCGGAAAACGCCGGTGGCGCCGGGAAGGCTGGTGGCGATGTCGCCGATCGGGCGTTGCGCGAAGGTCGACGCGACTTCAGTTTGCATGAGAGAGTCTCCGTTTGTGTTGATATCTGCCGGCGAGAGTGCTCGCCCTCAGATCGGCTGCCGGGAGATCGTCGTCGCAGGCGGATGACATGGAATTCGACATGAAAACGGCCGGCTCCGGTCAGGGCGCTTAATTGATGTATTTTATATACTTCTTTTGTCAGACGCCGCCAAGGCCCGGCGGCCAAGGGCGACAACGCGCCGCGGACAGCCGGTGACGCATCGCGAGAACGCCGCGCGCCAGGCCTTTTACAAAATTCATTCGATGAAGATCGGCTCCATCGGCGTCTGAACGCCGGGCTCCGGCGAGGCCGTGAGGAATTCAAATATCCGCCGCCGCGATTCCCAAATGACGATGATCGGAATGGGAATTGGCGGGCCGTTCAGGAACGCCAGATGAGAACCGGCGCGGACCTCTCGGTTTCAGAACTCGATCGGCCAAACGCACAAATCGTCCCAAGCCATTGAAAAGTGGTGAGCCCGGATGGGATCGAACCATCGACCCTCTGATTAAAAGTCAGATGCTCTACCGCTGAGCTACGGGCCCACTTTCGCCTGGCGTCTTCGCCGGCCTTGCGGAGGGGCCGGCGCAACAAGGCGTCCTGTCCGCGCCTTTTTAGGAGCGGGGGACGCCTCGAAGAGCGCGGACCATAGTGGCGCCGTATAGGCGGGTCAACCGGGAAAAAGGGCGGTTTGGGACGCGGTTTTTCACAGGGTTTCCTCGCCGGTTTGCGCCCGGAAGGCGGCGACGAAATCGGCGAGGCGCCCGGCGGCGATAGCCTCGCGAAGGGAGGCCATCAGCTGCTGGTAATAATGGAGATTATGCCAGGTCAGCAGCATCGCCCCGAGATATTCCCCCGCCTTGAACAGGTGGTGGAGATAGGCCTTTGAATAATCGCGGCTCGCGGGGCAGGCGCTCAGCGGGTCGAGCGGCGTTTCGTCCTGCGCAAAGCGCGCGTTGGTGATGTTGAGCGCGCCCGAAGGGGTCCACGCCTGTCCGTGGCGGCCGGCCCTTGTCGGCAGTACGCAGTCGAACATGTCGACCCCGCGCACGACCGCGCCGACGATATCGCCCGGCTTACCGACCCCCATCAGATAGCGGGGCTTATCCCGGTCCATGTGGGGCGTGGTGAAATCGAGGACGCGGAACATCTCCTCCCGCCCCTCACCGACCGCGAGCCCGCCGATCGAATAGCCCGGAAAGCCGATCTCCTGCAGCCGCTCAAGACTCTCACGGCGCAGCGCCTCGAAATTCGCGCCCTGCACGATGCCAAAGAGCGCTTGCCCGGGTTTCGATTTTTCCTCGAAGGCGCGCTTCGAGCGCTCCGCCCATCGGAGCGACAAGCGCATCGACTCGGCGGCCTTGTCCGGCGCGATCGGAATCGCCGGGCATTCATCGAGCTGCATCTGGATGTCGGCGCCGAGAAGGCATTGAATTTCAATCGAGCGCTCCGGCGTCAGCATGTGGCGCGAGCCGTCGATATGCGAGGCGAAGGAAACGCCCTCCTCCGTGAGTTTTCGGAGCGAGGAAAGCGACATCACCTGATAGCCGCCGCTGTCGGTCAATATCGGGTGCGGCCAGTTCATGAATTTGTGCAGCCCGCCGAGCGCCGCGACGCGTTCAGCGCCGGGGCGCAGCATCAGATGATAGGTGTTGCCGAGAAGGATGTCGGCGCCTGTCGCCGCGACGTCCTCCGGGAACATCGCCTTCACCGTCCCCGCCGTACCGACCGGCATGAAGGCGGGCGTGCGGATTTCCCCGCGCGGGGTTGAAATGATCCCGGTTCGCGCCGCGCCGTCGCGGCTTTCAACCTGGAAGGAAAATCCGGTCACAGCAGTCTCTCGCCATTGGGAACCGGACGCTCAGGCCCGATCAGGACGATCGCGCCCTTGTCGTCCTGAAAGCCGAGGGTCAGGACTTCCGACATGAAATCCGCAATCTGACGCGGCGGGAAATTGACGACCGCCGCGACTTGCCGGCCGACCAGCCGCGCTGGATCGTAATGCGCCGCGATCTGGGCCGAGGACTTTTTGACGCCGATCTCCGGTCCGAAATCGATCCAGAGCTTGATCGCCGGCTTTCGCGCCTTCTCGAAGACGCGCGCGTCGACAACCGCGCCGACGCGTATGTCGACCTTCAGGAAGTCGTCCATGGTGATCGTGCCGTTCATCCCGCCTCCGCAAGATCGATCAGCGCCATGACCGTGTTCCAGTTTCGCGCCGTCGTGTTGACGCCGAGCGCGCGGTCGATTTTCTCCGCGATCTTCGATCCCGCAACGCCTTCCGGCGTCAGGAGGAATAGCGCGCCGCCAAGGATCGCGAAATCCTCGCGCGGATGTTTGATTTCGCCTAACGCCGCGGCGCCGTCCGCTGTCGGCGCGCCGTCGAGCAAAAAGAGGTGAACCGATTTGCCGTTCGCCGCCGCTTCCTTCGCGAAGGGGTTGGCGGCGGCGATTTTGCGGAAAGCCGCCGCGCTGGTCAGAAAAACACGGGGGGCGAAGCCGGCGGCTTTTTTCACCGCCGCGGCGATATCGGCCGCGCTCGTCACGCCGTCGAAGACCGCATTGCCGCTCTGGATATAGGTCCTGACATTTGAACAGCCGAGCCCTTCGAGCGCGGAGGCGAACTGCGCCATCGGCAGCTTGTTGCGGCCGCCGACATTGACGCCGCGAAGAAGCGCGATCGAACGCGTCATCGCACGATCGTCTCCGCTTCGCGGCCGCGCTCCACGAGGAAGAGCCCGGCGCCGTCGGTTTCAAGGATGGTGATCGAGGCGTTGTCCGGCCGGAAGGAAATCACCGCGTCCTCGCCGGTCGCCGCGCCGACCGCCGCGTTGATGGCGACGAAATGCGAGAAGATCGCGCAGTCCTCCCGCTGGCGCGTCAGGGTCTCAACAAGCTCGCGGCGCCAGCGGGCGAGCGCGTCGCCTGCCTCGCCCCAGCCGCTGGCCATGATTTGCATCAACCATTCATGACGCCGCGCCAGAACGATTCCGGGCGAGGGAATCTCCGCAACCTCGGGAATGATGGCGACGCCGGCGCCCCAGCGCGCCGATAGCGGCGCCGCGGTTTCGCGCGCGCGCAACAAGGGACTCGATTTCAGCGCGACCGGCGACAGCGCGGCGAGCCTTGCCGCGGCTTCCTCGGCCTGCGCGCGGCCGAGCGCCGAGAGGCCAGGGTCGTCTTCTTCCGTCCACTTCGCCGCCGCCTCGCCATGGCGAATGAGATACAGCCTAACCCTTTTCATTATGTTCGGCCTTCTCCAGCAAACACGCGTCGCCATAGGAATAAAAGCGATAGCCGCGCTCGATCGCCGCTGCATAGGCGCGCTTCATCCGCGCGGTTCCCGAAAAGGCGCAGACCAGCATGAACAAGGTCGAGCGCGGTAGGTGGAAATTCGTCATCAGCGCGTCGACCGCGCGAAAGCGATAGCCGGGCGTGATGAAGATCGCGGTTTCATCCGCGAAGGGATGAATAAGCCCCGCCTCGTCCGCCGCGCTTTCAAGGAGACGCAAACTCGTGGTGCCGACGGCGATGAGGCGCCCGCCCGCCGCTTTCGCCGCGTTGAGGCGCGCCGCCTGCGCCATCGTGATCTCGCCCCATTCGGCGTGCATCACATGATCGCGCGTGTCGTCCGCCGTCACCGGCAGAAACGTGCCGGCGCCGACATGCAAGGTGATCGTTTCGGTTTCAACGCCGGCCTCGCCGAGCGCTGCAAACAATTCCGGCGTGAAATGAAGCCCGGCGGTCGGGGCCGCGACCGAGCCGTCCTCGCGCGCGAAAATCGTCTGATAGGAGTCCCTGTCCGACGCCGATACGGCGCGCTTTCGCGCGATATAAGGCGGCAGCGGCGGCGCGCCGCGCCGGGCGAGGCGCCGGTCGAACTCGGCGCCGGATGCATTGAATCGCAGCGTCGCTTCGGCGCCGTCGCGCGCCTCGATCTGGGCGTAAAAGTCATCGCCGAAGAACAAGATGTCCGCCGCCTTCACACGCTTGCCGGGACGCAAGAAGGCTTTCCAGCGGGCGCCAAGATCGGGGTCGCCGACAAGCCGCTTGATCAGCGTGACGTCGATTGCAATCGGCGCGCCGCCGTCGCGCGCGGCGCGCGATCCTTCAAGCTGCGCCGGGATAACCCTTGTGTCGTTAAGGACGAGCATGTCGCCGCGCTTCAACAGCCGCGGCAGGTCGCGGACGTGATGATCGCCGAAGGCGTCGCCATTGATGCGCAAAAGGCGCGCCGCATCGCGCGGCCGCGCCGGCGTCAGGGCGATCCGGCTTTCCGGCAGATCGAAATCGAATTCGTCAACGCGCATGATCGCCGTCCTTAAGGCGTATTCCGGCTGAGTGGAATTGCGCGGAAGCGGAATTTCCTCAACTCGCGCGCCTTTTTCGGGCCGGGTGCTTTCCCGGCGGGGACAGGTGCGCCGGCCGCGCCGACGATCCCGTCGATCACAATCCTGTTGCCGCCTCCCTCGGGCGGCCGGGATCGTGTTAACTGGCGGCGATCAGGGACCGGAGGGCGGGGCGATGCGCAAGCGCATTTTGCCGAGATGGTTTTGGCTCGGCTGCGGAACGGCGGGGCTAGCGCTCGTGGTGTTTTTTCTCGTCGGTAGCGGCCTCTTCGGCTGGCGGCTCTATCAGTTCGAGTGGAAAACGCAGGGACGGACAGCGCTGCGTTTCGAACCGGTCAGCCTCCCTTTCACAAATGTCAGCGACATCGCCAAGAAAACCGGCTCGCTCCCCTTCATGGCGGCGGTCGTCCTCGATGTCGACGGCGACGGGCGCGATGAGGCTTTTCTCGGCGGCGGCCGGACGCAGCAGGACGCCCTGCTTTCCTATGACGACACGGCCGTCGGCTTTCGCGATATCGCGCGGCAGGCCGGCCTTTCCAAGACCGCCGGCGACGCGACGATGGGCGGCGGCGCGATCGATCTCGACGGCGACGGCGCGCCGGAACTCTTCGTCGCGCGCGAGAGCGGCGTTTTCCTGTACCGCAACAGCGGCGGAAAATTCACCGGCGCCAATCTCGGCCTACCGATCGACGCGACCGCCACCCCCCTGTCGATCGCCTTCGGCGACATCAACCGCGACGGCAAGGTCGATTTCTATCTCTCCGGTTATCTTCGCAACGATCTCGTCGAAGGCCAGACGAAATTCACCGATGACTATGGCGGATACAGCTATCTGTTCGTCAATAACGGCGATGACAGCTGGCGCGACGCGACCGAAGAATACGGTCTGAAGCGGCAACACAACACCTTCACGGCGCTATTTTCGGATTTCGACAATGACGGCGACGGCGATCTCGCGGTCGCACAGGACACGGGGCATGTCGAAACATGGGAGAACGCCGGCGCGGCGCCGATGCGGCGGATTGAAAACCCGTCTGTTTATTCCTATCCGATGGGAATCGCGGCCGGCGACATCAATGATGACGGCCTCACCGATCTATATTTTTCAAATGTCGGACCGACCATCCCCGAAGCGATCGTGCGCGGCGATCTTCCGCCGGAAGCGCCGTTCAACACCGACTATATGCTGTTCGAAAACCGCGGCGCGCTGAAATTCGAGGACGCCGCGAAGCAATTCAAGGCCGCGCGCATCGGATTCGGCTGGGGCGTTGTCGCCGCCGATCTCGACCTCGACGGGTGGGAAGATCTGACGGTCGCGCAAAATTACGCGAAGTTCGGCCAGGAAGCGATTATCCACCGCTATGGCTGCAAGATCTTGCGCAATCAGAACGGCGAGAATTTCGCGCCGGTCGAAAAGCGCGCCGGCGCGGTCAATCGGCGTTTCGCGATTTCGCCGATGATCGGCGATTATGACGGCGACGGCCTTCCCGACCTCATCTGGGCGAATTTGAACGGCCCATCGCAGGCGTTTCTCAATCGCACGCCAAACGCGAAGTCGATCCGGCTTGCTTTCGCCGACAATGTCGCGTCGCTGAATGCGCGCGTTGAAATCCTTGCCGGCGGCCGGACATTGCATCGCGAGGTTGTCTCCGGCCAGGGGCTTTCCAGCGATCAGACCGCGAGCCTTTTCGTCGGCCTCGGCGAGGCCGCCACCGCTGAGCGGATCACCGTGAAATTCGCCAACGGCCGCGTTGAAGAATACGCCAATGTCATGGCCGGCGCCGTGCTGAGACCCGGAGAGCCCTGAATGACCTCCGCGATCTCATCGACCGCGCGCCTGTGCGGCATTGCCGGCCTTGCGGGCGCGCTTGGGACCGGCCTCGGCGAAGGGCTGCTGCAATATGCGCCGGGCGCCGATTTCGCCGACCCGAATTATAATTACTTCACCTCGATCGCGATCAGCCGGCAAAGCGCCGGGCATTTCATTTCAGTGCTGTCCGCGCCACTATACCTGCTCGGCTATTGGCACCTGACGCGCAATATCGCGCCGGCGCGGCCGCGCCTTTCAAATGCGCTCTTTCTTTTTTGCGCCTACGCATTCATGCTCGGCGCCGTATGGATGGGGGAGCGTTATTTCCTCGCCGCGACCGCCCATGCGATCGAAACGGGAGCCGCCTCGCCGGCGCTCCTTGAAGATTTCGCGCGCCATAACGAGCCATTCGTCAACGCGCTGCGCGCCGCGATCGTCATCTTTTCGGCGGCGTGGATTTATTTCATCGTCAGCGGACAGAGCCGTTACCCGCGATTCATGGCGCTCTTTAGCCCCGGCGCCGTCCTCGGCGCGATTTTTCTGTTGTGGATGGCGGCGCCCGCGATCGGCGACAAATTCCTCCCGACCGCAATGAACACCGCGCATGCGATCGTGTTTGCGATGTCGCTGATCTTCGTCAGAGGAACGTCAAGAGCCGTCGGAAAATCCTGAGCCCCGCCCGCGCGGCTCATTTCCCGTCACTCAGCGTGCGCCGGCTTGCGCCAGAAAAACAGCAAATAGATCACGCTGATCCAAAGGACATAATGCGCGGCGTTGATCAGGATTGACGTATCCTGAAACAGCCACGACTTGCTCAACTGGCGAAAGCCTTCAACCATTGGCCCGCGCTCGCTCGCCGGCAGGGCGTCGATGGCGTTCATGGCGATCAGCTTGATGTTCGATTCGCGCAGCGCCATGCCGAAAAACGCCAGCATCCCGACGCCGTAACTGATGAAGGCAAAGAATTTTAACGCCAGACCGGCGCGATTGAGGAAATAATAAATTCCCGCGATCATGGCGAATGTGATGGAAATCATCTGGGCGAACAGCACGGAAACCTGCTGGTCCGCGGATCGCACCAAAGCGATGAGGTCGGCGCCGTCGCTCATATAAAATCCATTGGCGGCAAGGCCGCGGACGCTGCGAGCGCGAGCTTATACCAAAACGTGATGGTGGGAACCGGTAATCGGCTCCCGACAATCGCCTAACTCCACGCCCCGAATTTCTTGTTCGATGGAAAGCCCTTCGGCGCGATTTTTCCCGATTGCGCGCGCTTGCCTGTAAAGGATTTCCAGTCGTCGATCGTCTGTAAACGTCCCGAACGGTCGACCCAGGTGAGGCCCTCCTTTTTCGCGAAGACCTTGGCGTCGGCAAGCCCGCCGGACTGGAATTTCTGGATCGCAATGCCCTTGCCGCGCGACATTTCGGGAAGCTCGGCGAGCGGGAAGACGAGGAATTTCTTGTTGTCGCCGACGCTCGCCACCATGTCGCCCTCGGCCGGGCGGCAGACGCACGCCTCCGCGCCGGACGATACGTTCAATATCTGCTTGCCCTTGCGGGTCGAGGAGAGACAGTCTTCCTCCCGGACGAGGAAGCCGTGGCCGGTCGTCGACGCGACCAGGAATTTGCGCTCGCCCCGATAGAGGAACGCCGCCGTCGTCGTCTGATCATTGCCGAGATCGACCATCAGCCGGATCGGCTCGCCATGGCCGCGGCCACCGGGAAGATTATTGACGTCGAGCGTGTAGAATTTTCCATCCGTTCCGAACAGCATCAGCTTGTCGGTCGTCATCGCCGGGATGATGAAGGCCTCGTCGTCGCCTTCCTTGTATTTGATGTCGGCCTTGTTATCGACATGGCCTTTCATCGTCCGTATCCAGCCTTTTTCCGACAGGATGACGGTGACGGGCTCTTTCTCGATCAGCTGGTCGAGATTGATTTCCTCCGCCGCCGGCGCGTCCTCGACGCTGGTGCGGCGCCGGCCGACCTCCGACTTCGGATCGAAGACCTTCCGGACCTCGCGCAATTCGTCGGCGATCTGCTTCCATTGCGCGTCGTCGGATTTCAACAGCGCCTGAAGCTCTTTTTGCTCCTTCTTGAGATCGGCATGCTCGCCCTTGATCTCCATCTCCTCTAACTTGCGCAAGTTTCTGAGGCGCATGTTGAGGATCGCTTCGGCTTGCGCCTCGGAAAGTTTGAACTTCCGGATCAGCTCCGCTTTCGGATCGTCCTCATAGCGAATGATCCGGATGACCTCGTCGAGATTGAGATAGGCGACGAGAAGCCCTTCGAGGATTTCAAGGCGTTCGGCGATCTTGCCCAAACGGTATTTCGTGCGGCGGACGAGCACGTCCTTGCGGTGGTCGTTATAGGCGACCAGCGCCTCGCGCAGGCCCATGACGCGGGGGCTTCCGGTCGCGTCAAGAACATTGAGATTGAGCGGAAAGCGGCTTTCAAGCTCGGTCTGGCGGAACAGGGTTTCCATCAGCGCGGCGGGGTCGATCGTTCCGGCGCGCGGTTCGATGATAAGGCGAATATCCTCCGCGCTTTCATCGCGCACATCGGCGACGGCGGGAAGTTTCTTGGTCTGGATCAGCTCGGCGATGCGCTCGATCAGTTTCGACTTTTGCACCTGAAACGGAATTTCGGTGACGACGATCTGATAGCGCCCGCGCCCGAGATCTTCGCTGGTCCAGCGCGCGCGCACGCGAAAGCCGCCGCGCCCGGTCGCATAGGCCTCAATCATCGCCTCATAGGGCTCGATCAGAACGCCGCCGGTCGGAAAGTCTGGCCCCTTCACAAAGCCGAGCAGCGTCTCGGTGCGCGCGTTCGGCGTTTTGATGAGATGCAGACAAGCGTCGATCAGCTCGGCCGGATTGTGGGGTGGGATCGATGTCGCCATGCCGACGGCGATGCCATTGGCGCCGTTCGCCAGCATGTTCGGAAACGCGGCCGGAAGAACGACCGGCTCTTTCCCCTCGCCGTCATAGGTGTCGCGGAAGTCGACCGCATCCTCGTCGATGCCGTCGAGAAGGAGGGCCGCAGCCTCCGTGAGCCGGCTTTCGGTGTAGCGCATCGCGGCGGCGTTATCGCCGTCGATATTGCCGAAATTCCCCTGCCCGTCGATCAGCGGCGCGCGGACGGAAAAATCCTGCACGAGGCGGACCATCGCATCATAAATCGCCTGGTCGCCATGCGGGTGATAATTGCCCATCACCTCGCCGACGACTTTCGCCGACTTCTTGAAGGAGCCCTTCGGGTTGAGACGCATCTGGCGCATCGCATAAAGGATGCGCCGATGCACGGGCTTCAGCCCGTCGCGCACGTCGGGCAGCGCGCGCGCGGTGATCGTCGACAGCGCATAGGCGAGATACCGCCGCGACAGCGCCTCGTCGAACGGCTCGATGAATATTTCTTCGGGCTTTGGCGGCTCGCCGCCGCCCTTGCGGGTCTTTGTCTTTGCCATGGCCGGGGAATAGCAGAGTCTGGCGGCGAGGCCAGCGCCTTTTCACGCCCGCCGCGCGGGAGGGGGAAAAACGGCGCTTGTTTGCGCCTCCCTTGCTGGCGGTTGGTCTATCGTCTCTGGGTTATATGCGACCGCGCCCCGCCAATCCGACGATGAACGGAACTGATCATCGGATACGTAATTCCGGGGCTGACGCAAAGCGGCGGAATTCGGAATCCTTTTTGCGGCCATGGATTCGGTGTTCAGTGCGCGCCGCCCCCCCCCACCCAAGAATGACAGCCCTTGATACGGTTCCCGCCCTCTTTCGCGCTTTTAAAAATGCGATATGCTCAATGCAGAGCGAAAAGCTGAACAATATAGGGGGGATCATGGTCCAGATAGCGGACAATGAAGAAGAAGATCAGGCGATCCTCGAGATCAAACGATATGAGAACGAAGTCGCCACCGATCCACAGGGCTTCAAGCGTAAGGTCGTTCGGATGGCGATGCTCGGCTATTGGGCGCCGATCATCATTCTCGCGCTTTTCGCAGTAGCAGTCGCCGGAGGCTATTTGCTATTGGAAGCCCTTGGCGCGCAGAGGAATGCGCGCGTTGCTCTCCTCGGCGCATTAGCATTGGTTGGCGGCATCGTCTTGAAGTCGATGCACTCGAAATTTCCGCCGCCGGCCGGCGTCAAACTTGAACCCCGTGATGCTCCGAAACTATTTGCAGAAATTGTAAGAACTCGAGATGCGCTCAGCGGACCCAAGATCGACGAAGTCTGGATTGATTCAGATTCAGAGATCTCAATCGCTCAACAACCTCGTTTTGGAATTCTGGGCGGATCGACAACACGACTGACGATCGGCTTGACATTTCTTCACGCTCTGAATCCGCGCCAATTCAGCGCAGTTCTGCTGCGCGAATACGCCAAGATTTCGGGCGAGATCGGGAAGAACGACGCCTCGCTCAATCGAACCTATCAGATGTGGAGCAGAATTACGGACCAGGCTGTTGTTGACGGGTCGCCGCTATTTGATCCCTTCCTTCAGTTTGCAAACTGGTATCAGCCGAAGCTGGAAGCAATGAGCTTTCCCCTGCGTAGGGAACAAGAATTCGCGGCAGACAGGATTTCGGCCAGGATTTCCGGCGAATCAAAGCTCGCCGCCGCGCTCGTCCAATACGGCGCTGCCAGATACTGCCTTTCTGAAGATTTCTGGCCGGGCGTCTGGAAACGGCCGATCGATTCCGACATTGAAGACTTTTCACCCTATGAGGAAATTTCTGCCGCGTTAGCGGCGGCTCATCGCTCCCCTCGCGCAACGGTGTGGCGGCATCTCGCCTTGGCGGAGAGGCCGGATTACGCTGATAGTCGTCCCTCGATCGCCGACAGGATCGCTTCACTAGGCGTTGCTCCGCCGGATCTTTCACCTATTGAGGAGAGCGCAGCCGTCTTGCTCGGTGACACTGCGCATCAGACCGCAGCCTTCTTCAACGCTCAGTGGCGCGAGATGTCCGCTGCCGGCTGGAAGGCCGCAGGACAAAAAGGGCGCAGCGCACTAAGGCGGCTGGACGAACTTGACGGGAAAGGGGGCGCGGCGACGCTCAGCGAAGCGTTGGAACGTGCCGAGATCGCGTCTGAATTTATCTCCAATGAGGAGGGCGCGCGCCGTTACGCCGACGCGACACGGCAGCATCCTTCATCAGCAAATGCATGGCTGGGTTTTGGCTGTTCGCTGGTAAAGACTGCAGACCGCCAAGGGCTCGCCGCGTTGGATCGAGCCGCCGAAGTCGATCCCTCCCGCATTCTGGATTGCGCGCAATCCGCTTACCGGCTGCTGATCTCGCTCGGCGACGACAAAGCCGCCGGGGAGAAACTTCAGCAAATAGAGGGGTTCAAACGCACCTTTGGGCCGGCCTTGTCGAAACTGAACTCATTATACAAGAAGGACCGGACGGAATCGCACAATCTCTCGCCATCAGAAATAAAGCAACTTCAGAGCGCGTTGCGGTGTATCGTCGGTCTTAAGTCAGCCAGCCTTGTTCGGAAGTCCGCGCAGCAGATTCAAAATCTACGTGTCTATCATCTTATTTTGACGCCGAACGATGCACGTAATTTTGACTATGACGGAGCCGCGCGAACGGTCCGCGATGCGAAATTTCCCGGCGCCTTGAATACGCACTTCGCCGTTGAAGGTAAATTCTGGATGGCGGCGGCGTTTGAATCCGCGAGTATTCAGTTCTGAACTTGTTCCGCCAGCAATTCCACGACGCGCTTGCGCGCTTCGGGAAGTTCCTTGTTGGCCAAGTGCAAGATGCGCGTTTCGATGAAGTGGCCGGTCGTCGTCAGCGCGTCGAGCGCGTCGGCGCGCGTCGCATCGGCGCCTGAATCGCGCAGGAACGCCGGCAGCGGCAGCATCCGGTCCTTGTAGGGCTCACCCGCCTCCGCCGACACCGCCGACGCCGATTTCGGCGACACATAAATAAGGTTCTCCCGCGCGCCCGTCGCCGCGCAGCGGTCAAGCGTCAGCCCGAAACCAAGCTCGGCGAGCAGCCCCAATTCCCACCGCGCCATCAGCGCCGGCCAGATATCCGGATCTCCCAGATGATCGAGCAGGATGCGCATCGTGTGATAAGCGCGTCCATGCGCTTCGCGCTCGGGGAGCGTCGCGGCGGCGAGCGCGCAGGCGGCCGTCAGCCCGGCGAGTGACAGGCGATCCTGCATCAGTTCGCCGGCGCGCGCATGGGTCAGTTCTAGCGTGAAAAACCCGAGGCTCTCATCGAGGCGGCCTTTCCAGTGCGCCCTGACGCCATTGCCGGGTTGCAGCACCGGACGCTGCGTGCGCCCCTGACCGCCATAGACGAGGCCCGCCCATTTCCCGTGATGCGGCGTGAAAATTTCCGCGACAGCCGCCGTCTCGCCATGCGCGCGCGCCGAGAGAATGATGCCGTCGTCGGTGAATTCCATCGCGCCAGCGCTTAGCTGAATTCAACCGTCATCGCATCGATATGACGGATCGCCGCCGCGCCCTTGATCGTCGGCGGCTTGCCGATCATTGCTATGTTCGGCGCGAGGCGCGCGATCGTCGCGATCGATTCTTCCATCTCGGCGCGCGCAAGCGCTTCGCCGAGGCATCGATGCGAGCCGCCGCCGAAGGCGATGTTCCAGCGCGGAATTCCCTCGCGGCGAATGTCGAACCGGTCGGGATCGGGGTAGACATCAGGATCGCGCAGGCCCGACAACACCGACATCGAGACGACCCGGCCTTCCGGAATGACGACGCCCTCGATTTCAAGCTCGCGCAAGGTGAAGCGCGGCACCGATCCGACCGGCGGATCGTAGCGCAAGCCCTCCTCGACCGCCGCCTTTTTCCATTTGTCCGGGTCCTCGCAGACAAGCGCCCATTGATCTTGATGCTGCAACAATTGCGACAGCACCGAGGCCGTGCCGGTTCTCGTCGTGTCGGCGCCCGCAAGAATAACGCCCGCCATCTGCATCCGGATTTCGTTCTCGGTCAGATCGCCGGCGGAGGCGGTCGCCCGCGCATAAGAGGTCAGGAAATCGTCGCGCGGCGCGGCGCGGCGGTCGTTCAGCAATTCTTCGACATAGGCGCCCAGCGCGGCGACCCCGGCGTCGATTTCGGGAAGCTCGTCATTTTGAAAGAACCCGATGCCGCGCGCGGCGGCGGCGACCCATTTCGAAAACTTCTCCCAATCGCTAGGCGGCGCGCCGATGATTTCGGCGATAATGCGCGCGGGGATGGCGCGGGAAAATGCGTCGAGAAAATTAACCGGGCCCTTGCCGCGATGGGCTTCGATCACCTCGCCCGCGATCTCGCGGACGCGCGGGCGCACGCCGTCCATCAGCTTGTAGGCAAAGGTGCGCACCATCGGCGCGCGGCGGCGTTTGTGGACGTCGCCATTCGCGAACAGCATGACGTCGCGATAAAATTCGTAGAGCGGGCCGGATGAAATGCCGCGCAGCATCATGCCTTCAAGCTCGAACTGGCGCGTGTTGGCGTTGTCGAGCAGCATGTCCATGTAACGATGCTTCAAGACGACGAAGACGCCGATATCGGTGATGGCGACAGGGCACTGCTCGCGCAGCGACTTGTAATAGGCGTGCGGCGTCTCATAGGAGATTGAGGAATCAATCTTGACGGGTTCCCTGGCGGCGTTTTGGCTGACGGCGGACATGTTTCGTCTCCATTTTCCGGAGAGTTTCTCACAGCCCGGCGCGCACCTCAATCGACGATATCGAGGCCCATTTCGCGATAGCGCGCGGCTTCTTCCGTCCAGCCTTCGCGGACATTGACGGTGAGGAACAGATGCGCCGGCTCGCCGAATATCTCGGAAAGCTCCTTGCGCGAGGCCTCCCCGATCGCCTTCAGCGTCTGGCCGCCCTTGCCGAGCACGATCGGCCGGTGGCCTTCGCGGCTGACATAGATCGTCTGTTCGATCCTCAGCTCGCCCTTTTTGGTGCGCGTCCACGACGTCGTCTCGACGGTCGACTCATAGGGCAATTCCTGATGCAGCCGCTTGAAGACTTTCTCGCGCGTCACTTCCGCCGCCATCAACCGGTCGGAAATGTCCGAGAGCTGATCTTCCGGATACATCCACGGGCCTTCGGTCGCGCGCGCAGCGAGATAGGCGCGCAAGTCCTTCACCCCGTCGCCGTTTTCCGCCGAGAGAAGGAACGTCTCCTCGAAGACGCCCTCGGCGCCCATGTCGGCGATCAGCTTTAAAAGGTTCGGCCGCGCCACCTTGTCGATCTTGTTGAGAACGAGCACGGCTTTCTTTTCGCGCCGCTTCAATTCGCCGATGATCATTTCGGTGTCGGCGGTCGACTTCGAAGGGCTGCCCAGCTCCGCCGCGGCATCGACAACGAGGACGATCGCGTCGGCCCCTTCAAGACCTTCCCAGGCGGCGGCGACCATCGCCCGGTCGAGCCGTCGGCGCGGCGAGAAAATGCCGGGCGTGTCGGTGAACACCAGCTGCGCGTCGTCAATGACCGCGATGCCGCGGATGCGCGCGCGCGTCGTCTGCACTTTCTGGGTGACGATCGAGACTTTGACCCCGACCAGCGCGTTGACCAGCGTCGACTTGCCCGCATTGGGAGCGCCGATGACGGCGATGAAGGCGGAACGCTTTGTCATTTGGAGCCCGTCATCCCGGATGCGCTGCAGCATGCAATGCTGCTGCGCTGATCCGGGATATCTTCGACCGGACGCGATCCTGTGTCTGCAACGCACCGCTGCGCGCTGCGTTGCGCACGGGATGACGAGTGCATTGCGTTACTATTCATCTTCCACCCAGACCTTTTCGCGCACGAGAAACGCCGCCGCCGCCGCCATTTGCGCCGCGCGTTTCGACTGGCCTTCGCCGCGCACCCCGTCGAAGCCCGGCACGTTCACGTCGATCGTGAAGGCCGGGGCGTGGGCGGGCCCTTCCGCATTCACGGTTTCGTATTTGGGCGGACCGAGGCCGCGTTCCTGGCTCCATTCCTGAAGCGTCGTCTTGGCGTCGCGATGGCGCTTCGACAGCGTTTCGAGATTGGGCGTCCAGTAAAGGTCATAGGCCTTCTTCGCCGCCTCGAGGCCGCCGTCGATGTAAAGCGCGCCCAAAAGCGCCTCGCAGGCGTCGCCGAGGATCGCCTTTTTCCGCCGCCCGCCGGATTCTTCTTCCTGCGCCGACATCTTGATCAGCCCGTCGATACCGAACGCGAGCGCCGCCTTGGCGCAGGTCTCCTTGCGGACGAGGGCGTTGAAGCGCGGGGCGAGATCGCCTTCGCGCATTTTCGGATATTTCCGCCACAGCGCTTCCGCCGTTATCAGGCCGAGCACCCGATCGCCAAGGAATTCAAGGCGTTCAAGATCGCCGATCTTCGACGTCGCCGCGAGCGATGAATGAGTAAGGGCGCGCTTCAACAAGCTGAGATCGGCGAATTTATGGCCGATTCTTTCCTGCAGAGCGGCAAGGCCTTTGGCGCTCATTATACCTTTTCAAAGATTCGAGAGTAGCGGATGGCGAACGGCCATTTCCATACCTGCCAGAACGCGGCGCGATCGCCGTCGACCGAGAAGAAGATGCGCTCGGCCCTGCCGACAATATCGTCGAGCGCGACATAGCCGACCTGGGTTTCGACGCGGCTGTCCTGGCTCTGGTCGCGATTGTCTCCCATCATGAAATAATGACCGGCGGGCACGCGGTACGGTCCGACGAAATCGAGATTGCCCTCGTCGCCGTGGCATTCCTGAACGACATAGGAGACGCCGTTCGGCAGCGTCTCGCGGTAGCGCGGCGCCTGCGTGTGCTTGAAATGATCGCAGTCCGTTTCGAACATGCCGATGAATTCTTTCTCCACCGGCTCGCCATTAATATGAAGATGTCCGGCGATCATCCTGATCTCATCGCCCGGCAGGCCGATCACGCGCTTGATGTAATCCTTGTTGCCGTCCTTGCGCGCCTTGAAGACGACAACGTCTCCGCGCGCGGGACCGTGGCTCGACAGGAAGCGGCCATGCAGATTCATGCGCGTGAACGGATAGACGAGCGAGGCGCGCGAATAGCCATAGGTCGGCTTAGAGACGAACAGGAAGTCGCCGACCTCCAGCGTCGGCTTCATCGAGCCGGACGGGATGTTGAACGGCTGGAAGATCACGATCCGCAAAACGAGCGCGATCGCCACCGCGTAGAATACTGTCTTGGCCAGGTCCCACGCCTCTTCGGCGGCGGACATTTCCGGCTTCGCCGCGGCCTCGGTCTTCTTCTCGCCGCCGTCCGCGCCGAACTTGAATCCGCCGATCTTGAAATCAAACGCCATTGGACTGTCGAACCCCTGCTTTTTGGCGGCCTGCTCTTATGCCGGGCCTTGCGCCGCCGGCCGAGCGTAGATGATGACGATAGCCTGGGCCAAGGGGAACTCGTCCGTAATGGTCAGGTGGATGTCGGCGATGTGGCCCGGCGGGGTGATTTCTTCAAGCCTTTTCGCCGCTCCGCCGGTCAAAAGCAGGGTCGGCTTACCCCCGGGGAGGTTCACAACCCCCATATCCCGCCAAAAGACCCCCCGCGAGAGGCCGGTCCCCAGCGCCTTGGCGCAGGCCTCCTTGGCCGCGAATCGCTTGGCGTAGGAGGCCGCCCTCATCCTCCGGCCATCCGATTTGGCCTGCTCGACCTCGGTGAAGACGCGTTGGGTGAACCGCCCGCCGTGCTTTTCGAGGGTTTTCTCGATCCGCCTTATGTCGATCAGGTCGTTGCCGATGCCGATGATCATGGGGTCAGCCGATCTGCGACATCGGTCCGCGGCGCGGCGCGCCGCCGAAATAGCTGGTCGCGGTCGGCCTCAGGCCGATCTCCGCCAGCTTGGCGCGCTGCTCGGGCGGCGGCGTTCTGCTGAGCGCGTCCGCCCATTCGGCGGTCAGCCGCATGGCGGGATGGGCCTCGGCGCGCGCCAGCAAGGCGCAGACCTTCGGCCAGCGCGCGGCGTCCGGCGTCCAGCGCGCATACATCATCATCTTGAACATCACCGCGACCGAAATGTCGGCAAGACCGAAAGGCCCGCACAGGAACCCCTCCTCCGACGTCACGCTTTCGAGATAGTCCATCACCTCGACGACTTCGGTCGCGAGCAGCGTCTTGTGCGCTTCCAGATCGCGCGTCGCGCCGAAAAATGCCGGCGCCAGGACCATTTTGCCGAACCCCTTCCAGACGAACACATCGCCCATCCGGCTGTCGGCGTATTCCTCAAACCAGCGCGCCTTCGCGCGCGCCGCCGCAGTCGCCGGCAGGATCGAGGGAAACGGATAGGTCTCTTCGAGATATTGCGCGATGACCGAGGAGTCGTTGATGATCATATCCCCGTCGATCAGCACCGGAATGCGCCGCAGCGGCGAAATTTTGGCAAATTCGTCATCGCCGAAAAACGGCACGATCGGATCGATCTCGAACGGAATTCCCTTGATCGTCAGGACGACGAGAATTTTCCGCACATAGGGAGAAACGGTGTTTCCGATGATGGTGATCACTCAGTAAAGCCCTCCCGTGCGCGCGTCGGCGATCAGCTTTTTCATTTCCTTGACGCTCTCGGCGAGGCCCATGAAGACCGCCTCGCCGACGAGGAAATGGCCGATGTTCAATTCGGCGAGTTCCGGGATCGCCGCGACCGGCTGCACATTGTGAAAGGTGAGGCCGTGGCCGGCGTGGACTTCAAGGCCGAGCGACGCGGCGAAGGCCGCCGCTTTTCGCACCAGTTCCAGCTCATGCTTGATCCGCGAATTCGTCGTCGCCGCGCAGGCTTCATGATAGGCGCCGGTGTGAATTTCGATGACCGGCGCGCCGACGCGTCTTGCCGCCTCGATCTGGCGCGGATCGGGATCGACGAAAAGCGAGACGCGGATGCCGTGATCTGAAAGGCTCGCGACCAGCGGCGCGATGAAATTCCCCTGCCCCGCGACGTCGAGCCCGCCTTCGGTCGTCTTCTCCTCGCGGTTTTCGGGAACGATGCAGCAGGCGTGCGGCCTGATCTCGATCGCCAGCATCTGCATTTCGGCGGTCGCCGCCATTTCGAAATTCAACGGCAGCGGAATTTCGTCTTTCAGCCGGCGCATGTCGTCGTCGCGAATGTGCCGCCGGTCGCCTCTCAAATGCGCGGTGATCCCGTCGGCGCCGGCGCTCATCGCAAGCTCAGCGGCCTTGACCGGATCTGGATGATCGCCGCCGCGCGCGTTCCGGATCGTCGCGACATGGTCGATATTGACGCCGAGGCGAAGGTGCTTTGAAGCGCTCATGCCGACTGGCTCACCCCCCGGCTGCCCGGCTTCACCGCCGGAATGTTCGCCAGATGCGTCGGCAACTTATCCGCCGGCCAGGCTTCGACATTCAATGCCGCGAGCGGCACGAGCGGCACGTCGAATTCCGCCTTGCCGCCGGAGCGGTCGATGAGACAGGCGAGCGCGACAACATCGCCGCCGGCTTTCCGGACCGCGTCGACGCACTCGCGCGCCGACAGGCCCGTCGAGACGATATCCTCAACGATCAGCACCTTCGCGCCTTTGGGAACCGCAAAGCCGCGGCGCAGCCGGAATTCGCCATCGACCCGCTCGGTGAACATGAAGGGGACCTTCAGCCAGCGCGCCGTTTCATAGCCGTATATGATCGCGCCCATCGCCGGCGAGATCACATAATCGATCGCGCCCGCAACGCCGGCGCGCGCTTTTTCGGCGAGCGCCTTGCAGAGCCGTTCCGTCCGGCCCGGATACATCGAAACGATCGACTTGTTTAAATAAGTGTCGCTATGAAGCCCCGAGGACAGCACGAAATGCCCGCGCATCAGCGCGCCCGCCTCCTCGAATTCCTTCAGCACGTCAGCGGTCTTCATCCTTCGGCCTTTCATTGCGTTCAGCGGACAATACATTGGCGGAGGCTCTGATGCCGGCGAGCATCTGTTCGAGCTGGCGGATATCCCGGACGACGACATCGATGAAAAGTTCGACGAATTCCGGCGATTTATTTTCAAGCCTGATATTGGCGATCGACACATTATAGCGCGCGATGATGCCGGCGATTTCCGACAGCACGCCGATCTCGTTCCGGACCGTCACCACCACTTTAGCGTAGGCGATGTGGTTGTCCTTGTCGCGCCATTTAAGGTCGACCCACTGCCCTTGCGCGGCGCCTTCCTTGACGAGCGCCGCGCAGTCGATCGCGTGCACGGCGACGCTTTCTCCGTCGACGACGCCGATGATGCGCTCGCCCGGAATGGCGGAGCAGCACCTCGCCATAATGACGGTCTTGCGCGGCGGCAGGCCCTCGATCGCCAGCCTTGGCCGGAACGCATACATGCCGGCCGCGCGAATCTCGCCCTCAACCTCATGCGAGACGCCGGGATAAACCGCTTCGACAAGTTCATTCACGGATAGATCGCCGCGCCCGACCCGCGCGAAGACGTCATCGACGGTCTTCTCGCCGAGTTTTTTCAGCGCCGCGCCGATCGCTTTGGGCGACAGCTCAAGCTGCGCGCCCTGAAAAACGCTCTCGGCCATCGCGCGCCCAAGCTCCAGGTGCTCTGCATACTGCATTTTCTTCACCCGCCGGCGGATGGCGGAGCGCGCGCGGCCGGTGATCGCCATGCCTTCCCAGCCGGGCGGCACGGTCGCCTTCTCCGAGCGGAGCACCAGCACCACGTCGCCGTTTTTCAGCGGCGTGCGCAGGGGTTTGGAGACGCCGTTGACCTTGACGCCAATGCAGGTGTCGCCGACATCGGTGTGAACGGCGTAGGCGAAATCGAGCGCGGTCGCCCCCTTCGGCAGGGCGATGACGCGCCCTTTGGGCGTGAAGCAGAAAACCTGATCCTGAAACAGTTCGAGCTTGACGTAGCGCAGCGCTTCTTCGGGGTCTTCGCCCTGCTGGAACATTTCAACCAGCCGGCGCGGCGTCTCATAAGGGTCGAATTGACCCGGCGCGACAATGACGACCGAGGAGCCGTCGGCGCCTTTGCGTGCGCCCTTGTCCTTGTACTGCCAGTGCGCGGCGACGCCGCGTTCGGCGGTCTCGTGCATTTCGCGCGTCCTGATCTGGATTTCGATCCGCTGGCGCCCGCCGTCCGGTCGCGGCGGACCGATCACCGCCGTATGAATCGAGCGGTAATTGTTCGGCTTCGGCGCCGAGATGTAATCGTCGAATTCCGACGGGATCATCCGCCAAGATGAATGAATGACGCCCAGCGCGCGATAACAGTCGTCGACAGTCTCCACGATGACGCGGAAGGCGTAAATGTCCGCCAGCTCGTCAAACGAGACGTTCTTCGTCGACATCTTGCGCCAAATCGAGTAGGCGCGTTTCTCCCGGCTGTGGACCTCCGCCGCAATACCGGCATCGTCGAGTTTCTTGCGCAAATCCTGGGCGAGCGAGACGACGCCCGAACCGATCGTGCGCTGCAGGTCGTCAAGGCGCTTTGAAATCGTCTCGAAGGCTTGCGGGCTCAGCTCCTGAAAGGCGATGTCCTCCAGCTCGTCGCGAAATCGCTGGACGCCGATGCGCCCGGCAAGCGGCGCGTAGATCTCCATCGTCTCCAGCGCCACCTTGCGGCGCTTCTCCGCATCCTTGACGAAATGAAGCGTGCGCATGTTATGCAGCCGGTCCGCCAGCTTGACGAGCAGCACGCGGACATCGTCCGCCATCGCGACGACAAGCTTGCGGAAATTTTCCGCCTGCTTGGAGGCTTCCGATTTCAGCTCGATCTGGGACAGTTTGGTGACGCCGTCGACGAGATTTGCGATCTCGCCGCCGAAGCGTTTGCTGATCTCCTCGACCGTCACATCGGTGTCTTCGACGACATCGTGCAAAAGCGCTGTCGCGACTGTTGCGGGATCCGCTTTCAGATCGGTCAGGATCGCCGCGACCGCGAGCGGATGCACGAAATAGGGGTCGCCTGATTTGCGAGTCTGCCCGCCATGCGCCTTCATCGAAAAAACATAGGCGCGGTTCAGCAGGGGCTCGTTGACATGCGGATCATAGGCGCGAACGCGGTCGACTAGCTCGTGCTGGCGGATCAGGTGACCGGTCGCCGCCTTCGCCGTCTCTTTTGCGTGCTGAGAAGCCGTTTCTTTTGCAGCCGGGCCTTTTGGTCCGCTAGCGTCAGCTTTCTTCGCGCGGAGGCTTTCTGATGAATCCGCTTGCGCAACAGCCTCATTCTTGTTCGGCGCATCGTTCGTCCTTTCAGACGCGGCTGCGTCCCCAGTCGGCGTCGCGCCGCCGCGATCAGCCCCTTTGAGCCTGGTCTCGCGCCCGTCTTCGGCCATTGCGGCTAACGCGCCTCTCGATGCTGGCCCCCGCGCAACAGCGCGCACAGGCGATAGCGCTATTATCGCAGGCCGGAATCGGCGATCAACAAGATTCCCGGAATTAACGGGGACTAGCCAGAGATCAGCCCTTGGGGAGAGATTGCGGCGTCGTCATGCCGGCCGCCTTGATCTGCTGCAGGAACTCGTCCTGGCTGGTGCGGTCGAATTCCGGCGTGTCGGCTTTTTCCATGACCGCATCGCCGCCGGCGTCCTCCTCGACGTTGAACTGCTTTTGCAGCGACGCCACGAGGTCTTCACGCAGGTCTTCCGGCAACATCCCGCCATCGGCGATTTCGCGCAGCGCCACGACCGGGTTCTTGTCGCGGTCGCGATCGACCGTCAGCGGCGCGCCCGACGACAGCACCCTTGCCCGATGCGCGGCGAGAAGCACGAGGTCGAACCGGTTCGGCACCTGTTCTACGCAATCTTCGACGGTGACGCGGGCCATTCTAGTCTCCTGAAACGGGGGCAAAACGCACGGGCGGCCGCCCTGCGGTCGGCAGGCCGGCGGAGGGTGGGCAGATAGCCCCCTTCTTCAGGGATTACAACCTTTACCGGTGAAAATCGCCTGGCGGACCGATCGGCGTCGCCGTCACCCGCCCGAGGGCCGCCAGCATCTGGCGGGGGGTCGACCCGGTCGCCGGGGAGGTCCAGTCCGGGGCGATATCGCACAGGGGCGCCAAAACGAAATCGCGCATCTCGATGCCGGGATGGGGAAGCGCCGGACTTCGCCCGGTCAGCCGGCCATAGGCCAAAAGGTCGAGATCGAGAGTCCGGGGAGCGTTTTTCCGGTTGCGACGGCGGCCGAAAGCATCTTCGACCTGGTGCAGGGCCG
>Ga0155549_1076_pt1 | contig 22208 bp, 22 predicted proteins | sample RifCSPhighO2_12_FD_107206 | JGI IMG/M metagenome (GOLD analysis project Ga0155549, IMG submission 107206) | Alphaproteobacteria bacterium RIFCSPHIGHO2_12_FULL_63_12
TGCCGGGCGCCCCGACGGAGGTCGAACGGCTCGCCGACGGCTCCGTCCGCATGACCGCCCAGTTCCGCGCCTCCAATCCGCGCGGCGAAAGCTGGACCCGCCGCTTCGTTTGCGAGGCGGACGATCAGGGCGTCAGGTTCCTCCAGGTCGACTAGACCGCTTCGCCCTGCTAGAAGCGCCTTTATGGCGCTGACAGCGATATTCCGAATTATGCAGGCGGGCCCCCGAATTCGAGACCCTCGAATTATGGGCCCGCACCGCGTTTCCCGCGTCGCTTCGGCTTGACGCGGCGCCCGGCTGCGGGTTTCTCCTCCTCGCCTCCTTATCGTTTTTGGCAACCCATTCGAGAAAGATTGACCGATGCCCCCTGCATCGAAAAATGACGCCGCGCCCGGTTCGGCGTCCCGCGACTATAAAACGACCCTGTTCCTTCCTGAGACCGAATTTCCGATGCGCGCCGGCCTTCCCAAGGTCGAGCCGGAATTCCTCAAAGCGTGGGAAGCGGCCGACCTCTACGGGCAGCTGCGCAAAGCGTCGGCCGGACGGACGAAATACGTCCTGCATGACGGACCGCCTTACGCCAACGGCCATCTCCATATGGGCCACGCCTTCAACAAGATCCTGAAGGATCTCGTCGTCCGCTCGCGCCAGATGATGGGCTTTGATTCAAATTACGTCCCCGGCTGGGACTGCCACGGCCTGCCGATCGAATGGAAGGTCGAGGAGGATTTCCGGGCGAACAACCGGACCAAGCGCGACGTGCCGAAAGCGGAATTTCGCGCCGCCTGCCGCGCCTACGCCGAGCGCTGGGTCGCGATCCAGCGCGAAGAGTTCAAACGCTATGGCGGCGTCGGCGACTGGGATCATCCGTACACGACGATGGCCTTCGAGGCGGAAGCATCGATCGTCGCCGAGTTCCTGAAATTCGTCGACAAGGGCCTCGTCTATCGCGGCTCGAAACCGGTGATGTGGTCGCCGGTCGAACAGACCGCGCTCGCCGAAGCCGAGATCGAATATCACGACCATACGTCGACGACGATCTGGGTGAAGTTTCCGATTAAGAGTGCACAAGACGTTCCCGGTGCGCGCGACTTACCACTAAATCAACTTCTCTCCGCCTCTGTGGTAATCTGGACGACGACGCCGTGGACGATCCCCGGCAACCGGGCGATCTGCTTCGGGCCGAAAATCTCATATGGCCTTTACGAAGTAACCGCGATGGAGAAAGTCGTCGATCCCAAAACCGGCGCGGCGCTGACGCCGTGGACGAAAATCGGCGAAAGGCTGATCGTCGCCGACAAGCTGTGGGAAAATGTCAAGGCTGCGGCAAAGATCTCTGGCGCGGATCGAATTGCATCAGTAAATCCTACGCAAATATGGCGCTGCGAGCATCCGCTTAAAGGCTTCCACGGCGGCTACGAATTCGACGTGCCGCTCCTCGCCGGCGATCACGTCACTGACGATGACGGCACGGGCTTCGTGCACACCGCGCCCGGCCACGGACAGGAAGACTATATCGCCTACGTCTCGGCCTTCGGCACGCATGCCGACATTCCGCACACGGTCGATGAGTACGGCGCCTTCACCGGCGACGCGCCGGGCTTTGAAGGAAAGAAAGTCCTCGTTCTTGAGGGCAAAAAAGCGGGCGAAGACGGCGACGCCAACAAATCGGTGATCGAGGCGCTGATCGAAAAAGGCGCGCTTCTGGCGCGCGGGCGGCTGAAGCACTCCTATCCGCATAGCTGGCGCTCCAAGGCGCCGGTCATATTCCGCAACACGCCGCAATGGTTCATCGGCCTCGACCGGAAGAAGCCGGACGGCCGCACGCTGCGCGAGGACGCGCTCGCCGCGATCGACGCGACGACTTTCACGCCGGCGGCGGGCAAAAATCGCCTGCGCGCCATGATCGAAGGGCGCCCCGACTGGTTGGTCTCGCGCCAGCGCGCCTGGGGCGTGCCGATCGCGATTTTCGTCCACAAGGAAACCGGCGCGATCCTCAACGATCCCCTGGTCAACGCGCGAATCGTCGAAGCGGTGAAGGCGCGCGGCGCCGACGCCTGGTTCGACACGCCCTCGCAAGTCTTTCTCGGCTCGGCCGGGTCCGACAACGAATATGAAAAGATCGAGGACATTCTCGACGTCTGGTTCGATTCAGGCTCGACCCATTCCTTCGTGCTCGAAGGCCGCAAGGACCTCAAATGGCCGGCCGATCTTTATCTTGAAGGCTCCGACCAGCATCGCGGCTGGTTTCATTCCTCGCTGCTGGAAAGCTGCGGCACCAGAGGCCGCGCGCCCTATGACGGCGTTTTGACCCACGGCTTCGTCCTCGACGAAGAAGGGCGCAAGATGTCGAAGTCCTTAGGGAACGTCGTCGATCCCGCCGACATCATGAAGGAATACGGCGCCGACATCTTGCGCATCTGGGTCGCAAGCTCCGACTATGCCGACGATCTCCGCATCGGCAAGGAGATCATCGGCTCGTCGGTCGACGCCTATCGCAAGGTCCGCAACACGGTGCGCTATCTTCTCGGCGCGCTCGCCGGCTTTGACGAGGCGGAAAGGCTTCCGGCGGAAAAAATGCCGGCGCTCGAACGCTACATGCTGCATCTTGTCGCCGGCCTCGACGCCGAGGTGCGCGCTGGATACGAGGCGTTCGACTTCAAGGGCGTCTGGCGCAAGGTGTTCGACTTCATGACGCTCGATCTGTCGGCGTTTTATCTCGATATCCGCAAGGACAGCCTCTATTGCGATCCTCCGGATGCGGAGCGACGGCGCGCCGCAAGGACGGTGATGGATATCCTCTTCGACCGCCTGACGGCGTGGATCGCGCCGATCCTCGTTTTCACCATGGAAGAAGCGTGGGGCCATCGCCACGGCGCGGGCGTCGGCTCGGTGCATCTGCGGCAGCTCCCGCCGCCGCAGGCCGGCTGGCGCGACGAAGCGCTGGCGGCGCGCTGGGACTCGCTGCGGTCGATCCGCCGCGTCGTCACCGGCGCGCTCGAAGTCGAGCGCCGCGAAAAGCGCATCGGCTCCAGCCTTGAAGCCTCGCCGACGCTGTATCTTGCGGACGACGCGCTCCTCGCCGCGATCAGCCACGTCGATCTCGCTGAATTGTTCATTTCGTCGGAGGTCGCGGTTGAAAAAGGCGAGGGGCCGGCGACCGCCTTTCGCCTCAGCGAGACGCCGGGCGTCGCCGTCGTCGCCGCCGTCGGCGGACGCAAGAAATGCCAGCGTTGCTGGCGGTACACGGACGATGTCGGTGCGAAGGCGGACCATCCCGACGCCTGCGGACGCTGCGCCGACGCGGTCGACCGGCAATCGGGTGAGGTCGCGTGATCCCGCCGAGCGAAGTTCTGAAGGAGCGGGCGTTCGCGTGGTTCGCCGAGGCGCGCGCCAATCCGCTTTTCCGGTTCGGCCTGATTGGCGCCGCCGCCGTCGCCATCCTCGATCAGGCGACGAAATTCTGGATCGTCAATATCGTCGAATTGCCGGTGCATCGCCGGATCGAGATTTCGTCGATTTTCGATCTCACTTATGTGCAAAACCGCGGCGCCAGCTTCGGGATGCTCGCGGGCGGGCTCGGCTCACGGGTGCTGCTGTCCTCGATTTCAATCGCGATCGCCGCGGTCATGATCGTCTGGCTCGGGCGGCTGAAGCGCGGTTTTGCGGCGGCGGGGGCCTCGCTCATCATCGGCGGCGCGATCGGCAATCTCTATGACCGGGTCCGCTACGGCTATGTCGTCGATTTCCTCGATTTTTCGGGGCTGATGTTTCCCTGGGTCTTCAACGTCGCGGACACCGCCATCAATGTCGGCTTCGCCTGCCTTATTCTTGACGCGCTCCTCCACAAGGATGGGAAATCGCCGAAATAGGCGGCTTTGCGCTCGGCCGCGGCGGCGGCTATAGAACAGCCGGAAATCAGACGGAGCAGTCGCGTCATGGCAAGAGCAGGATTAATTCGGACAGGACTGGCGCTCGCGGTCGCGGCGTCAGCGCTCAGCGGTTGCGCCGGCATGGGCAAGGCGCTCGGCGGCGGCAAGAACCCGCCGGACGAATTTGCGATCGCCACCAAGGCGCCGCTGGTCGTCCCGCCCGATTATGCGCTGCGCCCCCCCAAACCCGGCGAGACCCGGCCGCAGGAATTGTCGCCCTCCGAGCGCGCCAGACAGGTGCTGCTTGGCGATGTCTCCTCGGCGCCGCCGACTTCGGGCGAGCAGATGCTGCTGCAAGGCGCCGGGGCGACCGTCGCCGACCCGAACATCCGGTCGATCCTCGCGGCGGAAAATGGCGGCCGCGATGAAAAGGATCGCAGCTTCGCCAATCAGCTGATGTTCTGGAAATTCGTCGACGGCAAAGTCGACGACACGGCGGCGCCGCTCAAAGTCGATGATCCGGCGGCCTGGCACGCGGAACGCAAGAGGGCGATCGAAAATGTCACCGGCGAAGGCGCCAAGGTCGTCATCAAGAATGACGACGCGCTGGCGCTGCCGGGCGTGTACTGACAAGGTGCGCACGCTGTCCGTCCTGTCGGCGGGCCTTTTGACGCTCGGCGCCTGCGCCTCGCTTTCAATCGTCGACAAGGCGCCGGACCGAAAAACCGTCTCGGACATTCTCGTCAAGGCGCTCGCCTGCCGGGACAAGCCGGGCGAAGAGCCCTGCGATGCGGCGTTGCAGCCGGCGGAAGTCCTCCTTGCCGCGCTCGACTGCACCCCCTTGCCGCTTCGCTCCGGCTTTCGCGAAGCCGCGCATGCGCGCTGCGAATGGACGGGCGATCTCATCCGCGTCAACGGCGCGCGCGAGGCTCTAGCTGTTATCGCCGGCGATTTTTCCCTGGTCGATCTGACGCCGGGCTCCTACCGGCCGACGCGGGAATGGTCGCTCGGCGTGCTGGAACAATAGCGCCTCTCGCCGCCCGCGGCCCTGACTTTCCGTCGCCGCCGGGCCATAGTGGCGCATGTCGAATCGTCCTGTCCGCCAATCTTCCATTGCCGCCCCGATCATCCGGCGCTTGCCGGCGGACGCGGTCAACCGGATCGCCGCCGGCGAGGTGATCGAGCGGCCGGCCGCGGCGCTGAAAGAACTGGTCGAGAACTCGATCGACGCCGGCGCGCGGCGGATCGGCATTGCGCTCGTTGAGGGCGGCAGGACGGAAATCGCGGTTGAAGACGACGGCTGCGGCATGGGCGCCGACGATCTCCTGCTCGCGATCGAACGCCACGCCACGTCGAAGCTCGCCCCGGGCGAGCGCGGCGACTACGATCTGACGGCGATTTCAACGCTCGGCTTTCGCGGGGAAGCGCTGCCGTCGATCGGCGCCGTTGCGCGCCTCGATATCGCCTCGCGCCGCGCCGGCGACGCCGAAGGCGCGGAACTATCCGTACACGGCGGCATTATATCGGGGCCGCGGCCCGCCGCCTTTTCCGGGTCGGGAACGCGGATCGTCGTGCGCGATCTTTTTTATGCGACGCCGGCGCGGCTGAAATTCCTGAAATCGGCGCGCTCGGAGCTGCTCGCGGCGAGCGACGCGCTGAAGCGCCTCGCCATGGCGCATCCCGAAATCGCCTTTTCGCTGACCGCGGACGGTCGGAAGCTTTTCGCCTATGGCGCGCAAATCGCCGGCGAGGGCGGTCGCCTCGCGCGGCTCGGCGCCGTCATGGGGCGCGATTTTGAAGACAATGCGGTCGCGATCGACGCCGCGCGGGACGCGATGACGCTTAGCGGCTTTGCGGGCCTGCCGACCTTCAATCGCGGCCTTCCCGACAAGCAGTTCCTGTTCGTCAACGGCCGCCCGGTCCGCGACAAGCTGATGGTCGGCGCGGTGCGGGGCGCTTATGCCGATTTTCTGGCGCGCGACCGGCATCCCGCCGCGGCGCTGTTTCTCGACATCGATCCCGAGCTGGTCGACGTCAATGTCCACCCGGCCAAGACCGAAGTCCGCTTCCGCGACGCCGGCGAGGTCAGAGGGCTTATCGTCGGCGCGCTCCGTCAGGCGCTCTCGACCGCCGGCCACCGGGCGGCGACGACAACCTCGGCCTTCGCGCTCGGCCGGATGCAGGCGCCCGCTTTCGCTTCCTTGGCGCCGAGGTCAAATCCGTTTCGCCCGATGGCGCGCGATTTCGGCGCGCTGCACGACCGCCCGCGCGATTACGACGCGCCGCTGGTCGAGACATCGCCGTCGGCGCGCGCCGACGCGCCGCCAATCGATCCGTCCACGGCGCATCCCCTTGGCGCGGCGCGGGCGCAGATCCATGAAACCTATATCGTCGCGCAGACCGACGACGGCCTCGTCATCGTCGACCAGCACGCCGCGCATGAGCGCCTCGTCTATGAAGGGATGAAGCGCGCGCTGGAGACGGGCGGCGTCGCCCGTCAGGGGCTTCTCATCCCGGAAATCGTCGAAATGGAGGCGGAGGAAGTCGACCGCCTCGACGCGCGCAAGGACGAATTCGCAGAACTGGGGCTCGTGCTTGAGCGCTTCGGCGACGGCGCCGTCATCGTGCGCGAGGTCCCGGCGCTGCTCGGCCAGACGGATGTCGCGTCGGTGGTGCGCGGTCTCGCTGATGATCTCTCCGCGATCGGCGACGGCCTCGCGCTGAAGGAACGCCTTGAAGATGTCTGCGGGTCGATGGCGTGCCGGGGTTCGGTGCGCGCCGGCCGGCGCCTTGCCGCCGATGAAATGAACGCGCTGCTGCGCCAGATGGAAAAGACGCCCCATTCCGGCCAGTGCAATCACGGCCGCCCGACCTATGTCGAACTGAAGCTCGCCGATATCGAAAAGCTGTTCGGGCGGCGCTAGAGCGTGACGCAAAATGCTGATTCCGGTTTTGTGCATTTCGCGCCAGGCTGGTTGACCGCCCCCGGCATACATGTAACGTATAGGATACATATTTGGAGAACCGCCCGATGAAATCCGCCCAGATCGCCGCAACGCTGATCGCCGCCGCGTTGGCGCTTGCCGCCTGCGCGACGCCCGCCGCGCCGCCGACGCCGGAAGCCGACGCGGCGAATGGCGCCTCGCTTGCCTCTCCCTATGCGCCGATGGCGATGTTCGCGCCGTTCGCGGGAAAGACCTTTCGCGGCGAATGGACGGCCGACAATGGCGAGACGCTGGTCGACATCGCGACATGGGAACTCATCTTGAACGGGCGCGCGCTGCAGTCGACGCATCGCCTTCAGGGCAAGGACTATGGCGGGCGGACGATCTTCTTCTTCGACGAGGGCGCGAAGAATTACGTCTTCCACTATTTCACCACCGCCGGCTTTCATACGACTGGGGTGTCGCAATTTGTCGATGGCGGGCTCGTCTCCGAGGAGACGGTCGAGGGGGCGAGCAATGTCGCCTCGGTCCGCTCGAAAGCGACCTTCGGTCCGGACGCGATCGAGATCGACGTCGTCTATGTCGGCAAGGACGGGACTGAGACGCCGGGCGGCCGCCGCGTCTACAAGGAGATCGCCGATCCCGGCCGGCTGTTCGCGGACACCAAATGACGGATTTTCCGGCGACGACGCTTTCCGCCCTCGGCGAGTTCATCGAACGCGACGTTGAGGACATGCGCGCGCGCTCACGGGCGTTTTTCGAGGAGATGAGCCGGCGCCGCACGGTGCGCGACTATCGGTCCGATCCGATCCCGCTCGACATCATCGAGAATTGCATCGCAACCGCGGGGCGGGCGCCATCCGGCGCCAATCATCAGCCCTGGCATTTCGCGGTGGTCGGCGACAAGCGACTGAAAGCGGAAATCCGCGCCGCGGCGGAAGAAGAAGAGCGCGCCTTTTACGCCGGCCGCGCCGGCGACGAATGGCTCGAGGCGCTAAAGCCCCTCGGCACCGATCCGAACAAGCCGTTTCTGGAAATGGCGCCGTGGCTGATCGCCGTCTTCGCGCAAAAGCGCGGCGGCGTCGAACCGGGCCAGTCGTTCAAGAATTATTATATCAATGAAAGCGTCGGCATCGCCTGCGGGCTGCTGCTCGCCGCGCTTCACCATGCGGGGCTGGCGACGCTGACGCACACGCCCAATCCGATGACGTTCCTCAGCCAGAAGCTCGGCCGTCCGTCAACGGAGAAACCTTATCTCCTGATCGTCGTCGGCCGCCCTGACCCCGACGCGCCGATCCCGCTTCACGCGCTGAAGAAGAAACGCCTCGCCGACATCATGACCGTTCACTGACGGCGCGACAGCAAATCGCCGGGCGCAAGTCGTTATACCAACATGTGCTGAGAAGAACCGATATCGAAGCTGTCACTCCGGGGCGATGCGCAGCATCGAACCCGGAGTCCACGGTGCGACATTTCCCTTGCCTCTCGATGGATTCCGGGTTCGCGACTGCGTCGCGCCCCGGAATGACGCCTGATTTGATAGGCGACCCGTGAGGGCTGGAATGAGTCAGATTTATCGCGGGTTGGTATTAGTCGTCGAAAGCGGCGATCAGTTGTCGCGTTCCCAGGGCCAGCGCCAGCTGCGCTTTTTCTTGGCCGTATCGGCGCCGTCGGCGCGGTCATCGCCATCCGCGTCATCATCGGCGCCATCGCCCCGATGCTCGTCGCCGCGGCCGCGGTCGGCGTTCTCGCGATGATCGCCGTGATCGTCGGCGTCGTCGCCATGATCGTCGCCATGGTCCTCATGACGATCGCCATGGTCGTCGCTCGCCGGACAGTCGCCGTCGCGTTCAAGATCGGGGTCGCGCGCGCCGGCCGGGTCGTCGCCATGCTCGCGGCGGCCGAGACCGCATTCGCTGTTGTTGTCGTGGTCCTTGTCGCCGCGGTCGGATTTCTCACCGTTCTGGCGATGCCCGTCGGCGTTCGAGGCGCCATGGGGCTTGTCGGGCTTGGACCCGCCCTTTTCGGCCATCGCTGGCGCGCTGAGAAGCGCGAGCGCCGACGCCGCCGCGATCAAACCGATCGATTTTTTCATCATGTCCTCTCGGATTAGCCCGCCTGCCCGGCGAAAAGCCTATGCGCCGGGGGCCTTCGATGCAAGCAGCGCCACGCCGGCGTCATCGGGCCGGTCAGGCGGCCCCGGGGAGGCGCTGGGTGAGGTCTTCGATGCGCTTGGCGGCGGCGTCGAGAACCCGGCTCGCGCCGCCAAGGGTCGCGGAATCAAGCGGCTCGCCGCCTTCTTCGATTTCGAGAAGTTTCCCCCGCGCCTCGAAAAGCTCGTCGCAGATGGTCAGCGCGGAAAGCAAAAACAGCCTTGTGTCGCCGATCTGGCCGAGATCGCGGACGAGATCCTGGACATGGCGGTCGAAATGCCGCGCGAGCCGTTCAAGACGCTCTTCCTGCCCGCCCTCGCAGGTGACCTTGTAGAGCCGGTCGTTCACCATGATGTCGACTTGCGCCATTGCTCAGGCCTCCTTCACGCCGATGATCGCCTTCAGGTCGCGAATGGCGTCGGAAAGGTCCTCGGCGGCGGCGCTCGCCTGGGTTTTGGCGGTGCGGGCCGTCATTCGTGCGGCGGCGACCGTTTCCTCGCTGTGGCGGCGTTCCGCCAGCGCGTCGTCGAGCCGGGCGTCGAGCGCGTCGAGGGCGTGGGCGAGGCGTTTCACTGATTTTTCGAGCGAACTCATGGGCGCCTGTGTCCTGTCCAAAGACGATTCTTGCGGCCTGTCGGGTCATTTTGTCCACCCTTGGCCCGCCGCCTTTCCCGCCCTTGACCCTTACAAGCGCGCAAGGCATTTACCGCCCCGCGGCTGTGCGAAACCTTTATTCCGCGCGCAACCTGCGCCGGCGCACTTCGCCTTGAACCCGCGCGCCGGCAATGAGGGAACCCATGACGGCAGACACCGGCGGCGCGGCCATTTCCGATGACTTGTTCGCCAGAATGGCGAACGCCATCCGTGCGCTGTCGATGGACGCCGTCGAGCGGGCGAAATCGGGGCATCCCGGCATGCCGATGGGCATGGCGGACGCGGCGAGCGTTCTCTTCACCGAATTCCTGAAATTCGACGCCGCCGATCCCGACTGGCCGGACCGCGACCGCTTCGTGCTTTCGGCCGGGCACGGCTCGATGCTGATTTATTCGCTGCTCTACCTCACCGGTTATCCGGGGGTGGAGATCGAGGATCTGAAAAACTTCCGTCAGCTCGGCGCCAAGACCGCCGGCCATCCCGAATACGGACACGCACCGGGGATCGAAACGACGACCGGGCCGCTGGGGCAGGGGATCGCCAATGCGGTCGGCATGGCGATCGCCGAAGCGCATCTTTCGGCGCGGTTCGGCGAAGGGCTCGTCAATCACAAGACCTATGTGATCGCGGGCGACGGCTGCCTGATGGAAGGCGTCAGTCAGGAAGCGATCTCGCTCGCGGGGCACCTGAAGCTGAAAAAGCTGATCGTTCTGTGGGACGACAATTCAATCACCATCGACGGCAAGCTCTCGCTGTCGGATTCAACCGACCAGTTGAAGCGCTTCGAAGCCTCTGGCTGGCGGGCAACGCGCGTCGACGGCCACGATCGCCGGGCGGTCGCGAAGGCGCTTGAAGACGCTCAGCAGGCGGATCGGCCGACGCTGATCGCGGTGAAGACCGTCATCGGCAAGGGCGCGCCCACCAAACAGGGAACGTCCGCCACGCACGGCGCGCCGCTTGGGCCCGACGAAGTCGCGGCCGCGCGCAAAACTCTCGACTGGCCGCATGCGCCGTTTGAAATCCCGGACGACGTAATGAAGCGCTGGCGCGCCGCCGGCGCGCGCGGGCGCAACGCCCGTATTTTGTGGACGAGCCGGCTGACCGGGGCGCCGAACCGCGCCGCCTTTGATGTCGCAATGGCGGGCGATGTCGCCCCGACGATCGACGCCGCGATCCTTGACTACAAAAAGCGGCTCGCCGCCGAACCGCCGAAAGTCGCCACCCGCAAGGCGTCCGAAATGGCGCTTGAAATCGTCAATGGCGCGATCGCGGAAACGATCGGCGGCTCGGCCGACTTGACCGGCTCCAACAACACCAAAACCAAATCGACCGAGCCCTTGACCGCTGACAGCTATGGCGGGCGCTATCTCTATTACGGCGTCCGGGAACACGGCATGGCGGCGGCGATGAACGGCATGGCGCTGCATGGCGGCGTCATTCCCTATGGCGGCACCTTTATGGTGTTCACGGATTATTGCCGTCCCTCGATCCGCCTGTCGGCGTTGATGGGGCTGCGCGTCGTCTATGTGATGACGCATGATTCAATCGGCCTTGGCGAAGACGGGCCGACGCACCAGCCGGTTGAGCATCTGGCGGCGCTCCGCTGCATCCCGAATTTGCGGGTGTTTCGTCCCGCCGACGCGATCGAGACGGCGGAATGCTGGGCGCTGGCGCTCGCGGACAAGAAAACGCCGTCGATCCTCGCCCTGACGCGGCAAAATCTGGCGCCCGCCCGCCTGTCGCATACGGATGAAAACCTTTGCGCGAGAGGCGCCTATGTTGTCGCCGACGCGCCCGACCCCGATGTCGTCATCATCGCCACCGGATCGGAGGTTGAAATCGCCCTCGACGCGCAGAAAAAACTCGCCTGCGACAAGATCAAGGCGCGCGTCGTCTCGGCGCCGTCCTTCGAGCTGTTCGCCGCGCAAAGCGAGAAATATAGGAAGTCCGTCCTCGGCAAGGCGCCGCGCATCGGGATCGAGGCCGGCCTGCGTCAGGGATGGGATTTGTTCCTGCGTCGGCGGGACGCCTTCATCGGCATGACCGGGTTCGGCGCCTCCGCGCCCGCGCCCGATCTTTACGAACATTTTGGAATTACGAGCGGGGCCGTCGTCGGGACGGCCAAACACCTGATTGAGAGGGAGTAACTCGAATGGCGTTGAAAGTTGCAATTAACGGATTCGGCCGGATCGGACGTTTGACCCTGCGGTCGATGATCGAAAACAACCGCAAGGGGATCGAGGTCGTCGCGATCAACGATCTCGGCCCGGTCGAGACCAACGCCCACCTCCTCCAATATGATTCCGTGCACGGAAAATTTCCGGTCGAAGTGAAGACGACGGCCGATACGATCGACGCCGGCAGCGGCCCGATCAAGGTGTTCGCCGAGCGCGATCCCGCCAAACTTCCCTGGAAGGCGCTGGGCGTCGACATCGTTTTCGAATGCACGGGGCTTTTCACCAGTAAAGAAAAAGCCTCGCTGCATCTGGGCGCCGGCGCCAGGCGCGTGCTGGTTTCCGCGCCCGCCGACGGGGCCGACAAGACGATCGTCTTCAAGGTCAATCATGACACGCTGACCAAGGACGACGTCATCGTCTCGAACGGCTCGTGCACGACAAACTGCCTCGCGCCGGTCGCCAAGGTTTTGCACGACGCGATCGGCATCGAGCGCGGCTACATGACGACGATCCACTCCTATACGGGCGACCAGCCGACGCTCGACACCATGCACAAGGATCTCTACCGCGCCCGCGCGGCCGCGATGTCGATGATTCCGACCTCGACCGGCGCCGCCAAGGCGCTCGGCCTCGTCATCCCGGCGCTTAAAGGAAAACTCGACGGCTCCTCGATCCGCGTCCCGACCCCGAACGTCTCGGTCGTCGATCTCGTCTTCACGCCTAAGCGCGCGACCTCGGTCGATGAAATCAACAAGCTCATCCGGGACGCCGCCAACGGCCCGATGAAGGGCGTCCTCGCCTATACGGACAAGCCGCTCGTCTCCTCGGATTTCATGCATGACCCCCATTCGTCGACCTTCGCCACGGCGCAAACGCAGATCGTCGACGGCGGTCTCGCGCGCATTCTCACCTGGTATGACAATGAATGGGGCTTCTCGACCCGCATGAGCGACGTCGCCTTCGAGATGGCCAAATTCCTCTAGGAGACGGATTTGTCAGCCTACAAAACGATTGACGATCTTGATGTCGCGGGCAAGCGCGTGCTTGTCCGCGTCGATTTCAATGTGCCGATGAAAGACGGCGTCGTCACGGAAGCGACCCGCATCGAGCGCGCGCTGCCGACGATTCAGGAGCTGTCGAAGAAAGGCGCGAAAACCATCCTTCTGTCGCATTTCGGCCGGCCCGGCGGCAAACGCGACCCGAAGGAGAGTTTAAAGCCGGTCGCGAAAAAGCTCGAACAGATGCTCGGCGGCGCGGTCGATTTCGCCGATGACTGCATCGGCGAGGCGGCGCAGAAAGTCGTCCGCAAAATGATCGGCGGCGACGTTGCGGTGCTGGAGAACACCCGCTTTCACAAAGGCGAGGAAAAGAACGATCCGGAATTTATCAAGGCGCTCGCCGAAAACGGCGATCTCTATATCAACGACGCTTTTTCCGCGGCGCACCGCGCGCACGCCTCGACCGAAGGATTGGCGCATCTTTTGCCCGCCGCCGCTGGCCGCGCGATGGAGCGAGAGCTGAATTACCTCGCCGCCGCGCTGTCAAATCCCGAACGTCCCTTGATGGCGGTGGTCGGCGGCGCCAAGGTTTCGACCAAGATCGAGCTTCTTCTAAACCTCGTCGCGAAGGCGAACATCCTCGTCGTCGGCGGCGGCATGGCGAATACGTTTCTTTTCGCCAACGGCGCCTCGGTCGGCAAATCGCTGTGCGAGCCGGACCTTGCCGACACCGCGCGCGCGATCATGGCGCAGGCGGCCGATCGCGATTGCGAAATCATTCTGCCGGTCGACGTGGTGACGGCGAAAGAATTCAAGGCCGGCGCCGCACATGAAGTTTGCGCCGCCGACAAGGTCGACCCCGACCGGATGATCCTCGATCTCGGCCCCGACAGCGTCGATATGATCGCCAGCCGGATCGAAAAAGCCAAAACGCTGGTCTGGAACGGCCCGCTCGGCGCTTTTGAACTTAAACCCTTCGACACCGCGACCGTCGAGGCGGCGCGATTTGCGGCCAAGCGCGCCAAGGCGGGCGATCTGGTCGCGGTCGCCGGCGGCGGCGACACCGTCGCCGCCCTCGCCGCGGCGGGCGTTGAAGGCGATTTCACCTATGTATCGACCGCCGGCGGCGCATTTCTTGAATGGCTTGAGGGCAAGGATTTGCCCGGCGTCGCCGCGCTGAAGAAATAGAGATTGAGGGAGCTACGGACATGAATCTCGACGAATTGAACAAGATCGCGCTCGGCATGGTCGCGGGGGGCAAAGGCATTCTCGCCGCCGATGAATCGTCGGGCACGATCAAGAAGCGCTTCGATCAGATCAAGGTCGAGTCGACTGCCGACACCCGCCGCGACTATCGCGAGATGCTGTTCCGCACCAAAGAGGCGATGGAGAACTACATCTCCGGCGTCATCCTTTACGACGAGACGATCCGCCAGAACGCGAAAGACGGAACGCCGCTGGTGAAGCTGATCGAGCAGGCGGGATCGATCCCGGGGATCAAGGTCGACGCCGGCGCCAAGGCGATGGCCGCCTTTCCGGGCGAGCAGGTGACCGAAGGGCTCGACGGCCTGCGCGAGCGTCTGGCTGAATATCACAAGCTCGGCGCGCGCTTCGCCAAATGGCGCGCCGTGATCGACATCGGCCGCGAAGGCAACCGCGCGATCCCGTCTTACGGGTGCCTGCGCGCCAACATGCACGCGCTCGCGCGTTACGCCGCGCTCTGCCAGGAAGCCGGCATCGTGCCGATCGTCGAGCCGGAAGTCCTGATGGACGGCGACCACGATATCGACCGCTGCTTCGAGGTCACCGGGATGACGCTCGGTCTTCTGTATGAAGAGCTTTATTTCGCCCGCGTCGTTCTCGAAGGAACGATCCTGAAACCGAACATGGTGATCGCCGGCAAGAAGGCGGCGAAACAAGCGGGCGTTTCCGAGATCGCGGAAAAAACCGTCAAATGCTTCCGCCGCGCCGTGCCGGCGGCGGTGCCGGGAATCGTCTTCCTGTCGGGCGGCCAGTCGGACGAGGACGCGACCGCAAATTTGAACGCCATGAACGCCGAATACCGCAAAGTGATGCCGTGGGCGCTCTCGTTCTCCTATGGCCGCGCGCTGCAGGCGGCGCCGTTGAAAGCGTGGAGCGGCAAGGCGGAAAATGTCGCCGCCGGCCAGCGCGCTTTCCTCCACCGCGCCAAGATGAACGGCCTCGCCCAGCTCGGCGAATGGTCGGACGGCCTCGAAAAGGCGGCGTAACCTCCCTTCAGGAGTCAAAAATCGGCAGGGCCGCAGCGAAAGCTGCGGCCTTTTTCATCAAGCGGCCGCTGGCGGTTCTTGAAAAGCGCCTTGCCGCGCCTTATCAAAAAGTAAACCAGTCAGTGTAAAAACAACAATAACAGCCAGGACGCCCGCCATGACCGACGCCGCCCCGATCGCCTTAAACCCCGAAGATCTCGTCTACATCCAGGGCTACGCAACGCCGCCGTCGCCGAAATATCGCCCCCTCCACGCGCTTCTTTCGGCCTTTCGCCTGATCGCCAACAAGGACGATACGCGCCAGGTCTTCGAAGTCGTCTCCTCGCTCTCCCGCGATTCCGGCCGCCGCCTGTTCGAGCGCTTCGTTTCAACCCCTTACGGCCGGCGCGTCGTCGACGAGCCGGTGAAGCTTGAAGAAATCCTCGGCGATTTTCCGCGGCTGCGCACCCTGCCGGCCGGATCGTTCGGCAAGGCTTATGTCGATTTCATGGACGAGGCCGGGTTCACGCCGCAAGGGCTGATCGACGCCGCCGCCGAAGCCGGCGTCGGCATGAAGGAATATCCAGAACTCGCCGAATTCCGGCGCGCCTTCACGCATCTCGAAGTCAGCCATGATCTCTGGCACGTCATCACCGGCTATGGCCGCGATCCCCTGGGCGAGATCTGCAATCTTGTGTTCACCCGCCGCCAGACGAAGAATCCCGGCCTGCGCCTTATTATTTTCATGGGGCTTTCCGCCATCAAGCTTGAACGCTGGTCGATGCCGGCGCTGAAAGCCGCGCGCGAAGCCGCGCGCATGGGCGACCGGGTCGATTTTCTCCTTCAGCATGATGTCGAAGCGCTGTTGAAGCGCCCGCTGGCGGAGGTTCGCGCCACACTCGGCTTCATCGAGCCGGCCGTTTACAACGCCATTCCGTATGCGGAAAAACATTCAGTCCTGCGCCCGAAAGTGACGGCGACGCAGACCGAGCGCGAACAGGCGAAGGGGTTCGCACAGGCGGCCTAGCCGGCTTTTTCGCATGCGCGGCCGCCCCTGTCGGAAATCGGGCGCCCTTTCTCCCGCTGGTCTCCCACTGGCGAAAAAAAAGCAGTTCCGGCGCGCCGGAACGGCGTCAAAGGCCTCCCAATTTCCCCGGCTTCATTCTAAGGCCTCGCGCATGACCGCATCTTGCCGCCTTTACCTCATCACGCCGCCCGAGATCGCCGATCTCGCGGGGTTTATCGAAAGCCTCAAGGCGGCGCTGGCCGGCGGCGATGTCGCCTGCCTGCAATTGCGGCTCAAAACCGCCGCCGGCGTCAGCGCGAGCGACGATGAGGTGCTGCGCGCGGCGGAGGCGATCTTGAAGATCGCGCGCCCGGCGGAGGTGCATTTCCTCATCAATGACCGGCCCGATCTCGCAAAGCGCGCCGGCGCCGACGGCGTCCATATCGGGCAGTCGGATGGCGGCTACCAGGAGGCGCGCGCGCTGCTGGGGCGCGAGCCGACGATCGGCGTCACCTGTCACAACTCCGTCGACCTCGCGATCAGCGCCGGCGAAGCGGGCGCCGACTATGTCGCCTTCGGCGCTTTTTTCCCGACGCGGACGAAGGAAGCGCCGACGCGCGCCGACATCTCGCTGATTGAAAACTGGACGATGGCGACGACCGTTCCTTGCGTTGCGATCGGCGGCGTCACCGCTGAAAATTGCGGGGGCCTTGTCGCCGCCGGCGCCGATTTTCTGGCGGTTTCCTCGGCCGTCTGGGACGCGGCGGATGGCCCTGAAAAAGCCGTCGCAAGGTTAAACAAGGCGATCGCCGCGGCGGCCCCCGCCCGGCATGATTGATGCTCCGCCCGCGCTGGCTTTTGCGGCGAGGGCGATCGGTCATGCGTCTCTTACAACGAATTCTTCTCGGCGGCCTTGGCGCGCTCCTCGTCGCCTGTCCCGCTTTGGCGCAGTCGCGCGCCATGTCGTCGCCGGCGGCGCTCGCCGCGCTGGTTAATTCGCCGGCCCCCGCCGCGTCGAAAAAAAACGCGGGCGTCGACCGCCTGCAGATCGATCTGGCGCACAAGGCGCTCATTGACGGCGACTACGCCAAAGCCAAGGCGCTGGCCGAACCGCTGGCGAAGCGCAACGATCCCGCCGCCCATCACCTTCTCGGCTATCTCTACGAAAAGGGTCTTGGCGTGCGCGCCGATATCGGCGCCGCGCTCAGCCATTACGGCGACGCGGCGATCGGCGGCAATGTCGACGCGCAGCTGGCGCTCGGCGTTCTCGCCTTTGAAGGCGACGGCGTCTATCCGGACTATGAACGCGCCGCCGGGTGGTTTCGTCTCGCCGCCGCGCAAGGCGATCCGCGCGCGGACGTTCGCATGGGTCTTCTGTACGCGGAAGGACTCGGCGTCGCCCAAAGCAGCGTCGCCGCCGCCCATCATTTCGCCAAGGCCGCCGGCAAGGGCGACGCCGAAGGCCAGTTCTGGCTCGGCCTTTCCTGGCTGAACGGCGACGGGTTGCCGCAAAGCTATCGCAAGGCGGCGACGAATTTCGAAGCCGCGGCTCTGCAAGGTCATGGCGAGGCCGCCTATCATCTCGCGCTGATCCATGACTCGCCGGTTCTCGGCGCGCCGGATGAGAAAAAGGCCGCAAGCTATATGCGCATGGCGGCGGCGTCGGGTTTTCCGCCCGCCTTCGCCGCGATGGGTTTGATGGTTCATCGCGGCGACGCGGACGGGCTCGCCGCCGACTGGTTTGAAAAAGGCGCGCGCGCCGGCGATCCGCAATCGGCGTTTCTCTACGCGGTCGCGCTGTTCGAAGGCGATGGCCGCGCCAAGGATATCGTTGGTGCGCTGACGATCGCCGATCAGCTGATTGCCGCCGCCGCGACGCCCGATCCCCTGAAAGCGCAGGCGGCCGCGCTGAAGAAAACGATCCGCGCCCGGACGCCGGGACCGCTCACCTTGCGCAACTGACCACTTGAACCGCCCCGGTTTCCTCCCCACGTCGTCTTTAACGGCAGGAGGAGTATATGGGCTTCTTCACGGTTTTCCTGCGTTTCCTGACGGCTCCTTTTCGCGCGTTGGCGCGTCTCGTCGGGGGGCCGTCGCTCAGGACAGTTGAAAAAAGCGGGGCCGGCCGGATCGCGAAAGACGCCGGCGACGAGGAGCGCTTTGAAGACGAGCGCACGGCGGTCGTCGACGGCCGCTCGTTTTTCTTCAAGCGCCTCGCGCGCCCGACATTGGTCGAGCGCACCGCCGCCGATCTGACGCTGGAGGAAGCGAAGGAATACGCGGCCGAGGCGCAGAAATTCTACACTTATCCGTTTCCGCTCTTCACCAGAGCCGATTTCTTCTATGAGGAAGTCGAGCAGGATTATATCGATCACATACTCGGCCGCAATGAAGGATCGGCGGACGCGAATTTTCTCAGCATCATGGATCGCTTCCGCCGGGCGCTGAACGACAACACCGCGCGGCTGTTTCTCGTCTATGCGCCCTCGCTGCTGACGGCGACGATCCTTTCGACGGGTCTGCTTGTCGCGGCGTTCGCGCCGGCCCTGCGCGAGCAGCTCGCGTTTGCCGCTTTCGGCGTGGAGCGTCTGGCGATCGGCGCGATGGCGATGATGGCCGCGCTCGGGCTCCTCATGCTGCTCTATCACTGGCCCTACAAGGTGACGCAGCAGCAAAACCTGCTCGGTCTCGACAATTACGTCACCTCGAAATTCTCGCGCATCAACCAGAATTTTCAGGTCGCCAAACGCCGCGCCATGAATGTCGAGCGCAACATGCGCATGCATCAGGCGAACGAGCTGAAAGAGGAAGCGGGCGTCTGGACCGTCAATTATCAATGGTTCGCGATGCGGCTTTTGTTCTGTGAAATGACGGTCCGGAACAAGCTCTACCAGATCCGCCGCAACACGACGCTGTACGGCGTCGCCGGCGCCGCGCTGTCGATACTCCTCGCGCTGTTTCTGGCGCTGGCGGGCGAGGCGACGGGACTGGCGCGCGGCGCGGAAGTGCTGGCGCTGTCGGGCCTCTTCATCGCCGCCGCCTATCTCTCCATCATGGCGAAGGCGTCGCGCGAGACCTTGAGCGTGCTGCAGCCGAAGGAATGGAACCGCTTCCACCTCGTCGACCTGCACGAGACCGTCCGCGACCATGTCGGCGAGGACAAGCTCCAGATCGTGACCTTCCGCGACCGCAACCGGCTGGAATAGGGGCGGGCGGGAAACCAAATCTTCACCCTGAAGATGCAACCTATGGTAGCAATCAGGGAGACTTCGATGATCCATCACACGACAGGCCTTGCGCCGGCGGCGGTGCAGGCGCGCCGGAACGACCACGCCGCCGCGCCGCAATCCCCGGCTTTCCGCAACGAGGCGCCGGGTCAGGCGGCGAAAGCCGCCATCAGGGAAGCGGGCGAGGCAGGCGCCGATCTGCCGGCCAATATCCAAGGCAAGGTCGCCTCGGCGATCGCCCGCGGCATCGACCCGGCGACGGTCTTCGCCGCACTCACCGCGACCGATCCGGCGCCGGCCGACGACCAGACCGCGCCGGCGAACGATCTGCCGACCGACCCGCCCGCCGCGGCGTAAGCGACAAAGTTTCCCTTTTGTTCCAAACCGCCTAGTCTTCCCGCATGACAGGCGTGATTCGGATATTGGGGATCGACCCCGGCTCAGGCGCGACCGGCTGGGGCCTTATCGAGACCGCGGGCGCGCGGCTTTCCTTTCTTGCGGCCGGCGTCATCCGTCCGAAGCGAACGCTGACGCGGGCCGGGCGGCTCGCCGCGATCCATGAGGGTCTGGCGGCGATGATTGCCGACTGGACCCCGGCCGAGGCCGCGGTCGAGGAGACCTTCGTCAACGCTTCCCCCCGCGACGCGCTCGTCCTCGGCGAGGCGCGCGGCGTCGCGCTGCTGGCGCCGGCGCTCGCCGGGATTGCGGTCGCCGAATACGCCGCCAACACCATCAAGAAATCCGTCGTCGGGCGCGGCCACGCCGAAAAGAGCCAGGTCGCGGCGATGGTGCGCGTGCTGCTCCCCGCTGCCGGCGCGCCATCTTCCGGACCATTGGCGGCCGACGCCGCCGACGCGCTCGCCGTCGCCATCTGTCACGCGCATCACCGGGGCGCCGCCAATTTGTTGAAGAGGTCCGCATGATCGGTCGATTGAAAGGAACAATCGCCGCAATCGACGTCGACACCGCGCTGATCGATGTCGCGGGCGTCGGCTATGAGGTGCACGCGCATGCGCGCCTCCTCTCGCACCTTGCCGTCGGCGAGGCGGCGACGCTCAGTATCGAGACCATCGTGCGCGAGGACCTGATCCGTCTCTACGGCTTCGAGAACGAGGGCGAGCGGCGCGCCTTTCGCCTGCTGACCGGCGTCAGCGGCGTCGGCGCCCGGCATGCGCTCAGCGTGTTGCAAGTCTTGCCGCCCGACGATCTTTATGACGCAATCGCGGCGGAGGATGTGACGTCAATCGCAAGAGCGCATGGGGTCGGCAAAAAACTGGCTCAAAGAATCGCCACCGAATTGCAGTCGAAACTCGGAAGCCTCGCCGGCGCCTCCGGCGCTGGCCTCAAAGTCGTCGCGCGCCAGATGGCGGCGGGCGGCGGGTCCGTTGAAACCGGCGCCCGCGCAAAGGCGGACGCGGTCTCCGCGCTCGTCAATCTCGGCTATGACGGCATCGAGGCGCGCCGCGCCGTCAACGCCGTCGGCGACGGCGAGGTCGCCGACATCATCAAACGCGCGCTGAAGGAGCTGGCGGCGGCATGAAGGGCAATCTCGCCAGCGACAACCGCCTTACCGACGGCGCTCGCAAGCCGGATGACGCCGACGCCGCGCTGCGCCCCAAGCGGCTCGACGATTTCGTCGGCCAGCCGCGCGCCAAGGATAATCTGCGCGTCTTCGTCGAGGCGGCGCGCGCGCGGGGCGAGGCGCTCGACCACGTTCTGTTTCACGGGCCGCCGGGCCTCGGCAAAACGACGCTGGCGCAGATCGTCGCCAACGAGCTTGGCGTCAATTTCCGCTCGACCTCGGGGCCGGTCATCACCAAGGCGGGCGATCTCGCCGCGCTGTTGACCAATCTCGAACGCGGCGACGTGCTGTTCATCGACGAGATTCACCGGCTCAATCCGGCGGTCGAGGAAGTGCTCTATCCGGCGATGGAGGATTTCTGTCTCGACCTGATGATCGGCGAGGGACCGTCGGCGCGCTCAGTGAAGATCGATCTGCCGCGCTTCACGCTGATCGGCGCGACGACGCGCTCGGGGTTGCTGGCCAAACCCTTGCTCGACCGCTTCGGCATTCCGGTGCGCCTCGATTTCTACGCGCATGACGATCTGCAAAAGATTGTCCTGCGCGGCGCCGGCAAGCTCGACGCGGCGATGTCCGAAGACGGCGCGATGGAAATCGCCTGCCGCAGCCGGGGGACGCCGCGCGTCGCCGGAAGATTGTTGCGCCGGGTGCGCGATGTCGCAACCGTCGAAGGCGCCGGACTCATCGACCGCGCCGTCGCCGACCGCGCGCTGTTGCGCCTCGAAATCGACAAGCTCGGCCTCGATCCGCTCGACCGCCGCTATCTGCGTCTCATCGCCGAACATTTCGCCGGCGGGCCGGTCGGCGTCGAGACGATCGCCGCCTCGCTCGCCGAAGCGCGCGACGCGGTTGAAGATGTGGTCGAGCCGTTTCTGCTCCAGTGCGGCCTCATCCAGCGCACGCCGCGCGGCCGCGTCTTGTCAGCGAGCGCCTGGAAACATCTCGGGCTCGTCGCGCCCAAGGGCGCCGGGGATCTCTTCGGGAAGTAGTATTTATTGGCTCGGCGCCTGACGGCGGCGCGCGCGTAACCCTCCCTTTCACGCAAGGACGCCTTCGCTTCGCGAAGCCGTGCGTGAAATCCCTCCCTTTTCAAGGGAGGGAAGAAAGAGTGACGCGCCTCTCCCTCCCTTGAAAAGGGAGGGCTTTCGAACCCGGCGTCGAAGACGCCGGCCTTGTTCGAAAGGGAGGGTTCGCTGCGCGGTGCGCGCCAGAACTGTTCACCGCCCAAGGAAGTCCCCTCACCCGCATCGCTGCGCGATGCTTGCCTCTCCCAAGGGAGAGGCAAGAAAGAAGGCGCCTTCGCGCGCGGGCGGGAGGGGCGAAGAAAGAATGTCACCGCGCGTCGCCTCTCCCTTGGGAGAGGCCA
>Ga0155549_1130_pt3 | contig 22004 bp, 27 predicted proteins | sample RifCSPhighO2_12_FD_107206 | JGI IMG/M metagenome (GOLD analysis project Ga0155549, IMG submission 107206) | Alphaproteobacteria bacterium RIFCSPHIGHO2_12_FULL_63_12
GAAATCGCAGGATCAGACGCCAATTCCGCCCCTCCCGCGGGCCCGCAATCAGGCCAAAACGTCCGTATACAGCTCAGAAGGCGCCGGCTCCGGGCTTTCGAGCGAGAAATCCGCGGCGGCCTTGACGATCGCCTTGATCTCGTTGTCGATTTCCTTCAGCTCGGCTTCGGTCGCGAATTTCGCGTCGAAAATCCGCTGCTCGCAGCGCTTGATCGGGTCGTTATGCTCGCGGATTTTGTCGACTTCCTCGCGCGTCCGGTATTTGGCGGGGTCGGACATCGAATGCCCGCGATAGCGATAGGTCTTCATTTCGAGAATATAGGGCCCCTCGCCGGCGCGCGCGTGATCGATCGCCTGACGCGCCGCCTCGCGAACTTCAAGAACGTCCATGCCGTCGACTTCCATGCCGGGAATGCCGAAGGCGGCGCCGCGCCGGTAGAGATGCGTGTCTGAATGGGCGCGCGTCACCGCGGTGCCCATCGCATATTGATTGTTCTCGATGATGAAGACGGCGGGCAGCTTCCACAGCTGCGCCATGTTCATCGCCTCGAAGACCTGCCCCTGGTTCGAGGCGCCGTCGCCGAAATAGGTGAGGCTGACGGAGTTGTTCTTTCTATATTTGTTGGCGAAGGCGAGACCGGCGCCGAGCGGGATCTGCGCGCCGACGATGCCGTGGCCGCCGTAGAAATTCGCCTCGCTCGAAAACATGTGCATCGAGCCGCCCTTGCCCTTGGAATAGCCGCCCTCCCGGCCGGTCAACTCGGCCATCACGCCGTTCGGGTCCATGCCGCAGGCGAGCATATGCCCGTGATCGCGATAGCCGGTGATCGTCTGGTCGCCCGGCTTCTTCACCGCCTCGACGCCGACGACGACCGCTTCCTGGCCGATATAGAGATGGCAGAATCCGCCGATATGCCCCATGCCGTAGAGCTGGCCCGCGCGCTCCTCGAAGCGGCGGATCATCAGCATGTCGCGGTAATATTTGAGAAGTTCGGCCTTCGTCCCCTTGATATTGCTGCGCGCCGGCGACGCCGGCTGGCTCTTCGGGGCTGATTTGGCGGGTTTTGCGGCCATGCGGGTCTCCGGCGTTGTGGTCCGCTTTTAGGCAAGGCGCCGGGGGAGGTCCAGATCGTTTGCCCGATCAGGACGTCGCGCCGGCGCGCTTGTTATCCGCCCGCCTTCTCGATCGCCGCGCTCTGGAGAACTTCCTCAAGCTCGTCGCGGGGAATGACGAGATCGCCCTCCTCCACATAGCCGAGAACCGTCCGAATTTTCTCGTCCGCCATGTCGGCGTTCAAGGAGCGCGGATTGAGCTGTTCGGCGATAATCTCGAGCCGGCGGCGTTCGGCGGCAAGGCTCGCGACCTCGGCGGATTTGGCCTCCACCTCCGCCCGCAGGGCCGTGAGCGCCCGGTATCCGGTGGCGCCGATGAGCGCGTCATAAGTGAAATAAAGGGTCCAGCAGGTGAGGAACGCCGGCGCGACCACATCGAGAAACAACCGCCATAAAAAACGCATGACCCAGATCGCCCTCAGCGCCGCCGCGCGGAACGCAGCGCATCCAGCGCGCCGCCCCTCTTGTTGCGACTCACCTGAGTCGATTTTGGGTTAATTTAGCGTTAACGCGATTTTGCGCGGTAAACCGCGGCGACGGACGCTGGCGAGGGGCCTGCTCTTCGCGCGCGCGTCTCTGGTCATTTTTTCGCACGCCTGTTGAGGCGCAGCCGCGAAAGGCGCCCTCTTCGCTTTCCTCATGGGGGCGCCCCTTTTTCAGGAGGCCAGGCGGCGCCGATCCCCTCTTGGAGGTTCCCCGCGCCGTTCCTTCGTACAGCAAATCGCGCCGTCACGAAGAAGAATATTCTTTTGTCAAAGAGCCTTGAACGTTAAACGCGCGAGCGGCGCCGATTCCGTCGCTCCCGGTGAAAATAATTTTCGCACCGCGTCCGCGCGCAGTTTTCTTTTCCGCTGATTGTTCATTTTTCCGCGTACAGATTGACGCGCCGCCGCAAAAGGCGCCCTCTTGGCGCGCCGAAGGGGGCGCCCCTTTTTCACTCGGCTGAGCAGCGGCGCGGCCTCACATAGAGTTCGCGCGCCGTTATTTTGCGCTTACCCGCGCAGGAACGCGCCGCCGGCGTAGCGCGCGGCGTCGCCCAGCTCTTCCTCGATGCGGAGCAGTTGATTGTATTTCGCCGTGCGATCGGCGCGCGCCAGCGACCCCGTCTTGATCTGACCGCAATTGGTTGCGACCGCGAGGTCGGCGATGGTTGCATCTTCGGTTTCGCCCGACCGATGCGACATCACGGCGGTATAGCCGGCGCGGTGCGCCATATCGACGGCGCGCAGCGTTTCTGACAAGGTTCCGATCTGGTTGACCTTGACGAGGATCGAATTGGCGCAGCCTTTTTTGATCCCGTCGGCGAGGCGCGTTTCATTGGTGACGAAGAGATCGTCGCCGACCAGCTGGATGCGTTTGCCGAGCCGGTCGGTCAGCGCCTTCCATCCGGCCCAGTCGTCTTCCGCCATGCCGTCTTCGATCGACACGATCGGATAGCGCTGAACGAGATCTTCGTAATAGGAGACCATGTCGCCGGCGGCGAGAATTTTCCCTTCGCCTTCGAGATGATATTTGCCGTCCCTGAAAAATTCCGTCGACGCCGCATCGAGCGCGATGAAAACTTCGTCGCCGGGCTTTCTTCCCGCCGCTTCGATCGCCTTCATGATGAAGGAGAGCGCGTCGTCGGTCGATTTCAAATTCGGCGCGAAGCCGCCCTCGTCGCCGACATTGGTGTTGTGGCCGGCGGCTTTCAGACCTTTTTTCAGCGCGTGAAAAATTTCCGCGCCCCAGCGCAGCGCCTCGGCGAAAGTTTCGGCGCCGAGCGGCATGATCATAAATTCCTGGATGTCGATCGGATTGTCGGCATGCGCGCCGCCATTGACGATGTTCATCATCGGCGCCGGAAGCGTACGCGCTGAAACGCCGCCGACATAGCGATAGAGCGGCAAGGACGCCGCTTCCGCCGCCGCCTTGGCGACCGCGAGCGATACGCCGAGGATCGCATTGGCGCCGAGGCGCGATTTGTTCGGCTCGCCGTCGAGCGCGATCATGGTTTCATCGACGCCGATCTGGTCTTCGGCTTCGAGCCCGCACAGCGCGTCGAAAATTTCGCCATTGACCGCCGCGACCGCCTGACGGACGCCTTTGCCGCCATAGCGCGCGCCGCCGTCGCGCAGCTCATGGGCTTCATGCGCGCCGGTCGAGGCGCCGGAGGGAACCCCGGCGCGGCCCATCGAGCCGTCTTCGAGCACCACATCGACCTCGACCGTCGGGTTGCCCCGGCTGTCCAGAATTTCGCGGCCGATAATGTCGACGATGGCGGTCATGGAAATCTCCTCAGCGCATTCGGGTTTTGCGCCTCATAGGAGCGCCGGGAAAGCGATTCAAGCCGCCGGGCGGTTTGTGCGGCGAATGAGCGGTTATCATTGAGGGCGGACCGCAAAACCCGCTCATGGCGCGGTTGGCGCGACTGAGCGGGAAGTGACGGCGTATCACCGAATAATCCAGCCGGCGGTTCTCAGTCCGGCTTGGTATTGCCGGAGTCATTATTCCGGGGCGAGTTAACCCGGCGCCCGGTGTCGCCGCGATCATAGGGGCGGCTTTGCGGCGGCGGCGAACTCGCGGGCGGCGGGCTCGACGGCGGCGGCGTGTAGGTCGGCTGTTGCGGCGGCGGGGTATAGGTCGGCTGCGGCGCGGACGGCGTCACCCGGCGCGGCTCGCGCGGCGGGGGCGTGTATCTTGGTTGCGGCGCGGGCGACGTCGGCGATCCCGCCGGCGCCGAATTGTTGGGGACATCACGCCGGTAATAGCGGTTGGGTTTGCGCGGCCGGTCGATTTCGCGTTCGCCGGACGGAATGCGCGGCTCACCGCGCGGGTTGGTATTGGGCGGCGGGTTGCCTTGCGGCGGATGATTATTGCCGCCGCCATTCCAGCCGCCGTCATTGGGATGATGACGCTTTTTCCGGTAGCCGTAGCGGTCGTAATTGTTATACGAAAAATAATAGCCGCTGCCCGGATACCACGAGCCGTATTGGCCGTACCAGGGCGACGAATAGCCATAACCCGACCCATAGCCGTAGCCGTAACCGGACGCGTAAGGCGAATAGGCCTGATCGAAACAGCGATCGATGTCGCGGTCGCAATGCGACTGACAGGCGACATATCCGCCCTCGTCGGGGATATCTTCGCACAGCCGGTAACAGGCGCTCGCCTCGCTTTCGCAGGACGAGAACGCCGACTGATAGGGATAGGTCACGCAGGACGCCAAAAAGAGCCCGCCGACCGCCGCGCCTCCAAGCGATAAAAACTTTTGCATCTTGTCCTCTGGATCCCGTTTCCCGCGCGCCAGCCGGCCTGCGCCCCGCACCCCACTCGGCTGATGACCTGATCGTTAAGATGAATCGGCGCCGAATTGCGGCGAAAAGCGGACGGCGCCGCCGTAATCCGCCCGAAATTTTCGCACGACAAAAAAGCGCCGCCCGTGGGGGGCGGCGCTCGCAATTCAGCGAACCAGAAAAGCTGACTATTCGCCCTTCGGCTCCAGCACCTTGCGGCCTTTGTAGCGGCCGGATTTCAAGTCGATATGATGGGGACGGCGCAGCTCGCCCGACTCCCGGTCCTCGACATAGGACGGCGCGGCGAGACGGTCATGCGCGCGGCGCATGCCGCGGCGCGAGGGCGAGGTTTTCTTCTTCGGAACGGCCATGGGGCACCTTTAAAGCTCTTGGCGCGGACCTGCCCCGGTCGGCAGCCGCTTTGGAGCGGGCCGTTTAGCGGAACCGGCCGCCCCGCGCAAGGCCGTATGGTTGACCCGCCTTTAAGCCCGGCGTCGAAATTCGCGGCGACGGTTTCAGCGGGTTGTAACAAGGTTACGCTACCGTAATTCATGGTTGCGGGGGCAGCGGGAGTGGGGTTTTTGTGCGGTTAAGGGTGATTGTCGGCGTCGCGGCGGTCTTGATGGTTCTCGCCCCGGCGGGAAGCCGGGCCGAAGCCTTCGCCTCCTACTGGTCGACCCTGTCCGACGGGGAGCAGGACTTCGTCGATCACGTCGCCGCCGGCATGTATGGCGAGGAAAGCGGCCAGCGCGCCGGCAGCTATGGCGCGCTCAACAGCGCCAGCAAGGCGCGCTACCGCGCCCGGGCGATCGAAGTTCTTGGCGTCGAGAACCGTCCCGCGCGCTCGAACAAAAAGGGCGCGGACATCTAGCGCGCCTATTTCCGGTTGGTCTTGCCGGGTAGAATTCCCATATATTTGCAGATGATCGACAAGATCACTTCGTCGGCGCCCGCGCCGATCGAGGCGAGACGTCCGTCGCGATACGCCCTCGACACCGGCGTTTCCTCCATGAAGCCCATGCCGCCCCAATATTGCAGGCATGAGTCATTCACTTCTCGGAGCAAGCGTCCGGCCTTCAGTTTCGCCATCGACGCCAGCATCGTCACATCCTCGCCGGCCAGCATTTTCCCGACCGCGTCCCAGGTGAGCGATCGCAGCGCCTGCACTTCGGTTTTCAGCTCCGCCATGCGGAAATGGACGACCTGATTGTCGAGCACCGATTGGCCGAAGGCCTTGCGCTGACGCGTATAGTCGATCGTCGAGTCGATCGTCCGGTCCATCCCGACAAGGCCGGACAGCGACCCCCACAGGCGCTCTTCCTGAAACTGCAGCATCTGATACATGAAGCCCGCGCCTTCCTCACCGATCCGGTAGCGCTGGGGCACGCGCACATCTTCAAAATAGAACTGCGCCGTATCGCTTGATCTCATGCCGAGCTTTTTCAGCTTGCGCGCGATTTCAACGCCCTTGCGGTGTTTGCCGTCGTCTTCTTTCAACGGCAGGCAGATCAGCGTCTTGTTGCGGTGCGCCTGATCGTCCGACGTGTTGGCGAGGAGGCACATCCAGTCGGCCTGGGTGCCGTTGGTCGTCCACATCTTGCCGCCATTGATGACGTAATCGTCGCCGTCCTTTTTCGCCGTGGTCTTGATCGAGGCGACATCGGAGCCGGAGCCGACTTCGGAAACACCGAGACAGGCGACATAATCGCCGGAGATCGACGGCCGCAAAAAATCTTCCTTGGCGGCGTCAGAGCCAAAGCGAGCGAGCGCCGGCGTCGCCATGTCGGTCTGCACGCCGATCGCCATCGGCACGCCGCCGCAATTAATGTGTCCGAGCGTTTCCGCGACGACCGCGCCGTAAGACCAGTCGAGGCCCATGCCGCCATATTCGACAGGCTTGGTAACGCCGAGAAGCCCGAGATCGCCGAGCCCCTTGAAGACGCGGTGCGCGGGGAAAATTTCCGCCTCTTCCCATTCGTCGACATACGGATTTATTTCCGCGTCGATGAATTTTTTCAGGGTCGACCGGAGTTGTTCGTGTTCGGCGGTCAGCTGCATATCGGCGCCTCTTTACTGCGCAGTTTCGTTGACAGCACTTGCGCGATGGGACGAGGCTTCCGGCCTATGTCGGAGCAAGCACCCGGTCAAGCGTCAGCGGCAGAAGACGGCGCGGACGCCCAGATATACAGCCGCCGCCGCGAGAAAAGCGAGGCGATGCGGCGGCGCGTCTGCGAGGCGGCGACCGCGCATATCGCTGAATTCGGCTATCATCGGACGTCGGTCGGCAAGATCGCCGAGCGCGCCGGCGTCAGTCAGGGCGCGTTGCAGCACCATTACCCGACCAAGGATGATCTTGTCGCCGCGCTCGCCGAACGCGTCCTGGCGCAATCGGTCAAATGGTTCTCATTTGCCCGGATCGAACTCGCACGTGACCCCGACGCCTTCGGCGAAGTCGTGCGCCGGTCATGGCGCGAACAATTTTGCAGCGACGAATTCGCGGCGCTTGTGGAAATCCTGACCGCCTGCCGGACTAACGCGGCTCTCCTCGCCCGCATTGCGCCCGCGCTGGCGGGCTGGCGGAGGCTGATCGACGCCGAACTTGTCGAGTTGTTACCGTCAACGCCGCGAACAGCGCAAGAATTGGACGCCATCTTGTCGATCTCCCGGGCGATGATGACCGGGCTGCTGATCCATGACCACCTCGTGAAAGACGACGCGCATATCGATTTCCTCATCGACCAGTGGATCGCGCTGGCGCGCCGCTGACGCCTTTTTCGCGCGCCGCCAGACTTACGGTTCTTCAATCGTCATGTTGGGGATTTTCTCCCCGCGCTGGCGATATTGCTCCCACTCCCCCGTCATCCAGTAGCGCTCATCGACGAACCATGTCCGCATTTCATCGCTGACGGAATCGGCGACGAGCAGCTGCTGCTCATCGGGGCTGGCGGCAAATGCGGCGAGATCGGCGATATTCTGCGCCGAGAGTTCGATCACATATCCAAGCTCGATCGTCTGCAGCGCCGACATCGCCGGGGCGCCGCGCCACATCCTTGCGGAAAACTCAAGCGGATCGACTTCATCGGGCGCGTCGACCGCGCTCAAATCCGGCGCCGCGAGACCGCCGACGCCGTTCACTCTGTGGCAGATGACGCAGCCGTTTGAGATGAACAGAATTCTTCCGCGCCGCGCGTTCATCTGCGGCGTCGGCGCAAAGACCGGCGTCGGCGGCTGGCTGAGCGCGATGTCGCGGGCGCTCGGCTCATAGGCGGGCTCCGACTCCTCGACCGGAGCGACGGCGCCCGGCGCGCTGTCGACCGGCTCCCTGCCACAGGCGGCGAGCGCGAGCGCGACAATCAGGACGACTTTCTTCATGGCGTAAACCCTTTCGCCGATAGTGAGATGTTGAAAATTATTGTCGCGCCCGCCGTCATCGTCCAGATTGATCTGGGTCAACCGCCCGCGCCGACTTATCCGGAAACCCGCCGATGACCAACCAGGAAACCATTCTCGCCGCGCTGAACGCATCCGCCAGCGACTATTTGCCAGGGCTTCTCGGCGTGCGGTTCACCGCGGCCGGCGAGGGATGGCTGGAGGGGGAGCTGACCGTTCGCAAGAACCTGTTGGCGCCGAACGGTTTCCTGCATGCGGGAACCGTCATCACGCTCGCCGACACGCTTTGCGGCGTCGCCTGCGCGCGGGCGCTGCCGGACGGCGCCAAGGGCTTCACCACAATCGAGCTGAAATCGAACTTTCTTGGAACCGCGCTTGAGGGCGTCATCGCCTGCCGGGCGACAGCCAGACATCTCGGCCGAACAACGCAATTGTGGGACGCGGAAGTCACCGACAAGGCGAGCGGGAAAACCCTCGCGCTTTTTCGCTGCACGCAGATGGTGCTCTGGCCCAAGCCCTCAGGCGGCTGACGCCTTCAGGAACGCCGGCCGCGCTGAAATTCGCGACCACCATTGCGCGACTTTCGGCGTCATCGCCTCCGCCACGCCAAGCGTCGTCGCAAAGTAGAGCGCATAGCCGACGCAGATATCCGCCATCGTAAATCGGCCGGCGCAAAGATAGTCGCGATCTTGCAGCCGCGCCTCGACGCTCGCCCACCGCCCGAGAAACCATTTCCGGTAGTCTTGCGCGACTTGCGCGCTGCGCCGCTCTTCCGGCTCCAGCGCGGTATATCGAAAGACAATCGTCAGCGGAAAAGTCAGCGTCGCATCGGAGCGGTACATCCAGTTGAGATAGTCGCCATATGCTTCTTCGCGCGAGCTCACCGCGAGCGGCGTCGGCCCGTATTTCTCGGCGAGATAATGACAAATTCCCGTGCTCTCCGTCAGCATGACCTCGCCGTCGAGAAGCGCCGGCACGGTCCCCAGCGGGTTCACCTCCTTGTAGGTTTTCGCAAAAATGCGCGGCGGAAACGGCAAGGTCTCCAGCTCGTAGGCGAGCCCCATTTCCTCCAGCGCCCACACGCAGCGCAAGGAGCGCGCGCCTTTGCAATGATAGAGTTTCATTTTCGCTTCCCGTCGTCGGCCAGTCGAGCGCCGATACGCGCCGATCCGGAATCCTTGCCGCTAATGGCGTGACGCCGCAAGTATGGAAGCCAGCTTTCGCGCCGCCCATAAAATGCCAAAGGTCATTGACCGATCGGTCGCGGAGCGAGACAATCCAGCGATGCGCGCCCTCTCCTTCGATCTGACCCGCCTCCCCTCGCCGCACCTGACGCCGAGCCATGACGCCTGGCGCAACAGCGTGCGCGCTTTTGTCGACAAGGAAATAGCGCCTCATGTGAACGCCTGGGACGAGGAAGGTAAGTTTCCGCGCGAACTCCACCGCCGCGCCGCGGATATCGGCCTTATCGGGCTCGGCTTTCCGGAAGCATATGGCGGCCTGCGGGACGGCGTCGACATTTTCCATTCGCTCATCGCCTCGGAAGAACTTGCGCGCGCCGGGTCCGGCGGCCTCATCGCGGGGCTGATGACGCACGGCATCGGTTTGCCGCCGATCCTCGCGCTCGGCTCCGACGAGTTGAAAGCCCGGATCGCGCCGGACGTCCTTGCCGGGAAGAAATTGATCGCCCTCTGCATTACCGAACCATCGGGCGGCTCGGACGTCGCCAATCTGAAGACGCGCGCCGTCCGCGACGGCGACTGCTATATCGTCAACGGAGAAAAAACCTTCATCACGACCGGCATGCGCGCCGATTATCTGACCGTCGCAGTGAGGACCGGAGGGCCCGGCGCGGCCGGATTGTCCTTCCTGTTGGTCGACGCCGACAGCCCCGGCGTCACGCGCACGAAACTCGACAAGATGGGCTGGTGGATGTCCGACACGGCGACGATCAATTTCGCCGATGTGCGCGTCCCCGTCGAAAACCTTGTCGGCGCGGAGAATTCCGGATTCGCCGGCATCGTCGCCAATTTCAACGGCGAGCGGCTCGGCATGGCGGCGCAGGCGATCGCCTTTGCGCGAGTTTGCCTCGAAGACGCCGCCGACTGGGCGACGCAGCGCCAGACCTTCGGCAAGCCGCTCTCAAAACATCAGGCGATCCGGCACAAACTCGCCGAGATGGCGCGCCATATTCACGCCTCCTCAGCGCTGCTCGACAATTGCGCGTGGCGGGTGAAGAACGGCGAGACGCCGGTCGCCGAATTGTCGCTGTTGAAAGTGCAGGCGACGCGCACGATGGAATTTTGCGCGCGCGAGGCGATGCAGATTTTGGGCGGCGCCGGCTTCATCCGCGGCTGTCGCGTCGAGCGCATCTATCGCGAAGTGCGCGTGATGGCGATCGGCGGCGGGTCGGAGGAGATCATGCTTGATTTGGCGGCAAGGCAGATGGGGATTTAGACTGGCGACCGATCCTGAATCTCTAGGATAAGGTCATAAACGACCCTTACGCCCTGTATTCGTTCAAAAATAAACGGGTGCGGCGGACCGAATGATTGCGGCGCCCAAGTGAGATATGAAAAGAATCCGTACCCCTCGCCAAATATGATATTGCCAGCTTGCGATCCATTGACTTTCACTCTCAAACTTCGAGTGATTGGTATTGAGTCAATCTCGGCACGACTCTCTCCTTTTTTTAGGATGATCGCTCTTTTGTTGGTTACGGCATATCGTGTCTTCACACGCCTGTTGCGGTCGAAGACAAAGCGTCCGAACGTCGTGGTCAAGCCGACGATGACAAATAGCGGACCTATAATCAGGAACGCAAACGCCTCCGGTTCGAGTTTACCGCCCCCAAACATCTTTGGCGCCAGTTCAAGATAGACGATCAACGTCCAGAAGATCGCAAACCCTGTCCAAATAATGCTAAATGGCACAAAAAATATATCGTAGGTTCGAAAAATTACGCCGCCCGGCGGCCGACCCTGCCAAAGCAATTCCTCGCCTTCGCGCAACGCGAATCCATCATGTTCCATAGAAGCCCCGCTTCTAAATTTTAAAGCTTCCGCAACGTCGTCTTCAAAATCTTGCCGCTCGGATTTCGCGGCAGGACGTCGATGAAATCGACGCGCCTCGGCAATTTGAAGCTCGCGATCTTCGGGCGCAGGAATTCGATCAGCTGCTCCGCCGTCACTTCGGCGCCGGGGCGCTTGACGATAAAAGCGCGCACCAGCTCGCCCCATTTTTCATCCGGCATGCCGACAATCGCCGACTCGAAGACCGCCGGATGCGCGGCGAGAAGGTTTTCAATCTCGGCGGGGGATATATTCTCCCCGCCCGAGATAATCATGTCTTTGACGCGATCGACGACATAGAGATAGCCGTTTTCGTCGATCCGGCCGGCGTCGCCGGACCAGTACCAGCCGTCGCGAATGACGGCGTGCGTCGCCTCTGGCTTCCGCCAGTATCCGTCCATGATAAAGGCGGATTTCGTCACGATCTCACCGACCTCACCCTGCGGCATCTCCTTGCGCGTTTCGGGGTCGCGGATTTGCACCTCGCAGCCGGGCAGCGCCTTTCCGGCCGACACGCGCTGTTTCAGTCCTCTCGCGTGATCTTCATGCGCCAGCGTGGTGACGCCGCCGGTCGTCTCGGTCATGCCGTAAAACTGCGTGAAACGCGCTTGCGGCATCATCGCCATCGCAGCATCGAGCAGGGCTTCCGGCATCGGCGCCGCGCCGTAACTGACCTGCGAGAAATTCGTCAGCGGTAAATTCACGGTCTTGGCCGCCTGCAGGATCATCATGATCATCGCCGGCACGAGGAAGGAGTTGAGCGGAAGGCCGCTTTGCGCTTCGCGGACGATCGCCGCCGGGTCGAACTGGCGATGCTGGATCACCGGCATCGAACGGGACCAGGCCATGAATCCGAAATTGACGCCGGCGATATGAAAATGCGGCAAGGGATGCAGGATGGTTTCATTGTCAAAACGCGGCGAGATGATTCCCGCTTTGAGGCCGGCTTCGCCGACTTCGTAATAGCAGCGGTTGGAGAGAACGACGCCCTTGGGCAGGCCGGTCGTGCCGCTGGTGTATAGTTGCACGACGACATCGTCGCGCGCGGGCGTGAAGGACGGCCGCCGCGCCTCCTGCGCGTCGATCATTCGATCGAGGCAATCTTCGCCGCCGCTTTCAAGGATCATCGTGCGCGGCAGGATGAAATCGTCGACCGACCGCAAGGGGTCGATGAACATCTTCTCGCCGACGAAGAGCGCCGGCTCCGCATCGGTGATGATCTGCGCGATTTCGGCCGGTGCAAGGCGCCAGTTGACCGGCGTCATCACCACGCCGATTTTCGCAGCGCCGAGCAGCGCGTGCCAGAACGTCGCGACATTGCGCGCGAGCCAGCACAGCCGGTCGCCGCGTTTCAGCCCCAGCGCGAGGAGCGCCTGCGCCGCGCGATTGGCGCGCGCGTCCATCTCGGCGTAGGTCCAGCTTCGCCCTTCGAAGATCAGCGCCGTTTCATGCGGCAGACGCTGGGCCTGCTCCTCGATAACGCCGGAAAGCGTCGGCGCGTTGAATATCCGGCGTTGCCCTGTCATTCGCGTCGTCCTCCCGTCGCCCTGCGACTATGCCGCAGGCGGAGCAAAACGCCAAATGGTTCTCTCAGGCCTCGACGCTGTCCCGGTCGATTTCGACAAGGCGCTGATCGCGGATGACGATGATCCGGTCGAGACGGCGCGCAAGGCGGCTGTCATGCGTCGCGACCAGCGCCGCAAGGCCTTCGGCGCGCACGATCTCCAACAGGGCGTCGAAGACCTTTGCCGATGTTTTCGGGTCGAGATTGCCGGTCGGCTCGTCCGCCAGCAAAATCTTTGGATGATTGGCGAGTGCGCGCGCGATCGCGGTGCGCTGCTGTTCGCCCCCAGATAATTGCCCCGGCTGGTGATTGAGGCGCTCGCCGAGCCCCATCGACGTCAAAAGCCGCGCGGCTTCCCGTTCGGCGTCGCCGCGCTTTTCGCCGCGAATGAGGCGCGGCAGGGAAACATTTCCGAGCGCGGAAAACTCCGGGAGAAGATGGTGGAACTGATAAACGAAGCCGAGATAATCGCGCCTGAGGCGCGTTTTGGCGGCGTCGGGAAGCGTCGAGGTCGCCTTGCCGCCGATAAAGACTTCGCCGCCCGACGGGGCTTCGAGCAGCCCCGCGATATGAAGAAGTGACGATTTCCCCGACCCCGAAGGGCCGAGCAGCGCGACGGTCTCGCCGCGATGCAGTTCGAAATCCGACGCCTGCAGGATTTCAAGATCCCGGTAGCGGCGGCTGACGCCCTGAAGGCGCAATACGGTGACAGCGTCATTCATAGCGCAGCGCCTCAACCGGATCGAGGCGCGCGGCGCGCCAGGCGGGATAGATCGTCGCCACGAACGACATGAACAGCGACCATCCGACGATAAGGCCGACTTCCCTCCACTGCATCTTGGCGGGAATCGCATTGAAATAATAAACGTCCGACGGGAAAAGGTCCGTGTTGAGAATAGCTGACAGGAATTTCTCGATGGCGTCGATGTTCCAGACGAACAGCGCGCCGCCGACAGCGCCCGCGATCGTGCCGATCACGCCGATCAGCGACCCCGACAGGAAGAATATCCTCATGATCGATCCTTGCGTCGCGCCCATGGTGCGCAGAACCGCGATATCGCCGGTCTTGTCTTTGACCAGCATGATGAGGCCGGTGATGATGTTGAGCGCCGCCACCGCAACGATCAGCAGGAGGATCAGCCGCATGACGCTGCGTTCGGTCTGCAGCGCGTTGAAATAGGACTGGTTCTGCTGTTGCCAATCGCGCAGCTGCATATCCGGAACCAGCGCGGAGATCGCCTCCTTGTAGGATTTCACCTTTTCGGGTTCGGCGACTTTCAGTTCGATCTGCTGCACGGCGTCGCCAAAACCGAAGAAAATCTGCGCCTGCCGCAGCGGCATGAAGCCGATGAACCCGTCATATTCGGAATTGCCGACTTCGAAGATCGCGCCGACCGTATAGGTTTTTTTCTGCAAGGTGGGCCCGAACGGCGTGTCGGCGCCGCGTCCCGAAATCAGCGTCACCTTGTCGCCGGGACCGACGCCGAGCGTCCACGCGATGCGATTACCGATCGCAATTTCGTCGCCGCCATTCTTGCCGATGCCGAAATTGTCGAAGGAGCCGGCGACAACATGGCTGCGTCCGGTTTCGGGGTCGACGCCGGTGACGTAATTGATGGCGATCAGGTCTTCGCGGCGCACGCCCCTGATGATGATCCCCGTTTCATTATAGGCGCTGGCGTAGACCGGCGACTGTATCAAGGGGAGCGCTTCAGTGACGCCAGGCGCCTTGCGCAGCTTCTCGATCAGCTCTTCATAATTCGCGATCGCGCCGTCGCCCTGGACGAAAATATGGCCGTTAACGCCAAGAAGCTGGTCGAGAAGTTTGGCGCGAAACCCCTGCATCACCGACATCACGATGATGAGGACAGCGACCGCCAGCATGATCCCGCCAAAGGCGATCAGCGAAATCAGCGAGACGCCTTTACCTGACTTGGTGGCGCCGAGATAACGGCGCGCGATCATCCACTCGAAAAACGAGAAGGGCGGCGTCGAGGCTGGCGCCGAAATCGGCGCCGGGGCGGCGGATGAACTCATGAAAGAAACCCGGTTTTTTCTGATCCGGGTCCTATCTTAATTCGCGCGGATGGCCAAATCGCGGCAGATCAGGAAAGCTTGGACGCCTTGCAGGTCCTTAACCCGACCAGCCGGTATAAAGGACAAAATCCCGACAGCGCCGTCAGGGTCATGATCACGCCGACCGCCAACGCGCCATATTCCCAGGCCGGCCGCTCGCCGGTGAAAAACACGTAAAAGGCGGCGGCGGCAATCGCGAGCCGGACGATCCGGTCCAGCATGCCGACATTGCTTTTCATCGATCGCTCCTCGTTGCTCAGCGCCTATCCAAGGCGCTGTCAGAAGATGCGCCTTTCAAGCGGGGCGGACTTGATCGACATCAACAAGGCTGATCAGATTTTCAGCGCCGAGCGCACATCCCGCTTCAACATATCGAGAGCGGCGTCGAGCGAGACTTCATCGCGATGACCGTCGGCGCGGCGCTTGACTTCAACCTTGCCGGCTTCGAGCCCGCGCGGTCCGATGATCAGCTGGAACGGCAGGCCGATCAGGTCCATGCGCGCGAATTTCTCGCCGGGGCGTGATGCGGTGTCGTCATAGAGAACATCGACGCCGGCGGCTTCGAGCGCCGCATACGCCTTGGCGCAGGCGCCGTCGGTCCCGGCGTCGCCCTGCTTGAGATTGATGAGACCGACATGGAACGGCGCGACCGCAACCGGCCATTTGCACCCCGCCTCGTCGTGATACGCCTCGATCAGCGCCCCGGCGAGGCGCGACACGCCGACGCCATAGGAGCCCATCTCCACGGGGCGATCCTTGCCGTCGGGCCCCGTGATCATCGCGCGCATCGGCGCTGAATATTTCTCGCCGAAATAAAAGATATGGCCGACCTCGATGCCGCGCGCGGCGATGCGGTCGCCCTTGGCGACTTTCGCTTCAAATTCCGCGGCGTCGTGCTTTTCCTCGGTCGCGGCGTAATAGGACGTGTAGCGATCAATGACAGGCTGAAGATCGCTGTCGAAATCGGTGTCGGCGCCCGGAACCGCGAGGTCGAGAAGTTTTCGGTCGCAAAAAACCGCGCTCTCACCCGTTTCGGCGAGCACGATGAATTCATGGCTCAAATCGCCGCCGATCGGGCCCGTGTCGGCGCGCATCGGGATCGAGGTCAGCCCCATCCGCGCGAAGGTACGCAAGTATGCGACAAACATCTTGTTGTAGCTCGCCCGTGCGCCGGCGCTGTCGGCGTCGAATGAATACGTGTCCTTCATCAAAAATTCGCGGCCGCGCATCACGCCGAAACGCGGACGCACCTCGTCGCGGAACTTCCACTGGATGTGGTAGAGCATCTTCGGGAGATCCTTGTACGAGCGAACGCCCGCACGAAAGATCTCGGTGATCATTTCCTCATTGGTGGGGCCGAACAGCATCTCGCGATCGGCGCGATCCTTGATGCGGAGCATTTCCTTGCCATAGGCCTCATAGCGCCCGCTCTCGCGCCACAACTCCGCCGACTGAATGGTCGGCATCAGCATCTCGACCGCGCCCGCCCTGTCCTGCTCCTCGCGGACGATTTGCTCGATCTTTTTGAGGACCCGGAAGCCGAGCGGCAGCCAGGCGTAAATGCCGGCGCTCTCCTGACGAATCATGCCGGCGCGCAGCATCAGCTGATGCGAGGCGATCTGCGCCTCCGAGGGCGTCTCTTTGAGAACAGGCAGGTAATAGCGGGTGAGGCGCATCAGGGGCTCCGGGTGGGACGGGAGCCGTGTCTTAAAAAGGCCCGTGGGGCTTGTCCATCGAAAGCCCTAACGGCACCCCCGGCCGCCGCGCCGGCGGGAAGGCGCGCCTTCAAGATCGAAACGGGCGAGGAGGCGAGCCGAAGCCCAGCCCGGCGCCTGCAACGGATAAAGCACCAGAATATGGTCAGCGGAGGCCCGATCCGGGTTCAGATCGATCGCTTCAACGCCGGAAAGCGTGATGATTTTCGGGACGTCCGCCGCGAAGGGACAAGGATCCGGGCGCACGACAATCGTCTCGGCGGTCGCGGAGGCCGTGAGGATATTGACCCACATTGCGGCGATCAGGATGCGGCGCGGCTTCATGGACAGCGCCGGTGCAGCGATTATGCCTCGTTAACCCTATCTCGCCCCAGACTGATCGGCCAATCGCGAGAGCTGCGTGCAGCCGGCGCGCATGCCGCGTCCGGGGAACGCCTGCCGTCGATTTCGAGATTTATGGTGCGGCCAAGAGGACTCGAACCTCCACGATGTTACTCGCTAGCACCTCAAGCTAGTGCGTCTACCAATTCCGCCATGGCCGCATGTCGATAGAGGCGCGGGGGATAGCAAATGCCCAAGGGCGCCTCAAGCCCCTTAAACGTAGTCGCGCTTACCGGCTCGCGACTTCCACCGCAATGCGATCGCCGATCAGCTTGACCTTGCCATCGGCTATTTTTTTGCCGTTCGCGAGGATCGAGATCGGTTTCAGGGCGTCCCGGCCGAGCGGGATCACAGCTCCCCGCCCAAGGGAGAGCGCGGCGGCGAGCGGCAATTCGGCCGACCCGACGACGATTGTCAGCTCGACATCGACCTGTTCGACAGCAGCCATAGGCGGTGATAACCCCAGCGACGCAACAAGTCAGAGCATCGGCTCCTTTGGTTAGAACGGCGTTAAATCAGGATTTCTGGCGGGATCAGCCGGTCGAATGGGCGGTTTCCGGGGGAAGAACGCCCTACCCGGCTGCCTCGGACGCGATGGAGCGGCGGGTTGCCGAAATCCGCGCCGGGACCGCCCGCGAGCTGGTCTGGCTGCTCGAACACCCGCCCCTTTACACCGCCGGAACAAGCGCCAGGGAGGCGGACCTCCTCGACCCGCGTTTTCCGGTCTTTCGCTCGCCCCGCGGCGGGCAATACACCTATCACGGCCCGGGCCAACGCGTCGCTTATGTGATGCTGAACCTTGCCGAACGGACCAGGGACGTTCGGGGATTCGTCGCTTTGCTGGAGGAATGGATTTTCGGGGCGCTCGGTGATTTCAACATCAGGGGCGAGCGCCGCGACGACCGCGTCGGCGTCTGGGTCGACCGGACCCGGCCCGGCGAGCCGCGCCGCGAAGACAAGATCGCCGCCATCGGCATCCGCCTTCGCCATTGGGTGAGCTTTCACGGCATTGCGCTGAACGTCGAGCCCGATCTGTCGCATTTCGGCGGCATCGTCCCCTGCGGCGTATCCACGCCCGGATTTGGCGTCACCAGCCTTGTCGATCTGGGAATTCCCGCGACGCTCGATGACGCCGACGCGGCGCTGCGCCGCTCATTCGAACGGATTTTCGGGCCGACGGTCGATGCGCCGTCGCCAGGGTGAACATTCGGTCATCGAACCAGCCGGTTTGAGATATGACAAGCTCGTTCGACGCCATTATGGTGAACCCGAATCGGCAATCGAAGGAGCTTCCATGACCCGCCTGACCAAATTGTCGTTCATGCTTTCCGTCGCGCTCGCCGCACTCGCCGCTAGCAGCGCCCATGCGCAGGACGCCGCCGCGCCGGAGCCGCAAGCGCCGGCCGAACAAGCAACGCCGACGGAGGCGCCAGCGCCGGCTGAGGCGCCCGCCATCAATGAAGACGAAATGGCCGATTTGCTGAATTCGCAGCAACAGATCAAACAGGACGTGACGCTCACCCGTTCCGTGAACGGACAGGTGGTCGAAACGAAAACGGAAACCGTGATTTATTCCAAAGACGATCCGATCCGCGGCAGTGAGGCCGAACCGACGGCGCTCGAAAAGCTGAAAGCCCGGTTCGATGGTGAGGCGCTGACCCGCAAAGAGGCGCTTGAAGAAGCAAAACTCGGTTTCGTGGTCGGCGACCTTGATCGCGACGACGCAATGACCGCCGAGGAATTCGTCTATCTTGTCAAGGTCTGGGATGGCGCGGACACCGCCGAGGAAGATGCCGAAACAATCGCCGATCCCGTTTCCCTGCTCGATCAGGAAGATGCTGGCCATATAAGCGGCGAATTGGCGCGCGCCAAATTCGCGGCGATGGCGGGGAGCGATCTGACCATCGGAAAAAGAGCGTTCACACGCAAAATCATCGAGGATTTCGAAAACAATGATCTCGACAAGGATGATTTGTTGCGCGGCGATGAATTGCTGAACTTCCGCAAGGCGGTTCGCGGCAAGCCGACCCACGCCGAATAGGGCGGCGCCTGCCCTACTAAACCAGCGACAAAAACCGCGCGGCGTCGAGGAAATCGCGTTTCAGCGCCTCTTCCCGCGCGGCGGCTTCCTCGTCGACGCCCCAGCGTTCCGCCTGAAACGCCTCGTCAATGCGCGATGCCGCGAATAGTAGTTCTGCGGGAAACGCGCGCCGCAGCAGCGCCAGGCCGATAACGGCCGATCCCGAGATTTCCGCCGCCGTCTTGACGCCCAGCGCCTGTTCAGCGGTCGCCGCGTCCAGCGCGGCCCGGGCGGCGGTGACGGCGACTTGCGGCTGCTCGATGAAGCCGACGCCGGCGCCGGTTCTCAATCTGACGCCGATCTCCGACGCCGCCCAGTCGAGGAGCGGCTCCCACGCCGCGCTTTGTCGGCGGGCGAGTTCCGCCGGCTCCGCGGCGCGATAGCAAACGAGGTCCGACTTCAAAAACGCCAGCGTCGCCTCGCGCCAGATTTCCGCGTCGACGGCGCCGCAATCGCACGCCGTCATCGCATATCGGGTCATCGGCATTCGCGCGAAATCGATCTGGTCGCCCTGCGCCATCCATTCGGCTGCGACTGCGTCGGCGAGCGATTGGGCGGCGGCGCGCAACGCGCCGCCCTTGCGGGTCTTCGCCGTCCTGCCGTCGAGGTGGATGACAAAGCCGCCCGCGTCGCGCTCCGCCGTCGCCGCCTTGTAAAATCGCTTTGGCGCGCGCGACGGGGTTTCGCCAAGTTTCGTCATCTTTTCGGCTTCTTGCGCGACAGATCGGGCCAGACGATCTCCGCCTCGGGGTCGAAGCCGAAGAGCTCCCATGTTTCCTTCATGCGACCGGTCAACGGCGCCGTCAGCGTGATCAGTCGGCCGCCATCGGGATGCGGAAAAGTCATCTCGCGACAGAAAAGCTGTAATCCCTCCGGCGCGCCTTCGACAAACGCATTCGGGCCGCCATATTTCCGGTCGCCGACGATCGGCGTTCCCATCGCCGCGCAGTGAACGCGCAACTGATGGGTGCGGCCGGTCAGCGGCTTTAGTGCGACAAAGGACGCCGGCCCGGCGCTGTCGAGCACGGCGTAATCGGTGATCGCCTTTTTCGCCTCTTCGTCGTCCGCCGGCGTCATGCGCTCTTGATCCTTGTCGCCGATACGGACCATTTTCTTCGCGATTGGAAGATTGATCGTCCCTTTCGGAATCTTCGGAACGCCGGCGCAAAGCGCCCAATAGGTCTTGACGACGTCATGGCCCTGAAACGCCTTGCCGAGCTTGGCTGCGGCGATGCGCGTTTTCGCCAGGATCAGCAGGCCGCCGGTATCCGCGTCGAGGCGGTGAACAAGACGCGGCTTCTCGCCATTTTTCTCGAGCGAGGCCAGCATGCCGTCGATATGGCGCGGCGTTCTGGCGCCGCCCTGCACCGCGAGGCCGAAGGGCTTGTTGATCGCCAGGATCTCGTCGTCTTCATATATCGTCAGGCTACGGAGGAAATCCGCGTCTTCCTTTTTCGGCCGAAATTCCGATTTCGGCGCGGCCGCCTCTTCGCCGATCGGGGGCACGCGGATCGCCTCGCCGGCTTCGATCCGCCGATTGGCCTTGACCCGCCCGCCGTTGACGCGGATCTGGCCGGTGCGCAGCAATTTTTCGAGCGCGCCATGACGCACGCCCGGATAATAGGTCTTGAACCAACGGTCGAGGCGAAGACCATCATCCTTTTCTTCAACCACTCTGGTCTCAACGCCGCTCATGAAAACGCCTTCCCTGCGGCGAGGCCCGCGAAGAGGCCAAGGATCGACAAGATCACGGACGCCGCCACATAGGCGCCGGCGATCGTCAGCGACTTCTCGCGATAGAGCGTCACCGCATCGAGCGCGAAAGTCGAGAATGTGGTGAACCCGCCAAGGACGCCCGTCGTCACGAACACGCGCATCACCTGGCTGTGCGGTTCCCTGGCGACGAGCCAGGCGATGAACAACCCCATCGCCGCCGACCCGACGACATTCACCGTCAAAGTTCCCCACGGGAAATTCGGACCGAGGAGACGCAAGGAGAGCGCGCCGACGCCATAGCGCGCCACCGCGCCCATCGCGCCGCCAGCGCCGACCGCAAGCCATAGATGGGGGCTGCTCATTTCTTCTCCGCAGGTTGAAAGGGAGCCAGCAATAACCCGATCACCGATTTGTCTTCAACGCCCTCAAGGCCGATTTTCATTGCCGGCGTCCGGATCGTCCGCGACCGGGTGCGAAAAAGCGGGTCCCACAGGCTGATAATCGCCGCATAATTCGAATTGGTGTCCGCCGCGACCGCGTGATGGTGAACCCAGTGTATCGAAGGGGTCACGATCACGCGGGAGAGAGCGCGCTCGACCGCCGCCGGCAATTTGACGTTCGAATGATGAAACAGCGATTCCGCCAGCAGCAGCGTTTCAAAAATGACGACATGATCAAAGGGAACAGCCAGCAGCGTGATCGGCGCCACCCGCAACAAGGCTGAAATCGCGACTTCTCCCGGATGGAACCTTACGGCTGACGTGGTGTCGAGATGTTCATCGAGATGATGAACGCGGTGAAACCGCCGCAATATCGGAACTTCGTGATAGGCGCGATGCAGCCAATATGTCCAAAAATCGAGCAGCACGATATCCGCGACGAGCGTTGCGGCCGGCGGCCATGCGGACGGGCGCGACCACAACGGATGATCCGTCGCGATGGCGGTCAATGGAAGCACGATCGCCGGCGACAGCGCGAGCAGCAAAACCCAGAGCACGCCGTTCCTGAGCAAGCGCGATGGGTCGCGGATCGAGGGGGCTGATGAAAAGGCGCGCTCGGCGCCGAACAGGCCGGCGAAGACGATCGCGCCGATCCATGCCTTGTTGGCGACGATCGCCTCAGTCAGCATCGGCGAACCGCTTCCAGTCCGGACGGTCGAAGGCGATGTCGAGCCGCCGCATGCCGATATGCCCGTAATAGGTGACGGCGCCGGGCGCGGCGAGCAGAAGGAAATGCGCATAGGGGCCCGCGGCCTTCGCGCTTTCATCCAGCAGCCGTTTGCCGATGCCCTTTCCCTGATGCGCGGCATCGACCGCGAGGTCGCTGCAATAGCAGCAAAATGAGAAATCCGAGACGCAACGCGATACGCCGACGATGACGCCGTCAGGGTCGCGCGCGGTGACGATGATGTCGGCGTTCGCGAGCATTTTCTCAATTCGCGCGCGCTCCTTGACCGGACGTCGCTCGGCGAGCGTCGATCGCATCAGGACGTCGATGAATTCATCGGCGCCGAGATCGGGTTCGAGGGCGTAATGAAATTGTTCCAATGATGCGTCTCCCTCTTGTGTCCATCCTTCCTGTCGCGGCTAGCGGCCGCTCTTCAGGATGAGGGCGTAAAATGGC
>Ga0155549_1030_pt2 | contig 21741 bp, 26 predicted proteins | sample RifCSPhighO2_12_FD_107206 | JGI IMG/M metagenome (GOLD analysis project Ga0155549, IMG submission 107206) | Alphaproteobacteria bacterium RIFCSPHIGHO2_12_FULL_63_12
CCGAAATCGACCAGAAACTTGGCGCGGCCGCTAAGACGCCGGGCGGAAGGGGTGTCGCTCATGGCGCGTCCTTAGCGGCCTCCGCCCTTTTAGGAAAGACCGGCGAGGGCGCGCGCAAAGCCCGCCGCGTCGAAGGGCTGAAGGTCGTCGACGCCTTCGCCGACACCGATGAAATGAATCGGCAAGGGGTGCTTTTCGGCGAGCGCCGCCAGCACGCCGCCGCGCGCGGTGCCGTCGAGTTTCGTCATCACGATGCCGGTGACGCCGGCGATTTCCCGGAACGCGGCGGCCTGTGAAATCGCGTTCTGGCCGACCGTCGCATCGAGAACGAGCAATGTGTCGTGCGGTGCGGAAGGGTCGAGCTTTTTCAGGACCCGCACGATCTTCGCCAGTTCGTCCATCAGCTCGCGCCGGTTCTGAAGCCGCCCCGCCGTATCGATCAGCAAGACGTCGACGCCTTCTTTTCGCGCGCGCTCCAGCGCCTCGAAGGCGAGGCCCGCCGCGTCGGCGCCCGCTTCCTTGGCGATCACCGCGGAGCCGGTTCGCTCGCCCCAGATTTTCAATTGCTCGACGGCGGCGGCGCGAAAGGTGTCGCCCGCCGCGAGCATGACGTTAAGCCCTTCCTTTCGGAACTTACCGGCGAGCTTGCCGATCGTTGTCGTCTTGCCGGCGCCATTGACCCCGACCGTCAAAATCACATGCGGACGGCGGGTCCGGTCGATCGTCAGCGGGCGTTCGAGACCGGCAAGACCCTCGGCGACCGCCTCGGCGAGCGCCGCGCGAACCTCCGCGTCGCTGACTTCCCGGTTGAAGCGGTCGCGCGCCAGCGTGTCGCGAACGCGCGCCGCCGCCTTCACCCCGAGGTCGGCGCCGATCAGCAGCTCCTCAAGGTCGTCGAGCGTTTCGTCATCGAGTTTGCGCTTGGTCACGATCGCCGCGACGCCGTCGGACAGGCGTTGCGTCGTCTTCGAAAGACCGCCGGCGAGGCGTGCGAAAAACCCTTGTTTCAAAGGCTGATCTTCAATTTCCGGCGCCGGCGCCCCGACCGGAATCTTCGCAGGCGGAGCGATCCCGGCAGGCGCGTCGGCGGGGATTTCGGAAGGCGTTTCAGCCGTCGTCGCGGGGGCGTCCGCGTGTCGTTTCCCGAACAGTCCCGATAAAAAAGTTTTCGGCTTTGTCATTTTTCTCTTGCCAGAAATCGCGGCGCAGCAACTTGTTTCACGTCGGCTGAAGTATGTCAGCCTTTTTCATGGAGAAGAGCATGGCGATGGCCAAAGCGAAAAAAGCCGCCAAACCGGCCGCGAAAAAAACGGCGAAGAAGACGGCCAAAAAGGCCGTGAAAAAGGCCGCCAAGCCGGCAGCGAAGAAAGCCAAGCGCACCAAGCGCAAGGCCAAAGCGAAAGCGGCTTAAGGTCTACGGTTCTGACTATCAAAGCCGCGCCTCGAAAGAAATTTCGGGGCGCGGCTTTTTTATTGCGCCGCTCAAAGGGGCTCATGCGCCGGCGCTTTCCGCAATCAGCATGTCGCCGTCGCGCGCGCTCACTCGCAACAAGGCGACATCGCCCGGGCGTAGCGTCGCATCGCCAAGGCGCGCCGGGGCGAAATTGCCGAATCGCCCGCGCCCGCCGCTTTCGATGACCGCCTCGCCGACGGTTCCGATCAGGCTGTCGAGAAACTGCTCCGTCGCGGCGGCCGCCTTCTCCCGAAGCCGCCTTGCGCGATCGGCGACGACCTCGCCGGAGAGCTGCGGCATGCGCGCCGCCGGCGTGTCCGCGCGCGCCGAAAACGGAAAAACATGGGCGTAATTGACGCCGGCCTCGTCGATCAGGCGAAGGCTGTCCTGAAACATCGCCTCGTCTTCGGTCGGAAAACCGGCGATCAGATCGGCGCCGACGGCGATCTCCGGGCGCCGCGCGCGCAGGCGGCGCGTGAGCTCGATCGCGTCCTCGCGGGCATGGCGGCGTTTCATGCGCTTGAGGATCATGTTCGATCCGGCCTGTAGCGACAGGTGCAGGTGCGGCGCGACGCGCGGGTCGCCGGTCAGCCGGTCAAAAAGTTCGTCGTCGATTTCAGCGCAATCGACCGAGGAGAGGCGAAGGCGGAAAAGGTCCGGAACCGCGTCGAGGATCGCGGCGACAAGACGGCCAAGGCGCGGCGCGCCCTCAAGGTCATGCCCCCATGAGGTCATGTCGACGCCGGTGAGTACGATTTCGGGATGGCCGCTATCGACGAGACGGCGCACCGAGGCCACGGCCTCGGCGACTCCGACCGATCGCGACGGCCCGCGCCCGAACGGTATGATGCAGAAGGTGCAGCGATGGTCGCATCCGTTCTGCACCTGCAGGAAGGCGCGCGCGCGATCGCCATAGCCGTCGATCAGATGCGCCGCATTTTCGCGCACCGACATGATGTCGTTGACGCGCAAGCGCTCGTCGCCGCGCGCTTGCGCCGCCCATGCGCCCGCGTCGAGCTTGTCGACATTGCCGATGACGGCGTCGACTTCCGGCATCTGCGCGAAGGCGCCGGGATCGATCTGCGCGGCGCAGCCGGTGACGATGAGGCGGGCAGCGGGGTTTTCGCGTCGCGCCCGCCGGATCTGTTGGCGCGTGGTGCGAACCGCTTCATTGGTGACGGCGCAGCTGTTGATGACGATGGCGTCGACAAGACCTGCTTCGTCGGCGAGACGGCGGATCGCTTCGCTCTCGGCGAGATTGAGCCGGCAGCCGAGGGTGATGACACGCGGACCCGGAGAGGCGGAACCCTCCGGCCGGTCGTCGTCACTGGGGGCGGCTGCGTGCATGGCGCCCGGGTTTTAACCGCCCCATGGCGTATGTCGAGCGGTCAGCTCTCCATGGCGAGGAGAATGGCGAATCCCACGACCAGGAACAGCGCGAACGGAAAAAACGCCCCGATCACCGGCGGCGCCACCCCGAGCGCGCCGATAGCCAGCATCAGGTTTTCCGCCACGAAATAGCCAAAGCCCAGCGCCGCGCCAGCGCTCGCGCGGACAAGCTGGTTTCCCTGACGGCTGACGCCAAAGCCGGCGATGGCGCCGAGGAGCGGCATCAACAGCGTCGCCATCGGCTTTGAAAACCGCCCCAGCAGGGAGGTCATCGCCGGTTTCGCGTCGGCGCCGTCGGTTTTGAGCTGTGCGATCTGACGGATGATCGTCGGGATCGAGGAGCGGTCGGGATTAAGCGTCAGCGCGAAAAGGAGCTCGGGATTGAGGGACGTCTTCCAGACCCGCGACTTTTCTTCGGTCGCCGTCGCCGTCGGGTCGGACGCCTCGCGCACGTCGAACAGCCGCCACTCGCCCTTTTCGTGGATGGCGGATTTGGCTTCGGTCACGGCGCTGACGAGGCCTCTGTCGTCAAGGTCGTAAATATTGACGTCGGTCAGCTTCACGCTGTCGCCGATGCGCGCGGCGGCGGCGGCGCTGATGATTTCGCCGTCATGCGTGACGCGAATATTGGTGCGCGTCGACTCGTCCCGGGTGAGGCCGACCGCGTAATCGTTCGCCGCCCAATAAGCGAGGCGCTCCGACCCGCTGACGACGACAAGCTCATGAAAAGAAAAATGCGCGACGGAGATCAGGAGACAGGAGACCGCGATCGGCGCGAGCACCCGGTGAACCGACATCCCCGCCGCCCTCATGATCACAATCTCGCTCGAGAGATTGAGCGCCGACAAAGTGACGACGATCGCCAGCAGGGCGGCGAAGGGCGTGAACTGGCTGACAATCTCGGGCGCGCGCAGCAGGAGATACTGAACGATCGATTTCGATGTCGCCCCCGGCGCCGCCATGATCGTGTCGGAGTGGTTGAGCAGATCGAGCGCCTGCAGAACGATCACGAAAAATGCGAGCAGGCCGACGAACCTTGTGACGAAAAGCCGTCCGACATAGCGAAGAAAGACGCCGTCGATCTTGCTCATCACCCGGCGCTCCGGCGGGGCGTTTCGGTCTCGCTTTTGGCTGCGGGAACGCGCACCGTCTCATCCTCGCGGCTTTCCGCCGCCCGCGCGTTGCGGGCCTGATCGATCGATCCGCGATAGAGAAAGACGCTCAGCGCAACGAACGCGGCGAACAGGCCCCACATCGAAATATAGGGCGACAACTGACCGAGCGCGGCGCTGACGAGCCCCCATTCCTGAAGCAGCTCGTGATAGACGATGAGGATCGCGACGCCGAGAACCGGCTTCAGGTTCGACGCCTTGCGCCGGCTGGTGACGCCCATCGCGACCGCGAGAATGGGCAGCGTCAGGAAGGTCAGCGGATGAATGATCGTCCAGTGGAATTGCGCGCGATAGGGAAGCCGCAAGGGCGATGAGCGGGCGTCCGGCGCGTTCAGCAGCCTGACGATTTCAGTGAAGGTCGCCTCATCCGCGTCGCCGCCGCGCGGGCGAAAAGCGTCGATCGCCGGAAGCCCGATATCCAGATCGAAACTGTCGAAATCGAGGGTGCGCAACCGCTCACCGTCATTGTCGATGAAAAGCTGACGGCCCTTCGAGAGCTTCAGCAACAGGTGGGAAATTTCCGGATTGGTGGAGATGCCGCCCTTTTCGGCGGTGATGATGGTGCGCCGACCTTTTTTCTCCCGCATTTCAAGAAATATGTCGGTCGCTTCCTTAGCGACGGTGTCAACCTTGCCGAGCCGGATCGTCACGTCGTCGGTAATGTCGACGAATTCGCCCTGCGGGATCTTGATGCCGAAGGCGCCGCTCGTCACGTCGAAGCGGATCTTGTCGTATTCATATTTCGCGAAGGGCTTGATGTAACCGACGAGAACGAAGTCGAAGGCGGCGAGAAACAGCAACAGCGCATAGACCGGCCGCAGCAGCCGTCCAATCGAGGCGCCGCTCGAATTCATGGCGTCGAGCTCGCTCGACATCGACAGATTGCGGAAGGCGAGCAGGACGCCGAGAAACGCGCCGAGCGGCAAGGCAAGGCTCAGGTAATGCGGCACGAGGTTGGCCAGCATCCGCCAGACGACATCGACCGGGCCCTGCTCGGCGAGGACGAAGTCGAACAGGCGTAGCATGTGCTCGATCAGCAACAGCATGGCCGCAACCGCCAGCGACAGCGTTAACGGGGTTGCGACTGATCGCAGGATGTAGCGGTCTAAAAGACCCATTGGCGGATCGGCGCCCTTTTCGGGCCATTTTGCGTTTCTGGACGGTGTCGACGGTGGTCTGTAGCGAATTCCGCGCCAGCAAGAAAGCGATTGTCAGCCTTCCGGGGCGATCTGGCTCCGGGCCAGCTGCGGCCCACGATCCCCCGCGGGCGCGACGGCGACGCGCCCGGGCTTTAGCGCGAGATGCGTCGTCGCCGCGAAAAGGACCAGGTTAAACAATTGCGAGAGGCCGGCTTCGGCGACCAGCATGCCGGCGATGTCAGCCGCCCCGACATCAATCGCGTCATCAAGGTGAATGGCCGCGGTCAGAAAAACAATGTCGATATTGGGCGCGAACGGAATGCGGCTAAGGACAAGCTGGAGCGCGACAAGGAGAAACCATGCCGAAAGGGCGGGTTCGGGAATCGCCGACCAGTAGAGCAAGACCTGGAGCAGCATGATGACGGCGATCCTCCCGCCGTGAATCGCCGCGAGTCTGGGCGCCACGCCCGGGGGAAGGTTGATGATCTTTCTGCGGAAGACGATCACGACGACAGCGAGACTGAGCGCTGAGGCGAACGCCAGGCTGAACAACAGGAACGATCCTGGCAACGCGTCGAGCTCCTCGCGGAGGCGGCCGGTGAAAAACAGCGCGACGACGAGGAGCGCTGTGGCGATATTCGAGGCGAGCGCCGAAATAAGGTTGTTGTCCTTGACCCCGACAAGAATTTCGCGATCCGACAAATCGAGTGTGCGGCGCGCCCAAAGCGAGAAGAACGCCTCGCCTGAATATCCCATGACCGCGAAATTATAGACCCGCTTGCGCACGAAGGCGGAAAAGCGCGGCCACAGCCGCCGCTTCCAGACGATTTCGTAGGCCGGAATTTCCGAAAGCGGCAGGATGAAATAACGCAGCGTGAAAATCAGGTAGAAAAGCGGCGCGGCGGGAAGGCTTCCGGCGACTTCGCCCCAGCCGATGTGCGAGAGCCGGGCGAACAGATAAGCGATCACGCCGGCCAGGATAGCAAACTGGAAAATCGACAGCGCCCTGCGGACGGCGGGGCGCCGCACGAACACGCGCGCAGCATCGATAGCGCTATTCAGGGCGGGCGGGGCCATCAGCAATTTTTTGTCCTTCGGAAAGTCCGGCGTTCCCTCATCGCCTTTTGGGCGCGGTAAGGAAACTATGGGTTTCAGGCGGCCTGTCAAAAGAGTGTCACACAAATTGCCGATATCGGGCTGTTGCCGAATAAGGGCCAGCCGTGCGCGAAGTGAATCCGCTCAATGAGGGATGGAGCGTCGTTGTCCCCTATTTCAATGAGGAAAATTTTCTCGCCGCAACGCTCACCTCCCTCGCGGCGCAGACGCTTCGGCCGGCGCGCCTTATCTTTGTGGACAATGCCTCGACGGATCGCTCGCGCGATGTCGCCGACGATTTCAGCAGAGCCTTCCCCGAGATCGCGATCACATTCCTCAGCGAGCCCGAACCAGGAAAAGTCCGTGCGCTGAAGACGGGGATTGGGGCTGTCGATACGGAGTTTGTGGCCCTTTGCGACGCCGATACGATTTATCCGCCGAGATATCTCGAACGCGCCGCTGCGCTTTTCGCCGCCCGCCCCCGAGCCGCCGCCGTTCTCGCCTTCGGCGAGTATCGCGGCGCGCGCGCGCCTGCGCGCGCGCTGCTTCGGCTGAAATGGGCGGCGTCCGCGGCCCTGATGCCGCGGCAGGCGCATTCGGGGGGCTTCGGTCAGGCGTTTCGCACATCCGTCCTGCAGCGGGCGGGCGGATATTCCAATGACCGATGGCCCTACATGGTCGCCGACCATGAAATCATTCACCATGTCGGAAAGCTCGGCGGGATCGCCTATTCGCCTGCGCATTTCTGCGTCACATCGGACCGACGGCTCGATCGTCGGCGGGTTGACTGGACGCTCGCCGAGCGCCTCGCCTATCACCTCGTCCCGCATTCGCGCAAAGACTGGTTCTTCTATAAGTTTCTGGCGTCGCGGTTTGAGCGGCGCGGCCTTTATAACGCCAACCTTCGCGTGCGCGACTGGGAGGCGGGATCGGCCTGAAGATGCGAGGCCGCTCAGGCGGCCCGCCGCTCGGCCCGCGTGCGGGCGAGCGCTCCGTACAGCGCAAACAGTTGCTCGAAATGTTCGGCCGGCGTCGCCAGCCGGTGCGAGCCGGCGCGTGCGGCAAGCGAAAGATCGTTACGGTCACGACTGGTCATGCGCGCCATCGCCGCCGCGAGCGCCGCCGGGTCGCCGGAGCGATAGGTCTCGGAATAGGCGGGATGGGCGAGCTCGGCCGCGCCGCCTCTGTCGGGAACGATGACCGGAAGCCCTGAGCACAGCGCTTCGCCGACCACCAGCCCGAAGGTCTCCGCCGCGCCCCCGTGAAGGAAATAGTCGGCGCTGGCGAGATGGCGGGCGAGATCGCGTCGGCCGCTGATGGAGCCGGCGACATGGACATTCGCGGTCGCGGCGGCTCGCGCACCGACCGCGCGCCACATCGGCCCATCGCCGACAATGTAAAGCGCCGCCGGGCGGGTTCGGCGAAAGCGGTCGAACGCCTCTATGAGCAACAGCAGCCGCTTTTCCGGATGATGACGGCTGACCGCGATGAAGAGCGTCGCGCCGGCGCTCGCGTCGCAGGCCGCGAGCATCGACTGCCGCAACATCTCATCGCGGACTTCATGGGAAAACACCGATTTTTCAACACCGAGCGGACAAGCTGAGATATTTGGAATTTCGAACTGCTGAAGCCGGGCGGCGAAATGACGCCCAGGGGCTACTGTTGCGTCAAAGCCCCGCGCCAGATTCCTGAGATAGGCCCAAAACCAGAAGCAGAGCTGATCGACGCGGCGCTCGTCGAGCCGCGGAGAAAAAATCGAATGCGGATAAACCGCGACCGGATCTTGATGAAGAAAAAGCGCGCGCGTCGTATTTCCCTTCCATGCGCGGGCGATCCTCGCGCCCTGCCAGGTTGAGGAGCCTTCGACGACGTCCGGGGATATGTCGTCGAGAAGCGCATGCACGGGGCGCATATCGGCGAAAATATGATACCGGTGATCGAGGGCGAGCATCGGCGACCGCACCCAGATGATCTCGCCGCCGGCGCGGCGTTCGCGCCTGTCGGCCGGCCCCGGCGCGATGATTGTCGTTTCGACGCCGGACTTCGCCGAAGCCTCAAGTTTCTGATGGACGTATGTTCTGACACCGCCGCCGAATTCGCTGTAAAATTCGGCGATATCTACAAGACGCATGTCGCCCGCTCCGCAAACCCTCATGCGGCTAGCGCAAATTTATTGCAGCGACATCACGGTTTCATGTCGGAATTCCTACGAAACGCCGACGGAGACGATCTCCCGGTAGTCGGCGAGTAGACGGTTAAGGATCGCGTCCCACTGAAAGGCGGCGCTCTTCTCGCGCGCCGCTTCGCCCATGCGGCGCCGAAGCGCGGGGTCGGCGGCGAGGCGCAAGAGCGCGGCGGCGAATTTCGGCGCGCTTTTGGCGTCATCGACAAGAAAACCTGTCGCCCCGTCATCGACCAGGGAGCGGCTCCCGGAGGCGGCGGCGCAGACGGCGGGAACGCCGCTCGCCATCGCTTCGAGCGTCACATTGCCGAACGTCTCGGTGACGCTCGGATTGAAGAAAACGTCGGCGCTTGCATAGGCGCGGGCGAGCGCGTCGCCGTCGAGATGGCCGGTGAAGACGGCGCCGGGGAGAATCTCTTCGAAATAGTTGCGCTCGGGACCGTCGCCGACGACCAGCGCTTTCACGCTTGCGTCCGCCGCCTGCGCCGATCTGACGGCCGCGGCGAAAATATCGAGGCCCTTCTCGCGCACGATGCGGCCGACAAATCCGATCACGACATTATCGTTGGCGAACCCTTGCGACAAGCGCCATGCCTCATCGCGTCGCTGCGGGTTGAACTGAAGATGATCGACGCCGCGCGCCCACAGGCGGACGTCGCGGCCGATCCCGTCGCGCGCCAGCTCGTCGACCATCGACGGCGACGGCGCGTAAACCCGCGTGCAGCGCTTGTAAAAATACCGCATATAGCTCGTGATATGCGGCTCCAGCCAGCGCATGCCGTAATAGCGCGGATAGGTGTCGAAGCGGGTGTGAAACGAGGCCACGGCGGGAACGCCCCTGTCGCGCGCGTAATTGAGCGCGGAGAGGCCGAGCCAGTCAGGCGCGGCGACGTGCACAAGCGTCGGGGCGAAAGCGTCGAGCCGCTGGCGCGCCTCGCGATTGAGGCCAAGGCCGAGGCGATATTCGCCGCGTCCGCCCGGCAGCGCGATCGACGGCACCGAGACAAGTTCGCCCGCGTGCCGGAATGCCGGCGTCCGTGCGGTCGGCGCGAAGACCAGGGCGGCGTCGCCATTGGCTTCGATCCGCGCCACCAGGCGGTTCAGCGCCTTGACCGGACCGTCCACGACATAATTGTAATTGCCGGAAAACAGCGCAATGCGCAGCGGCCGCGCCGATGGTGCGGGGGGGGAACCGAATTCCGCCATCGCTTTCCTCATCTGTCGATCCGCTCACTGGGGGGGCGAAAAGATCATCCCCGCTATCGTCCCAACGCCGCGACAGCCAGGCGCGCCCGACGCTCTACCGCAAAAGACTGAAGCCGAATACCGGCGAAATTCGGGTTCACGCGCCAAGACGCCCCTCGATGAAATCCCAGAACAGGGCGGAAATATCCGGGCCGCCGAAACGGCGAATCTCCTGAACGCCGGTCGGCGAGGTGACGTTGATCTCGGTCAGGAAGTCGCCGATGACGTCGATCCCGACCAGCACCAGCCCGCGCTCGGAAAGCGCCGGTCCGATGCGGTCGCAAATCTCCTGATCGCGCTCGGTCATCTTGACCGGTTCGGCCTTGCCGCCGACATGCAGGTTCGAGCGCGTCTCGCCGCTCGCCGGCACGCGGTTGATCGCGCCGACCGCCTCGCCGTCAAGAAGGATGATGCGCTTGTCGCCCTTGCGGACAGCGGGAAGGTATTTTTGCGCGATGACCGGCTCGGCGGAGGATTGCATGAAAAGCTCGGTCAGGGCGTTGAAATTTGAATCGTCCGTCGTCAGACGAAAAACGCCGGCGCCGCCATTTCCATAGAGCGGCTTCAAGATGATGTCGCCATGCTCCTCGCGAAAGTCGCGGATGCGCGCAATATCGCGGGTGATCAGCGTCGGCGGCGTCAAATCGGGAAATTCGGCAACGAAGAGTTTTTCCGGCGCATCGCGGATCGACCGCGGATCGTTGACGACGAGAACGCCGGGCTGCAGCCGCTCCAGCAAATGCGCGGAGGTGATATAGGCCATGTTGAACGGCGGGTCCTGGCGCACGAGGACGACGTCGACGCCGTGCAGGTCGAGGATCTCCTCCGCCGCGAGCGTTGCGTGCGCGCCCTGTTCGCGCTTCAGCGCAACGACTTTCGCCGCGCGCGCCGACAGGCGTCCATCGCGCATCGCCAGCATGTGCGGCTGATAGATCCAGATCTCATTGCCGCGGCCAAAGGCTTCCAGCGCGAGATCGAAAGTCGTGTCGGCGTTGACGTTGACCGCGCCGATCGGGTCCATCTGGATGGCGATTTTCATGTGCCGGGTCCTTGAGAGGTCAGGACGCCGTTAGGCCGGGCGCTCGCCGCGATCAAGCCGTCCGGCGGCGATCAACGGGATGTGACGGGTTCAAAGCGGCTTTACGATGACATGGCTGACGACCTTGTCGACGCCGCCGATCGAGCGCGCGATATCAAGGGCCGCAGCAAGGTCCGCGTCGCTATGGGTGACGCCGAGAAGATAGATGACGCCTTTAGAAACCGACGCCTTGAATTGTCCCGCCCGGACATCGCCGTCGCCAAGAAGGCGCGCGCGCAAGGTCGCGTCGATGCGGCTGTCCTCAAATCCCTGTCCGAGCGAGGTGCCGTCGCCGACGAGGACTTCGTCGATGACCTGATCGACCCCTTTCGCTTTCCAGGCGTTTTCGACCAGCTTCTTGTGGCCCGCTTCGGACTTCATCGTGCCGGTGAGCATCAGCCGACCCTCATAGATCGTCAGGTCGACATCGCCGTAATCATGGCTGCGGTCGGAGAACAAAACGCCCTTCAGCTCCGCGTCCGCGCCGATGTCGGCGAAGCTCCGGTCAAGATTGGGGCTGGTGGCGCAGGCGGCGGTCGCGACGGCTAGCGCCAGGGCGGACAGAATTCTTTTCATGATCGAAACGCTCCTTAGCCGGGAATTGCGATGCGCTGACCTTCAGATGCCGTGCGCCGGCCAGCGACCGCAAGCCGCGTCAGGCGTCGGCGCGCCAAGCGTCGGCGAGGATGGAGACGCGCCACCCGGAAACCGCCGCGATGTCATAACGCACCGCGAATTCGACGAATTGAGGGCGAAGCGACAGGAAGCTTTGGGCCGCGCGCTCGAGACGGCGCCGGCCGGCCGGCGTGACCGCCAGAATCGCCGCGTCGATGTCCCGGCGCAATTTGACCTCGATGAAGGCGACGAGGCGGCCGCGCCGGGCGATGAGATCGATCTCGCCCTGCGGCGCGCGAAATCGCCGCTCAAGAATCTGGTAGCCGCGCAGCGCATAATGCGCCGCCGCCAGAAACTCCGCCCGGCGCCCCGATCGCTCGGCGCGCTGGCGACGCGCATGCGGCGCGCCTTCTGTCATTTTCCGCCCTTTAGCGCCAGCGCCCGCGCATAGGCGTCCTTTTTCGATACGCCAAGGGCATCGGCGGCGGCGGCGGCGGCGTCCTTGACGCTCATCGAGGCGAGGGCGGCGGCAAGGAAGCTGTCGATATCGGCCGGCGTCGCCTCCGGCGCCGCCACCGGCGGATAGACGAGGACGACGATTTCGCCTTTTGGCGCGGCGGCCGAATATTTCGCGGTGAGGGAAAGCAGTGTTCCTTCGTCGAACTCCTCATGCAGTTTCGTCAGCTCGCGCGCGACCACGGCGCGGCGGTCGCCGAAAGCCTCCGCCATCGCGGCGAGACTGTCGCCGAGGCGCGAGGGGCCTTCATGGAAGACCAGCGTCGCCTCGCAGGCGGCGAGCGTTTTGAAAAATGCGCGGCGCGCTTCCGCTTTCGGCGGCGGGAAGCCGGCGAATAAAAACTTCTCGGTCGGCGCGCCCGACGCCGAGAGCGCTGTGATCGCCGCCGATGGCCCGGGAAGCGGGATGACCTTGACGCCGGCGTCGCGCGCGGCGCGCACGAGGCGATAGCCGGGGTCGGAGATGAGCGGCGTTCCCGCGTCCGAGACGAGACAGATGGCGGCCCCGGCCTCAAGCGCCCGGATGATTTCCGGCTGCGCCTTGTCGGCGTTGTGCTCATTATAGGCGGCGCGCGGCGTCTTGATCGCATAGGCGGCGCACAGCTTGGCGGTCTGGCGCGTATCCTCGCAGAGAATGCGGTCGGCCGCCATCAGCGCTTCGATGACGCGGTAAGTGACGTCCTTCAGATTGCCGATCGGAGTTGCCGCCACATAAAGGCCGGGTTCAAGGGTCATAATTGCCAGTCGCCAAAGACGTCGCCGACGCCACGGACCTTGTTCAGGGTAATGCAAAGGCTCGTCAATGACCTGAACCTACCCGGGCGTCGCCGAGTTTACGGCGGCGGCGGCGGCGGCTAAGGTCCGGCGCGCCAGAAGGCGTCATTTTGCGGGCAGGTCATTCATGCGTCATCGGTCGATCAAGGGTTCAGCGTTCGGCGTCCTCGCCAAAGGGCTTGTCGCCGTCCTGCTGTTGGGGATGGCGGCCTGTTCCTCGGCTCCCGACAAGGGGCCGGCGGTCGTCGTCGACAACGGCCCGCCGACCGATCTTGGCGAGCCTTTGCCCGGCGGCGCGGAGCGGTCGCGCTATGATGAGCGCAATTTCATCCGCCCGCTGCATATGCAAAACGCCGATCCGGTGCGCGTCGGTCTGCTGCTGCCGTTCTCCGGCGGCTCGGAAGCGGTGCAGAAAGTCGCCTCGTCGATGTTCGACGCCGCGCAGCTTGCGGCGTTCGAGGCGGGCGACGATCGCTTTTTGATCATCCCGAAAGACACCCGCGGCACGCCTGACGGCGCGGCGGCGGCGGCGCGTTCGGCGCTCGCCGACGGCGCTGAAATCATCTTGGGGCCGTTGTTTTCCGAAACCGTCGCGGCGGCGGCGCCGGTCGCGCGCGCCGCGAACGTGCCGCTCGTCGCTTTTTCCTCGGACATGCTGTCGGCCGGCGAGGGCGTCTATCTGCTGAGCTTTCCGCCGGAAGGCGAAATTGCGCGCGTCACCGAATTCGCCATGCTGAAAGGCAAGGAGCGCTTTGGGCTGATCGCGCCGGCGAACGACTACGGCCAGCGCGTCGCGACGGCGTTCAGCCAGGCGCTCGCCGCGCGCGGCGGCGTGCTCGTGCATGAAGAGCGCTATGAGCAAGACCCCGACAAGATGCTGGCGCCGGCCAAGCGTCTCGCCGCTTATTCGAAAGACATCATCCCGCCGGAGCTTCGGCACGGCTATGATCCGACCAAGCCCGGTTCGACCGGCGCGGCGTCCGGCAATTCGCAGGGCTTCCAGGCCGTGCTGATGCCGGAACAGGGAACATTGCTGCGCGCCCTCGCGCCGCTCCTTCCCTATTACAATGTCAACATCAACCAGGTGAAGCTTCTCGGCGTTTCAGCGTGGAACAATCCGCGCCTGACGCGCGAGCCGGCCTTGCGCGGCGGATGGTTCGCCGCGCCCGATCCCTCGATCACCGCCGCTTTTGAAGAGCGCTTCAAGGCGGCGTTCGGCGAAGCGCCGCCCAAACTCGCCTCGCTCGCTTATGACGCGACCCTGCTCGCCGCGCGGCTCGGCCAGAGCCCTCGCCGCCGTGACCGCTTCGACGCCCGCATGATTGAGAACCGCGGCGGCTATTTCGGCGCCGACGGCCTCTTCCGTTTCAAGGACGACGGCACGATTGAGCGCGGCCTTGCGATCCTTGAGATCCAGCCGGGCGGCATCCAGATCGTCGATCCGGCGCCGCGCGCCTTCTCGGCGGGGTCATAGGCGCTCGCGAACCCCGCGCGATCAGGGATCAGGCGAGAAGATCGGCAAGGACCCTGTTGAGGATGCGCCGGCCGTCGGCGGTCGCGTACAGCCGCTCGCCGCGCCGCTCCAATAATCCGTTCTCGGATAATGCGCCAAGCGGCCCCTGAAGGCGCGCCCATGCCGCCGCGTCGAGCGCGACGCCTTCAAGCGTCCGCAGGCCCATGGCGAGGCGCTCCGTCAGGACATCCCCGTCGGAGAGAATTTCGACGACGGCGCCGCCGCCCCCCTGCTCGACGCGGTTGAGATAGGCCGCGGGCGCTTTTTCGGCCTCGGTCGCTCGCCGCTCGCCGTCGATCGTCACCCGCCCATGCGCGCCGGGGCCGACGCCGACATAATCGCCCTGGCGCCAGTAGATCATGTTGTGGCGCGAGGCTTCCCCCGGCGCAGCGTGGTTCGAGATTTCATAGGCGGGAAGGCCGGCCGCCGCGGTCATCTCCTGCGTCAGCTCGAAAAGATCGGCGCCGAGGTCTTCGTCCGTCTCCGCCCAGCGCCCCTTGGCGACCTGAACGCCGAAGGCCGTGCCGGGCTCGACCGTCAGCTGATAGAGCGAGAGGTGCTTTAGGCCGACCCCGAGCGCCGCCCGCAATTCATCCGCCCACTGATCGACGGTCTGGCCGGGGCGCGCGTAGATGAAATCGGCGGTGACGCGCGGGAAGCGGGCAAGCGCCGCGTCGATCGCGCGGCGCGCCGCGTCCGCGTCATGGTCGCGGCCGAGAAAGGCGAGCGCCGCGTCGTCGAAGGACTGGACGCCGAGCGACAGGCGGTTGACGCCCGCCGCCCGAAAGGCGGCGAAGCGGTCAAGCTCGGCGCTTGTCGGGTTCGCCTCGATGGTGATTTCAGGATCAGGCGCAAAGCCCCACAATCGCGCGCAAGCGGCGACGACGCTTTCGATCACCGAAGGCGGGGCGAGGCTCGGCGTGCCGCCGCCGAAATAAAGGCTCGCGAGTTTCCGCCCCGGCGTTCGTTCCGCCCAGAATTCAAGATCGCGCGCCAGCGCGGCCGACCAGCGCGCCGCATCGACGCCGCGATCGCGATAGACGTTGAAATCGCAATAGGGACAGATCCGCGTACAGAACGGCCAGTGGACGTAGACGCCAAAGCCGGTCATGGCGGGCCAAGCTCCGGCATGATGCGCTTCATGAAGCCGTCGAACAGCGGCACGGTGAAGGCGTTCTCGCCATGGCCGGGGCTGAAGATCATGCCCTTCTCAATAAGAGAATTGCGCACCGGGCCGAGCTGCGTCACCTTTTTGCCGAGAAGCTCCGCGATGTCGCCCGAGCGGCGCTCGCCGGGTCCAAGCTCGGCCATCGCCCTCATATAGCGCTTTTCAAGCGGCGTCAGCCGATCGAACCGTACACGGAAGAAACTGGCGTCGAGGTCGGCGAGCGCCAGGATCGTCGCCATTTCCGCGTCCTGCCGCGTGATCGGCGAGGCGTCGGCGGCGATCCAGCAATGCTTGCCCCATTCCTGCAGGAAGTAAGGGTAGCCTTCGGAGCGCTTGAGAACCTCGTCGATCGCGCCGTCGTCATAGCGCGCGCCTTCCTCGGCGGCCGGCTTGACGAGCGCTTCGCGCGCCGCGTCCGGCGCCAGCTTGTCGATCCTGACGAATTCGAACAACCGCTCCGCATAGGATTTCGCCTCGCCGAGCTGGGCGAGGATTTGCGGCAGTCCGGCCGCGATCATGGCGAGCGGAAGCTCGGCCTGCTCCAGTCGATGCAGCGCGGAAATCAGCGAGGCGAGTTCGCGCCTCGGCACGTATTGCAGCTCGTCGATGAAGAGAACGATCGCGGTCTTGCGATCCTTCGCCGCCGCGCCGACCGCGGCGAGCAGCTCCGGCAGGTCGATTTCAAGATCGCCGGAATCGGCAAGGCCCGGCTCGGCGGGAAGTTCGACGCCGACTTCGATGTCCTGATATTTGACCTTCAGCGCCTTGATGAAGCCGGCGAGCGCCCGCATCGCCCGGGCGCCGCTTTCCTTCAGCGCCTCGCCGCGATTGAGCCGGATCAGGGCGGATTTCAGCGCCGGAACCAGGATGCCCGGCAGCGAGCGGCCCTCCGGCGCTTCGATCGGAATGGTGATGACGTGGCGCGCTTCGGCGTCAAGCCGGATCTTGTTCAGGAGGACGGTCTTGCCGACGCCCCTGAGGCCGTAAAATACAAAGCTGCGCGAGGCCCGCCCCTCGCGGATGCGGTCGATGGCGATCGCCGCGCGCTCGATGATGTCGTCGCGGCCGGCGAGTTCGGGCGGCGGCTTGCCGGCGCCGGGGGCGTAGGGGTTCTTGCGAGGGTCCATTTATATCGAGTTTAGGTCAGTTTATGTCTGCGGGATAAACTATACTAAACTCCCTATATTTCAATCCGAAAGACAGGCCGCGACCAGTTTGCCGAAGGCGTCGGCCCGGTGAGATATCGCATGTTTCGTTGCCGGATCGAGTTCGGCGAAGGTCTTGTCATAGCCGTCGGGCACGAAAATCGGGTCAAAGCCAAAGCCCATCGTCCCGCGCGGCGGGAAGGAGAGGGCGCCTTCGACCTTGCCCATGAACGCCTCCTGATGTCCGTCGGGCCAGGCGAGGCAAAGGCAACAGACGAAGCGCGCCGAGCGGTCGGGCGACCCGGTTTCCTCAAGCTCCCGGCGGACCCGCTCCATCGCCATGTAAAAGTCGCGGCCCGTCGGCGTTTCCGCCCAGTCGGCGGTGTGAACCCCCGGCCGGCCATCGAGCGCGGCGACCTCCATCCCGCTGTCATCGGCGAGCGCGGGAAGGCCTGACGCCATCGCAGCCGCCTGCGCCTTGATGGCGGCGTTCCCCATGAACGAATTTTTATATTCCTCAGGGATCGGCAGGCCGAGATCGCCCGCCGACACCGCCTCAATTCCGAAGGGGCGCACCAGATCGTTGATTTCTTTGACTTTTCCGGAGTTATGGCTGGCGATGACCAGTCTGCCAGGCTCCAGCCGCCGCGCGCTCAAAATGACCTCCATATCGGTTTTCGAAAAAAAATTATCGTTTTTCGACGAAAACCACTTGCATCGTTTTTCGATAAGTGTATATCGATAGTCAACAAGACGCCGGTCAACGGCGCAAGACAAGAAGACCAGAAAGCCACGCCTGAAACAAAAAAAGAGCGGCAAGCCGTGAAGCCCGCCGCTCAAGAAAAACAGCCAAAACGCGTTCGCGCACCAACGAAAGGAAATTCAAATGTTACGCAATCACGTTCTCAACAACATCGGGTCTGTCGGCTCGGTTGTCAACAGTTTCGTCACCGTCACGACAATTGTGATGATCGCCGCCGCCTATTTCTCGGCCGTCGGCCAGTTCGTCGCATAGCCCCCAGGGGCTGAGGAAAAAAGGGCTCTTCCCATGACCAAGGCGATCCACTTCATACTGGCGGCGGCGCTCGCCGTCGCCGCCCTTGCGTCCGCCGTCAGCCTCGCGCGGATGTCGGACGCGTCGGGAAAAGGCGACGCGCGCATCTGCGCCGAACGTCTTTGCGGCGTCGTCTTCTTCTAGGGCCGCAAGGCGCCCGCCCCGGCCTCAGCTTCGGAGATCCCTCCCATGATCAGAGCCATCGGCAAAGGTTCGCTCGCCTCCATTCTCGCGGTCGGGCTGCATGTCGTGCGCGTCATCGTGTGGATCGCCTTCGCCGGGGTTTCGGCCGCGATCGTCGCGATCCCGCTGATCCCGCCGGTCGCCGAATGGATCTCCCACATCGACGGCGCCTCGATCGACGGCGATATCAATATCGACGCCGGCGATTTCGTCGAGGTGCTGCGCTATTTCATTTCCTTCGGCGTCGCGCTGTATGTCATCGAGCGCCTGCTCGAATTATTGAACACGCTCCGTTTCGGCTCGCCCTTCGTCAAGGAAAACGCCGTCCGCTTCCGCAAGGTCGGCGTCGCGCTTTTGTTCGGCGAGCTGTCGAAAATCGTCATCGGCGTCCTCGCCATGATCTTTGACGCCGATGTCGAGGCGGGGCTCGACCTCATGATCTTCATCGCCATCGCCGCCGTGTTCGTCCTCTCGGAAGTCTTCCGCGAAGGCGCGGCGATGAAGGAAGAGCAGGACCTGACCGTCTGATGTCGATTTCCGTCAAGCTCGACCGGGTGCTTCTCGACCGCGGCATGTCGCTGACGGAGCTGTCCGAGCGCGTCGGCGTGACGATCGCCAATCTCTCGATCCTGAAAACCGGCAAGGCGAAAGCGATCCGCTTTTCAACGCTAGAGGCGATCTGCAAGGAGCTCGGCTGCCAGCCGGGCGACATCCTCTTCTTCGAAGACGACGGCAAGCCGATCCGGCATGAGGAGTAGGGGCGAATTTGCCGACGCCCGCTTTCCCGCCTATACCCCCGGCGCATGACGGCCCTTGATCTCACCCTCGCCACGACCGGGGCGGCGGCGCTTCCGCGCTCGCTGTTCGGGATGTCGCGCGCCGAGATCGCCGGCGTCATCGCCGACGCGCTCGCGCTCGACGCGAAAAAGGCGAAGATGCGGGCAAGCCAGCTCTGGCGCTGGGCCTATCATTACGGCGTCACCGATTTCGAGGCGATGACCGACATCGGCAAGGAGATGCGCGCCGATCTCGCGCGGCTGTTCAGCCTTGAGCGACCGCGCGTCGCCGACCGTCAGGTCTCGATCGACGGCACGCGCAAATATCTCATCGAGATCGGCCCCGGCGCCGAGATCGAATGCGTGTTCATTCCCGATGTCGGGCGCGCCGGCGCACTGTGCGTTTCCTCGCAGGTCGGCTGCACGCTGAATTGCACCTTCTGCCATACGGGGACGCAGGCCTTGGTGCGCAATCTCACCGCCGGCGAAATCGTCGCGCAGGTGATGGCGGTCAAAGACGATCTTCCCGAATGGCCGTCCGGCGGCGATGACCGGCGGCTGTCGAACATCGTCTTCATGGGCATGGGCGAACCGCTCTATAATCTCGATAATGTCGCGCGCGCGATCGAGATCATCTCCGACGGCGACGGCATCGGCATTTCGCGGCGGCGGATCACCGTGTCGACGAGCGGCGTCGCGCCGGAAATCCATCGCCTCGGCGAGGAGACGGGCGCGATGCTCGCGATCTCGCTGCACGCGACGAATGACGCGCTGCGCGACGAGCTGGTGCCGATCAACCGCAAATACAACATCGCTGAGCTGATGGCGGCCTGCGCCGCCTATCCGGGCGCCGGCAACACCAAGCGCATCACCTTTGAATATGTGATGCTGAAAGGCGTCAACGACAGTAACGCCGAAGCGCGCGCGCTGGTCAGACTGCTGAAAGATCTGCCGGCGAAAATAAACCTGATCCCGTTCAATCCCTGGCCCGGCGCGCCCTATGAATGCTCGGACTGGAGCCGCATCGAGGCCTTCGCGGAGATCGTCAACAAGGCCGGCTACGCCTCGCCGATCCGGACGCCGCGCGGCCGCGACATCGCCGCCGCCTGCGGACAGCTGAAATCGCAAAGCGTCAAGACGCGCGCCAGCGAGCGGCTGAAAGAACGGCTCGCCGAGGCGGAGCAATAATGCGCGCGGGCCCTTTCGTCTGGAAGCAAGGATATTTCGCACCGACATCCCGCGTTGAATTATCCGGCGGCGCGATAATTATCGGAACCAATAATCATCAGCAAAAAATCGATCTTGTCGAGATTGAGCGCGTATACGTCTTGCGATCGTACGCGGTTCCCGTCTCCCATATGATCGAAATCGTCATGCTGCTGAAAAGCGGACAGTCAGCGCGATTCTTCCTGTCGCGATATGGAATCCCCGGATCGGCGGCGGAAGAATGCAAAAACGCGGCGCGTGCCTTGATTACGCATCTTCAGGCGGCGAATCCCGCAGCGGAAATCTATCGTGGAATTCGCCCGACTCTAAAAATCAAGTTATCAGTATCGGCTATCGCTTTCCTCGCCTACTTGTATGTGGGGATAAGCGTCTTGCAGCAAAGCGACCCCGCCGAATGGCGGAGCACAGGCGCCGTTTTGATCGGGTTGCTGGTCACCATGGCCGGGGCCCTCTTTTTTTCGATGCGTGACTCCGCAATCGCCCGCAAAATCGGCTTTGAAGACGCTATCGAGTATTTGGGTTGACCTAGGCAATGCGCGCCGGCCCCTTCCTCCTCGACGAAAAAGACATCGAAGAGCGCTTCATCCGCGCCTCGGGCCCGGGAGGGCAGAACGTCAACAAGGTTTCGTCCGCCGTGCAGCTGCGTTTCGATGCAGCCCGCTCGGCGGCTTTGACGGACGCGGTGCGCGCGCGTCTTTTGAAGCTCGCGGGCGCTCGGGCGACCAAGGACGGCGTCATCCTCATCGAAGCCTCGCGCTATCGTGATCAGGCCCGCAACCGGGACGACGCAAGGGCGCGCCTTGAAGCGCTCATCGAGCGCGCCGCGACCCCGCCCAAAAAGCGGATCGCAACCAAAACGCCGAAATCGCAGAAGCGAAAGCGCCTCGAAGGCAAGGCGCGACGCAGCGAGGTGAAGCGCAACCGGGGCCGCGTCGCGCCTGAGGGATAGACGGGCCGATCTCCCCCCATCGCCTTTCCCCTGCCGACCGTTTATGGTCGGGGTGTTCTGGGACAGTTAGGGAATAATGAAATGAAACGCCTGATCGCCCTTGTCGCCGCCTTCGTCCTGTCGATTCCGTCGGCATTCGCTTCCGACGTCCTCAGCGCCGACGCCGCCCGCCATTTCGCCGAAACGCTGGAACCCGTTCAATCGTTCGGCGACGCGCTCGAAAAAGAGGGCAAGTTCAATGTGCTGCTCGGCGGCGGCGCGACCGTCGATGGGGCGTTCAAGCCCTATTCCGCCGGCGTCGCCGCGCTGAAAGCGCAGCTCCCGGCGGAGCTTGGCCGGCTGGAGGCGATCGTCAAGCCGCACGGCTTCACGCCGGATCAATGGGGCGCCGTCGGCGACCGGGTGATGGCCGCCTATATGGCGCTTCGCATCGAGCGCGAACAGCCGGGCGCGCTGGCGCGGGTCGAACAGGTGGATGCCGCCCAGATCGAAAAGATGCCGCCCGAAATGCGCAAGCAGATGGTTGATTTCAACGCCATGGTGGACGCGCTGAAGAAAGCGCCGGAGGCGGATAAAGCAGCGGTCTTGCCGGCGATGGATGCGATCGATGCGCATATCGCCAAGCAGGAAGCGGCCGCCGCCGCCGCTGAGGCCGCGGCCCCCGCGAAAGAGTGACGCCGCGTCTGCCGCGTTAGCGCGTCAAACCGATGCGCTGCTGGCGGCGCCGCTGAGCCTGTTCGCGGCGGTTTGCGCCGCAGCCGTAATCCAGCGCGCGACCGCTTGCGACTGCGCCAGCGCGAGGTCGTGCTGTACGTCGACGAGCTTGCGCCCGGCGGGTGTCTCGTAAAAGCGGATCAACTCGGAGATTTCCGCATCCGAAAAGCGGTCGGCATAGGCGCGCGTCAGTTCCGCCATCAAGACCGGCGCCCCGGCGTCAAGTTCGTCGCGAAAGGCGGCGACGAAGGCGTCGGTTTTCTCTGCCGGCGCGCCCTGCTGGACGAGTTGGGCGCGGACGGCCGCCACCGCGTCGCCGATCGCCCGGTCGATTTCGGTCTGAAGGCCCATAAC
>Ga0155549_1078_pt1 | contig 21258 bp, 17 predicted proteins | sample RifCSPhighO2_12_FD_107206 | JGI IMG/M metagenome (GOLD analysis project Ga0155549, IMG submission 107206) | Alphaproteobacteria bacterium RIFCSPHIGHO2_12_FULL_63_12
CTCAAGATCGGCAACAGCACGTTCTTCCTGCAGAACACCTCGTCGCCGGTGACGCTGGTCATCACCTATCTCAAAGCGGCTGGCTCAGCGGGCGCCGGCGCGGGCTTTAGCCATTACACCGAATTCGGCAACCCGGTTCCGATCCCGGGCGCGCTGTGGCTGATGGGCGCGGGCATCGCGGGCCTCGGCTTCGCGAACCGGAAAAAGAAAGCCTGATCCGCTTCACTCTGATTGAAAAAGGCCCGCTCCGGCGGGCCTTTTTTGTTGGCCGCGGTTTGACAGGAGAAGGGCCGCCGTCTAGAAGCCCGGCCTTCATGACGGGAGGCGCGCCAAGCCGCCGTTGAAATCGCTCTCGGGATGTGCCCCTGGGCCGGCGCGCGCCATAGCGAGGATACGTGACCAAACGCCATAATGCGAAGTACAAGATTGACCGCAGGGTTCAAGAGAACATCTGGGGCCGCCCGAAATCACCCTTCAACAAGCGCGAAACCGGCCCCGGCATGCACGGCGCCGCGCGCAAGAACAAGATTTCCGACTTCGGTCTCCAGCTTCGCGCCAAGCAGAAGCTGAAGGGTTATTACGGCAACATCTCCGAGCGTCAGTTCGAGAAAATCTACAATGAAGCCATCCGCCGCTCGGGCAACACGGCCGAGCACCTGATCGGCCTTCTCGAAAGCCGGCTCGACGCGATCGTCTACCGCGCGAAATTCGTGCCGACCGTCTTCGCCGCGCGCCAGTTCGTCAATCACGGCCATATCAAGGTGAACGGCCGGCGGACCAATATCCCGTCGTTCCGCTGCAAGCCGGGCGATGTCATCGAGATCCAGGAAAAGTCCAAGAACATGGCGCTGGTGCTGGAAGCGTTGCAAAGCGCCGAGCGCGACATTCCGGAATATGTCGATGTCGACCCGAAGAAGATGACCGCGACCTATGTTCGCGTGCCGGAACTCGCCGAGGTTCCCTACGCCGCGAAGATGGAGCCCAATCTCGTCGTCGAATATTATTCGTCGTAATCGCGGCGCCGCCGAAACGGAAAAAGCCGCCCCGTGGGGCGGCTTTTTTTTACGATCGCCGCGATATTTCTTACGGCGAAACTTTCGCTTTCAGATCCGCGATCAGCGCGTCGATGCCGGCAGCGCCGCCGCCATTATTGGCGATCACCGATTTGAACGTCGATTGCTGCTCGATCGCCAGCCAGACGCCAGACGCGCCGGCGTCGACGATTGACTGTTTTCCGTCGGGAGCGCGGTAGACGCGCCAGTGAACGATGATGTTGGCGTAGCGGCTTCCCGGCTTTGCATCGACCACACGCGTGTCGACGATGAAGTCGCGCGCGGACCTGTCGACGCTGTCGGCGACTTCAAGCCGCTCGCCCGAATATTCATCGAGCGTCGACTGATAGACGCTCGTCGCGTATTTGCGGAACAGGGGCAGGTATTCAGCCATCTGCGCGTCGGATGCCTGACGCACATATTGGCCGAGCGCGAAACGGCCGACCCGGTCCATATCGACATATTTGTCGACGAGCGTCTCGATGCCGGCGTCGCGCGTCGGCTTGTCGGGCGCATCGAAGACGACATTGGCGTCAGTGAGAATGCCGGCGACGAACTTTTCGGCCGACTCGTCCGCGAAAGCCGGAGACGCGCCGATGGCGAGCGCGGCGATGGCGCCGACCGCGAGCGTGCGAAACTTGTGAAGAGCGTCTCTCATAAAGTCACCTATTCCAATTCATCGAAATCTTCGAACTCGCCAATATCGGGAAGACCGCTGTAATCGACGACGCCGTTGGCGATTTCGCGCTGCTGCGCTTGCAGGTAAAAGCTGCGGAACGAGGCGTAATAATCGAGGGATTTCGCCTCGATATCGGCGAGCGGATCGAGGAATTGTTCGCGCGCCGAGACGCCGCCGACCCCGGCTCTGGAATAGCGCGCGATGTCCGCCGGCGGGGTCCTGACATAGAGCAGCGGGTCCATGCCGATCTGCACGATCTTGCCAAAGCCGTCGCGCGTCGTCATCGGGCCGACCATGGGCAAGAAAAGATACGGGCCGGAATCAATGCCCCAGACCGCAAGCGTCTGACCGAAATCTTCGCTGTGCCGCGCGATGCCGATCTGTGCGGCGGGATCGGCGAAGCCGCCGGCGCCGATCGTCGAATTGATGAAGAAGCGGCTTAGCGTTTCACCGGCCCGTCCGATTTCGCCTTGCAGGAGATCGTTGATGAATATCCCCGGCGCCTTGATGTTCATCAGGAAGCGTCGAACGCCGCGCCGCGCCGTCGGCGGCGTCGTCGCGCGATAGGCTTTCGCCGTGGGAATGAGGAAATTGTGGTCCATGAAAACATGGACAGCGAACATCTTCCTGTTGAATCCCTCCCAGGGATCGACGGCCTCGGCGGCGGAGGTGTCGCTGAGCGCCGCGTCGATCTCAGACTGGGCGACAGGCGACTCCGTCTGATCGCCGGCGACGCCTTGCGCCGCAGCGGAACCGCTCATCGCCGCGAGGAAGATCGCCGCAGCCCCTGCGAGGTTAGAAAACGCCATACCCGCCTGTCCCCAGCCCTTTATGCGCTGTTATTCCATACAAGGCCGGGAGATTGGCGGGATTGGGGCGGAGTGTCCACCGACCGCCCCATGCGGCCTGTGGAACGTGATCGCCTTGCCTAGCATATAAGGATATGTTTATATGTGTTGATTATCAATCGTTCCGGGTCTCGCGCATGAATCTCGACGGCATCCTCAATATTTTCCGGGCGATCGGCGAGGAAACGCGCCTGCGGATCATGGCGCTCCTCCAGCGCGGGGAGCTGACGGTGAGCGAAATCACCCAGATTCTTGGCCAGAGCCAGCCGCGGGTCAGCCGCCATCTCAAGATCCTGACCGACGCGGGCCTTGTCGAAAAATTCCGCGAAGGATCGTGGATGTTCTACCGCGTCACCGCCCCGGCGCCGGAAGCGACGGACGCCATCCTCGGCGCGGTTGCGGCGCTCAACGCGTCAGGCGACCGCGTCGTCGCGCGCGACGGCGACCGGTTCGAGCAGAGCCGGCAGGCGCGCGCCGCGATCGCCGCCGCCTATTTCGAAAAGAACGCCGCCGAATGGGATTCGGTGCGCGGCCTTCAGATCGAGGAATCGACGGTCGAGAACCGGATGCGGGCGCTGCTCGACGACGGCCGCGCCGGTCTGTTCATCGACATCGGCACCGGAACCGGACGTATACTGACCGTTTTCGCCGATAAATTCACCCACGGCGTCGGGTTCGACCTGTCGCGCGAGATGCTGGCGGTCGCGCGCGACAATCTCGAAAAGTCCGGCGTTTCGAATGCGCAGGTTCGTCACGGCGATCTCTTTTCACTGCCGGTGGAAACGGCGACCGCCGATGTCGTCTGCATCCATCAGGTTCTGCACTTTCTCGCCGAGCCCGCGGCGGCGGTGCGTGAAGCCGCGCGTTTGTTGAAACCGGGCGGCAAGCTCATCATTTCCGACTTCGCGCCGCATGAGCTTGAATTTCTGCGCGCCGAACATGCGCATCGCCGTCTCGGTTTTTCCGATGACGAGGTTGCGGCGTGGTGCGCGGCTACCGGGCTTGATCTCGTGACAACCGAGACGCTGCCGCCGGCGAGCGGCGTCAAGGATGCGCTCACCGTCAAAATCTGGCTGGCGCGCGCGCCGGAATCGGTTCGCCGCCTCAAAAGCCGCGCAGTCTGAAAGGGAAGTTTCGTGTCCGACCTTCATGTTTCATTTGAATTCTTTCCACCGAAAACCGAAGCGATGCAGGTGAAGTTGTGGGCGGCGGTGGAGAAGTTGAAACCCCTCGCGCCCGACTTCGTCTCGGTGACTTATGGCGCGGGCGGGTCGACGCGCGAGCGCACGCACGAGACTGTGACGCGCATCATCAATGAAGCCAGGCTGCCGGTCGCTGCGCATTTGACCTGCGTCGCCGCGACGAAAGAAGAAGTTGACGCGGTGCTGAAGGATTATTGGGCGGCCGGCGTTCGCCACATCGTCGCCTTGCGCGGCGATCCGCCGGGCGGGCCCGGCGAGCGGTACATTCCGCATCCGGGCGGCTACGCCAATGCGGCCGAACTCGCCGCCGCCGCGAAAAGAATTGCAGATTTTGAAATCAGCGTCGGCTGCTATCCGGAAAAACATCCGGACAGCCCGTCGCCGGCTGCCGACATCGACATGCTAAAGCGCAAGGTCGAGGCCGGCGCGACGCGCGGCATCACCCAGTTCTTCTACGACAATGACGCCTATTTTCGCTATCTCGACCGCGTGCGCGCGGCGGGGATCGATATCCCGATCGCGCCGGGCGTGATGCCGATCACCAATTTCGCCGGCATCAGGAAAATGGCGGACACGACGGGTGCAACGATCCCCGGACGGCTCGTGAAGCTGTTTCAAAATCTCGACGAAGACCCGGCGACGCGCCAGCTGATCGCCGCGACCGTCGCCGCCGAACAGTGCCTTGCGCTCGCCGAACAGGGCGTCAAGCATTTCCACTTTTACACGCTCAATCGCGACGACCTCGCTTATGCGCTGTGCACCATGCTCGGCGTCCGGCCGAAATCGCCCGCAAAACCATCAGGCGCCGCCGCATGACCATCCCTGTATTCGTCAATATCGGCGAGCGAACAAACGTCACCGGATCGGCGAAGTTCCGCAAGCTGATCAAGGAAGACAAATACGACGAGGCGCTCGCCGTCGCCCGCCAGCAGGTCGATTCCGGCGCGCAGGTGATCGACGTCAACATGGATGAAGGAATGCTCGACGGCGTCGCTGCGATGCGCCGTTTCCTGCGCCTCATCGCGTCCGAGCCCGATATCTCACGCGTGCCGGTGATGATCGACTCGTCGAAATGGGAAGTGATCGAAGAAGGCCTGAAGAATGTCCAGGGCAAGGCGATCGTCAATTCGATTTCGCTGAAAGAGGGTGAGGAAAGCTTCATCCTTCACGCGAAGAAAGTCATGCGCTACGGCGCGGCCTGCGTCGTCATGGCCTTCGATGAAAAGGGCCAGGCGGACACTGCGGCGCGCAAGGTCGATATCTGCAAACGGTCCTACAAAATTCTCGTGGAGAAAGTCGGGTTTCCGGCGGACGACATCATTTTCGACCCGAACATCTTCGCGGTCGCGACCGGCATCGACGAGCACAACAATTACGCCGTCGACTTTATCGAGGCGACGCGGGAGATCAAACGCCTGCCGGGCGTGCGGGTCTCGGGCGGCGTCTCCAACATTTCCTTCTCATTCCGCGGAAATGAACCGGTCCGGGAAGCGATGCATTCGGTGTTTCTCTATCACGCCATCAAGGCCGGGATGGATATGGGCATCGTCAATGCCGGTCAGCTCGCGATCTACGATGAGATCCCGAAGACGCTGCGCGATCCTGTTGAAGACGTCATCTTGAACCGTCGCGCCGACGCGACCGAGCGGCTGCTCGCGGTCGCCGAAAGCTACAAGGGCGAGGCCGGCAAGAAAATCGAAGCCGATCTTTCCTGGCGTGAGACGAGCGTTGAGGAGCGGCTCCGGCATGCGCTCGTCAAGGGCATCACCGAATTCATCGTTGAGGACACCGAAGAAGCGCGCCAGAAACTCGGCCGGCCGTTGTTCGTCATCGAAGGCCCGCTGATGGACGGCATGAACATCGTCGGCGACCTTTTCGGCGCGGGAAAAATGTTTCTGCCGCAGGTCGTCAAATCGGCGCGCGTGATGAAGCAGTCCGTCGCTTATCTGACGCCCTTCATGGAGAAGGAAAAGGAAGAGCAGGGGCTCGCGCAGGGTAAGCCGAACGGCTCGATCCTGATGGCGACGGTCAAGGGCGACGTGCACGATATCGGCAAGAACATCGTCGGTGTCGTTCTCCAGTGCAACAATTACAAGGTCATCGACCTTGGAGTCATGGTCTCAGCGGACAAGATCCTGTCGGAAGCAAAGCTCCATAATGTCGACATGATCGGCCTCTCCGGCCTGATCACGCCGAGCCTTGATGAAATGCGTCATGTCGCGGCGGAGATGAAGCGTCAGGGCTTCAAGATACCGCTGTTGATCGGCGGCGCGACCACCAGCAAGCCGCATACGGCGGTGAAGATCGCGCCGAATTACGATCATGGCGTCGTCTATGTGACGGATGCGAGCCGCGCGGTGGGCGTCGCCGGCGCCTTGATGTCGGACGAGCGGCGCCCGGCCTATCTCGGCGAGATCGCCGCCGAATATGTGCGGGTCAAAGAGCAGCATGAGCGCGGACGCGAGAAAAACCCGCGCATACCGCTCAACGACGCGCGGGCGAAAGCGCTGAAAATCGACTGGGCGAAATATGATCCGCCGGCGCCGTCTTTTACAGGCGTGCGAACGTTCCGAAACTATGATCTGAAGACGCTCGCCGACCATATCGACTGGACGCCGTTCTTCGCGGCGTGGGAGCTTGCGGGAAAATATCCGCGCATTCTCGACGACGACATCGTCGGCGAACCGGCGCGTGCGCTATTCGCGGACGCGCAAAAAATGCTGGGCGACATTATCGAGAAAAATCGGCTGACGGCGCACGGCGTCGCCGGATTCTGGCCCGCGAACGCGGTCGGCGACGACATCGAACTCTACGCCGATGAAGCCAGAACCGCTCCGATTGCCGTCTTTCACGGCCTTCGCCAGCAGATCGCCAAACGCGACGCCGGATCGCCGAATTACTGCCTCGCGGATTTTGTCGCGCCCAAAGACAGCGGCAAGCGGGATTACATCGGCGCGTTCGCGGTGACGGCGGGCGTCGGCGAGGAAGCGCTCGCGGCGTCCTTCGACAACGCGCATGACAATTATTCCGCGATCATGTCGAAAGCGATCGCGGATCGCCTCGCCGAGGCGTTCGCGGAACATCTCCACGCGCGCGTCCGGCGCGAGCTTTGGGGATATGCGCCGGATGAATCGCACTGCGTCGAGGAACTGATCGCTGAGAAATATCGCGGCATTCGCCCGGCGCCCGGTTATCCCGCGCAGCCCGATCACACGGAAAAGGCGACGCTGTTCCGGTTGCTTGAGGCGGAGAAGAACGCGGATATGGAGCTGACCGAAAGTTTCGCCATGACGCCGCCGGCGTCCGTGTCAGGACTTTATTTCAGCCACCCGGATGCGCTCTATTTCGGCGTCGGTCATATCGCGAAAGATCAGGTGGAGGACTACGCCCAGCGCAAATCGATGGACGTCGCCGACATCGAAAAATGGCTGGGACCGATTCTCGGCTATGACGCCTAGGTGCGGATGACGCCGGCCAGCAGGAGAGCGATCGCCATCAGGCCGCCGCCGCACAAAAGTCCCATGAGCGTGATACGCAACTGATCGAGGAGCGTCTCCATGTCATCTCCAAAGGTCAGATCCGCGAGGCTGCGGACCCGCGCATTTGCCGCTGGAAAAAGCGGCGTTGCAAGGAGCCTCGGAGCGCCGCTGCGCATCAGGTGCGCAAGGTTGTGGATAAGCTGCGGCGCCGGTTCGATTATAAATTTTTTCCACAGAAATCTTGCTTTTCGCCGGAATCGGCTTGGCCTCCGCCTAGCGCCACGCGCGGGGCGGGGCTAATCAGAAAACAGGGAAGGGAATCAATCCGTGGGACTGTGGGAGCGAATCGGCGCGGCGGTGGAAGAAGCGCACAAGCGCACGCTCGGCGCGGCGCTCGATAGTTTTGTCGAAATGAAAGCGCGCCGCGATGAGTCAGCCTTTTCAATCGCGCTGATCGCGCTGTCCGCCAAAATCGCGCGCGCCGACGGATTCGTCACCGACAAGGAAGTCGCCGCTTTTCGGAAGTTTTTCGCGTTCCCCCAATCGGAGGAATCGAAGGTCAAGATGGTCTTCGATCTCGCCAAGCAGGACGTCGCGGGCTTCGACCATTATGTGCGGCAAGTCGCGCGCATCTTCGAAGATGACCCGGTGGTTCTCGAAGATGTGATCGACTGCCTTCTTTATGTCGCGCTCGCCGACGGTCAGGCGCATCCGCGTGAGATGGCCATGGTTGAGAGCGCGGCCGATGCGTTCAAGCTCAAACCCGGCGTCTGGCGGCGGATCAAGGCCGCCCATCTTGGCCAGGATCGCGACGATCCGTATGTCATTCTCGATATCGACCATGACGCTGACAGCGCCGCCTTGCGGGAGAGATATCGCGCGCTGATGCGGGAAAATCACCCCGACGCCCTGATCGCGCGGGGGGTGCCGCCCGGCCTCGTCAAAATCGCCGAGAACCGGACAGCGGCGATCAACGCCGCCTATGAAAAGATCCTCGCCGAAAGGGCGCGTTAACCAAGCGTCGATTTCGCCTTATTTTCGCTTAAGACGTGTGGAGTTATCATGAACTTGCGCGGCCATTGAAGAAACTGGCTGAATTGCTGGACGACCCGTGGTGGACGGGCATAGACTGGCCGGCGTGTTCGAGGGCGTAATCGTGGGTGAATTGACGGCGGAAGCAACGGAACCGGGACAAGGCGCGGCGGTAGCTGCCGAAAGGCGCGGCCTGGCGAGCGTCATCGACGCGGTCCTTTTTCTTGCGATCCTTGGATTTTCAGCGATCGCGCTCCTCGCGCTTGCGCTCGCCGCGCCGCTCGCCATTGCTGCAACGGCGGTCGCCGGCGCCCTGTCGGCGCTGACCGCGCGCGGCGCCAAGCGCGGCGGCTGTCGTATCGCCGGCGTCTGACCTTTCCGCCGTCCCGCCGATTGAAGGCCCGCGCGGAGCGGCGTAAGCCCCGACGGTCGCTGTTTTGGGGATTTTTCTGGCCGCGCGCGAGCTTCTCGTCCTTCTCGTACTCTGCGTGGCGTGGGGGTTCCACTACGTCGTCGTCAAAGTCGCCGTCGTTGAAATCCCGCCGATATTTTACGCGGCGATGCGGATGACGATTGTTGCGGCCGTGCTCGCGCCGTTTTTGCGCTGGCGACCCGGCCAGATGAAACTGGTGCTGCTCGCGGCGTTTTGTTTCGGTGCGATTAATTATGCGTTCCTGTTCACCGGGTTGAAGCTTGCGACCGCTTCCGCGAGCGCCATCGCCAACCAGCTTTACGTTCCTTTCGCGACGATCCTGTCGGTCATATTTCTGAAGGAAACGATCGGCTGGCGACGGATCGTCGGTATTTCGCTCGCCTTCGCCGGCGTCGCCGTCATCGCGATCAGCAAGGATCAGGATGTCGACGGCGCCCGCATCGGCATCGGCGTCGGGCTCGTCGCGGCCGCGACCTTCGTCGAAGCCAACGGCTCGATCCTCGTGAAGAAAGCGTCCGGCTTTAAACCGTGGGAGCTGCTCGCCTGGTTCGGCCTGATCGGCGCGCCTTGCCTGTTCGCCATTTCGGCGACAATCGAGCACGGTCAGATGGCGGCGCTTGCCGCCAGCGACAAGAAACTCATCATCGGCGCCATTCTTTATTCGGCGATCGTCTCCTCCGTCTTCGGTCACACGGCCTATTACTGGCTGATCCAGCGCCGGCCGGTGTCGGAGGTCGCGTCGTCGACGCTGCTCACGACATTTTTCGCGGTGAGTTTTTCCGTCGCGCTTCTGGGCGAACCCTTTACGCTCGCCTTCATCATCGGCGGCGTGATGACGCTGATCGGCGTCGCGATCGTTGTCCTGCGCGCGCCCGCCGCGGCGCCGGAACCGGGCGCCCCAGAATCAATCGTGATCGCGCCGGAAGAGGAGGCGAAGAGATGAAGAAGGTGACCCCGGTGGAGCGCTTGTCCCCGAATTTCGACGAGCGCGGCCGCGACATCGACATGATCGTCCTTCATTACACCGGCATGAGGACGGGCGCGGAGGCGCTTGACCGGCTGACCGACGCCGCCGCGAAAGTCTCATCGCATTATCTGGTCGACGAAGACGGTACGATCTACGCGCTGGCGCCTGAAAACATGCGCGCCTGGCATGCAGGCGTCGGCGCATGGAAAGGCGAGACCGACCTCAACGCCCGTTCGATCGGCATTGAAATCGTCAATCCGGGCCATGAATTCGGATATCGCAAGTTTCCCGCTAGGCAGATCGACATGGTGATTGCGCTCGTCAGGGACATCAAGACGCGCCACCCGGTGTCGCCGGCGCGCGTGCTCGGTCATTCAGACGTCGCCCCGCAACGCAAGGAAGATCCGGGCGAATTATTCCCTTGGGGGCGGCTCGCCGCCGAAGGGCTCGCGATCGGACGCTATGCCGGCGAAGAGGACGCGTCGATCTCCTATGAAGACGCTTTGGCGATGCTGCGCGCGATCGGCTATGACGCGCCCGACAAGGCGCACGCGGCCGCGCTGGTCGCATTCCAGCGGCGCTTTTGCCCGAAGGCGCTGGCGCAGGGGTTCAATCCGCTGACCAAGGCGGCGTTGAAATGGGCGGCGTCCAAATTCGCTGAGTGAAAAGCCGGCGCGGCTACTTCACCTCAGACTCGATGCGCGATCCCCAGGGACAAAAGGATCCCGGCGATTTCAGCCATTCGTCGAGATGCTCCTCGATATAAGAGGGCCATCCGTCGCAAACTTCCATGCTCATTTCAGCGAGATTCCACGCATCGGGCGTGAAATGCCAGCTCCACGGCGCGTTGACGCCGCCGTCGCCCGCTTCGATGGCGCCGTTGATATGCATGGTTCTTTGATCGAAGGGCAGCTGAAGCTGTGCGCGCGCCGCGGCGATGACGGCAGGATCATCCGTCGCCGCGACGAACCGTTCATTGTGCGAATTGTGCACGAACTCAAAGGCGACAGGCGACGGACCATCGGCCATTTCAGCGCTGGCGCAGGAGGCTGGCAGCAGCGCCATCAGCATAATGAGTTTTTTCAACGGATACCCCTTCGCTCGCGCCTTCGCCCGATTATAAGCGAAAACGCGCGCCGCCGACAGGGGGCGACTTACGCGCCGGCGAGGGTCTTGCGCCGATAGGACTCTTTTGTCGGCGCGGCTTTCGCCGCCGCTTCAATTTCCTGCTGCTTGATCGCTTCCTTGGCGCGCACATGCCGGAAGGCGCGCCGGGCAAGCTTCCAGTCCCCTAAAAGCTCCGCCGCGCGCAGGGATTTCGTTTCCTGATAATGGCGCTCGACCAGCGCTTTGAGGCGATCTTCCGCCGCCGCCTCAAGATCGACGCAGACGATCGTGTCGCCATTGGCGTAAGTCTCAAAGCGTCCCTCGGGATCGTGCACGAACGCCTCGCCGCCGGTCATGCCCGCGCCGAAATTGAACCCGATCGATCCAAGCACGACAACAACGCCGCCCGTCATATATTCGCAGCCATTGGCCGAACATCCCTCGACGACGGCGCTCGCGCCGGAATTTCTGACCGCGAAGCGCCCGCCGGCGCGGCCGGCCGCGAACAGCGCGCCCGAGGTAGCGCCGTAAAGACAAGTGTTGCCGATAATCGCCTGATCCGCGGCCGGAGGCGCGTCGGCCGGCGGGCGGACGACAATTGTCGCGCCGGAAAGGCCCTTGCCGACATAATCATTGGCGTCGCCCTCGACGACGATCTTCAGCCCGTGCGCGCTGAAGGCGCCGAGCGACTGGCCGGCTGACCCGCGCAGGCGAAGCGTCAGATGATCCGGCGAAAGCTTTCTGTCGGTCATGGTACGCACGATTTCCGACGACAGCCGCGCGCCGATCGTGCGGTCCGTGTTGCGAACGGGGAGGGTGAGGTTTTGCCGTTCGCCGAACAGGAAAAAAGCGTCCAGCGCCGGGCGAATGCGCTGGTCGACAGTGTCGTCGACTTCGATTCGTCCCTTTCGCGACGAGCGCGGCGGCAGCGCGCCTGAATCGATCCGCGTCAGGATCGGGTTGAGATCGAGGTCGTCGAGATCGGTCGATCCGCGCGAGACCTGATCGAGTAGATCCGACCGCCCGATGATCTCGTCGAGCGAGCGCGCGCCGAGCATGGCCAGATTGCGCCGCACGTCCTCGGCGATGAAAGTCATCAGATTGACGACATGGTCCGGCGCGCCGGTGAATCGCTCGCGCAGCGCTTCGTCTTGCGTGCAGACGCCGACCGGGCAGGTGTTTGAATGACACTGACGCACCATCAGGCAGCCGAGCGCCACCAGTGAAATCGTGCCGATACCGTATTCTTCGGCGCCGAGCATCGCCGCGACGACGATATCGCGTCCGGTGCGCAACCCGCCGTCGGTGCGCAGCGTCACCTGACCGCGCAATTCATTCATGGTCAAAACCTGGTGCGCCTCGGCGAGGCCCAGCTCCCATGGCGATCCGGCGAACTTGATCGACGTCTGCGGCGATGCGCCGGTGCCGCCGACATGGCCGGAAATCAGGATGACGTCAGCTTTCGCCTTGGCGACGCCGGCGGCGATGGCGCCGATGCCGCCGGCGGAAACGAGTTTCACGCAGACGCGCGCCCGCGGGTTGATCTGTTTCAGGTCGTAAATCAGCTGCGCGAGGTCTTCGATCGAATAAATATCGTGATGCGGCGGCGGCGAAATCAGCGTGACGCCGGGCGTTGCGTGTCGCATGCGCGCGATGAATTCGGTGACCTTGACGCCCGGGAGCTGCCCGCCTTCGCCGGGCTTTGCGCCTTGCGCGACCTTGATCTCAAGCTCCTCGCACTGGTTCAGATATTCGGCGGTGACGCCGAAGCGCCCCGACGCCACCTGCTTGACCGCGGAATTGGCGTTGTCGCCGTTCGGCAGCAATTTGTAGCGTTCGGGCGCCTCGCCGCCTTCGCCCGACACCGATTTCGCGCCGATGCGGTTCATCGCGATATTGAGCGCGCCATGGGCCTCCGGCGACAGCGCGCCGAGCGACATGCCGGGAGTCAGGAAGCGGCGGCGGATCGACTCCATCGGCTCAACCTCGGAGATGTCGACCGCTGCGCCGAGCGGCTGCGGGCGCAGCAGATCGCGCACCTGCGCCGGCTTTTGTCCATCGAGCGCGCCGACGAACCGGGCGAACGCCGCGGCGTCCTGATCGCGCACCGCCTTTTGCAAATCGCTGACGAGGCGCGCTTCGAGGATATGACGCTCGCCGCGCGCGCGCTGGCGATAAAATCCGCCAACCGGCAGGCTGACGCTATCGGTAAAGGCGCGCTGGCGCAGCTCGCTCGTGCGCTTTTCGATGCCGGAAAAGCCGATGCCGGAAATGCGGCTCGTCATGCCGGGGAAAAATTCCTCGACAAGGCCGCGCGACAGGCCGAGCGCATCGAAATTGCAGCCGCCGCGATAGGACGAGATGACCGAGATACCCATCTTCGAGATGATTTTCATCAGCCCGGCTTCCAACGCGCATTTGTAATTGTAAACGCCCTGATTGAGCGTCAGAGCGCCATAGACGCCGCGCGCCTGCGCCTCGGCGATCGAGTCGAACGCAAGATAGGGGCTGACCGCCGTCGCGCCGACGCCGACCAGAACCGCGCTGTAATGCGCGTCGAGGCATTCGGCGGTTCTGACGATGATTGAACAAAACGAACGACGCCCGACCTTGGTCAAATGCGTATGAACGCCGCCCGCCGCCAGAATCATCGGCGCGGGAACTCGCGCCGCGCTCTGGTTTTCGTCGGTCAAAATGATGATGCCGGCGCCGTCGCGCACCGCGCTTTCGGCCTCCGACCGGATGCGGTCGAGCGCCGCCTTCAGCGTCGCGCCGTCGCCCGCGGCCTCGGCGGCGTCATAGGTGCAATCGATCTCGGCGATTTTCTGGTCGAGCAGTCCGCGCAGGCGTTCATACATGCCGTTGGTCAGAATCGGGCTTTCAAGAACGAACACATCCGTCTGCGTCTTGTCCGAAGCGAGAATGTTGCCGAGGTTCTTGAAGCGTGTGTTGAGGCTCATGACCCCGGCTTCGCGCAGCGGGTCGATCGGCGGATTGGTCACCTGACTGAAATTCTGGCGGAAATAATGCGACAGCGGCCGGTATTCGTCGGAGAGAACCGCAATCGGCGCATCATCGCCCATCGAGCCGATCGCTTCCTTGCCGGTTTCGGCCATCGGCCTCAGGACAAGATCGAGATCCTCCAGGGTGTAGCCGGCCGCGACTTGACGACGGACAAGATCCTCGCCGTGGAACAATCGCTCTTCGGGACCGGGGCCGATGTCGCCTTCCAGCTCGACGACGTTTTCGAGCCATTCCGTATAGGGATGTTTTTGCGCGAGATAATCGAGGATTTCGTCCTGTTCATAAAATTGCAGCGTCTCCGTGTCGAACGCGATCATCCGGCCGGGTTCGAGCGCGCCGCGCCGCGCGACGGTCCGGTCGCCGAGCGGACACATGCCGGTTTCGGAGCCGACGGCGAGGACGCCGTCGTCGGTGATCGCGTATCGCAGCGGCCTCAACCCGTTGCGATCGACGCCGGCGACCGCCCAGCGTCCGTCGTAAGCGGCGATCGCCGCCGGGCCGTCCCACGGCTCCATCACGGCGTTGCAATAGCCGTAGAGCGCCCGCCATTCGGATTTCAGCGCCGCGCCGCGCTTGGCGGAGGCTTCAGGGATCAACAGGGCTTTGGCCATCGGGCCCGTGCGGCCGGCGCGCACGATCAGTTCAAACACCTGATCGAGCGCCGCTGAATCGGAAGCGCCCGGACGGATCACCGGCTTCACGCATTTGTCGTCGTCGCCGAACACCGAAGACGCCATGCGTATTTCATGGCTCTTCATCCAGTTGCGATTGCCTTTCAGCGTATTGATCTCGCCATTATGCGCGAGCATGCGGAAGGGCTGCGCGAGCCGCCATTCCGGGAAGGTATTGGTCGAATAGCGCTGATGGAAAATGGCGATCGAGGAGGTGAAACGCTCGTCGCGCAAATCATGGTAAAACCCGTCGATCTCCTCGGCGAGGAACATGCCCTTGTAAACGATCGACCGCGCGGACAGCGACGGGATATAAAAATCCGGCAGATTGGAGTCGCTGACGCGCTGCTCGATGCGCCGCCGGACAAGATAGAGCGCGCGCTCAAGCTCATCTTTCGTGCGGCTTTTCAAATCGCAAAAAAGTATCTGCTCGATTTCCGGGCGGACAAGGTTCGCGCGCACGCCGAGCCGGCCGGCGTCGACCGGCACCTGCCGCCAGCCATAGACATTGAAGCCTTCGCGGATGATTTCCGTTTCAACAATGGTGCGGCATTGATCCTGCGCGCTGAAATTGGTGCGCGGGAGGAAAATCATCCCGGCGCAAAGGTCGTTAGCCGCTGGCGTGCGCCCCATTCGCGCGACGAAACGGCGGAAGAGATCTTGCGGGATATTGACGAGGAGGCCGGCGCCGTCGCCGGTTTTTCCGTCGGCGGCGACCGCGCCGCGATGCCACACGGCTTTCAACGCGGCGATCGCCATGGCGACGATGTCGCGCTTGGGCGCGCCGTCGAGCGCCGCGACGAGGCCGACGCCGCACGCATCGCGCTCCGACGACGGGTCGTAAGCGCCGGCGTCGATCAGCTTTTGACGGTTTTCGAGATAGAGAGAGATCGGATTTTTCATGGGGCGCCGGGTGCTTGAGGGCTTATTCAGCGGCGAGAAGCGTGGTCGCGGCCGCGCCAAGCCGCTCGATAATCTCCGCCGCCGCCCGGCGGCCGTCGGCGATCGCCCAGACGACGAGCGAGGCGCCGCGCACGATGTCGCCGGCGGCGTAAACGCCGGGTGCGCGCGTTTCAAGCGAGCCGCGCGCGGTCTCCAGCACGCCGCGCCGCGTCAGCTTCAATTCCGGCGCGCCGAACAAGGACGGGAGGTCTTCAGGCTCGAAGCCGAGCGCCTTGATGACGAGATCAGCGTCGAGGCGGAAGTCGGAGCCTTCTATTTCTTCGACCGAAAGGCGGCCCGTCGCGTCGCGCGCGGCGGTGCGCATCCGAGTGGCGGCGACGCCCGCGGCTTTGCCGATCACCGTCTCGATCGATTTTGGCGCCGCAAGCCATTCGAAAATCACGCCTTCTTCTTCGGCGTTCCTGGTTTCGCGCGCCGACCCCGGCATGTTGGCGCGGTCGCGGCGGTAAAGGCAGGCGACGCTTTTTGCGCCCTGTCGCACGGCCGTCCGCACGCAGTCCATCGCGGTGTCGCCGCCGCCGATGACGACAACGCGCTTGTTCCTAGCGTCAAGGCGGCCGTCGAAGAATTCGGCGACATGATCCCCGAGACCGACGCGGTTTGAGGCGGTCAGATAATCGAGCGCCGCGACGACGCCGTCGGCATTTTCGCCGTCGATATCGAGATTGCGGCCCTTGTAGACGCCGGTTGCGATCAGCACCGCGTCGTGCCGGTTGCGCAGATCGCTCAACGTCGCATCGCGGCCGATTTCGAAATTCATCTGGAAATCGACGCCCGACGCTTCAAGCCGACCAACGCGGCGCGCGACGACTGATTTTTCAAGCTTGAAATTCGGGATGCCGTAAATGAGCAGGCCGCCGGCGCGATCATGGCGATCGTAGATGACGACATCGACGCCCGCCTTGCGGAGCTCCTCGGCGGCGGCGAGACCGGCGGGACCGGCGCCGATAATGCCGACCGACCGGTTGAGCGAACGGCCCGTCCTGATCGGCTCGACCCAACCGTTATCCCATGCGGTTTCGGTGATGAATTGCTCGACCGCGCCGATCGTCACCGTGCCGTGGCCGGATTGTTCGATGACGCAGGACCCCTCGCACAAGCGGTCCTGCGGGCAGATGCGGCCGCAAATCTCCGGCATGTTGTTGGTCGCGGACGAGAGAAGATAGGCTTCCCTGACGCGGCCTTCGGCGGTGAGGCGCAGCCAGTCAGGAATATCGTTCGTCAACGGACAATGGTTCTGGCAGAAGGGAACGCCGCACTGGCTGCAGCGCGACGCCTGCGCGCGCGCGTCGCCGACGGTGAATCCGCCCTGGATCTCGCGAAAATCCGCAACGCGCGCGGACGCCGCGCGTTTTTGCGGCGTTCGGCGACCGAGATCGGTGAATTTCAGCATCGGCGTGCGGCTTCTCCTTCAACACGGGCGTCATCCGGCGCTGGTCGGCCCGCTCTTGCCGCCCGGCGCCGCGAAAGACGTCGCCAGAACCGTAAGGGCCGCTGGCGGTCCGCCGCAAGAATATTTTGCTGCAAATGCGAAGATTTTTTACCTAAAATGGCATAATCCGCTAAAAATGGTCATGGAGACGTCCGTTTATAATCGTCCCCGTCGATTTTCCGGGCAGTTTATAGCCTAGCCAAAAGCTGAGGAAATTCCGATGCTTAAGCGTCCAAACCGGTCGCCATCGCGCGCGCTTTTGCAGCTCTTGCCGTCCGCCGCCGGCGAAATCATTCGCCTGCGGATCAAATGTCGCAGGGACGCGCTCGCTCAAAATTTCGGTTGACGGCGAAAAAATTGCGGCTAGGTTCGCCGTCAACGCTCATCAAGACCAGCTGAGGGAAAGGCCCTTAGACGCTGGGGCAACCGCCAGACGACACACCCTGTCATCTGGAAAGGTGCCAATTCCTTCGAGACGGTTCGCCGTTTCGAGAGATGAGTCGGACGAAGGCGGGGTTTATCCCTCGCGTCCGATTGGGTCTCTGCGAATGTCTTGCTGGCGGGACGAGATGATGCAGAGGCCGACCCATGACCGCCGTTCTTCAATCGCCGACAAGACTCACGCCGCCGGACAACGATCCGGTCTGCGATTTCGGCGTCATTCTTCCTCCTGACTTCCGCCTCGCCTCCGGCGAAAGGCTGTCGCGCCCGGAAATCCGGCTGCGCGTTCATGGCGATCCGTCGATGCCGGCGATCGTTGCGGCGGGCGGCATATCCGCAGGGCGGTGCGTCGGCGATCATGCGGCGGGCGAGGGATGGTGGCGCGATATCGTCCGCGTCGGCGGCGCGGTCGATCTCTCGAAATTCTGCGTCATCGGCTTCGATTTTCTGCCTAATCCCGGCGAAACCGCGCGTACGGTGACAAGCGGGGATCAAGCGCGCGCGCTCGCCTTCGCGCTTGAAAAAATCAATGTCGCGCGGCTTCACGCCTTTGTCGGCGCCTCCTATGGCGGCATGGTCGCGCTCGCTTTCGCCGCGCGGTTTCCGCAACGGCTCGAAAAACTTTGCGTCCTGTCGGCGGCGGACAGGCCGCATCCGGCGGCGACGGCGTTGCGCGGCATTCAGCGCCGCATCGTCGAATTCGGGCGGCGCCTCGGCGCGCCGGGCGAGGGCGTGTCGCTCGCCCGCCAGCTGGCGATGGTCACCTACCGGACCCCGGAGGAATTCAAGCAGCGCTTCGATAGCGCGCCGGGCGCCGCCGCGGGAGATCCTTACGGCGTTTGCGCCTATCTGATCGCGCGCGGCGACGCGTATGACATGGCGCCGGAACGTTTCGTGACGCTCTCCGATTCGATCGACCGGCACGCGGTCGACCCCGCAGAAATTCAAACGCCGGCGCTATTCCTCGCCGCCACGACCGACCGTCTCGCGCCGAGCGAGGACATCCGGCGCCTCGCGGCGAGCGTCGCCGACGGCGCCTATTTCGAATTCGCGTCGCTCTATGGCCATGACGCCTTCCTGAAGGAAGCCGCCGTCATCGGCCCCGTCATCCAGAAATTCATCGAGGAAAAACAGCCATGACCGAGATTTATCGCCCGGAAACGATTGTCGCGGCCGCGGGGGTCGCCTCCGACGCGACGCATCGCGCCGTCTCGCCGCCTTTGTATCTTTCCGCGACCTTCGGCTGGCGCGATCCTGAAGAAAAGCCCGCTTATGATTATTCGCGATCTGGCAATCCGACGAGGAGCGAGCTGGAACTGGCGCTCGCCGCGCTTGAAGGCGCGGCGCGCGGCGTCATCACCTCGTCGGGAATGTCGGCGGTCGATCTGCCGCTCAATCTCGTTGCGCCGGGCGAGCTCGTTCTGGCGCCGCATGATTGCTATGGCGGCACCTTCCGCCTGTTGTCGGCGCATGCAAGGCGCGGCGATTTCCGCGTCGAATTCATCGATCAGACCGACCCCATCGCCTTCGCGGCCGCGCTCGCGAAAAGGCCAAAACTCGTCTTCATCGAAACGCCGAGCAATCCCTTGCTGCGCATCACCGACATCGCGGCGATCGCCGCCGCGTCGAAAGCAGCCGGCGCGATCGTCGTCGCCGACAATACGTTCCTGTCGCCGGCGCTCCAGCAGCCTTTGTCGCTCGGCTGCGACATCGTCGTTCATTCGACCACGAAATATATCAATGGCCACAGCGACGTCGTCGGCGGCGCCGTGCTCGCCAAAGACAAGGCGCTTGGCGACGAGCTTGCGTGGTGGGCGAATTGCACCGGCGTCACCGGCGCCGCCTTCGATGCGTTTCTCACCTTGCGGGGGCTTCGGACGATTTTCCCGCGCGTCGAACGCCAGCAGGAAACCGCGGGCCTCGTCGCCAACGCGCTCGCAGCGGATGAGCGCGTCGCGCGGGTCTATTATCCGGGTCTTCCCGGGCACCCCGGTCACGAGATCGCGCGCCGTCAGCAAAAGGGCTTCGGCGCGATGCTGAGCGTTGAATTCGCCGACGGCGTCGACGTCCTCGGCCTGCTGCGCGGGCTCAACATATTCACCATCGCTGAATCGCTCGGCGGTTTTGAAAGCCTCGTCTGCACGCCGGCGACGATGACCCACGCGGCGATGACGCCGGAAGCGCGGGAGGCCGCCGGAATCTCGAACCGTCTCGTCCGCTTCTCGATCGGCCTTGAGCATTCGCAGGACCTGATCCGGGATATTTTCGCGGCGCTCGATTCCGTCGAAGCGCCGTCTTCATCGAATGTCGCCTATCTTCGAAAACAGAGTGAAGCCCATGCGTGTTGATTTGAAAGACCGGTCCGCCGAAGCCGTCGTCAAGCTCGAATTTCCGGCATTGGACGGTGAGAACGATTTCGAGCAGGCGGCGACGGAAATTTACCGGCGCGTCCGCGACGGCCGCAAACTGCTTGTCTTTGCGGGCGCGACCGCAAGTCCCGATTCCGCACCGGACGTCGCGACGCGGCTCGCGGCCGAATGCGAGGCGGTCGGGATCGATGCGGCGATTTTGCCCGGAGTAGGGGATGACGCTTCTCCGGCGAATTTTCCGCAAGCTGTCGCGATCGTTACAGGGCGCCTCGCGCATAACAATAACGAGCGGCCGGCGCGCGCCGTCGCGACGAGAAAGCTTAAGGTGGCGATCGCCGGCCTCGGCCTCATCGGCGGCGGCGTCGCCCGGCGGCTTTCGCGCGACAATCCTGACTATTCTTTTTGCGCGGCGATGGTGCGCGAGCCGTTCAAGGACCGCGCGTCAATCTTCGCCGATCAGGTGACCAACGATCTTTGGGCGTTTCTGGCGGCAAAACCCGATGTCGTCGTCGATGCGCTCCCCGATGGAACAGCGGGGCGCGCGCTAATCGAAGCGGCGTTCGGTCGCGGCGTCAGCGTGGTGACCGCTAATAAACAGGCGATCGCCGGCGCGATGTCCGATTTGACAAGGCTCGCCGCCGAGACCGGCGCCGACTTCGCCTATTCCGCCTCGGTCGGCGGCGGCGCGCCGTTCATTGAGACCGTCGGCCGCGCGCGCACGGCGGGCGAGGTGAAATCCATTGAAGCGGTGCTCAACGGTACGGTGAATTACATCCTGACATCGCTCGCCGCGGGCGAGCGGTTCGACGACGCGGTCAAGGCAGCGCAAAAAGCCGGGTTCGCCGAACCCGATCCGAGCGCCGACCTTTCCGGCGCCGATGCGCGCGCCAAAATCTCGATCCTTTCCTACGCCGCCTTCGGCGAGGAGATTGACCTTAGCCGGATCGAGGTCGAAGCGCTCGACGCGGCGAAGGCCGCGCGCTTTGCGAGCGAAGGCGGGTGCTGGAAACAATTGGCGCGCCTTGAGAAAACCGCCGGCGGGCTGACTGCGAGCGTGCGATTTGAGCGGCGCGACGACGACCCGTTCTTCGCCGCGGCGAGATGGGAAGCGAATGCGCTACGCCTTCGCCTCCTTGACGGGCGCGCGGTTGAATGCCGCGGCAAAGGCGCCGGGCGCCGGCCGACGGTCGAGAGCATTCTTGGGGATCTCAGCGCGATCGGCCGGCGAGGGGAGGATGCGCGCGCATCTCAGGGCGTCGCGCGCGAAGCGGTTTCAGCGTAAGCTTTGCTCATGGCTGACCGTTCCCAAAACTCGGCGCGCGAAGCGCTTGGCGTCGCACGCCGTCTGATCGTCAAGGTCGGCTCGGCGATTTTGACGGACGAACACGGCGCCGTTCGTGGCCAATGGCTGTCGTCGCTATGTGCCGATCTTGCGGCGCTGCGCGGCGAAAAGCGCGATATCGTCGTCGTGACCTCGGGGGCGATCGCGCTCGGCCGACGGCGGCTTGGCCTTAAAGGCGCGCTGCGGCTCGACGAAAAGCAGGCCGCCTCCGCGGCGG
>Ga0155549_1132_pt1 | contig 21041 bp, 26 predicted proteins | sample RifCSPhighO2_12_FD_107206 | JGI IMG/M metagenome (GOLD analysis project Ga0155549, IMG submission 107206) | Alphaproteobacteria bacterium RIFCSPHIGHO2_12_FULL_63_12
CACCGCTTCGCCCGCCGCGTAGGATTTCGCCGCGGCGATGACCGCGCCTGCGGATTTCACCGTACAGGTCGAATAATCCTTGTCAGCCTCGACCGATCCGTCCTCGACGAGCTTGTCGACGAGTGCGCGCGGCAGATCGGAACACCAGAGCAAAGTGATCTTCATCGCGCCGTTATCGAGCTTTCCCCAATAATACATGAAGTCGTCGTCTTCGCCTTCCGTCATCTGGATCGCAAAGTCGCCGGCGCCAAGATCATGGAATCGGGCCTCGATGCGATCGTCTTCGACGGCAAGCGTATAAAGGCCGTCAGCGCCGACCTCGATCGTCATCGGGTTGCAGTCAGGGGCGCTCTCGGCCGACGATCCGGAGCAGGCGTCATAAGATCCCGCCGCCAACGGCGTTGACGCCGCGTTCGACGCGTCGAACAGGGGCGATTCAGAAACAAGGCATCCCGAGAGGAGAAAACCCGCCGCAATGGCGGCCGTCTTAACGAGGCCTTTCATCGGAAAGCCCTCCCTTCCTGAACCGCCCGCCGTCTTAGGACAGCAGGCCCTGATTGCCGAGCACGTAGATGAAGGCGAAGAGGAAGAGCCACACCACGTCGACGAAATGCCAATACCACGCCGCCGCCTCGAAGCCAAAATGGCGGTCCGGCGTGAACTGATGCGCCAGCGCCCGGAACAGGCAGACCGTCAGGAAAATGGTCCCGATAATGACGTGAAGGCCATGGAAGCCGGTCGCCATGAAAAACGCTGCGCCGTAAATGCCGCCGCCCGAAAACTTGAACATGCCTTCATTGAGCGCTTCGGAATATTCGATCGCCTGCAATGAGGTGAAGAAAACCCCGAGAATGATGGTGACGAGCAGTCCCTGAACCAGGCCCTTCTGGTCATTGTGCACGACGGCATGGTGCGCCCAGGTGACGGTTGTGCCCGATAATAGCAGGATCAGCGTGTTGATGAGCGGCAGGCCCCACGCGTTCAGCGGCTCGATGCCGACAGGCGGCCAGACATTGCCGGTGAAATGCTGACGGAAATCGTTTCCAAGAAACGCCGGATCGCCATTGAGATTGAGCATTTGCGCGCCATCCGCAAGGATGATCGCGTCGCGCGCGCCGGGAAATAGCGCCGCGCCGAAAAACGCCCAGAACCACGCCGCGAAAAACATCACTTCCGAGGCGATGAAGAGAATCATCCCGTAACGAAGGCCAAGACGAATAACGAGCGACGTGCTCTCGCCGTTGAGGCTTTCCTTGATGACATCGCGCCACCATCCGATCATGGTGAGAAGGATGCCGGAAAATCCGATCAGGAACAGCCAGTTGCCTTTCATCTGGAAAGGATAATTGCCGGCAGCGTCAGGCGCGCCGAAGGCGAGGCCGGGCTCGCCCGCCCCGGATTTCATCCACATCACGGCGCCGAACATCATCAGTGTCGCCATCGCCGAGCCGAAAATCGGCCACGGGCTCGGATTGACGAGATGGTAGTCGTGCTTGACCTCGGCTCCAGACATCGAAACAGCCCTCGTAGCCGGGCGTCCTCGCGGCGAAGTGTCAGCGGTTCGCCGTCCGAAAACGCCCAAATGAAAGTTCGCGAGCTTCTTGCCGGAAAACCGCGAAACACTTTTCCGGAAACGCGCGGGTTTGGCGTCGTCTATAGCCCTCTACGGCCCGGCTTTCCAAGCCCCGTCTGCGACGCCCCGCTGCGACAATCCCGCCTATTCGACCCCCTTGACCGCCGCGCCTCCCCCGTCATCCCAAGGGAAAAAGGTATAAGCGAGGGTGATCGTCTGCACGTCGTCAAGATTGGGGTCGGATGCGATCTCAGGATCGACGAAATAGGTGACCGGCATCGAGGCGGTCTCGCCCGGCTTCAGCGTCTGCTCGGTGAAGCAAAAGCATTCGATCTTCTTGAAATAGATGCCGGCCTTGGCCGGCTGGACATTGAAGGTCGCACGTCCGGTCACCGCCCGATCGGTCAGGTTGCGGGCGCTGAAAAAGGCAAGCCCGGTTTCGCCGACATGCAGGACCTGATCGACCTGTTCCGGCTTGAACGTCCAGTCGAGGCCTTCATTGACGGTTGCGTCAAACCGGACGGTGATCTTGCGCTCAAGGACGCGGTCAGCGGCTTTCTCGGCGCGCTGCGTCGTGCCGTCAAAACCGGTTATCTGACAAAATGCGCGATAGGCCGGAACCGCAGCGAATGACAGGCCGACCATCAGCGCGACGACGCCGGCCGCAATCGAGGCCGTCCGGCGATTTTTTGAACCGGCCGCGCCCGCCATCACGGCGTCCCATCGATATTGCCGCTGATTTTCAGGATGGTGACCAGAAAGACGACAATGATAAAGGCGGTCAAGCCGAGCGCGATGGCGACATTGCGCTGGCTGCGCTGTTTCTTTTCTTCGGGCGACAAGTCAATCTCAGGCATAAAGCGCAAACAAATCCTCGGCGAGCAGCGCGGCAAATAGCGCAAACAGATAGAGAATAGAAAAGGCGAACAGCTGCTTGGGCGCCTCTTTCGATTTCGGCGGCGATTTCAACACGCGCCACGCCAGCATCAAGAAGCCGGCGCCGAACGCGGACGATGTCGCCAGATATAATACGTCGCCGAGGCCCGTCGCATAGGGGGCGACGCCGGCGACCGCCAGCATGATTGAATAGCTGAAAATCTGCCTCTTCGTCGAGCTTTCGCCTGCGACATTCGGCATCATCGGAACGCCCGCGCGCGCATAATCTCCTTCGCGATAGAGCGCGAGCGCCCAGAAATGCGGCGGGGTCCAGAGAAAAATAATCAGAAACAGGATCCAGGCGTCGAGGGGCGCCGAGCCAGATGCGGCGGCCCAGGCCACCACGGGCGGCAGCGCGCCGGCCGCGCCGCCGATGACGATATTCTGCGGAGTCGAGCGCTTCAGCCACATCGAATAAATGACGACGTAGAAAAAGATCGTGAAAGCAAGAAGCCCAGCGGCGACATAATTCGACGCCAGCGCCAATAGCGCGACCGAAAGGGCGCTGAGCAAAAGCCCAAATCCGGCGGCTTCCGATTTCGGCACCAGCCCCTGCGGAATGGGGCGACTGACCGTCCGCGCCATCACGGCGTCGATATCGGCGTCCCACCACATGTTGAGCGCCCCCGACGCGCCGGCCCCGACCGCAATCGCGAGCAGCGACGCCGCCGCCAAGCCCGGTTGAATGGAGGCGCCGCCGGCGACCGCCGCGACCATGCCGACAAGCGCGGTAAAGATGACGAGCGACATCACCCGCGGCTTCAGCAGCGCGAAATAGTCTTTCGGCCCGGCGAAAGCAGATCTCGTGGGGATGTCGGTCATCGCCAGCGCTTATGCCCGAACGCCTGGCGCGGTTCAAATGCAAAGCGCCAAACCGCGGGGGCGGCGATTTGACCGCGCTACCCGCGTTGGGAGATTCGTCCGATCAACCCCGATTGAGCGCCGCCTTTACGCCGAATACGAGGAAAATCAGCAGCATGAAGGCGATGAAATAGGCAAGCAGCGTCCCCGCCGACAGATCGTAAAACTGGCCGATGCTGGCGTTGATCTGACTGGCCGCCCGCCCGCCGGTCTGACTGGCGACGGAGCCGCCATCCGAGGCCACCGGTCCGCGCATCACACCCCGGACAAAACCGCCGAAGGCGAATAAGACCAGAGACAGGAGCGTCATCGATCCGATCTGCGTGCCGCGCTGCATGACAAAAGCCGCGATAATGACCGAACCGGCGGCGATCACGATGCTGATGATATCGCCGCCCATGAAGGTCGACTTGAAGATGTTGATCACGTCGTTGAGAATTGTTCCGAGCATGTCGCCCCTCTCCTTTGCTGCTCAAACAAACAGCTGCCTGAAGCTGTCCTGCGGTGAAATTTAACCATATTCATCCGGCGCGGCCAGAACCAAAATATCCCGCATTGCAGCACGAAAAACCCCGGCGGTCGCCCGCCGGGGTTGTCGGATTTGCTTGTTTCGTTGCGCCTAGTGGAAGGCGTGGGCGCCGCCCTTGTCGAAGCGCGGCAGCTCGTTGAATTGGTGGAACGGCGGCGGCGAAGGCAACGTCCATTCAAGCGTCGTTGCGCCCTCGCCCCACGGATTGGACGCCGCTTTTTTCCGGTAAACGAAGAAGGCGTCGAACATGCAAATCGCAAAAACGATCATGCCGACAAGCGTCACCGCGTAACCGATCGACGACACCATGTTCCAGTGCGCGTAAGCTTCCGGATAATCGATGTAGCGGCGCGGCATCCCCTGCAGACCGAGGAAATGCTGCGGGAAGAACACCAGATTGACGCCGACAAACATGAACACAAAGTGCAGATTGCCGAGCCATTCACGGTACATTTTCCCGGTCATTTTCGGGAACCAGTAATACCACGCCGCGAAAATCGACCATACGGCGCCGAGCGACATCGTGTAATGGAAGTGCGCGACGACGTAATAGGTGTCGTGCATGTAGTGATCGATGCCGGCATTGGCGAGGACGACGCCAGTGACCCCGCCGAGCGTAAAGAGGAAGATGAATCCGATCGCCCAGATCATCGGGGTGCGGAATTCGATCGAGCCGCCCCACATCGTTGCGATCCACGAGAAGATCTTGATCCCGGTCGGCACCGCGATGACCATCGTCGCGGCGACGAAATAGGCTTTCATGTTCACCGTGAGGCCGACCGTATACATGTGGTGCGCCCAGACGATGAAGCCGACAAATCCGATCGCAACCATCGCGTAGGCCATGCCGAGATAACCGAAGATCGGCTTTTTCGAGAAGGTCGAGACGATGTGCGAAATAACGCCGAAGCCCGGCAGGATCAGAATGTAAACTTCCGGGTGGCCGAAAAACCAGAAGAGGTGCTGGAACAGCAGCGGGTCGCCGCCTTCAGCCGGATTGAAGAAGGCCGTGTTGAAGTTGCGATCCGTCAGCAGCATCGTGATCGCGCCGGCGAGAACCGGCAGCGACAGGACGAGCAGGAACGCCGTCACCAGCACCGACCAGGCGAAGAGCGGCATCTTGTGCAAGGTCATGCCCGGCGCGCGCATGTTGAAGATGGTGGTGATGAAGTTGATGGCGCCAAGGATCGACGAGGCCCCCGCGAGGTGAATCGAGAGGATCAGCAGATCCATCGCCGGCCCCGGATGGCCCGTGTTCGACGAGAGCGGCGGATAGAGGACCCAGCCGCCGGCGAAGCCCAAATATTGACCATAACCCGGCGCGAACATCGACATCGTCGCGAGGATACCGGCAGCGACATAGAGCCAGAACGAGATGTTGTTCATCCGCGGAAAAGCCATGTCCGGCGCGCCGATCATGATCGGCACGAACCAGTTGCCGAAGCCGCCGATCAGCGCCGGCATCACCATGAAGAAGATCATGATGAGCCCGTGATAGGTGATGAGAACGTTGTAGAAGTTCTCGGCCTCGGCCTCGCTGCCCGAGGCGACGAAGGCGGTCAGGATCTGGATGCCGGGCTCGGCGAGTTCGGCGCGCATCAGACCGGAAAGGGCGCCGCCGAAAATGCCGGCGCAGATCGCGAAGATCAGATAGAGCGTCCCGATGTCCTTGTGGTTCGTCGAGAACAGCCAGCGGGCAAGGCCCTTGGGCGTGTGATCATGCGAATGGTCGTGCGAATGACCATGGGCGTGATCGTGACCGGCATGCGAGTGATCGTGAGCCATGTGAATTCCTGTCCCTGCCCTTGATTATTGCGCTGCGCTGACGGCTGAAGCTGCGTCGGCGAGTTTTGACTCCGGTTCAACCGACGCGATCGCGCCGAACATCGGCTCCATGCCGGACTCAACCCGCTTGGCGTTGACCCAGGCCTCAAACGCCGGGCGCGACACGACTTCGACCGTTATCGGCATCGCCGAGTGACGAACGCCGCAAATCTCCGAACACTGACCGTAATAGACGCCTTCCTTGTCGGCCTTGAACCAGGTCTCGTTGAGGCGGCCCGGAACCGCGTCGATCTTGATCGCCATATTGGGAAGCGCCCAGGCGTGAATGACGTCGCGCGCAGTCGTCACCACGCGGATCGTCTCGCCGACCGGCACAACGACATGATTGTCGGTTTCGAAGCGGTAAAGCTCCGGCGTCGTCGCCTCTTTCGGCGTCATGCTCGCGGTGAACTCGAAATCGCCGAAGTCAGGATAGGAGTATGTCCAGCCCCACTGAAAGCCGATCGCTTTCAACGTCATCGTCGGCGCAAGGGCGATTTCCCGATTGTCGCCGGCGCCGACAAGGCTGCGGCCCATGCGCACGACAAGACGGTCGCCCGCTTTAGGCGTTTGGGCGAGTTTGACCGACACCTTGGGGGAGCCAAGGCCCTCGAGTTGGTAATCCTTGCCGGGCGTCAGCCCGACGCCGCCGGAAGCGTTGCCGAGAAAAACCTGCACATGGCGGTCGGCGGCGACCATCCGGCTCGCCGGAAAATCATTGTCAAAGGTGAACACATTGGTCGCACCGTCAGCGTCAGCGACGATCTGCTTGCCGTCCGGAATGACGTCTTCCTTGAAGAGCAATTCGAACGAGGGAAGCGCGATGGCGATGAGGATGATGATGGGAACGCCGGTCCAGATAATCTCCACGAGCGTATTGTGGCTGAATTTGCGCGGAACGGGATTGGCCTTCGAATTATATCGCGCCATCACCCACAACAGCAGCGCCAACACGATCAGGCTGATGACGGTGATGATCGGCATCAAGATCAGGTTGTGGAAAAAGTGCACCTCTTCCGCGAGCTTGGAAGCCGCCGGCAGCATCGCAATATCTCCGTCGACCGGGCGATAACCGGTCTCCGCCGCCGCGGCCCCGAATAACGCCATCGCCGCCGTCAGCCCGGCGATCGCCCGTCCCGCATTCAATTTCATCATGAGGCCCTCAAGATTCGTTGCCGAACGGCCGCGCGCCGCCCGCCGTTCCGGTCGCAGGGCTTGGCGCCGCCGACAGGAAAGGTCAATGGTTGGGGAAGGCTTATAGGCGGTTCCGGCGCTCTGCGTCACCCGCGTAGAGCGAGGAAAAAACGTCGCAGCAAGCGCGCCCGGCGCCATTGCCTAAGGGCTTGGCCGCGCTTAGGTCTTCGATATGACCCAATCTCTGTTTTTCAAGCAGTCGGGCCTCGATCAGGCGCGCACCCAGTCGATCATTGATGACGCGTTGAAAGGGGCCGATGACGGCGAGCTGTTTCTTGAATATTCGCAGTCCGAAGCCTTCGTCTTTGACGACAACCGGCTGAAAACCGCGAGCTACAATGTCGATCAGGGGTTCGGGCTGCGGGCTGTCGTCGGCGAATCAACCGGTTACGCCCATGCCTCGGACCTCTCCGAGGAGGCGTTGAAGCGCGCCGCGGGCGCGATCCAGGCGGTCAAGACCGGTCGCGGCGGGTTGCTCGCGGCTGGCCCCGCGCGGACCAATATCAAGCTCTATCCCGATGACAATCCGCTCGACGCCCTTCCCTTCGAGGCGAAGGCGAAACTCCTTGCCGATATCAACGACTATGCGCGCGCAAAGGACAACCGCGTCCGGCAGGTCTCCGCCACTTTATCAGGCGAATGGGCGGCCGTCGAAATCGTTCGTCCCGGCGGCGAAATCATCCGCGATATCAGGCCGCTTGTGCGCCTCAATGTCTCTGTCACCGCCGGCGACGGCGACCGCCAGGAATCAGGCTCTTACGGCGCTGGCGGGCGCGAGGGTTACGCCCGGTTTATCGCGCCCGAGGCGTGGCGCGCCTATGTCGACGAGGCGCTGCGGCAGGCGCTCGTCAACCTGACGGCGGAGCCCGCGCCGGCGGGAGAGATGGAAGTGGTCCTCGGCTCCGGCTGGACCGGCGTTCTCCTTCATGAAGCGGTCGGTCATGGCCTTGAAGGCGACTTCAACCGCAAGAAAACATCAGCCTTCGCCGGCAAGCTTGGCGAGCGGGTCGCAGCGCCGGGGGTCACCGTCATCGATGACGGGACGATCGACGGCAGGCGCGGATCGCTGACGATCGACGACGAGGGTACGCCGACCTCGCGCACCGTCTTGATCGAAGACGGCATCCTCAAGGGCTATATGCAAGACCGCCTGAACGCGCGGCTGATGGGCGTGCCGGTCACCGGCAACGGACGGCGCGAAAGTTTCGCGCACCAGCCGATGCCGCGCATGACCAATACGTTCATGCTCGCGGGCGACAAGCACCCGGATGAAATTATCCGTTCGGTGAAGGACGGCGTTTACGCGGTCAATTTTTCCGGCGGCCAGGTCGACATCACTTCCGGCAAATTCGTCTTCAACTGCACCGAGGCGTATCGCGTGAAGAACGGCAAAGTCGGCGCGCCGTTGAAGAACGCCGCGCTGATTGGCGATGGACCGTCGGTGCTGACGCGCGTCTCGATGATTGGAAACGATTTCGCGCTTGATCCCGGCATCGGCGTTTGCGGCAAGGCGGGACAGGGCGTTCCGGTCGGCGTCGGCCAGCCGACTATCAAGATCGACCGTTTGACCGTCGGCGGCTCTGGCGGCTGACAGTCAGTCAGCGATCGGAGTCGAAGACCTCCTTCGCATCCATTACAACGTATACGAACTTGTCGGAGCGCGGCAGGCGCGAGGCGCTAACCATCGGGGGCGCAAACAAGATGAGGAAAATCACCCGCCGCCTGGACTCGGTTACGCAAATCCAGACAGGACACGCCCGATCGAAACGCCGCCTGGTTCACGGCTTTGTCATCGCCATCCGAATTCCGATAATGAAGGCGAACGCGGATTGCGCCGCATAAATGATCATCGCGCCGGCGACATGCATATCCAGCGCTCCTGCCGCCAACAGAGCCGCGGGCGCGGCGCCCGCCGCGATGCCGGCGACGCCGACCGCGCGGGCGCCGCGCCGCACCAGTCCAATCCCCCATAGAACGTAGGCGGCGGAAATCGCGTACACCGCCTCATAGGCGAGCGCCTGATTAAGCTCCCAGGCGAATCCGAGCACATCCTTTGACGCGCCGCGCGCCATCAGCGCCGGCGCCGCAAAGCCGTTGATCGTCGCGGCGAGCAAATTGCCGAACATGCCGGCCGCATAGGCGACAAGGCCGGCCGAAACTGAGAGCCGCGCCAGACCTTCGCCCGACCCAAATCGGAAAAAGCCGACGATATTGATGAGGATAAGTCCCATCAGTGCGCCATGCACCCCATTGACGAGGCGCATGTCGCCTCCCCCGGTCGGATGGTGCGCCATGACGACCACCGAAAGAACCGAGGCGGCCGCCATCAGCCACCCTGCAAAGCGGTCGTTGTGCTTCGCTATTATATTATCGGCGTTCATGACGGCTCCGTTCGAATTCGATGCTTGACGAAGCGCCGAGACTAGATTGGCGCGCTCCGGCGGGGTACGGACTTTTCCAGGAAAAAGTTCGGCGGACGGGTCTTCATGACACACGACCTGACGGGCGCGCGCTCGCTCATCATCAACGCGTTCAGCCGGCTCGTGCTGGCGAAGCGACGTCTCAAGCCGCGCATTACGGATGTTCTGGCCGAAGCCGGCGTCGCCCGCTCGACATTTTACCAGCATTTCGAGGGGCGCGACTCGCTGCTCATCGAAGCGATGCGCGGTCCGTTAGGCGTGATCGCGGACGCCGCGGCGGGAAAGGTCGATGAAGAACGGCTTTGCGCCATACTGGATCATTTTCGCGAAAACCGGCGCGGCGCGATCGAGTTGCTGGATGGGCCGCTTCGGGCGCGGGTCACGCGCGCGCTTGCCGAGGCGATCGGCGTTCGGCTTGATGAAGCGACACGCGAGCCCTCATTCGATCTTCATCTCGCCGACATGCTGATCGGTTTCATGCGCCTGTGGCTGACGGGAGAAACGCGCCAGACCTCGCGCGAACTGGCGCGGGCGATGTTGCGCAGCGCCGCCGCCCAAAGAACCGCGATGATCGAACCCCAAACCCTTTAGGCGCTCGTTGTCGAACCAGGTATTTTTCGCCGTCCTCGTCGCCGCCTTCATGCATGCGGCGTGGAACGCGATCATCAAGGATCGCGGCGACCGGTTTTTTTCGATTTCGACGCTGGGCGTCGCACAAGGCGTGATCTCACTCGCGCTGCTTCCCTTTGTCGGCGTGCCGGAAGGCGCGACATGGGCGTGGATCTTCGCGTCAGCGATGATGCACACCGGATACAAGCTGTTTTTGATCAGGGCTTATACCGCCGGCGATCTCGGCCAGGTTTACCCGCTGGCGCGCGGATCTGCGCCGCTGTTGTCGTCGCTATTCGCGCTTTTCCTGCTTCATGAAACGCTCGGACCCTTTGTCTGGGCCGGCGTCGTCACGCTTTGCGCCGGAATCGCCTTGATGTCGTTCAAAGGCGGCTCCATCGGCGCGCTCGATGCGAAGGCGGTATTCTGGGCGCTTGGAACTTCGCTGTTCATCACGGGATACACCATTGTCGACGCCGTCGGCGCGCGCGGAGCCTCCTCCGCCGCAACTTACATCGTCTGGATGTTCGTCTTCGACGGCCTTGCGATCGCGCTTGTCTATGCGGCGGTAAGGCGGGGCCGCGTCGTCGCCGTCATGCGCGAACTGCCGTTTGGCGTCTTGACCGCGCTTTTGTCCCTCGGCGCATATTGGATCATCATCTGGGCGATGACCAGAGCGCCGATCGGCGCCGTCGCGGCGCTTCGCGAATCCAGCATCCTTTTTGCGCTTCTGATTTCGGTCTTTGTCCTGCGCGAACGGGCGTCGCCCTGGCGCATCGCCTCCGCCGTGACGATTCTCGCCGGCGTCGTGCTGATGCGCGCGGGCTAGAAACGCCCCGCGAATTTCGCCTCGAACACCGCATGTTCCGCCGCGCCCTTCCCGTTCCGGACCCAGCATTTGCGCCGGTCGTTGCAGAATATGCCGCATCATCACCCTTTCCGGAGAAGCCCTGCGCTTTTTTGCGAGGCGCAGCGTCGCATACCGCGCCGTAACGACGTTACACCCGCGCCAGCCGGCGCCATCGAACCGGACCGGCGCGTTTTCTCTTCTCTACCTGTCAAAGAGCCGTGCGCCTCATCCATGTTCGAATCGGATGGAAGCCCACGCGGCCTGATTGAGGGGGGGGCGACGCGCGGCGTTCAAGCGCCGCTTTTCTTGTATTTTCAGCAGTAATTTCGCGCGACGGGGGAAACGGCGGAAGGCGGCGGCGCGCCTGTTCCTAGTTCGCCTGAATTTCCGGTGCGCGCGGCGACGAACGGCGCAGGATCGGCGTCACGTCCTTGACGTCATAGACGAACGTATCGGAACGCATGAGCCACGACCGTTCGTCATCAATGAGCGATATGTCGTCGCCGGATATCTTCGAGAGGATAATGCGCCAGTTGTTGATCGGCGTCTCTTCGAGGTGGGGCGGGTCGTAGGCGTCGGCGTCCCAGTAGATCGCGTTGATGATGCCGAATTTCTCGCGGACTTCGCCGTCGGTGAAATCATGCATTGTCATCAACCCGTTCTGCATTAGCCGCTTTGGATAGGGCCCTTCGTCCGCCTGGATGACGAAGACGAGGCCGCGTTCGTCGTCGGCCTCTTTGGCGGCGTCAAATATTTCCAGCAGCCGCTTGTTCAGATAGACGACATAGCCCGCATAAGCGCTCTGGTATTCCGGCCAGCTTGTTCCGACGGATGGGTAATATACGTGTTTGCGGCATTTGCCGGTCTCGTCCATCGTCACAGGCGGATGGGGAATGGTGAGGTGCGCGAAGAGATACAAGGGTTTGCTCGTTCTGGCGCGCGCCTCCGCGATATAATCAAGCTGGTTCTTGATCCGGCTGCACTCGACGCGCTCGGCCGACGCTCCATCCGTGGCGATCATCGCGATCGGCGTCAGCCTGAGGATCGCTTTTTCGAACCCGGACATCTTCGACCAGAGCGTATCGACGCCATAGAAGTTCGCGTCAGCATGCGGATTTTGCGCATTCGGCCCCCACCAGCTGCCCAGATGATGATATTCATAGCCGGCGCCACGAAGAATGCGCTGGACGGCATTATCTCGAATGAGCTGTTGAAGCGGTCGCCGCTCCCACGCGTCGGCGCCCATCCTTGCATTGAGCGGCGCCAGATCAGCCATATTCAGGGCTGAGGCGAGCGATGTAAAAGTCTTGGCGTAATTCGATCGCCCGTCGCGCGCGACGTAAAAGCCGCGGCGTTCAAGATCGGCATAGAACGCGCCATTGTCCTGATTGAATTGCCGCTTCAGCGTCTCTTCCGAGCCGTACCGGTCCGGGACGATATAGATGATGTCAGGAAGGTCGGCGCGGCTGAAAACGGGAGCCGGAATTCCGGACGAGATCTCGCCGGCGACGGACTGGCCTCGCCCAGCGGATCGGAACATCGATGTGATTGCGTCCGGCGACATGGCGACGACGATCGCGCCGACGACGATGAAAATTCCCTTGGAGACTTTTGACGGATCAACGCGGCAAAAACCGATCGTCGCCGCGGCGACGATCGCGAGCATGCCCGCAACCGACAGGTAAATCATCGCCGGGCCATGCAGGCCGTAGAATCCCGCAACGTTCATGAAGACGGGAAATTTGAAGAATGCAAACAACGCGATCGGAAAAGCATATGCGACGTATCGCAGAGCGCCGCCGATAGCGAATAATGTCGCCGGAATGAGGATCGCCGCAAATAGGCCGACGGCGAGCGGACGAAGAACATCCGCGCGCGGGACCTCGCCGGGATTATCGATGATGACGCCGAAGATGGCGATTGATGCGACGATAGCGGACGACGCGAGCGTCAACAGCTCAGGACTGCTCCAGCACCTGCCGGGAAGCGCCCGCATCACGCGCCTTTCCTGTCGAAGGCGATCAACGTGCGACCCGCTCGCGTCACCGCCCTCTCGCCAGCAAGCCGGGCGCGACGGCCGACAATGCTTTTGAATTTCTCGAGCGTATAGTCGGGAAAAATATCCTTACGGAGCGTCAGGAGCCGCGGATGCTCGACGATCCTCGCGGCGGCGGCGTTGGACACCGTCCGGAAGAAGCGTCCGTTTTCGCGATAGACGCGCCCCGCCGGATCGCGAAACGACGCCGGATCGGCGCTCAACGGTCCTGTCTCGCCGGTTCGATTTCGGTCGCGACATCCGGCGCCGCGCGCCCCGACGCACCGGAAATGAACGCGACGACTTTGACCCAATAGGCGCGAAGGATGAACAGGCCGCCCGCGACGCCGCCGATGATCCCTTGCAGGATCAGGCTGCCGGCGCCCGGGTCGATATAGGCGCGGGCGGGATCAGACCAGGCGGCGAAAATGATCGCCGCGACAATGCCGGAATTCATCAATCTGATCATGATCCGCCTCCATTCCCCCGTGGCGGGGTTCAGTCGGCAGGGTAGAATTCATAAAGTATACATTTGGTTAATCGCCATATTATTTAGCGCCGTCGATGTATTCACAAAGTCATCATCGTCGTCACGCCGCCGCGCGCCAGATTTGGTTGGAGATGATGACGCCGACGGTTGTCGACAGCACGATCAGATAGATCAATCCCGCGAACAGGCCGGAATAGATGGTCTTCACCCAGCCGCGTCCATAGGCGCGTTTCAGGGCCGCGATGAAATAGACCCCAAAGATCGTCATCGCCGCCGCAAACGTGCCCTGCGCGCCAAAATGAGCGAAGATGATCGCCGTTCCGATGATCGCAAAACCCGTCGCATGCGAATAAAGCGACAGGACAAGGTGATCGAACAACAAGGCGTCCTTGCCGCGAATGAACAAGCCCAAAATCAGCGCGAGCACCGGCGCCATGAAAAACATGACGCGGGGAAGCCATGCATTGATGCTTGCATTGAAGGCGGTCGGATTTGCAACCATCTGGTCGACCCCGGAAAGGACGCGGTCGAAGCCTCCTAAAATAACCTTCTCGTCGATTTCGCCTGCTGCGGGGGGCGTGGCTCCGGAATTGTCATTGACGGCGATCTCGCTTTTCGCCGCGCTTGAAACGCTTTCAGCGCATGCCCGCCACTTTGCCTCATCAAACGAGACGTCCTGCGGCCGCACGAAAAATCTTGTTCTCAGATTGATATCGCAATCGACCTTGGCGCCGTCAATTGCGACCGCATTTTGGCTGGCTTTCGCTTCTTCCAGCGCCGCGCGCGCTTCCGCTCCTGCCTCGGCTAGCGCTTTTTCATAATTTGCGTTTTCCGACGCTATCTGTTCCGGCGTTTTCGCGGTCACGTCGATCGCGACAAACATCGTACCCGTAAGGCCGAAGGTCAGAAAAAACAGGAAGCTGACAAACAGGAACATCCGGACCGGCGGCGTGTACCGCGAGCGCCTGCCATGGCTGTAACTCGCCGGAACCTTACCGGGCGAGATCGCCATCAGTCCAAGCGTGCGCCACATGCGCGAATCGAACGCGAAGGTGTCTTTCAGAAAATCGCGGGCGAGCACCAGCGACGAGCGCCGCATGTCGTCATTTCTCTGGCCGCAGGTTGAGCAATAAGGCCCGGTGATCGCCGCCGCGCAGGAAAGACAGGCGGCGGCGGCTGTCGCGGTTGCAGCGCCAACGACATCTACCGGCGCAATCTCTATCGCACCGCCCTCGTCGCCCGGATCGATGACCGATGTATCGCTTGCCATGTTTGCCGCCCTCCGCGCGGCCAATATACCCCGCGCTTCAGGGGAACCAAACACCCTTGGATCATGGATCGGCGACATGATAGATGCGAGGGACCCGCCATGCCAGAATTCGTCACCCGCTTTGCGCCGTCCCCGACCGGCTATCTGCATCTGGGTCACGCCTATTCGGCTATGTGTGCGTTCGACGCCGCTGAGCGCGCGGGCGGGCGATTCCTCCTGCGTATCGAGGACATCGATCGGGGGCGCTGCCGGCCAGAATTCGAGGAAGCGATTTATGAAGACCTCGCTTGGCTCGGACTTGAATGGGAAACCCCGGTGCGCCGGCAGTCGGATCATTTCGCCGATTACGGCGACGCGCTGCAAAGACTGATCGACAAGGGCGCCGTCTATCGCTGCTTCAAGACGCGCAAGGAAATCCTCGACGAGATCGCCCGCGCGCCGCACCTTCTCGCCGACGGGCCTGACGGCCCGGTCTTTGTCGGCGCGCGGCTTGACCCCGAAGAAGAGCGATCGCTGCTCGCGGAAGGCGCGCCATTCGCGTGGCGCCTTTCGATGGCGGCGGCGCGGAACATTCCAGGCGTCGTTTTCGGCGATCTCTCCTTCATCGAGGAATCTCTCGGAGGGGACGCCAGGCGCATGATACGCGCCGATCCCGGAATGTTCGGCGACGCGGTCATCGCCCGCAAGGACGCCGGAACAAGCTATCACCTTGCGTCCGTCTGCGACGACGCCTTGCAGGGCGTGACGCATGTTGTTCGCGGCGAGGACCTGCGCGCCGCGGCGCACCTTCATGCGCTCCTGCAGGCGCTTTTAGGCCTTCCGTCGCCCATCTATCGCCATCATGCGCTGATCTCCGGCGATGACGGCAAGCGCCTCGCCAAGCGCGACCATGCGCGGACGTTGCGATCGATCCGCGCCGGCGGCGCAACGGCGGACGATGTTCGCCGCCGGCTCGGCTTTACTGCGTAAGCATCGCCTGATCGGACGCGACCCTGTAGCGACCCGTCATCGGCCAGGAAAAGAGGACATCTTCGAGCTTTGGTCCCGCGCCGATATTGTGCACGACCATCGGCCAGCCGGAGGCGCCGATCCGGTCCGTCACGACGCCGATATGCGGAAGAAATCCGGTGTCCCCGCGCAGGTTCCACGCGACAATGTCGCCCGGCCGGTAGTCTTTGGGGTCGAGGCTGGCGGGCAGTCGCCACCCTTTTCGCGTCATGTAGATTTCGAGATTGGGCACGCGCCGGTGATCGATATTCCTGTCCGGACGCGTCAGCCCCCAAAAATGCGGATAGGCGGAAAAATTCGCCGCCATGTCTTCGTGCACAAGCTGCTGCAGGTCGAGACGCTCCGTCCGCAACGCACGCACCACGACATCGGCGCAAACGCCGCGATCCGACGCGACATCGCCCATGGGATAAGCGAGCCGCTGATAGGATGGATCGTAAATGACGCGCCCGTGCGTCTGCTCGATCGCGGCCGCCGACAGGCGCGGCCCAAAGTCCGCCGACCCGGCGAAGACCGGCGAGGCGGCAAGGAGGCAGAAGATGGCGACGCCAATTTTCACGGGGAGCAGGCTCGGCGACAAGTTTGGCGGGTTTAGGGCCGCGGTTTGGCGACGATCGGACGCTGCAACGCGACAGGGCGCGTGAAATTCCCCGGCGGCGCATTATATTGGGATGAGAAGGAGACGCCCCATGCTTCGCGACCATCCGATCGCCGAAAACGACGCCCTCGATCCGGTGTCGTTCGTTCTCAATATCCTCTGGCTGGTCGCCGGCGGCGCCATCGCCGCCCTCGGCTGGTTTGTCGCCGCCTTGATCATGGCAGTGACGATCATCGGCATTCCCTTCGCGCGCGCCGCCTTCGACAACGGCGTTTATACGCTGTGGCCGTTCGGCGTTCGCGCCGTCGATCGCGACCGGTTCTACGGCGAGGACATCGGCACGGGCCCGCTCGGCTTTCTCGGCAATATCGTCTGGTTCATCTTCGCCGGCTGGTGGCTGGCGCTCGGCCATTTCTTCGCCGCGCTGGCGCTCGGGATCACCATTATCGGCCTGCCTTTCGCATGGGCGCATTTCAAGCTCGCCGGTTTTGCGCTGTGGCCGATCGGCCGCGCGGTCGTCAGGAGCGACATCCGCCGCCGCTATTATTACTGAGCCCGGCGGCTGACAGCGATGCGGGCGCGCGGATAATCTTCCGCGATGGCCGACATCCCGCTGACCCGCATCAACGCCGCGCCGGAAAAGGCCGCCGCCATCCGAGCCGCCGTGCGCGCGGTCGGTTTTCCCGAAAGCAGCCGCCGCCGCCTCGCCTCGCAAAAAGATGCGGCGGCGTTTCATGCGCTGGTCGCCGACCCGCTTGTCTCGGGGCCGATCTATACGCTGCCCAAACTGGTCACCGTCGAAGCGACGCGCCAATTCATTGCGCGCCACATCGAGGAACAGGCGCGCGGCGAGGGCCTTCTCCTGCTTGAATTCGATGAAGCGGGCGCCCTTGCCGCCTATCACGACATTCAGATCTGGCCGGAATACGCGGCGGCCGAACTCGGCGGCGCGATCCGGCCGGACCGGCAAAATGCGGGGGCCGGCGGCGCCGGCGCCGCGGCGGCGTTCGGATGGCTCTTCGAGGCGATCGGCGTCGATCTTATTTGCGAGACGGCGGCGCTCGACAATATCCGCACAAGGAAGCTTCTCGAACGGATCGGGTTCCGCCTGCTCGGCGAAATCGAAAGCAGAACGCCCGGCGGCGGCGCGCGGCCGTCGCTGTATTTCGAAATGACGCGCGCCGAATGGAATGCCCGTCAGCCCTCGACGATCGACTGAAAACCGCCGAAGATCATGCGCTTTCCGTCGAAGGGAACCTTGTCGGGCGTCATCGAGCTGTTCGCCATCATTTCGTCCATCGCCTTTTTCATGCCGATGTCGCGCACCGCTTTCGAGGGCCATTCGATCCAGGAAAAAACCACGGATTCGCTCGCCTCGCGTTTCACCGCCATTGAAAACGAGGTGAGCTTTCCTTCGGGGACGTCGTCGCCCCAGCACTCGACGACGCGAAGCGCGCCATGCTTCCTGAAATACGGCGCGGCTTCTTCCGCCATCGCGCGATACTCTTCCTTTTTGGCGTTCGGCACGGCGATCAGATAACCATCGACATAAGGCATTTTCTTCCTCCTATCCTTTTGCGGCGTGTTCAATTGCGGCGAGATCGATCTTCGACATCTGCATGACGGCGCTCATCACCCGCGCCGCGCGCGCCGGGTCCGCCATCGCTTCATCAAGCATCGACGGGATGATTTGCCATGAAAGGCCGAAGCGGTCCTTCAGCCAGCCGCAGCGGCTTGGCGCGCCTCCATTCGCGGTCAGCGCCGACCACAGGCGGTCGATCTCGGCTTGCGTATCGCAAAGCGCGACGAGCGAGGCCGCTTCGGTCAGTTTGAAATGCGGCCCGCCGTTCAGGGCGGCGAGCGAGGCGCCGTCGAGTTCAAACCGCGTCAGCATCGCGGTCCCCTTCGGCATCAGCGCGCCGTCGCCATAGCGGGTGACGCTGACAATGCGCGAACACGGAAACAGCGACACATAGAAATTCGCCGCCGCCTCGCCGTCATCGTCAAACCAGAGACATGTCGAAATGCGCGATTTGACCGTCATGATTTGCCTCTTTCTTTTTCCGTCCGACCGAAAGCGGCGAGCTGCGCGGCGAGCGCGCGCGTGAAGGCGGGTCGCGCGAGGCATCGTTCGACATAATCGCAAAGCGATGAAGGCATCGATAAGAGCCCGGTGTGTTGCGCTTCGCGCAGCACGGTCGCCATGGCGATATCGGCGACGCTGAACCTGCCTGTCAGATAATCCTTGCCGCCGAGCGCGTCGGCAAGGCGTTCAAGCCGGCTCTCGACGAAGGCCGCGAGACTAGGCCGGCGCAGCTTCGCCCATTCCTCCTCGATCGAGAATTTCAACAGCAGGACTTCAAGCGTATAGGGCTCGATGCTGCTGAGCGCCGCGAAAAGCCAGCACACCGTATCGGCGCGCGTCTGTCCCGCTTTCGGCAGCAGCCGGTCGTCCTTCTCGCCAAGATAAAGCAGGATGGCGCCGCTCTCGAACAGGCGAAGATCGCCATCCTTCAACGCCGGAACCTGTCCGAAGGGCTGCTCGCTGTAATACCAGCCAGGGCGCTCCAAAACCGGAATGAGGCGCTCGCGATAATCTAGTCCCGCCTCTTCGCACGCCCAGCGCGGCCGGAGATCTCGAACAAATCCCCGCGCGAAATCCGGGACCCAGTCGAACGCGGTGATTTCAATTGGCGCCGTCGGGAGGACGCTCATGACGGCGCGCCTTCGGCCGGAATGTCCGCCTCGACCAGCTTGCCGAGAAGGATGAGCGATTCCTGCCAGCCAAGATAACACGCCTCCGGCGGGATGAGATCGGGTATGCCCGATTGCGCTATCGAGATTTCCGCGCCTTGCGGCGTATCGCGCAGCTTTATCTCGGTGCGCATTTCTCCGGCAAGATGCGGATCGTCGAAGACATCCGTATAGAGAATGTGCGTGCCGGGCGTCAGCTCCAGATATTCCCCGCCGAAGGAATGAGACGCGCCCGTTGCAAAATTCGTGAAGCTCATTCGGAATTTTCCGCCGACTTTCGCATCCATCTGATGAACGTCGCAGGTAAAGCCGTTCGGCGGCAGCCATTTCGCGATGGCGTTCTTGTCGAGAAACGCGCGGTAAACCCGCTCGGCCGGCGCGCGCAAAACCCTGTGCAGCCTGATCGTGTTCGGCATTTTCTTTCCTTCCCTGTTCAATGCCCGCTCTGTTCAAGTTGTTTGGCGCATCATCTAGCGGCCCGGTATCGGCAACACCTCCATGATTTCGACGCCGTCGCCGGGGAAGATCGTGAAATGCGGATGGCCTTCGAATTTCTTCGCCGCCGCTTCATGCGACGGCGCCGTGAAGACGACAAAACCGGCCATCGAATTCGAGATGTCCTTGATCCCCTGCTTCGACGTCTCTTTCGTCCTGCCGAGCGGGCCGCCCGGGAAGACGAGATCGTCGGCGTTTTTCGCCATCCAGGCGCCCCACGCCTCGATTCCCGATTTTTCCCTGGCGCGTCGCTCAGCGTCAGGCAGATCGTCCCATCCGGATTTTTTCCGCGACGCGGCGTTGCCGGTGAATATGGCGAGATAGGTTTTCATCGATTTTTCTCCCTGTTGAAAAAATCGCTTCCGCTCAATCGAGATGCGCGGCGAGCGCCTCAAGTTGCAACGCCGCCGCTTTCCAGCCCTCGACAAAGCCCATGTCGAGATGCTTTTTCGTGTCTTCCTGCGTCGCGTGGCGCGCGCCCCAGATCATCCGCGTCTTGCCGTCCGGCGCGTCGGACAATTCAAGATAGCCGGCCATGAAATGCTTTTCCGCCGGCGTGAAACCTTCCGTATACCCATCGGTGAAAACGAGCTTTCGGCCCGTTTCAATCTCTATAAGGCAGCCGACATTCTCGAACCGCTCGCCGTTCGGTCCGGCGAAGACGCTGTTGAAACGGCCGCCCGGTTCATAAACAGCGTCGATGCTGTCGACTCTCCAGGGTTTTGGGCAATACCATTCCTTCAATAGCGCCGGCTCGCGCCAGCAGCGCCAGACCGCCGCGCGCGCGGCGTCCAAAGTAGCATCGAGACGCAAATCTTTCGGCGCGACTTCGCCGGCATGATGAACGATCATGGTCGCCGTCCCTCCCTTCCCTTGCAAGTGAACAACAATTCAACATAGCGCTTCAGATGATCGATCATGTCGATCGCCACGCCGGCATCGTTCTTCGCCTTGGCGAGGATGAAGGCGCCCTGGATCGTCGCCTGCGTGTAGAGCGCGAGGCTTTCCGCCGTCACGCCGTTGACGTGATATTTTTCGATCGCCGCCTGAATGTCTTCTTCCAGCGTTTGCGCGTGCCCGGAAATCGACCGCCAGCAGGCGCCCCGAATGTCGGGCGCCGTCTCATAGGCTTCCTGCACCATCGTGCCGACGAGGCAGGTGAACTCCGCGATCTCGCCGCGCACGAGGTCTTTCCTGAAGTCGATATAGGCAAGGATGCGCGCCAGCGGATCGGCGTGGTCGTGATAGGGCGCCGACGCGAACAGCGACGCGGTCGTCTGCGACCAGTGATCGGCGGCGGCGGCGGCGAGCGCGTCCTTCGATTTGAAATGGTGGAAAAAGGCGCCCTTGGTGACGCCGGCGCGCGCGCACAGCTCGTCGACCGAGGTCGCGGCGTATCCCCTCTCCCGGATCGTTCCGAAGGCGGCGTCGAGCAATTTGGCGCGGGCGTTGGGTTTCATGGCTTATAAATACCGACCGGTTGGTATGTTGTCAAGTCGATCGGGTGCGGCCCCGCCTCCTCCGCGGAACGAATTCCCGGCAGCACGCTGTTGAAAGAAGGGAGAGGTGCGCGGGACGCGAACCATCCGTTCTAT
>Ga0155549_1074_pt1 | contig 20961 bp, 19 predicted proteins | sample RifCSPhighO2_12_FD_107206 | JGI IMG/M metagenome (GOLD analysis project Ga0155549, IMG submission 107206) | Alphaproteobacteria bacterium RIFCSPHIGHO2_12_FULL_63_12
CATGATGACGGCCAGATGACCTGGGATCTTGAGCCCGCTGACGTCGTCATTGTCGGGGTCAGCCGCACCTCGAAAACCCCGACCTGCATGTATCTCGCCAATCGGGGGGTCAAAGCGGCGAACATTCCGCTGGTTCCGGGCCAGGACCCGCCGGCCTCGCTGTTCACCCTGCGAAAGCCTTTGGTGGTCGGCCTCATTGCGTCTCCGGAACGATTGGCGCAGATCCGGCAAAGCCGCCTTGGCGGGATGAACGCGGCCGACCACGCAGACGAATATTCCGACCTCGAAACAATCAGGGCGGAGGTCTTGAACGCCAAGCGCCTCTACGCCCGCCACCGCTGGCCGGTGATCGACGTGACGCGCAAATCGGTCGAGGAAACCGCCGCTGCGATCCTCACCAAACTGTCGGCGAAGCAGAACGAATGACCTCCGGCGCCGCCCGCCTGACCCTCGCCTCGGCCAGCGCCATCCGCGCGGCGATCCTCGCCAATGCGGGCGTCGCCTTCGATGTCGTTCGCCCGGATGTCGATGAGGACGCGATCAAAAAGGCCGCGCGCGCCGAAGGGCTGACGCTTCCTGAAACCGCGCAGCATCTCGCCGACGCCAAGGCGCTCGCGGTGAGGGCGGCGGGGCCCGTCCTTGGCGCCGACCAGATCCTCAGCTTCGAAGGTCAAGGCTACGACAAGCCGCGAACGCGCGAAGAGGCGAGGGCGCGCCTCGCGCTTTTGCAGGGACGCCCGCACACGCTGATCAACGCTCTCACCATCGCGCGGGAAGGGCGCGTCGTCTTTCGTCACCTCGAAGAGCCGCGGCTGTTCATGCGCGCGCTTTCCCCAGCGGAAATCGACGCCTATCTCGACGCGGCGGGCCCCGACATCTTGGCGAGCGTCGGCGCCTATCAGGTCGAAGCGCTGGGCGCGCGGCTGTTCGAGCGCATCGAGGGCGACTATTTCGCCGTGCTCGGCCTGTCGCTTCATCCGGTGCTCGGCTATCTTCGCCGCGCGGGATTGCTGGCGTTTTGATGAAGGATTTGAAGACCAACGACATGCGGCGCGCGGCCGTCATCGGCTGGCCGGTTTCGCATTCCCTGTCGCCGCTCATCCATACGACCTGGGCCGCGCGCGAAGGCGTCAACGCGCGCTACGAGGCGATCGCCGTCGAGCCCTCGGACGAGGCGTTCCGTAGACGGATTAATGAGCTGCGCGCCGAAGGCTACGCCGGCGTCAATGTGACGATCCCGCACAAGCAGCGCGCGCTGAAGTTCGCCGACCGGGCGAGCGCGGCGGCGACGGCGATCGGCGCGGCCAACATGCTGACTTTCGCCGCTGATGGCGTCATCGCTGAAAATTCCGACGCGGCAGCGATTAGCGCCATTCTCAAAACCCTCCCGGCGCCGCCGGCGTCGGCGCTGGTCCTTGGGGCCGGCGGCGCGGCGCGCGGGATCCTCTTTGCGCTGGCCAATGGCGCGCGCCCGCCGAAAATCATCCTCGCCAACCGCACGCGCGCGCGGGCCGAAGAAATCGCCGCCATCGCCAACGCCGACGTCATCGACTGGTCGCAGAGAGACGACGCGCTCGACAGCGCCGATCTCGTCATCAACGCGACATCTTTGGGCATGAAAGGCCAGCCGCCGCTCGACCTCGATGATCATCGCTTCAAGGACGGCGCCGTCATCCTCGACATCGTCTATTCCCCCCTCGAAACGCCCTTGCTCGCCGCCGCGAAGGCGAGGGGGCTTCGCGCCATCGACGGCCTTGAAATGCTGATGCGACAGGCGGTTCCCGGCTATCGCGCCTGGCTCGGGAACAAGGCGGAGGTCGACGCCGATCTTCGCGCGCGTCTTGAAGCGGCGCTGAAGGCGAGGGGGTCATGATCTCGGTCGGCCTCACCGGATCGATCGGCATGGGCAAGTCGACGGTGACGCGCATGTTCGAAGACGAAGGCGCGGCGGTCTGGAACGCCGACGACGCGGTGCATCGGCTCTACGCTGTCGGCGGCGCGGGCGTCGCCGCGATCTCCTCGCGCTTTCCCGCCGCGATTGTCGACGGCGCGGTCGACCGGACGATATTGGCGCGCTTGACGCTCGACGATCCCTCGGCGCTCGCGGATCTCGAAGCGATCGTCCATCCGCTGGTCTCTTCCGACCGCGCGCGCTTTCTCGACAACGCCGCGCGCGCCGGCGCCGACATTGCGGTGCTCGACATCCCGCTGTTGTTTGAAAAGGGATATGAAAAATTCTTCGACGCGGTGGTTGTCGTGACCGCGCCCGCCGACATTCAAAAATCGCGCGTGATGGCGCGCCCCGGCATGAGCGAAAAGAAATTCCGCTCGATATTGATGAAACAAACTCCGGACGCCGAAAAACGCCGCCGCGCCGATTACGTGATCGACACCTCCGTCAGCCTCGACGCGACGCGCGACCAGGCGAGGGCGGTCGTCGCCGCCCTGAAGGAGCGGTTTGGGATATAGCAGGCGTAGGGCGGTGCAAAGCCGAACCCTCCCTTTCACGCAAGGACGCCTTCGCTTCGCGAAGCCGTGCGTGAAAGCCCTCCCTTTTCAAGGGAGGGAAGAAAGAGTCGCGCGCCTCTCCCTCCCTTGAAAAGGGAGGGCTTTCGAACCCGGCGTCGAAGACGCCGGCCTTGTTCGAAAGGGAGGGTTCGCTGCGCGGTGCGCGCGATCAACCCTCAGGCGTCATCCCGTGCGCGCTGCAGCGTGGAACGCTGCTGCGCAGACACGGGATCAGGTAAGGCGAGAGAGCGCCGCTCCCGCCGCGCTTGATCCCGGACCAGCGGCGCACCACTTCGTGCTGCGCCGCATCCGGGATGACGGTGAACAGATCTGACGGTCCGCGTACATGGAAGGCCCCTCACCCGCATCGCTGCGCGATGCTTGCCTCTCCCAAGGGAGAGGCAAGAAAGAAGGCGCCTTCGCGGGCGGGCGGGAGCGGCGAAGAAAGAAGGTCGCCGCGCGTCGCCTCTCCCTTGGGAGAGGCCAGCGAGCGCGAAGCGCGAGCGGGTGAGGGGCCTTCCATGGGCGGGTTCGCTGCGCCCGTCGTGACGCAGCTGCATTTCCCCGTCACTCCAGGGCGATGCGCAGCATCGAACCCGGAGTCTACATTGCAACGCTTCCCCTGCCTCAAGGTGGATTCCGGGTTCGTGAGCTTCGCTCACGCCCCGGAATGACAGGCGGGCGGTTTTCCCTCGCCGGTTGACCTTCCGCACACGGAACACATGCCGGCGGCTGTGCGGCGGCGGTCATGTCCGCCGCGAAAATTTTTCCGCGTGAACCGATAGTTGCGCCGCCCCGCCGCGCCGCAGCTTTTTGGGATATTTATTTCAACGTGGAATCAATGGGTTGACTGAATCGGACCAAGTTATCCCCCTACTTATCCCCCTCCCCCTGGAGGGGCCTTATCATGCTTGCGCCGGGTTGGGAGAGGCGTTGAGCTCACCGTTCCTCAGTCGGACCCGGCGCGGCGCGCGGCGCCCATCCTGCGGCGTGACGGATGCAGGACGGCGTCGCCGACCCTCGGGCCCGGGCTCTACTCGAACGGCGTTCGCGCCGGATGCGGGGGCGGCCGGGAGAGGTTCTTCGACAAGTCGCCGCAGTAGAAGGTGAGACCCGAAAGGTCAGGCCCCTGCGATGCGCGGGACGCGGAGCGTCCCACATTAAAATTAGAACGGATGGTTCGCGTCCCGCGCACCTCTCCATTCTTTCAATAGCGTGCTGCCGGCGGGGTTCCGCGCGGAGAGGGAGAATCTGTATTCGGGAATGGGGAATGGGGAATGGGGAATGGGGAATGGGGAATGGGATAGGGAACGAGAGCCGTGCATGCCGGTTGGCCGCGCCATTCCCCATTCCCCATTGCCCCTCCTGTGGAATGCCTCTCGAAGGATCGTGCGCTCAAATCCGCGCGTTTTAGAAAATCCCGAAGAGCTTTTTGCGGGACTTCAGTTTCGGCGTCGCCTTCGGATTGGCCGCCGCGAAGGACGCGTAATCGAAATCGCGGCGCTGCGTGCGCATCTCGGTCGAATGCAGACCGCGAATAAGATCGCGGACGCTATCGGGCGCGAGGGTCTCGGGCGCATCGCCGGAAAGCGGGGCGGGCGGCGCGGAAAAGGAGCGTCCCTCGGATCGCGCCCGGCGCTCTTCCTTGCGAAGCGCGCGCTGCTCGCCGGCGGAAAGCCGGTGCTTCAGCGCGGTGAAAGCGGCGTCCGCCGGCGGCGAAAAACTCTTCGGCAGGAACATTTCATCCTGCGCCTGATATTCGCGCCGGTTCGGGACGTCGATATTCTCGACGCCGCGGCCGGTGAGGCTGCGCTCGGTGACGCGTTCAAATCCGCCCCAGATCTGTTTCAGCCGTTCGGGCATGACGCTCTCCTACAAATCCGGTTTATCGCGTTTCATCTCGAGCCCGCCATTGCGGGTGATGACGGCGACGTCGATCGGGCCGCCGACGGTCTCGACCGAATGCATGACTTTCTGCTGGAAGGAATTCAGCTTGATCAGCGACGCCGCGGTCTCGCCAAGCTCGCGCTTGGGGAGCGATCCGATGGCGCGATAGATCGGCCGCGTGTGCACGGCGTATTGATAAGCGTCGATCGACCGGAAGAACTCGCGCAGCGCGTGGCCCATGTTGTTTTCCGAGTAATCGCGGAACAGCGCCTGGCGCTGCTGGTCGGAAATCGGGGCGCGGGTGATCACGTCGGAGACAAGATTCATCGACAGCTTCAAGGTCTCGCCATACATGAACATCCTGAGATACTGGTCCATGCCGGTCAAAAAGGTGCGGATCATCCGGTCCTGCGCGAAGGGCTGAACCACCGGCCCGCCATCAGACGTCATGTCGGCGGCCCGATCCTGCTTGCGCTTCAAGATGCCGAGAATGACGCTGGAGGTCAGATAAGACCGCATCGCCGGGAATTTGTCGCGCGCCCCGAAGCCGGCGAAAACGACGCCGGTGTAATGCTCGAAAAAGGCGTCGCGCGTCACTGCATAGACCGCGATATCGCGCAGCCGCTCACGCGTCGCGTCGGCGACGGCGAACTGTCCGTAATCGTTCCTCAGCGAGACGACGAGGCTCTCGATCAGCTGTTCGATTTCATTGCGGTAACGGCGGCGGACCTGTTCGCCCATGCCGCCCGGAAAACAGGAAAGATCGCCGCGCTGCGTGTCGTCGGGATAGCGCTGATAGTCAGCGTGAAACTGGCCGACGACGAACTCGAATATCGAGCCGAGATGGTCCTTGACCCGCGCGCCCGGCGTCTGGCTCAGCTTGCCGACCTGCGCGTCGAAATCCTCGGCGATCACCGTGTAGACGACGGCGAGCAGCTTGAAGAACTCCGTATCCTGATGGTCGGCGGGGAAGAGATCCGGATTGCCGGAAATGAAATTCATGAAGTCTTCGGCGTAGTCCTGAACGGTGTCGAGCGAGCGGCCGCGCGCGGCGTCGCGATAGAGCGAGATCACCGTCTCCCACGGCGTCGACATGATTTCGGCGTTGTTATAGATCATCACCGCGACCGGCTGGCCGTCGACCAGCGGGAACAGCTTGTCGACCGACTGATAGGTCTTGAGGTATTGGTGGCCGGTGATCGTGACGGCGCTGTCGGCGGCCATCGCAACCGCCTGGCGGTTCATCAACACGACTTCGGAGGTCATTGGCCCCTCATCCTCACGATACCCCGGCTCACGATACCCCGGCTGGCCCCAATCGCCTGCCCCAGCCCCGGCCCCAGCCCCGGCCCGAACCAACGCCGCGCGGACCGCGCCGCCGTCAGGGAAAGCGAATTCCCCGAAAGCGGCCCATCCCCGCAGGACCGGTCTTTCGATGTTAACGATAAAAGCCGGCCTTGGAAACGCCGCCGCCCGCCGGCGCCTGTCGCCCGTCCGCCACACAGGGGGTGGCGGGGCGGCCGGGCAGGGGGCAGTCCGCCGCAAAACCGCGTCCGCCTGCCGGAAATCACCCGAATGTGCGGTTTCGTGTGATGAAAATCGCACCGCCAGCGCCTAAATCGGCCCAAATAAGAACAGCCGGACGGGCCCAAAAACCAGCCGCCGGCGGGAGAAAAGACCATGACAGCCATCGGACCTGCCGGCCTTTCGATCATCTTCTTCGTCGCCTCCATCGCCTCGCTCGCTGGCGTTTACGCGATCGAACAGGCGGTGCGCCGGGCCCTCGGGGCGCCGTCGCCGCGTTAACCCCGCCTGTTCGGCGGTCGCGATTAAAACTTGAGACAATTTTTACCTCCCCGGCGCTTCATGGACGCTGGCAACCAAGGCGGCTCGCTTATGAGTCCTGTCGCAGTCTCACTGATCGCGTTCATCTTTGTGATCGCCGGCGCGAGCGGCGTTCATGCGATGGAGATCCGATCCGCGCAGCGCAAGAGCGCGCGCCGCTAGAGCGTGACGCAAAAAAATCGGTACCGGATTTTTGCAAAGTCGCGCGACAAATCAAAAGACTGGCGCATCGGGTTGATTCCAGTGTTGCGCATTTTGCGCCAGGCGGCGGCGCGACGGCGCCAAAGCCCGCCCTCCCTTCTTGCCGCAACAGGCGAATGCGGCAAGGACAGGTTCGATGACCCGTTTCCGCCCTGTATCCCTTGCTAACGCTTACGGCCTGATCGCGTTCGTCCTCGGGCTATTCTTTCTTTTCGTGACGCCGCCCTTCGGCGTCGGCGACGAAACCGCGCATTTCGAGCGAGCCTATGAAGTCGCGACGGGACGATTCCTCGGCGCCGACGGCCTGCCTGCCGGCCTGCAAGAACTGATCGACGACGCCTTCGGGCAGGTGAAAGCTCTCGACCGGATCGCCGAGGAAGATTTCGCGCGGTGGAGCAAGATCGATCTTGCCGCCGAAACCATCATCCCCTGGCCGCAGCCGCTGCGCGCCGTCATGCGCCTCCACAGCCCCTTTTGCTATATCCATCTCGCGCCGGTCGTCGCCGCCGGCGTCGCGCTCGACCTGCCGCCATTGGCGATTTTCTATCTCGGCCGCCTGTCTGCGCTGATTGTCGGGGTGCTGCTCGTGCGCGCCGCGATCGCCGCCGCGCCGACGGTGTTCCGCCCGGCGCTCGTCTTCATCGGCCTGCTGCCGACGACGATCGTCTATTTCGCCGCCTTCAATATTGAATCGCTGGTCGTCGGGCTCGGCTTTTATTTTTTCGCCCTCGTCGCGCGTCACGCCGTCCGCCCCGACATCCGCCTTGCGCCCACTGACATCGCGACCATCGCCGCGGTCGGGTTTTTGCTCGGACAGTTCAAAAGCGCCTATCTCTTCCTGCCTTTCTTCGCGCTGATCCTGCCGGCGGCGAAATTCGCCAGCCGGCGCGCGCAGGCCCTCACGCTGGCGGCGATCATCCTGCCCGGCGCCGTCGCCACGCTCGGCTGGGCTATCATCGTCAAGGACCTGATGCTGGGCGACATCAGCTATTCGACCATGAACGGAAATCATGTCGAGCCGTCGGCGCAACTCGCGGGCGTGCTCGCTGATCCTTTCGGCTATGCGGTTGTCGTTCTTCGCACCCTTTTCGCCTCCGACACGCCCGCCATGGCATTGCTCTCTTTGCTCGGGCTCGGCGGATGGACCAACATCAAGCTGCCGGGCGTGTCCTACGCGCTCCTGTCGGCGGGACTGGCGCTGGTCTGGATGAGCGGGGAAAAGCCGCCGAAGATTTTTACGCGGCCGGCGGCGATCGCGCTGGAAGTCGCCATTGTCGCCGCGACGGCGCTCGCCATCTTGACCCTTGTCTATTTCCAGTGGAACGGCGTCGGCGACAAGGTGATCACCGGCTTTCAGGGCAGATATCTGCTCGCCGCCCTTCCGTTCCTTCTCGCCGCCGCGCCCTACCGGCTATCCTTGCTGGCGCCGCCGGCGCGCCGCATGGCGGTCGCGTTCGGCGTCCCCTTGCTCGGGGCGGCGGCGATGGCGGCGTCGGTGATCGGGTGGTATTACGGATGATCGTCCGTATACGGACTTTTAACCCATCGCGACGCATCAAAATCGAACGCCTCGCGCATGCGCCCGATCTGGCGAAGCTTTTTCTCGAACAAGGACCAGTCGTCGCGCTCGGCGATCGGCGCCCATATCGCTTCAACCTCGCCGATCAGCATTGCGCACGGCGCGCCTGAAAAATAGGGATGCGCGAGGCGCTCCGGCCGCACCGGTGCGAAGGCGGACAATTTCTCCCTGAGCGGCGCGAAGCCTTCATCGCGATACAGCGCCGCCGACGGGCTTTGCTCCGCGCGCATCCCCGACGCCGCCCCGCCGAACCAGTCGAAGAAAAACCGCTCGAACGGGATTTGCGTCGTCTCCATCCACTGCAAAAGGCTGACGATAAAATCGAAATCGCCGCCGCCAGACGGCGCAACGCCGAGCCGCGCAAAAAACGCCTCGACCATCGCCGTCTCGAAGAGCGCGGGAAATCTTTGCAGCGCCGTATTCAGCGCCGCCTCCTCGACATGCGCGGCGAGCGTCCCGCCGAAGCGCGAAAGATTCCACATCGCCGCTTCCGGCTGGCGGCCATAGGCGTAAAGGCCCGAATGATCGAAATAGGCGGCGGTGAACGAAAAATCCATGTGCGCCAGGAAACGCCAGGGGCCGTAATCGAAGCTCTCGCCGTTGATGTTCATGTTGTCGGTGTTGAGGACGCCGTGAACGAAACCGGCGGCCATCCACTGCGCGGTGAGGCGCGCGGTGCGAGCGACGATGCGCTCGAACCAAAAGCGCATTTTCTCGCCCGGTCCGAGCCCGTCGAGATCGCTGTCGAATTCGCGAATGCAATAATCAGCCAGTCGCCCGATCGCGCCCGCGTCGCCTTCAAAGGCAAGACGCTGAAACGACCCGAATCTGATATGGCTGTGGCCGAGCCGCACGAGAACGCAAGAGCGCGTCGGTGAAGGCTCGTCATGGCGGATCAGGTGTTCGCCGGTTTCGATGACGCTGATGGTCTTCGAGGTATAGACGCCGAGCGCCTCCAGCATCTCCGTCGCCAGAATTTCGCGCACGCCCCCCTTCAGCGTCAGCCGGCCGTCCGCGGTGCGCGAATAGAGTGTCCTTCCCGACCCCTTGGAGCCGAGATCGAGAAGTCGTCCCGCGCCGTCGCGCATCTGCGCATAGACGAAGCCGCGCCCGTCGCCGAGATCGGGGTTATAGGTGCGAAACTGGTCGCCGTGGTAACGCAGCGCCAGCGGCGTTTCGAGATTGTCCGAGAGCGGATCAAAAAGCGCGAAATGGCGGATCCAGTCCTCGTCGGAGAGATCGCCAAGCCCCACCGCCTCGGACCAACGCTTATTGCGATAGCGCGTTACCGTCGACGGAAAGCGCGCCGGGGTCGCCGGGTCGTAGAACGGCGCGCCGCCTAAGGCGGCGATCCGAGGGTCGGGTGAATAGGTCCCAGAAGGCATAAAACTCCAATAGATTGGCGATTTTGGGCGCGACCCCACGAGGAAGCTCGCCTTCTGCGGCAGAAAACGCCAAATTTATCTTGCAACTGCGAAAAAGATCGCGCATCCACCGCCATGCAAAAGGTGCTTCAACCCTATGGCTTCGAACGCAAGGCAGCAATCGCCCGCGCCGCTGATGTCCGCGCCGACCGCAACGGATGTGCGTGCGGCGGCCGCCCGCATCTATGGGCGCGTCATGCGCACGCCGCTGGTGCGCGCGGAAAAACTGTCGGCGATCACCGGCGCCGATCTCTGGCTGAAGCTCGAAAGCCTTCAGTATACGGGCGCCTTCAAGGAGCGCGGCGCCCTCAACAAGCTGCTGACGCTCAGCGCCGCTGAGCGAAAGCGCGGCGTCATCGCCGCGTCCGCCGGCAATCACGCGCAAGGCCTTGCGCGCCATGCAAAGGCGCTTGGCGTTCCGGCGATGATCGTCATGCCGACGACGACGCCCGACGTCAAAGTCCGCCAGACGCGCGCGCTCGACGCTGAAGTCGTGCTCGCGGGCCACACGTTCGAAGAGGCGCGCGAGCGCGCCGACGCCTTGTGCGCCGAACGCGGGCTCGTCTTCGTGCATCCGTTCGACGACCCGGAAATCATTGCGGGACAAGGAACAATCGCGCTTGAGATGATCGAGGACGGACCGCAATTCGACGCGATGATCGCGCCGATCGGCGGCGGCGGCCTGATCTGCGGCATGGCGCTGGCCGTCAAGGACGCCTCGCCCCGGACGCAAGTCATCGGCGTTCAGTCGGCGCTATTCCCGTCGATGAAAAACGCACTCGACGGGACGGCGCGCGCGGTCGGCGGCAACACGCTCGCCGAAGGCATTGCGGTGAAGGAAGCCGGCGCGCTGACGCGGCAGATTGCGGCGCGCCTCGTCGACGACATAGTTTTGGTTGACGAACGCCTGCTGGAACGCGCGCTCAGCATGTTGATGAACGAACAAAAGACGCTGGTCGAAGGGGCGGGCGCGGCGGGGCTGGCGGCGATCCTGTCGGACGCGGCGCGGTTCAGGGGGCGGACGATCGGCCTCGTCCTGTGCGGCGGCAATATCGACGCGCGCCTTTTGTCGATGATCTTGATGCGCGACCTCGCGCGCTCGGGGCGTCTCGCGCGGCTGCGCGTTCAGCTGCTCGACATGCCGGGCCAGCTCGTACGGGTCGCCTCGATCATCGCCGAGAACGACGGCAATGTGATCGACGTCGGCCACCACCGCACTTATTCCGACCTTCCGGCGAAAATGACCTGCATGGATGTGACAATCGACACCCAAGGCCAGGAGCATCTCGACCGGATCATCGAAAATTTGCGCGTCGCCGGGTATCCGGTTGAAATCGCGGCATATTAGGCGGCATCGCCCGCCACGGGCGAAAGCTGTCATCCGATTGCGATTGAACTCCTGCCCGCGATCCTTATTTTCATCTTGTGACGGCGGCCTACGCCGCCGCATGGCGGGGAAGGGGAAAGCATGCGCGACGCACAAACCGGGTTTGCCCGGGCGATTGTCATCCTTGCCGCCCTCGCCGGCCTCATGCTCGCCGGCGGCGTCGCGGCGCAGGACAACGCCGCCGCGAAATCTGCGGTCATCCTGAAGCTCGACGGACCGGTGACGCCGGCGAACGCGGACTATCTTGCGCGCGAGATCGGCCTCGCCTCGGCGGCGAAGAAAGAATTGATCGTCATTGAAATCGACACGCCGGGCGGCCTCGTCGATTCGATGAAGACGATCATCAAGGCGGTGCTGGCTTCCGAAACGCCGGTCGCGACCTTCGTCTCGCCGCAAGGCGCGCGCTCGGCCTCGGCGGGCCTTTATATCATGTATGCGGCGCATATCTCCGCCATGGCGCCCAATACCAATACCGGCGCGGCGACGCCAATCGAGCTTGGCGGTGCGCCCAGCGAAGAAAACCCGTTCGAAAAGGAAAAACCAGCCGCGCCCGCGCCGGACGAAGACAAGAGCGCCGCCGGCGACCAGTCGCCGCCGTCGGAGGAAAACGCGATCGGCGCCGAAGATGAATCCGTTCGGCCGCTCGCCAATGACGACGCCTTGCGCGCCAAGATCATCAACGATTCCGTCGCCTATATCCGCGCGCTCGCCGAAGAACACGGACGCAACGCCGACTGGGCCGAAAAAGCGGTTCGCGAGGCGGTCTCGGTGACCAGCCGCGACGCCCTCGATCTTGGCGTCATCGATCTTGTCGCCGACAATCTCGACGATCTCCTGAAACAGATCGACGGGCGCGCCGTGAAGACGGTCGCCGGCGAGAAAATTCTGTCGACAGCGGGGATCGCGATCGAACGGATCGAGCCGTCGCTGGTCGAAAAAATCCTCGGCTTCATTGCGAACCCGAATGTCGCGGTCATCCTGATGTCGCTGGCGACCACCGGCATCATCATCGAGATGTGGAATCCCGGAACGATTTTCCCGGGCGCGGTCGGCGTCACCTGCCTCGTTCTCGGGCTGTATTCGCTGCAGGTGCTGCCGACGGAATGGCTGCCGCTGGCGCTGATGGGGGTCGGCGCAGTGTTGATCGCGGCGGAGGCCTATACGCCGACCTTCGGCCTTGTCGGCGTCTTCGGCCTCGGCCTTTTCGGCTTCGGCATGTATTACCTGTTCCCGGAAGGCTTTCGCGTGTCGGGCGGCGTCATCGGCGCATTGCTGTCTTTTGTCGGCGTCTTCCTCGCGCTGATCATGATCGCGGTCGTCGGCTCGCGCTCGCACGGGCCGATGATCGGCGCCGAAGCGATCCGCCGCCGCGAAGGCGTCGTCGACGACTGGCATGGCAAGGAAGGCTGGGTGATCGTCGAGGGCGAACGCTGGCGCGCGCGCGCCGACAAGCCGCTGCATCCGGGAGACAAGGTGAAAGTCGTTGAAATCGACGGGCTGGTGCTCGTGGTGCGGCAGGCAAAAGCGCCGGGACTGCTCGCCGGATTCGTCAAGGAAGCGGCATGAGGCGGCGCGGGCATGACTGACGCGGGTTTTCCGGCGGGACTGGCGGCGCTGGCGATGGCGGGCGTCGTCCTGTTCGCGATGGTCAAGATCGCCTGGGGCGTCGCGCTCTGGTTTAAGCCGAGCCGCTTCCGGCTCGGCCAACAGATGCAGACGGAGCCCGGAACGGTTCAGGACTGGTCCGGTCGTAACGGTTTTGTTGACGTCGGCGGCGAATTATGGCGCGCAGAATCGAAAGACGAGCTAAAGCCCGGCGACGCCATTCGCGTGTCGAAAGTGAAGGGCCTGACGCTCGAAGTCAAAAAAGGCTGACCGCCCGCGTCGACAACCGACGCCGCATTTCAGGAGGAGACGCCCATGCCTGGTCTTGGTTCAATCGGAATTCTGGCGGCGCTGGCGCTATTCCTGCTCACCAGCATCGTCAAGATCCTCAGGGAATACGAGCGCGGCGTCATCTTCACGCTCGGTCGCGTCGGACGCAAAGCCGCGGGTCCGGGTCTGATCTTGCTCATTCCCGGCATCCAGCAGATGCGCAAGGTCGACATGAGGACGCTGGTGCACGACGTCCCCGCGCAGGACGTCATCAGCCGCGACAACGTTTCGGTGAAAGTGAACGCGGTCATCTATTACCGCGTCGTCGACGCCGTGCGCGCCGTCGTCCAGGTCGAAAATTACATGGCGGCGACCAGCCAGCTGGCGCAGACAACGCTCCGCTCGGTCCTCGGCAAGCACGAACTCGACGAAATGCTGCAGGAGCGGGACAAGCTCAACAAGGACATTCAGGAAATCCTCGACCATCAGACCGAGGCGTGGGGCATCAAGGTCTCGAATGTCGAAATCAAGCATGTCGACGTCGCGCCGGAAATGATCCGGGCGATCGCCAAGCAGGCGGAAGCCGAGCGCGAACGCCGCGCCAAGGTCATCTCGGCCGAAGGCGAGCAGCAGGCGGCGACAAAGCTGGCGGAAGCCGCGACGATCCTTGCGACCTCGTCAGGCGCGATGGAGCTGCGCTACCTCTCCGCCTTGCAGGAGATCGCCTCCGACAAGACCAACACCATCGTGTTCCCGTTCTCGCTCGCGGACCTCGCGCGCTCGATCGGCGGCGGCCGTTAGCCGCCGCCTGTTGACTCGTGGCAACACCCGGCCGGAACCGTTCAATATACCCCCGCATATTAGACGGGACGCCGCGCGCGCCCCTCGCGTCGTGGCGGTTTCCTGCGTAGGCTTCCTCCCACAAATATAGCGCCGCCGATGAACGGCGGCGAATCCAGGGAGGAATTATGAACACTCGCTTGATGGCGAAAGCCTCGATAATTGCGCTGGCGCTGGCGGCGCCCGGCGGCGCCTACGCTCAGGGCGCGGCTGGCGCGCTTCGCGATGAAATTCTGGTGACGGCGACCAAGAAGGCCGACGCCGAGAACGTTCAGGATGTGCCGCTGGCGGTGACGGCCTATGGCGATGAACAGCTCGACGCGCTTAAGGTCCGCGACCTTCAGAGCCTTTCCTACTCGATGCCGAACGTCGCACTCGACGATGTCGGCACCGCGCGCGGCGTCGCCAACTTCTCGATCCGCGGCCTCGGCATCAACTCGTCGATTCCGTCGATCGACCCGACGGTCGGTGTCTTCGTCGACGGCATGTATCTCGGCATCAATGGCGGCGTCGTCCTCGATATTTTCGACCTTGAATCGGTCGAGGTCCTGCGCGGCCCGCAGGGCATTCTCTTTGGCCGCAACACAACGGGCGGCGCGGTGCTCATCAACACCAAAAGGCCGCCAGACGAATGGGAGGCGAATTTCAAAGGCGCGGCGGAGAGCGGCCTGCGCGGCACCGGCATGAATTATTACGCCATGGGGTCGGTCGGCGGACCGATCATCGGCGACTCCCTGAAGGCGAAAGTCGCGGTCTATTACAACAAGGACGAGGGCTGGTTTAAAAACTACATCGGCGGACCGCTTCCGAATGCGCTCGCCAGCTCGTTCTCGTCCACCCTTGGACCGCTAATCGCCGGACCGGGAACCGATGCGTTCGAGGATTTCGGCGCCGCCGAAACGCTGCTTATCCGGCCTTCAATTTACTGGACGCCGACCGACGCCTTTGACCTGATCGTGCGCTACGAACATGGCGATTCCGACAGCGACGGTCCGGCCGCCCAAAACCACACCAACGGGCTCGGACAGACAAACCTGTTCTTCAACGCCCCGCGCGACAGCTTTGACTTCTCCGTGAATGAACGCGGGTTCGCCAACACCACCACCAATCAGGTGATTGCCGAGGCGCGCCTTGATCTCGGCGCCAGCGGTGTCATCACCAACATTTTCGGCTGGCGGGATCTGGAATCGGTGACGCGCAGCGACATCGACGCAACGCCGATCTCGCTGTTCCACGCCACCGCCACAACGGATCAGGATCAGATCTCGGAGGAAATCCGGTACAACAACCGCTTCTTTGACAGGGTCGATACGACTCTCGGTTTCTTCTATTTTACGCAAGACATCGCCTACAACGAATCCCGCAACATTCTGGGACCGGCCCTGCTGTTTAACGGCGGCGGCGTGCAGGACCAGAAGACATGGGCGTTCTTCGGTCAGTTCGACCTCGATCTCTCGGATAGGTTCACGATCAACCTTGGCGCGCGTTATACGCACGAGGAAAAAGATGCGGTGATTTCGAACCTGTTCCTCAACTCGAACCACCCGCTTAACCCCATACCAAACCCGACACCTGTTTGCGACGTACGCATTCCTAACGACTGCCGGGAGGATTTTGTCGACAGCGACAGCTGGAACAACTTCACGCCCAAGATCGGCTTTGAATGGGCGGCAACCGACTTCATGAATGTCTATGGACATTGGACGAAGGGCGTGCGGTCCGGCGGTTATAACTTCCGCAACACGTCTGTCGCCGGCATCCGCGAATTAGCGCCGGGCGGCCTCAACCCCCTCTTCAATCAGAACTTCGCGCCCGGACCGTTCGACGAGGAAAAGGTCACTGCGTGGGAGGTCGGGTTCAAGGCCCGGCCGGCGGACGGCAAGGCGACCATCAACGCCGCTGTCTACATCAACGACGTCAAGGACATGCAGCGGGAGTTGAACCTCGCCGATCCCAACGCCGGTGTGGTCCAGACAATCCTCAACACCGCCGATGCGACGATCTGGGGCTTTGAAATCGAGAGCCAGATCGCTTTCACCGACAACTTCATCTTCCTCGGCAGCCTCGGCTATACAGAGGGCGAGTACGACTCGCTGCTCTTCGACATCGGCTTCCCGCTCACGCCGGGCGCCGTCACCCCCGAAGATCTCCGGCTCGAAATCCCGCGCCTTGCGCCATGGACTTACGGTGCCGGCTTCGTCCACTCGCTTCCGTTAGGCGGCGATACGACCGTTGACACGCGGTTCAATTATTCTCACCGCGACAGCTCGTTCTATACGGATAACAATCTCGGCTTCCTGAACGAGGTGGATATTATCGACGCCTCCATCGCGCTAAATTTCGGGGGCGCTGTTTTGTCGATCTACGGCAAGAACCTGACCAATGAAGTCAATTTCGGCGGCGACACCCAGCTTCCGCCGAACCTTGGGGCTTTCCCGATCGGCGGCGGCACCTTCTCGCCGTTGCAAAAAGGCCGGCGCGTCGGCGTCGAGCTTCAGGTCGGCTTCTAAAAGCTGCGCCGTTCCAGCCCATCAAGCCCCCCGCTTCGGCGGGGGCTTTTTTTTCAACGCGGGCGGCGCGACAAGCGGACGCCATGGCGGACGAAACGATCCTTGACGCCCGGGGCCTTCGATGCCCCCTCCCGGTCATCCGAATGGAGGCGGCGTTGCGCCGGCTCGCCGTCGGGAAGGCGCTCCGGATCATGGCTGACGATCCGGTCGCCGCCGTCGATATACCCCATTTCGCCCGGGAGGCCGGGTGGCGCTGCGACCGGGCGCCGGGGCCCGAGGGGGTTTGCGTCTTTCTGGTCACGCGGGACGAAAAACCGTGATTTCCGGGCCCCGGGGCCTTGCGGGGGCGGGCCCTCAGGTCGCCAAATTGTCTTTGGCCGTGCTAATGGTTAATGTGGGTTAAGGCAGGCGTTCGCGCGCCGGGCGAAAGACGGCCCAAGGGCGGCGGGACCGGGCGCTTGGGGACAGTAGGCCGGGGAGTCGAGGGGTTATGAGGAAAAATCAGGTCATGCATCAATCCGGATTGCGCCGGACGCTTATCGGCGTCGCAGCGGCGACGGCCTTTGTTCTCGCGGGAACGGGCGCGGCTCACGCAAATTACGACATCGGCCTCAAGGCATACGAGCAGGGCCAGTACGATGTCGCGGTCGACATCTGGGAGCGTTTCGCCGTCGCCGGCGACGTCCGGTCGATGAAGGCGCTCGGCGATGTTTATTCAGGCGCCGTGCTTGAAGGCGCCAAAGGCGCGAAGATCCCGCTCGAAACCGGGCGCAAGATCGACAATGTCGAAGCGCTGCGCTGGTATTCGCTCGCCGCCTATCACCGGTTCAACGAAGGCTTCCAGATGCCGTCGGCCGAAGAGCGCAACGCGCAGATCCTCGCCGAGGAGCGGCTTCCCGATATTCGCTTCCGCATGAGCACCGCGGACGTCGCCAAGGCGCAAAAGCTGGTCTCCGACACGTTCGAGCGCGGCAGCCCTTACGATCTTTATACGCTCGGCGACATGTATCGCCGCGGCACCGGCGTCGACAAGAACAACACCAAGGCGCTGACGATGTATGCGCTCGCCAAGGCGCGCGGTGTCGGCGCGGCGTCGATCGCTTTTGAAGAACTTGAAGCGCTGATGTCGTCGACCGAAGTCAAGACGGCGTCTGAAAACGTCGTCGACTGGCAACCGCCGCTGCCGGAAGAACATGTCGGCGACACGCCGCAGATGAAAGAGCTTGAGCGCACCAAGAAAGAGCTCGAAGAGCTTCGCCTGCAGCAGGCGTTGACGGCGATCGCCGATATCGACGTCGAGCTTATCCAGCGCGCGCTGAAATCGCTCGGCCTTTATTATGGGACGATCGATAACGAAATGGGTCTTGAGACCCGCGAGGCGATCCGCCGCTTCCAGTATTCGCGCGTCAGCGCGGACTCGCAGCTGACGGATGAAGAAAAAGACGCGGTGAAAACCGGCGTCCTGACCGCCCGCCAGACGGTCCAACTGTTCGAGGCCGCCGCCAAGGAAGGCCATCCGATGTCGCAATATGTGCTCGGCGTCATGCATGTCCGCGGCATTGGCGTCGTCCAGGACGGCGACAAGGCGCTCGACTGGCTCGGCAAGGCCGCGAAGTCCGATCTCGCCATCGCCCATTACGCGCTGGGCGTCGTCTATCGCGACTCAACGCCGGGCCTCAATCCCGTGCGGCCGGACAAGGCGAAAGCGGCGATTCACTTCGCCCGCGCCCAGTCACTTGGTTATCGGCAGGCGGCGGAAGCGCTCCGCCAGCTTGAATTCGAAAAGCCGCGCAGCATCGAATAGGCAGGAGAGCAGTTCCATGAAACGCGTACTCACACTTCTGGCGGCCGTGAGCGGTCTTTCGATCGCGCTCTCCGACATCGCCTCGGCGCAAAGTCTCGGCGGATTTCCGATCCGGGAGCCTGGCGCCTCCGGTCCGTCCGGCGGCGGATCGTCCGCGGGCGGAACGCCCTCGTCGTCGCGCAATGAAGTCATCGTCAGCAAGGACGCCGGCAGCAAGGTGACGACGATCGCGCAAGCGATGAAATTGGTGCGCCCCGGCGGCACGATCCTCGTCAAGGGCGGCGTCTACGATGAAAATGTCGTCGTGACGAAACCGGTCGAAATCCGCGGCGTCGAAGGCGATTACGGCCGCAACGCGATCATCCGCGCCTCGGCGAATTCGCCCTGCGTCTCGATAGCGCCCGATTCGCCGATGGCGAGCGTCAGCCTCTCCTCGCTTATCTTTGAATTCGACGCATCGGTCCCCTCGGGAAGCTGCATCGACATTCGCGGCGGCACGGTGTCGGTCTCCGACAGTTTCGTCATTCCGTCGGATTCGGATATTCCACTGCGCGCCGCCTACGGTCCGCTGGGCGGACAGCTGCGCCCTGAGCTTCTCGATCACCTGGCGCGCCCGTCGCGCGATCCGGGGCTTTACACCCGGGTCGAAGACGCCTTCGGGAAGTGCAAGGAATCGAGCAGGGACGGCGCCTGGTGCAAGGCGACGTCGCCGGAAGCGGTTTCCTCTTGCGCCGACTCTTTCTCGGGCATGATGATGTGCCAGTCGAGCTTTGCCTTGCGCGGCTCAGTCGAGTGCAAGGAAAAAGGCGGCGATCTGTGGTGCCGCGCCGGCGATCTTATCCCGGCGGGCGGCGACGATGATGCGACGCGGCTTGAAAGCTATATCGCGCGGCATTCCCAGCCTGTTGGCGCCGAGAATAAGAGCTGGCAGGTTGCGACTGGCGGCACGCGGGTTGAAGAAATGCTTCACGCCCGCACCGCGCGCGGCGTGGGGCTTCTCTCGGGTCCGTCCTCGGGCATCCGGGTCACCGCGGGCGACGTCCGCCTCGACAGCAACGTGATTGTCGGCGCACGCACTGCCGTCAGCTTTGGCAGCGACAACAACGCCTTCATCAAGGGTTCGCTCACCAATAACGTGGTTATCGGCAACGGCGTCGGCATCGCCGCCAGCGGCGGCGCTGCGGATCTTCTGCTGACCCGCAACACCATCCGCTACAATGCGGGCGACGGCGTCAACGCCGACGTCTATGACGGCGTCAAGATCATCGCCAACGAGATTTCCGGCAACCAGAACGGCATTTTCCTGTCGGAAAAAGTCCGTATGGCGACGGTCAGCTCGAACCTCGTCGCGAAAAACTTCTCGGACGCGATGCGCGTGTCGAGCGGATTTTTCGGCGCGGTCGGCGGCAACACCTTCGCCGAGAACGGCGGCTGCACGATCCAGTTCTTCTCGGCCGAGCAGAAAATTCTGAATAACGCCGACATCAAAGTGACCGCGTTCCGCGATTTCACGCCGCAGGTGATTTACGAAAACACCAATTACGCGGTCGGCAACAGCGGCGACGCCAAGCTCGGCAAAATCAGGAAGAAAGACCGCCAGGATGACGAGGCGCGCCGGCCGGAAGCGCAATTCGCCTCCTGCAACGCGCCGCTCTAGAACGGCTGCCCTCTCAACGAAACGCCCCCGGAAACGGGGGCGTTTTTGTTTTCGGCGCCGCCGGCGCTTCGGCTGGTGCGGGCGGTCGGGGTCGAACCGACACTCCTCGCGGAACCAGATTTTGAGTCTGGCGCGTCTGCCAATTCCGCCACGCCCGCGCCGCCGAAGGAGCGCGGATAATAGGGATGACTCCCTGACGGTCAAGGCGGCGCGCCCGCTGTTTTGTGAAGCGCCCGCGACGATCCGTCCGCAGCCGGCAGGGGGCTTTGCCTGTAGTCTCCCCCAATGCTCGGCGCTCTTAAAAACAGACCCTTGGTCGATCAGGCCCTCATCATCGCCGCGCTGTCGAGCGCGTCGCTCCTGATCGGGGCGCACCTTTTCGAGCATTTCGGCGGGCTTGCGCCTTGTGCTTTATGCCTTGATCAGCGCGAGGCGCACTGGACCGGACTTGCGATGTCGATGGCCGGCGTCATCGTGGGCGCGGCCCTGAAATGGCGCCGTGCGGCGATTGCGACGGCCGGGGCGTGCGCGCTGGTCTATCTCTTCAGCGCCGGCCTCGCCTTCTATCATGCGGGCGTTGAGAACCATTTCTGGCCAGGTCCCGTGACCTGTTCCGGCGGCGGTCCGGTCGATCTTGGCGAGGGATCGCTCACCGATCTGTTGAATGAAAAACCAACGGGCCCCTCCTGTTCCGAAGCCGCCTGGCGATTTCTCGGCGTGTCGATGGCCGGCTATAATCTCCTCGTTTCAGCGGGCCTCTTTGCGGTCTGTCTGGGGGCGGCGCTGCTGGCCGCGCGGGATGCGCGCCGCCAATCGCGCCGGAATGCGCCGGGGAAGCCATGACCAGGCACGTCAATTTCGATCCTCTCACGCCCGGCCCGCGCGCCGGTCGGCTCGCGGAAATGCTGCGTGTCGATCATGCGGGCGAGCATGGCGCGGTTGAAATATATCGCGGCCAGAGGGCGGTGTTCGGCGCGCTGCCCGGAAAAGCAGCACTCAATGACACGCTGCGCGAGATGGAAGAGGGCGAAGCCGAACATCTTGCGACCTTCAACCGGATGCTCGCGGAGCGGCAGGTGCGGCCGACGCTATTGTCGCCCTTGTGGAGCCTTGCGGGGTTCGGCCTCGGCGCGGTCACCGCGCTGATGGGTGAAAAAGCCGCGATGGCGTGCACAGCGGCGGTCGAGGAAGTCATTGAAGAACATTACGCGCGACAGGCCGAGACGCTTGATGCCGCCGATCCTGCGCTGGCGAAAACCGTCAGGGCGTTTCGTGAAGATGAGCTGCAGCACAAGCGCATTGCCGAGGACCATGGAGCGCTCGACGCGCCCGGCTATCATGCGCTGAAAACGCTCATCCAAACGGGATGCAGAGCCGCGATCAGATTGGCGGAGAAGATCTGAATTTTGCCCTGTGGCCCCAAAAAGGCTAGGCTGAGGATCGG
>Ga0155549_1144_pt6 | contig 20331 bp, 21 predicted proteins | sample RifCSPhighO2_12_FD_107206 | JGI IMG/M metagenome (GOLD analysis project Ga0155549, IMG submission 107206) | Alphaproteobacteria bacterium RIFCSPHIGHO2_12_FULL_63_12
CTGCCGCTGACGATCGTCGTCGACCCGCCGCAGGGCCTTGCGCTGATGAAGGAAGAAATCTTCGGCCCGATTCTTCCCGTGCTGTCGGTCTCGGGGCGCGAGGACGCAATCGCCCGCATCAATCGGGGCGATCGCCCGCTCGCGCTCTACTGGTTCGGCGACGATGCGCAGGCGCGCGACGAGATGCTGGCGCGCACCATCGCGGGCGGCGTCACCGTCAACGACACGCTCTGGCATGTGGCGCAGGAAAACCTTCCCTTCGGCGGCGTCGGCAAGAGCGGCATCGGCGCCTATCATGGGGAAAAGGGCTTCGAGACGTTTTCGCATTTGAAGCCGGTATTCTACCAGAGCCGGTTCGCGTCGAGCAAAATGCTCTACCCGCCCTTCTCGGTGAAGACCGACAAGATTTTGAAGATGGCGCGGAAATTCATCTGACGAGCGACGCTTCAAAAACGGATCAATATGACCGAAGAAACTTTCGACTACATCATCCTCGGCGCGGGCTCCGCCGGCTGCGTCCTCGCCAATCGCCTCAGCGAGGACGGCAAGTCGACGGTCTGCATTCTCGAAGCCGGGCCGGAAGACAAAAGCGTGCTGATCTCGACGCCGCTCGGCTTTGCGTTCTTTCCCAAGGGCACGGTCTACAACTGGTCGTTCGCGACCGCGCCGCAAAAGCACATGGACGGCAAGATCGGCAAGCAGCCGCGCGGGCGCACGCTCGGCGGCTCCAGTTCGATCAATGCGATGATCTATATAAGGGGAACGAAGGCCGATTATGACGGATGGGCGCGCGCCGGCGCCACCGGCTGGGACTTCGACGGCGTTCTTCCCTATTTCAAAAAGGCGCAGGACCAGCAGCGCGGCGCCGACAGCCTTCACGCGACCGGCGGACCGCTGACGGTGAGCGATCTCAGATATAAAAATCCGCTCTCGGACGCTTTCCTCGCGGCGGCGGCTGAATTGCAATTGCCGTCGAATGACGATTTCAACGGCGAAAAACAGGAAGGCATGGGATTTTATCAGGTGACGCAGCGCGACGGAAAACGCTGCTCCGCCGCCGTCGCCTATCTTCACCCCGCGCGCGCGCGCGCCAATGTCGAGGTGAAACCCGACAGCCTTGCTGAAAAAATCCTGATCGAGGACGGGCGCGCGACCGGCGTTCGCTTCCGTCAGGGAAAGACCGCGCAGACAATCCGCGCCCGCAAGGAAATCATCGTTTCGGCCGGCGCGTTCCAGTCGCCGCAATTATTGATGCTGTCGGGCGTCGGCCCCGCCGCGCATCTGAATTCGGTCGGCGTCGAGGCCATCGTCAATTCGCCGGGCGTCGGCAAGAATTTGCAGGACCATCTCGACTACACGGTGCTGCGGAAAACAACGTCCCCTCATTCGGTCGGGATGTCGCTTGCCTTCGCGCTCGGATTTCCCGGCGCGCTCGGCGCCTTCCGCAAGGAAAAGCGCGGTCCCCTCACCTCAAACCTCGCCGAAGCCGGCGGCTTTCTGAAAACCGATCCTCGGGAAGCCGAACCCGATGTGCAGCTTCATTTCCTGCCGGCGCTGGTCGACAATCATGGCGACAAGAAACATCTGGGCGGCGGCTTTTCCTGTCATGTCTGCGTGTTGCGCCCGAAGAGCCGGGGCGAAGTGCTGCTCGGTTCGTCCGATCCCGCGGCGGCGCCCGTCATCGACCCTAATTTCCTGTCCGACGCGGACGATCTGCGCCGCCTGATGAAAGGCGCGCGGCAGGTGTTCCGGATCATGGAGGCGCCAGCGATGCGGGACGTCGCAGGCGCCTATCTTTATGAAGGGCCGGACGCCGATGACGCCGCGCTGATCGCCGACATCAAGCGGCGCGCCGACACCATCTACCACCCGGTCGGAACCTGCCGGATGGGATCGGACGCGGACAGTGTCGTCGATCCGCGCCTCAAGGTCAGAGGCGTCAGCGGCCTGCGCGTCGTCGACGCCTCGGTCATGCCGAACCTCGTTTCCGGCAACACCAACGCGCCGACGATCATGATCGCGGAAAAAGCGGCGGAGATGATCCTCGCCGATCGGGGCGCCGCCTAGCGTTAACAAAAGATGAGCGGTTTCCCGCGATGCGGGCGATAAATAAAACCGCAACTTTTGCGTGTGATGCTTCGCCGCATGATCCACGAACTCAACGCCGTCAAGGCTTTCGCCAAAAAGGAACGCCTGCGCCGCCTGGAGGCTGAAAAACTGCTGGGTGAGTTTCGCAAGGCGCTGAGCGACCGCGACGCCGAACTTGAAGCGTCGGCGACCGCGCTCACCTCGACCAAGACGCTGCTCTACGAGATCATGACCGCCGCGCCCAAGGGCATCATTCTGTGTACGCCGGATTTCATCATCCGCGAGCTGAACCCCGCCGGCGGCCGCAAGCTCGGCGGCCGCGTCGAGGAAATCATCGGCCGCAGCCTCGACGAATTCTTCCCCGAGGCGAGCAAGTTCCTGTCGAGCAAGGGCGACGGCGAATTTTCACTTGATGCGCTGAAGGCGAACGACCTCTCGGGGAGCCCGATCACCGTCGAGGTGCAGGGATTCGCCGGCGCCTTCACCTCGGAATTCCGCTATCTTCTTCTATTTCGCGACATCACCGACAAGGTGAAAGAACATGAACGCCAGCGCCTGTTCGAGCAGCAGATCGACGAGGCGCGGCGGCTTGAGGCGATCGGCGCGCTCGCGGCCGGCATCGCCCATGAGATCAACACGCCGATCCAGTTCATCGGCGACAATCTGGATTTCCTGAAAGACGCCCTCAAAAACATCCATCAATCCTATACGCGCTATGAAGTGCTGCGCGGCGCGGCGGCGAGCGACGACCGCTACAAGGCTGAAGTCGCCGAGATCGAGGCGTTCAACCAGTCGATCGTGCTTGAAAAGGTTGTCGGCGACATCCTGTCGGCCCTCGCCGATTCGCGCGACGGCATCCGGCAGGTCCGCGACATCGTGCTGTTGATGAAGGAATTCGCGCATCCCGGCACCGGCGAGAACGAAGAAGCCGACCTGAACGCGATCGCACGCAATGTCGTGACGCTCTGCCGCAACCGCCGCAAGGGCATCGCTGAAATCGAGCTTGAGCTGACCGCCGACCTGCCATTGGTGAAATGCCGGCGCGGCCAGATCCAGCAGGTGATCCTTAATATCCTTCTCAACGCGCTCGACGCCGTCGACGAGGCCAAGCCCCCGGTCGGGCGCATCAGGATCGGCACCGCCTTCGACAATAATTACATCAAGCTGTCGATCAGCGACAACGGCAAGGGAATCCCCGACAGCCTGCGCCAGAAAATTTACGACCCCTTCTTCACCACAAAGCCGGTCGGAAAAGGCACGGGACAGGGATTGGCGCTCGCCAAGGATTTCATCGTCAAGGGTCATCACGGGCGGCTCGGCCTCATCGATATCGAGGGCTTCGCCACGACCTTTCTGATCGAATTGCCGCTGAAGGCGGTCGGCGTCAGACCTGCGATGGAGGGAGCAAGTGCAGCAGCCTAGAACAATTCTTCTGGTCGACGATGAAGAAAGACTGCTGTCGGCGATGAAGCGCCGGCTGTCGGGCGAGTTTGAAATCCTCACCGCGACCAGCGGCCCGCTGGCGCTCAAGCTGATCGACGAGACGCCGTCGATCGCCGTCATCATCGCCGACATGCAGATGCCGGAGATGACCGGCATCGAACTCCTTAAGGCGGTGCGCGAAAAGGCGCCGTCGATCCGGCGCCTGATGCTGACCGGAAACGCCGATCAGGAAACCGCTGTCGCCGCGATCAACGAAGGCAAGGTGATGCGCTTCCTGAGGAAGCCGTCGGACGCGGAGGAAGTGAAGGCGGCGATCCGCCTCGCGCTCGCCGATTTCGAATTTCAGTCGCCGGAGACGGCGATCCGCCCCGCCGGCGCGGACCGCGGCGAGATCGCCCGCGACGCGTTTTTGTCGATGATGAATCACGAGCTGCGCACGCCGCTCAATCATGTCCTTGGCCTTGCCGCCGTTCTCGAAGCGACGCCGCCGCGATCGAACGATCCTGAATCGCTGAACCTGCTCCGGCAGATTCAGGCGAGCGGCCAGCAGATGCTGACCCTCGTCAGCCGCATTCTCGACTTCGTGCATCTCAGCGCCGCTTCCTCCGCGCAGGTCGCGGCCGGCGTTTTCGATGTCGTCGCCCTCATCCACCAGGAGGTCGAACGGGTGCGCGAGGCGGCCAACGCCAAGGAGGTGACGATCTCCGTCGATTCGCTGCGCCGCCGGTCGGACGTGCGCGGCGACGAAACGCATATCTGCCTTGCCGTCCGCGAGCTTTTGTCGAACGCGGTCAAGTTCAATTCCAAGGGCGGGCATGTCAGTATCCTCGTCAAATCCGACGCCGAGGAGGTGGCGGTGAAAATTTCCGACACCGGCTGCGGCATCCCTGAGAACAAACTTCAGGAAATCGTCAAGCCGTTCCGCCAGGGGGACGAGAGCTACACCCGTCGCCATGAGGGCGCGGGGCTCGGCCTCGCTTTGGTGTCGACGATCGCCGCGCTTAACCATTTTTCATTTACGATCGTATCGCCGTCCGGCGGCGGGGCGGTGGCGACGATGATTTTCCCGCGCGCCGCCGCGCAAGGCGCAAGGTCCGCCGCCTGAAAACCCCAATAAGGCCTTAACCCTGCTCGGTTTAAGCTGCTGTATCGCGCCGCAACACAAATTGATATGACGGCGGCGGCGAGTGGGGACATTCAGGGCCTATGTGCGGAATCATTGGAATTCTCGGGAAAGGCGATGTCGCGCCGCTGATCGTCGAGGGGCTGAAGCGCCTTGAATATCGCGGCTACGATTCGTCGGGCGTCGCCACGATCGACCATGGCCGGCTCGACCGCCGCCGCGCCTCGGGCAAACTGAGCGTCCTTACCGGGCGGCTGGAGAAAAGCCCGCTCGCCGGAGCGACCGGCATCGGCCACACCCGCTGGGCGACGCATGGCGCGGCGACCGACGACAACGCCCACCCGCACGCGACCGAGCGCCTCGCTCTCGTCCATAACGGCATCATCGAAAATTTCGCGGAGCTGCGCGAGGAGCTGAAAGCCAAAGGCTTCACCTTCACCTCGCAGACCGATTCGGAAGTCTGCGCGCAGCTCATCACCTATTACCTGCAGAACGAAAACCTTCCCGCCAAGGACGCGGTCAAGAAAGCGCTCGACCGCATGCGCGGCGCCTTCGCCTTCGCCATCGTCTTCACCGGCGAGGACGATCTGCTGATCGCCGCGCGGCGCGGCAGCCCGCTGGCGATCGGGCGCGGCGACGGCGAGATGTTCGTCGGCTCCGACGCCTATGCGCTCGCCCCCTTCACCAACCGCGTCACCTATCTTGAGGAAGGCGACTTCGCGGTGATCACCCGAAGGGGTTTCGATATTTACACCGAGAAAGGCGCTAAAACCGCGCGCGCCGAGACGATCTCGTCGGCGAGCGACAATATCGTCGACAAGGACGGCCACCGCCATTTCATGGCGAAGGAAATTCACGAACAGCCGGAAGTCATCGCGCACACGCTTTCGCGCTATATCGACGCCGCGACCGGAACGATTACGCTCCCGAAGGGCGCGTTCGATTTTTCAAAGCTCGACCGGCTGACGATTTCGGCCTGCGGCACCGCCTATTACGCCGGCCTGATTTCGAAATACTGGTTCGAGACCTTCGCGCGGCTTCCGGTCGAGATCGATGTCGCGTCCGAGCTTCGCTATCGCGACGTGCCTTATCCCAAAAACGGCGGCGCTTTGTTCGTGTCGCAGTCGGGCGAGACCGCCGACACGCTCGCGGCGCTGCGCAACGCCAAAGCGCACGGGCAGAAGATCGCCGCCGTCGTCAACGTGCCGGAATCCTCGATCGCGCGCGAGGCCGACGTCATCTTCCCGATGGCGGCCGGCCCCGAGATCGGCGTCGCCTCGACCAAGGCTTTCACCTGCCAGCTCGCCGCGCTCGCCTCGATTGCGGTCGCGGCCGGCCGCCAGCGCGGCGTCCTCTCCGAGGCTGAGGAGAAGGAAATCGTCACCGCCTTGCTGCAGATACCGCGCCTCGTCGGCGAAGCCCTGAAAAAGGCGCCGCTGATCGAGGAAGTCGCCCGTGAGATCGCGAAGGCGACCGATACGCTCTATGTCGGACGCGGCGTCTCCTTCCCGCTCGCCATGGAAGGCGCGCTGAAGCTGAAGGAAATTTCCTATATCCACGCCGAAGGCTACGCGGCGGGCGAGTTGAAGCACGGGCCGATCGCGCTGATCGACGAGCATACGCCGGTCATCGTCATCGCGCCGTCCGACCGGCATTTCGAAAAGACCGTGTCCAACATGCACGAGATCATGGCGCGGGAGGGAAAGGCGATCTTGATCTCCGACGCCGCCGGCATCAAGAACGCCGGGCCTGGCCTCTTTGCCGCGATCGAAGCGCCGGAAACCCACCCGCTTCTGTCGCCGATCGTTTACGCCGCGCCGATCCAGCTCCTCGCCTATTACACGGCGACGACCAAGGGCACGGATGTCGATCAGCCGCGCAACCTTGCGAAGTCCGTCACCGTTGAATAGGACGCCGACATCCGCTGAGGCGATGACGGGACGCACCCCCCTTCGTCCCGGCGCCGCGGGCGCAACGCGCCGCGTGAATTGACGTGGACGGAATACGCATGACCCGGCTTGCCGCCGCCATCGATCGCTTGACCCGCTGGTATGTCGGCGACGCGCTGCCTTTGTGGGCGAAAAGAGCGGCCGACGCCTCCGGCGCCTTTTACGAGAGCCTCGATTTTTCCGGCGCGCCGCTGACCGGCCAGCCCCGCCGGGTGCGCGTCCAGTGCCGCCAGATTCACACCTTCACCGACGCCGCCCGCCGCGGCTGGCTCCCCGATGGGGAGACGATCGCGGCGAAAGGATTTGCGCGGCTTTTCGAGACTTCGTGTCCCGAGGGCGGTGCGCGCGGCGGCGCGCATCTGGTCGACGATAGCGGCGCGATCATCGACGCGACGCGCGATCTTTACGATCAGGCGTTTTTGCTGCTCGCCTGCGCGGCGCGGCTCAGGGCGGCGAAGGACAGCCTCGCGCGCCGCCTCGCCGAGCGAACGCTCGCCTTTCTCGACCGCGAGTTGGCCTCGCCCCATGGCGGCTTTCTTGAAAACGACCGGCGGCAGACGCCGCGCCGCCAGAATCCGCACATGCATCTTTTTGAGGCGACGATGGCGCTTTACGAGGCGACCGGCGAAGCCGCGCATATCTCGCGCGCCCGCGCCCTCGACCAGCTCTTCAGCGCCCGTTTTCTCGATCGCACGCAGGGCGTCCTGCGCGAGTTTTTCACCGACGACTGGCGCCTCGATCCGGCAAAAGGCGAGACGCTTGAGCCCGGCCACATGGCGGAGTGGATCTTTCTCCTCGACCGTTTCGAGACGCTGACCGGCGAGGACCGCAGCGCGGAAAAGCGCCTCCTCGAACGCGCCGTGATCGCGATGGCGGCGCCGGAAGACGCGCCGTTTCTGCCGAACCGGCGAACGCTTGGCGCCGCGCCCGCGCGCGGGGCGCGGAGGCTGTGGCCGCAGACCGAAGCGCTGAAAGCCGCGCTGGTCTTCGCGCGGGACGGCGACCGCGCTGCGGCGGTGCGCGCCGCCTCGATCATCGACGCCCTGTTCGAAACCTATCTCGACCAGCCGACGCCCGGTCTCTGGATGGACGAGTATGACGCCGCCGGACGCCCCGTCGCCGGCGACGTGCCAGCGAGCATCCTCTATCATCTTCACGAAGCTGTTTCCTGCGCCGCCGAATGCCGGCATAGGCTGACCCCATGACCGCGCGCGCGACCATACAGCCTGTCATCATGTCCGGCGGATCGGGCACCCGGCTGTGGCCGATGTCGCGCACGGCGCGGCCCAAGCAGTTCCTGAAGCTTTTGCGCGACCGCTCGCTGTTTCAGGAAACGGTGCTGCGCCTTGCCCCCGGCGACGATATCGACTTCCTGCCGCCGCTCATCATCGCCGGCGCGGCGCATGCGACGCTAATCGCCGCGCAGCTCGCCGAGATCGGCGTCGCGCCGGCCGCGATCGTCATCGAACCGATGGCGCGCAACACCGCCGCCGTCGCCGCCGTCGCCGGCGCGTGGACGGCCGGGCGCCGCCCAGGCGCCTTGACCCTTCTTGCGCCCGCCGACCACCTCATCACCAACGCCGCCGCGTTTCGCGCGCATGTCGCCAACGCCGCCGCCGCCGCGTCGAAAGGCGCGATCGTCACCTTCGGCGTCCGCCCGAGCGAGGCGCATACCGGCTACGGCTATATCGAGGCCGGCGCGCCGGTCATCGCAGGGGTCGCCGAAGTCGCCGCCTTCCGCGAAAAGCCTGATCGTCAGACGGCGGAACATTATGTCAAGGGCGGGCGCCATTTCTGGAACGCCGGGATTTTCCTGTTCTCGCCTGAGGCGATGGCCGGCGAGCTTGAAGCCTTCGCGCCGGCGATCGCGCGCGAGGCCGCGGCCGCGCTCGACGAATCTACGACCGACGGCGCCGTCTGCCGGCTCGACCCGGCGCGTTTCGCCGCCTGCCCCGCCGATTCGATCGACTACGCGGTGATGGAAAAGACCGCGCGCGCCGCCGTCGCCGGTCCGGTCGACGCCGGCTGGAGCGACATCGGCGCGTGGACCGCGCTGGCGGACAGCGAGGCGAATGACAAGGCCGACCCGCGCGTCGTCGCGCTCGATTGCGACGGCGTCCTCATCAGGACCGACGGCCCCTTTGTCGGAGCGATCGGCGTCAGCGATCTCATCATCGTGGCGACCGGCGACGCGGTGCTGGTCGCGCCAAAATCGCGCGCGCAGGACGTCAAGAAAATCGTCGACGAACTGAAAGCGCGTGGGCGCGGGGAACTCCTGTGATGGCGCGGCGGATCATCGTCACCGGCGGCGCGGGCTATATCGGCAGTCATGTCTGCGTCGAACTGCTGCGCGCCGGCGGCAAGGCGCTGGTCATCGATAATTTCGCCAATTCGAGCCCCAAGGCGCTGGAGCGCATTCGCGACATCGCCGGCGCGGGCGCCGAATTGCTGCGCGCCGATCTCGCCGACGCCAATGACGCGGCGCGGATCATCGACGCGGTCAAAGCCTTTCGTCCGGACGGCGCCGTTCACCTCGCCGGCCTCAAGGCGGTCGGCGAGAGCGTCGCCGAGCCGGTGCGCTATTATTCGGTGAACCTGCCGGCGACCTTCACGCTGATCCGCGCGCTGGAAGCGGCGAACGCGCGCATGATCGTCTTTTCCTCGTCGGCGACGGTCTATGGCGATCTTAACGCGAGCCCGGTCGACGAGACCGGCGCCGTCGGGCCGACCAATCCATACGGCCGCACCAAGCTCTTCATCGAGGAAATGCTGAACGATCTCGCCAGAGCCGATGCGCGCTGGAAGATTTGCAATCTGCGATATTTCAATCCGGTCGGCGCCGATCCCTCCGGCCGGATCGGCGAAGACCCGAACGGCGTTCCGAACAATCTCTTTCCTTTTATCGCGCAGGTCGCGGTCGGGCGCCTCCCTCGCCTGAAAATCTATGGCGACGATTATCCGACGCGCGACGGCACCGGCGTGCGCGATTACATCCATGTCTGCGACCTCGCCGCCGGCCATGTCGCCGCGCTCGACTATCTCGCAAGGGAAAAGGCGCCGGGCGCGCAGTGTTTCAACCTGGGGGCCGGCAAGGGAATTTCGGTGCTGGAAGCGATCGCCGCGTTCAAGCGCGCGTCGAACCGCGACATTCCCCACGAGATCGCGCCGCGCCGCGCCGGCGATATCGCCGAGATCTATGCAAAGCCCGACCGCGCGCAAAAACTCCTTGGCTGGCGCGCGACCCGCACGCTCGACGACATGTGCGCCGACCACTGGCGCTGGCAAAGCGAAAACCCCAACGGCTATCAGGACTAGCGTCGCGCCTATTTCGGGACACCTGCACACCCCTACTCCGTCACTCCGGGGCGATGCGCAGCATCGAACCCGGAGTCCACATCGCAACGCTTCCCATGCCTCAAGGTGGATTCCGGGTTCGCGACTTCGTCGCGCCCCGGAATGACGGAACCGACGAACGACATTAGCGGCGCCCCCCCCAATAAGTTGATCATCCGCCCAAGGAAATTCCGCTTACAGTTGAATTATTGGAATCTTCGCCTGCGAAAAATCATGGTTAATTTTCGCGTTAACCACGATTGTGCGAAAAAAAATTATCGCGTTGATTTCATTGCGCGATTTCGAACCGTCCCCCTACTTATCCCCCTGGTTATCCCCCTACTTATCCCCCTCTTTATCCCGGCATTAGGTAGCAAAAGCAGGAAGGCTAGTCGTCGGGCTGCCCTTCGATCAAAAAATCGAGTTGGCGCGGCGCCGGCCGATGCTCAATCACCCGCTCGACAATGTGTTCTGTGACGAGCCCCTTGGCAGTTTGCTTCTGCTCAAAGAGCACGTCGCAAACGAGAATATCGCCCTTCGAGAACCTGACTAGATTCCTGTCAACGCGCTGTAGAAAATCCTCGTCCGCGATGGTCGCGCTGATCTGACTACTCCCATCATGCAGACGCCATTTGTTATCCTCTTTGAAGGCGAGCGAAATGATTGAATAGGCGGCGCGGCGATGGTCGCGAATTAGAGTCTGCGGCTCATAGACCGGCGGGTCAAACGACGCACGATCTTCCCTCGTGACCGTAACCAAGGGCTTCTTATCGCCCGCATTTTCGATTGTGAGGGTCTCGATTCCCTCCTGCCCAAGCGGCTCAATCATCCGGCTTGCAGCATCCCGCACCGCTAAACTCTGGTAAAGCCGCAAGAGCTCCATCGGAACATCGATGACGTGCTCGCCAAATTGCAGCCTAATTGATTCCGGGTCGAGTTTTTCCAGCTTATCCGGGTTTGCTCCACGGTATCTCTGGATCAGAACAAACAGACCGACCACCGACCCGCCCCCAAAAAGGAGCTGCATTAAGTTCAGCGCCGCCGTCACTCCATCGCCTGTAAGCGCCGCGATGCCGCGATTTAACACGCTTTGCGCCACTTCCAGGATGACAGAAAAACAGCCCGGCTCGTGGGCCTTTACCTTCACCGAAACCTTGGTTGCGTCGCCGTTCAGAGCGTCATTTGCAGCATCAAAAAGCTGTCCCACCGCAAGAAGCGCGGGCGCTAAATCGCGCACGTCCATTTGATGCAGGGCGAGCGCTGGACCATCATAGGTCAGCGCAAACGACGCTTTGCTCATTCTGTCCCTTACTCCCCCAGCGCGATCGTCTTGACGCCCGCAGCGTCAAGGCACTCTAGAAAGAATGCCGCAGTAAATGCGCCACGGCTGATCTTGTTCGCGATATTCCGCTCCGATTCAGGCACTCCCCGAGCGCTGAGAGTTTCGGCCAATTGGCGATAACTCAATCCGCGCCGCTTCAATTCCGCTTTGAGAATGTTCTTGGCTCGTTCTTGAAACTCTAGCCGGTCTGCCATGATGGGTGAATCCCTCATTAAAGGTATGAAATTCACCGTATTCGATATAAACCCCCTTGAAAAGATGAGAGCACATCATCATATTCGATATGTTCCTACCGGATGTGATGACAATGAGCCAGCACTTTCTACTTTCCGCCGCCGCCAAGACCTTGAAACTCAAGGATATTTACGTCGCAGGCGAGGAAAAGGCTTACGAAACCTTCCGCGCCATCCGCTGGCCGGAAACCGGCGGCGAGGCCGTTTGCCCGTCCTGCGGCGGCGCCGAGGCTTATGAAATCAAATCGCGCCGCAAGTTCGAATGCCGCGCCTGCGGCAAGCAGTTTTCGGTCACGTCCGGAACGATCTTCGCCAGCCGGAAACTCTCGTTCATGGACCTTTTGGGCGCGATCTGCATCCTCGCGAACGCCGCCAAAGGCCTTTCCTCGCTGCAACTCTCCCGCGATCTTGGCGTTCAATATAAAACGGCTTTCGTCCTCGCGCATAAAGTCCGCGAAGCTATCGCGGGCGAAACCCGCTCCGCCAAAGTTGACGGAACAGCGTCTATCGACGGTTGCTACGTGGGCGGGCACATCCGCCCCGCCAACCTCAAAGAAAACCGCATCGACCGCCGCCTGTCGCGCTTCCAGACTGGCAAGCGCCGCGTCGTTATCGCGCTCCGCGATCATGACGGGCGGACGCTCACCCACGTTTCAAAAAGCGAGGCGGACGGCGTCGATTTCGCGCTCGCGCGCGCGGTTTCCGATACGGTCATTCACGCCGACGAAGCCGCCCATTGGGATGCGCTGGAAAGCCGGTTTCCGGTCAAGCGCATCAATCATAGCGAAGCCTATTCGCTCGACGGAGTTCATACGAATTTTGTCGAAAGCTTCTTTTCCCGGCTCCGCCGCATGGTCGGCGGCCAGCATCACCACGTTTCGCCGAAATATCTTCACGCCTACGCCGCCCATGCCGCTTGGCTGGAGGATCACCGCCGCTCCAGCAATGGCGCCGTCGCCGGCATGATGCTCCGCAATGCCCTCACGTCGCCAGTGAGCCGGACTTGGAAAGGCTATTGGCAGCGCGCAGCCTGAGGAAAACTCGCTCTGGACTCCGGTAAAGAATCCGTCCGCGTTACCGAGTCTGATTCTTCCACAGAATCAGAACGCCGCCCCGCGGTCTAGGCGGGACGGCGTCTTGTTTGAAACCAGCCTGTCAGGGCTGAAACTTATCGCGCGACGATTTCGACAATGAAACGCCCGTTATGAGTCGTCAACCCTTGCAGGCAGCCATGAACGAAAGGAAATCGAAATGGCAGCCAGAAACTTGATCATCACCTATGACCTTCGCCAGCCCGGCAAGGATTACACATCCCTTTTCAATGCGATCAAATCGCTAGGGAAGGCGGTGCGTTACCAACTTTCCGCTTGGTATGTGTCGTCAGAACAGGGCGTCGTCCAAGCCCGCGACTATTTACAGCGGTTCATGGACTCAAATGACAGCATCTTCGTCGCAGATGCGAATACGAACGAGGCCGCTTGGAACAATCTCATTCCTGGCGCTTCTGACTTCATCCTGAGCAACTGGAACCAGAACGCATCAGGCTATCGCCGCGCAAGTTAGCGCGGCCATAAGGGAGTCCGTCAACGACAAGTCGGACTCCCAACAACTTGCCCAGCAAATCGAGTATCACGAGTTTCAGTGTCATGGGGCGGTCTCCTTACTCTTGCGGCTCTGATATTTCGGCGCGACGCCTTCACCTTTTCGGCGATCACGGCGGTCAGTTGATCATCCTCAGTATCCCAATCCGAGCGGGCGACAATCGCCGCCGCGACTTGCCTATGCGTAAGCGGCTTACTTGTTTCTCGCTCAATCGCAAGGATCAAACGCCGGAGTTCTCCGCGCTTGAACAACCACCGCCGTTGCAGGCCGTTCGGCGCGCCGCACTTCTTGGCGTCGCGCAAGAGCGCCAGCGTCGCCTCTATATGGGCGAGACCCGCCTGAGTTCGCTCTTTCATCATTTCCAGATGCGCGAGATCGGCCTTTAGATCGGCTCGCTTGTTTTCCAGCGTCCGGACAGCGTGCGTTTTCGTCATGCCGCAGCATGGCAAAATCAGCCGGAAACGGAATCGTTTTCGCTCCTGCTTTTGCTACCTAATGCCGCTTTATCCCCCTACTTATCCCCCTCCCTCACGAGAGCCTTATGCTCATTGCGAAATCATCGCCCACTGGCGCGACAGGAAAGGAGGCCCAGCGTGATTGAGACATTTGCAAGCGAACGCTGCGCGCGCGGCTTGCCTGCCGATTTTCTCCGGGGGCGAATTGTCCTGACGGACCAGCAAAAATGTGGGCGCCGTTCGCGGCTACACCCCGCGCCCATGGTCAAAAAACCGCCAGCCGGCGCCTTAAAAACCGGCGGGCGGGCGGTGAAAAATCGCGATGTCTTTTCCCTTATAGGGCGTGAGCGCCACGCGTTTGAAGCCGTGCGCGGCGGCGACGGCGATCGAGGCGGCGTTCTGTGGGTCGATGATGCAGCAAAATGTCGTGCGCGGGAACTTCTTCTCGCCCCAGGCGAGCGCCGCGCTTACCGCTTCCTTCGCATAGCCCCGGCCCTGCGCGGCGGGCGCCAGAACCCAGCCGAATTCCGGCATGCCGTGCAACGACGGGACGATCTCGCGGCGAAAATCCGCGCAGCCGATTTCGCCGATGACGGCGCCCGTCGCTTTTTCCACGACCAGCCAGAAGCCGTAGCCGGTGAGCGCCCAAAGGCCTTCCATGCGCGCGAACTTGATCCAGGCGTCTTCTTCGGAAAGCGGCGTGACGGTGGTGTAGCGCGCCACCTCGGGCGCGGCCCACATCGCGGCGTAAGCTTGAAAATCCGCCGTCGTCCGCCCGCGAAGGAGCAGCCGTGATGTTTCAACGACCGGCGTCATTCAGCCTTTTTCCGTGCGATATAGGCGTCGACCTGCTCGGTCAGCACGACCAGCGGCAAGCCGCCCTGATCGAGAACGACATCATGGAAGTCGCGAATGTCGAAACGGTCGCCGAGCGCTTTTTCCGCCTTGCGCCGCAAATCGAGGATCGTCAGCTCGCCCATCTTGTAGGCGAGCGCCTGACCCGGCCAGGCGATATAGCGGTCGACCTCGACCTGAACGTTCTTCATCGACAGCGCGGTGTTGCCGGCGAGATAGTCGAGCGCCTGCTGGCGCGTCCAGCCTTTCGAATGAATCCCCGTGTCGATGACGAGCCGGCAGGCGCGCCACATCTCCATCGAAAGCCGCCCGAAATCTTCGTAGGGCGTCTGATAAAGGCCAAGCTCGATCCCGAGCTTTTCCGAATAAAGGCCCCAGCCTTCGCCAAAGGCATGCGGGTAAAATTGCTTCCTGAATTCCGGCGCGCCTTCGACTTCATAAGAGAGCGCGCCCTGAAGATGATGGCCGGGGACGGCTTCATGCAAGGTGAGCGCTGGCAGTTCGTAAAGCGGGCGCTTGTCGAGCGCGTAGGTATTGACCCAGTAACGCCCGCCGCGCGTACCGCCGGGAGGCGCCGAGACATAGCGGCCGCTCGTATAATTCGGCGCGATCTCGGCCGGCACCGCTTCGACCGAATAGGGCTGGCGCGGCAGCTTGCCGAAATAGCCCGGCAATTTTCCGTCGACCGTTTTGGCGAGGAACGCCGCGCGTTCGAGAAGCTCTTCGGGCGTCTTGGCGTAGAATTGCGGATCGGTGCGCAGGAATTCGAGAAAGGCGGCGAAATCGCCTTTAAATCCGGTCTTCTTGATGACGCCGTCCATTTCCTTGCGGATGCGCGCAACTTCCCTGAGGCCGAGTTGGTGGATACCCTCAGCGGTGACGTCGTCGCGCGTCGTGTAATAGCGCACCAGCGCCTCGTAATAGGCGGCGCCGTTCGGCAGATTGCCGGCGCCGATCTTGTCGGCGGCGTTGGGCGCGTAGTCGTCGCGCATGAATTCATAAGTGCGCCGGAACGCCGGAATAACTTTGGTCTCAAGCAGCGCGGCGCCTTCCGCCTGCAGCGCTTTCGCGCGCTTTTTCGAAATCGCGGCCGGCATGGTTTTGAACGGCGCGTAGAGCGGATGATCGACGGGCGCGGGCTCTGCTTGCGCTTCGAAACTCGGCAGGATGCCGGCGAGAATTTCCTTCGGCTGGGTGAAGCCGTCTTTCAGGCCCTGGCGCATATTGGCGACGTTCTGGTCGAGATAGGCCGGCAGCCCCTCGAGCCGCGTCAGATAGGCGCGATAATCCGCTTCGTTCCGGAACGGCGTCGAATCGACGACGAAGCTGAATTCATTCTGAAAGCCGCTGTCCGACAGGAACGGAATGCGCCAGCCGTCAAACGCGCCAAGTTCGATCGTATGGTCGAGGATGAAGCGCAGCAAGGACGCGTTCAGCCGGTCGTCATCGCTCGCCGCCGACATATCCGCCGCGTCGAGGCGGGCGAGAAAGGCTTTGGCCTCCTCCAGCCGGCGCGCCTGATCGGCCGGCGCCGCCGACGGCATTTTGTCGTTATAGGTCTCCACCCCCGAAAACGTCGCCGACAGGGGGTTTTCGGCCAGCTCGTTTTCCCAGTAATCGGCGAACAGCCGGTCAAGCTCCTCGCTGGCGAAAGCAGGGGCCAATGACAAGACGGCGGCGGACGCCAGGGCGGCGAGCATTTTCATCCAATCCTCCAGGGTGCGCAGGGGACGGGACTTTAGGCGCAACCGCGCCGACGCGCCAAGGCCGGCGGGCCGCGCGCGTTCAGAATAGAGCGCCCGAAAATGGCGAAGGACGTGCGCTTTCTCCCCCGAGAAGACGCACGTCCTTCCGACGCCGACAGAGCGGGCTTCGTTGGGCGACAAACCGCCGCCGACGCCAAGCGCTGACAGATCTCGCCCCGAAAGGGCGCCGGTCTTTCTGGCCGCGCAGGGCTGAGGTGCGCGACGTGACCGGAGGGGTGGCGCATCAACGCCAGCGCTTCCAACTCATTATATCTATTGAGAGAAAGGCAATTTCAGCCCGCCTTTCCTGGGTCGATCATGGCCCAGCCGGCGCCCTTCCCCCTGTGATGAAGGTCACACCTTCGAGCGGATTGTCGTCCGCCCCGCGCTCGCGCCGAATTGACCAGGCTTGTTTTGCCGGCGGGCGCGAAATCGATCAGAAAGGGCATGGCCGCGGAGGCGATGGAGAGCCGCCGGCGCGGCGCCTGATCGAAAGGAGCCGTCGATGCCGTCCCGCCGTTTCGCCGCCGTTTTCATCGGCGCCCTGTTGCTCGTGGCCGCCGCAGCCGCCAACGCCGCCGCGCCGGATATTTATACCGGACGTTTTTCCAGTCTCGCGCTCGGCGGCTACGATCCGGTCGCCTATTTCGAAACCGGCGCGCCGGCGAAGGGGTCGAGGGAATTCACGCTCGAGCATGAGGGCGCGACCTGGCGTTTCGTCTCGGCGCAATCGCGCGAGAAATTCAGGGCGAACCCCGCCGCCTACGCGCCGCAATATGGCGGCTATTGCGCGTGGGCGATCGCGCAAGGCTATCTCGCGCCCGGCAATCCTGAAAACTGGACGGTGCGGGGCGGCAAGCTCTATCTCAATTACAACGACAAGGTTCAAAAGGACTGGCTTGTCGACCCGGAAGGCTTCATCGCAAGGGCCGATTCGAACTGGCCGGACGTTTTGTCGAAATAGCGCTTACGCCCGGCGGGCGGCGGCTTTTTCGGCTTCCTTGAGCGCGGCGTCTGCCGCCGCCTCGAGTGAAATTTTCTCGCGCAACCGCCGTTCGACCTCGGCGCGTCTGGTTTTTTCTTCCGTGTACAGATTGTTTAGCGCGGCCGTCAGCGCCGCGATTCGCGCCCTTAAAGCGGCGCGGCGGCGGTCCGCGAAGGCGATGAAGGCCGGCTCGCCGCCTTCCGGCAACGGCGCCTCCGCTAGCCGCGTTTTGCAGTCGCGCAATTCGGCGGCGCGGTCGCGGATTTCGGCGAGGGCGCCGGCAAGCCTTGCCTCCGCGCAGTCGAGGCGGCCTTTGACCGCTTTCAGCGCAAGGCGCATTTTCGCGACATGATCGCGCGCGCTCATTCCTTCGCCGCTCTTCTGATCGCGTCGGCGAAATGAATGGCGGCGGCGACAGCGGCGAAATGCTCGCGGCGGATTTCCTCGCCGACCTCGACCGCGCCGTAAATCGCGCGCGCGGTCGGCGCGTCGCGTCTGATCGGGACGCCGTTTTCAGCGGCGATTTCCCTGATCTTCGCCGCGAGTTCGTCAACGCCCTTGGCGACGCAAGTCGGCGCGCCGGATTTCGGACCGTCCCAGCGCAAGGCGACGGCGTAATGGGTCGGGTTGACAATGACGACGCTCGCCTTGGGCACGTCAATAAGCATGCGGTTCATGGCGATCGCGCGCGAGCGTTCGCGTCGCTTGCTCTTGAAATGCGGGTCGCCGTCGGTCTCCTTGCTCTCCTGACGGATTTCCTCAAGCGACATCATCAGCCGCTTTTTGTGTTGGGCGCGCACGCGAATGATGTCGACCGCGCCGATGGCGAGGGAAAAAACGAGGATGACCCCGATGAACAGCGCCGCCATTTCATGCACGGCCGCGACAACGCCCGCTGGCGAGACAAGCGCCGCGCCGGGGAGATTGACAAAGCGACTCCAGAAGAACGTCGCGAACAGCGCCATGATCCCGAGAAGCTTGATCGCGCTGATCAGAAATTCCGACAGTCCCGAGGGTCCGAATTTTTGTTTGGCGTTATCGATCGGCGACAGGCGCGACAGCTTCGGCTTCAGCCGTGTCGGCGCAAAGACGAAACCCTGTTGCAATTGGATGGACGCCGCGACGCAGGCGGCGGGAACCGCGAAAAACGCCGCGACCGCCGCCGTGATCTTGACGGCGAGCGCCGCGAAAGCGGCCGAGCGCGCGCCGGGGGCGGCTGCGAAAAAGACTTCGGGCGAATGAAAAAACACAGGAAGAAACGAGACCAGCCCCATCGCCATCGACCCGGCCGCGGCGACAATGACAAGGTAGAGACCCAGATAAGCGGCGGCCGCATTTCCCTCGCGCGACAGCGGCACGTCGCCTTCGCGCCGTGCGCGCTCGAGTCGCGACGGCGTTGGATCGAAACTTTTGTCCTGACCGGAATCGGCGCCGCCGCTCACCGCATTCCTCCGACCGGATCGGCGATGACGGCGGCAAGGATGCCGGCCCAATGAGAAACGATGACCGACGCCGCACCGGCGATCAATATCATCCCGGCGAAAATGATCGCGGGCGCGCCGACAAACGCCGCCATCAGTTGCGGCATCGCGCGGCTCATCGCCGCGAGCGCAAGCGTGTAGACAAATCCGAGAATAACGAAGGGCGCCGCGAGCGTGAAAGCAATGGCGATCGCCTCGCCGCCGGCGCGCGAGGCCCATTCGGCCGCATCGGTCGCGAGCGGCGCCTCGCCGAAGGGAAACAGCTGATAAGACCGCACGAGCGACGCGGCGATTTCAACATGCAGCCCGCCGGCGGCGGCGACCGCCAACCCCGCCATGATCAAGATCGTCGACAGCGGGCTTTCCTGATCGTGACCGATCCCCGGCCCGAACAGCATCGACATCGAGAGATGTTGCGCGGCGATCGTTCCCGTCATCTGCAGAATGAAAATAACGAGCCGCATCGAAAAGCCGATGATGAATCCGGACATCGCCTCGGCGCCGATCAGCGCGGCGAGCGCGGCGGGCGAGACAGTCTGCGGCGCGCCGGCGTCGGCCAACGTCGGCGCGACAAGCATCGTCATCGCGAAAACCGCCGCGAGGCGAACGCGCATCGGCGTCGCGCGCTCGCCAAGCCCCGGCGCGAGGAATGCGACCGCCGACATGCGCGCGATAACGCCGATGACCAGCGGCGTCATCGCCCCGCTCGCCTCGGCGAGGCGCAGCAGCGGCGCGACGAAATCGTCCGGAATCATGCCTGCCCGACGAGGAGCGGCTTGGATTGAGGATCGAGCTCGTCATAAGCGATCACCGGATTCTTGATGCCTTTCGCGTGCGTCACTTCGCGGATGAACCGCCGCCGTTCGCGAAAGGTGATGATCGCCGGATACAATTTGTCGGTCGCCGCCTTGCGCAATTGCTCCGAGATCGAGCGCGCAAGGCGATTGAATTCCTCGGGAGGCAATGCAACGTCTTTTTCCTGCGCCTCGCTGACCACTTCGTGCCGGGTAAAGACCTGCTCCCAGTCCGGCGAAAGCTGGATGATCGGAATTTGTCCGCGATCGTTTTTGAGGCTGGCGGTGATCTGGCGGCTGAGGCGGCGGCGCACATGCTCGGCGATTTTATCGGGGCTCGACGAAAAGGCTTTCGCTTCGGCGATCGCTTCGAGAATGACCGGAAGGTTGCGGATCGAAATTCCTTCATCGAGCAGGCGTCGCAATACAGCTTGCGCAAGTTCGGTCGGAACCTTGTCGGGAATGAATTCATCGACGAGCTGGCGGTTCGCGGTCGAACGCGCCGGATCGGAGGTTTTTCCATATTCGTCGATGATCTTTCGCATCGCGCGCCGCGTCATCAGACGGCCGAAATTCGCCTTGATCGTTTCGAGGAGATGCGTCGCCAGAACTTCGGCCGGCTCGATAATCGGGCTGCCGAGCGTCGCCGCCTGCTGACGGTGGACAGGTGCGATCCAGCGCGCGGGCGCGCCATAGACCGGCTCTTCGACCCGTTCGCCGTCGAACGGCAGAACCTCATTTTCATCCGCCAGCACGAGAAGCTTGTCGGGCCGCAAGCGAAAGCGCGCGCTCTCCACCCCCTGAACCCAGATCACATAAACGCCCGGCGCCAGATCGGCGCTGTCGGTCAGGCGGATAGGCGGCACGATGAACCCGAATTCCGACGCGACATGATTTCTGATT